>Ga0335085_10010760_pt1 | contig 13653 bp, 12 predicted proteins | sample Lox_Sample_45_FD_206712 | JGI IMG/M metagenome (GOLD analysis project Ga0335085, IMG submission 206712) | Soil microbial communities from Loxahatchee National Wildlife Refuge, Florida, United States - Lox_Sample_4.5 | ecosystem: Environmental > Terrestrial > Soil > Wetlands | place: USA...
AATCGATCGGAGACAACCGAAAACGACCAAATGCGCCTCCGGGCTTATCTCACCGTAGTGGGCGAAGTCGTCCAGCCTTTAACCGCCGAGAAACCTGTGGTGGTACAGGTCACCATTAAGAACGTCGGCGCTACGCCGGCTCACAAGGTTCGCACACTCACCTCGGTTGCCGCCGCCTCGTTCCCGCTCACCGAGCCTTTTCCGGGGCACCTCCAAACCAACGTTGCCGAGTTTGTGCTCGCCCCCGCGCAAGAGGTCTACCCGAACGTTCCGCTAAAGCGCGTCCTCACGGAGCATGAGCTCGACCTGATTCGCGCCGGCAAAGCAGCCATCTATGTATTCGGCGACATTACCTACGAGGATGAGTTCGGAAAAGAGCACAAATGTAGCTACGAATTTTACTATGGCGGCGATCGGCCGCTACGCGCGGATGGCGCGATGACGTTGCGAAAGAGCGACTGCGACTAAAGAACGGCCCGGCAACGGCATTTTGCAAAACGCCGCTGTCCATTCTGCAAAACGACGCGGCGGGTATCTGCTAAGCCGTTGAAAAGGTGGTGGGCGCACAAGGACTCGAACCTTGGACCCGCTGATTAAGAGTCAGCTGCTCTACCAACTGAGCTATGCGCCCGCCCATTCTCTTGCGGCGGCCCGGCCGGCAATATCCCTTGCCGCCAAACCTTCGGCTTCGCGCTGGTAGGTCAGGGCCGGATCGTCCGGCGCCGACAGCGAAGCCCGCGGAACCTAGCAAGCGCATCGCCGGCGTTCAACCGCAAGCTTCGCCCAATGAATGATGAAAAAAGCTGGCGCCAGGCAGGATGTTTTGCAACAAGCTTCGCGATGGCTGCGGATCACCTGCTCGGCTCGAAATCCCTGACCGATCGGCTGTGCCGCGGGCAGGGCGTCGCGCGGATCATCGCCGGCCTGGGGGTCTTGTTGCCGCCGCTGGTGGTTCTGGCGCCGCTCGGCACGGCGCCGCTGCTGGTGATCGCGGCAATTGCGGTGGTCGCGCTGGCTTTCCGGCCGATCGCGCAGGCATTGCCGCGTCTTACCGCTCTCGCCGCGCTTCTCGGCCTGCTCGGCCTGTGGGCCGCGGCGTCCGCTCTCTGGTCGATCATCCCGGGGCACAGTTTCTTCGAAGGCGTCCGCTTCATCGGCGAATGCCTCTGCGGTCTTTGCCTGATCGCGGCAACAACGACAATCGAGCCGAGCGCGCGCGCGTCGCTGGGGCGCAGTCTCGCCGCCGGCCTGATCGTGGCACTGATCCTGCTGACGATCGAGCGCTTCGCCGGCGCTCCCATCGTTCATTGGTGGCACGGCACGGCCGAGAGCCAGTTCGAGTCGCTCGGGCGTTACGACCGGGGCGTCACCGTGCTGGTGCTGCTCATGGCGCCGGCCGCCAACGCCGCGGTCGCCGCCTGGCTGCGCCTGGTGCTTCTCGCCGCCATCATCGCCGCCGCGGCGCTGATGCTGAGCGCGTCGGCGCTGATGGCGGCGCTGGCAGCGCTCGCGATCTACGCGACGGCGCGCTTCTCGCCGCGCTTCACGGCCGGCGCCATGATGGCCGCCGTCGTGGCGATCGGCATCGCCATCCCCGTGGCGACGCCGAGCTACGACAGGGTGCTGACGCTGCATGCCGAAGCGCCCTGGATCAAATGGTCCGGCATCCACCGCCTCCTCATCTGGCGCTTTGCCGCCGATCGCGTCGACGAGCGGCCGCTGCTCGGCTGGGGCATGGATGCGTCGCGCGCCATGCCCGGCGGCAAAACCGACTTCAACGACATCCTGCCGACGCTGCATTACCCCTCGCACGCCGAGGCCCTGCCGCTGCATCCGCATGACGCGGCGCTGCAATGGCAGCTGGAGCTGGGCATTCCCGGGTTGGCGCTCGGCCTCGCCGTGACCCTCCTCATCCTCTACCGCATCGGCTGGCGCGCGGAGCTGGCGCCGCATGAGCGCGCCGCGGCGCTGGCGCTCTGCGGCAGCGCGCTCATCGTCGCGCTGTTGAGTTTCGGCGTGTGGCAGGCGTGGTGGCAATCGACCTTGTGGCTGGTCGCGGGGTTTTATTCGGCGAATGCGCCGCGCGAAGCGGCGCGGCTGAGCGATGTCTGAGCCGCGAGAGCCGCGTGAAAGCATCGCGCGCCGCGTTGGCAGGGGCGATCCGATCGGCTAAAAAACGATTATCTGCGAGGAGCTTCATTGGCGGACACGGGCAAGGACGTTGAGCGCTTGTATCGCTCGCTGCGGCGAATCCGCCGCGTCGAGGAAGAAATCGCGCGCATTTACCCCAGCGACAAGATCAAGAGCCCGGTTCATCTGTCGATCGGGCAGGAATTCGTCGCCGTCGGCGTGTGCGATGTGCTGCAGCCGACCGACATCGTCTCGCCCACCTATCGCGGTCACGCCGCCTATCTCGCCAAGGGCGGCGATCTCAACGGCATGATGGCCGAGCTTTACGGCAAAGCGACCGGCGTTGCGGGCGGCAAAGGCGGCTCGATGCATCTGATCGACATGCACCACAACGTGATCGGGGCGTCGGCAGTGGTGGGCACGACCATTCCGATCGCGGTCGGCTACGCCCTGAGCTTTCGTCGTCGCAAGACCGGGCAGGTCGCTGTCGCCTTCTTCGGCGACGGCGCCACCGAGGAAGGCGTCTTCGGCGAAAGCATCAACTTCGCGGCGCTGCATCGGCTCCCCGTCCTCTTCGTCTGCGAGAACAATGGGCTCGCGATCCACACAGCGACCGGACGGCGCTGGGCGACGCAGCAGCTCTGCGCCCGCGTCGCGACGTACGGGATTCCGGCGCACCGCATCGAGAGCGGCGATGTGATCGAGCTTCGGGCGATGGCGGCGGCGGCGGTTACGGCGATGCGCAACGGCGACGGCGGGCCGGTTTTCATCGAATGCTTGACCTATCGCTGGCGCGAGCATGTCGGGCCGAACGAGGATTACGATGCGGGCTATCGCTCGCGCGACGAACTCCAGCCTTGGCTCGCGAACGACCAGGTCGACGTCGTCGGCCGCCGGATCGATGGCGCGCGGCGCGCGGCGATCGATGCGGAGATCGAGAACGAAATCGCCGCGGCGATCAGCTTCGCCGAGGAAAGCCCTTTCCCCACCGCCGACGCGCTGGAAACGCATGTCTTCGCCGGCAGCTAACGAACGCATCCTCACCTATGTCGATGCGCTGCGCGAAGCCGTAGCGCAGGAGATGCGCGCCGACGAGCGCGTCTTCGTCATGGGGCTCGATGTCGACGATCACAAAGCCATCCAGGGCTCGACCCGCGGCCTCGTCGAAGAGTTCGGCCATGACCGCGTCTTCGGCACGCCGCTGTCGGAAGATGCGATGACCGGCGTGGCGATCGGCGCCGCGATGGCGGGGATGCGGCCGATCCATGTCCATATCCGCGCCGACTTCCTGCTGCTGTGCATGAACCAGCTCATCAATATCGCGGCCAAGAGTCACTATATGTACGACGGGCAGGTCAAGGTGCCGCTGGTCGTGCGCAGCATGATCGGCAAATCCTGGGGCCAGGGCGCGCAGCACAGCCAAGGCCTGCATGCGATGTTCATGCATGTGCCCGGCCTCAAGGTCGTCGCGCCCTCGAACGCGCATGACGCGAAGGGCTGCATGATCGCGGCCATCCGCGACGACAACCCGGTGATTTTCGTCGAGCATCGCCTTCTCTACTTCAGCGACGCCTATGTGCCGGAAGAAAGCTTCACTGTGCCGTTCGGCAAGGCGCGGCGCTGCACCACCGGCAAGGACATCACGATCGTCGGCATCTCGAACATGCTGATGGAGGCCTTGCGCGCGCACGAGCTTCTCGTCGAAGCCGGCATCGAGGCTGAGGTTATCGATCCGATCTCCCTCGTCCCGCTCGATATCGAGACGATCGCCGATTCCGCACGGCGCACCGGCAAGCTGCTCGTCGTCGACAATGCCTGGACGAATTGCGGCGCGAGCGCCGAGATCGTCGCGCGCGTGGTGGAACGGCTTGCAGAAGAAGGCAAGCCGGTCAGGGTCAAGCGCATGGGCTACGCGCCGACGACATGCCCGACGACGCCGAGCCTCGAGACCGCGTTCTATGCCGATCCGGCGAAGATCGCCAAAGCCGCTTACGCGATGACGCGTCCCGGCAAGCCCGCCTGGGAGCCCGATGCCGAGCGCGCCAAGCTCGCCTATCAGGCGAAGTTCCGCGGCCCGTTCTGAGCATTCCCATGTTTTACGAGCTCGCCGCCGATACCTGGGGACCCGAAGAACACGCCGCGATCGCGCGCGTCGTCCGCGAAGGCCGCTACACCATGGGCCCGAACGTCGCGGCGTTCGAGGAAGCCTTCGCGCACTATCACAACAGCCGCTACGCGGTGATGGTGAATTCCGGGTCGTCGGCCAATCTCGTTGCCGTTGCCGCGCTCTTTTATAAAAAGGATCGCCCGCTGCAGCGCGGCGACGAGGTGATCGTGCCGGCGATTTCCTGGGCGACGACCTATCATCCGCTGCAGCAATACGGGCTGAAGCTCAAGATCCTCGACGTCGAGCTCGAGACCATCAACATGGATGTAAGCCGTCTCGCCGAGGCCGTCGGGCCGCGGACGCGCGCCATCATGGGCGTCAGCATCCTCGGCAACCCGGCAGCGCTCGATGTCATGCGGCGCTTTGCCGACGAGCGCGGCCTCTATTTCATCGAAGACAATTGCGAATCGATGGACGCGGAGCTCGCGAACAAGAAGGCCGGCACCTTCGGCCATGTCTCGACCTTCAGCTCGTTCTTCTCGCACCATATCTCGACGATGGAAGGCGGGATGATCGTTACCGACGATCCGGAGCTGCACGCGCTCGCCAAATCGCTGCGCGCGCACGGCTGGGTCCGCGACGTGCCCGACGATGTCGGCGTTTACGAAAAGCGAGACGACGATTTCTACGAGGCCTACCGCTTCATCCTGCCGGGTTACAACGTGCGGCCGATCGAGCTTTCGGGCGCGATCGGCATCGAGCAGCTGAAGAAGCTGCCGTCGATGACGGCGGCGCGGCGCAAGAACTGGGCCTTGTTCCAGCGCCTCTTCGCGGGCGACAACCGGATGATCACCCAGCGCGAGAACGGCAAGAGCTCGGCTTTCTCCTTCACGATGATGCCGAATCCGTCGCTCGGCATCACCCGCGAGCCGATCCTCGCCGCGCTCAAAGCGGCCGATATCGGTTATCGCATCGTGACCGGCGGCTGCATCACGCGCCACGACGTCATCAAGCATTACGACTACTCGACGCTCGGCGATCTGCCGAACGCGAATTATGTGCACGATCAGGGTTTCTTCGTCGGCAATCACCCCTTCGATCTGACACCGCAAATCGAGAAATTGCGCAGCGTGATCGACGCTGCGCTTCGTCATTAGGGAAGTCGCTATGGGCGGATCATCGATACTCGTCACCGGCGGCGCCGGCTATCTCGGCTCCATTCTCGTGCCCGAATTGCTGGCGGCCGGACATAAGGTGACCGTGCTGGACAATTTCATGTTCCAGCAGAACAGCCTCGCCGCCGTTTGCCACCTGCCGAATTTCTCGGTCGTTAATGGCGATGCGCGGCAAGTCGACACGCTGCGTCCGCTGGTCAAGGATGCGGATTACGTTTTCCCCCTGGCGGCGCTGGTCGGCGCGCCGCTCTGCAAGAAAGACCCGGTCGGCGCGACGACGATCAACCGCGATGCCGTCGCGACGCTCGCGAAGATGATGGGGCGCGATCAGCGCATGATCATTCCCATCACCAACAGCGGCTACGGCGTCGGCGAGCAGGGCAAGTTCTGCACCGAGGAATCGCCGCTGCGCCCGGTTTCTCTCTACGGCACGGTGAAGGTCGAGGCCGAGCGCATCGCGCTCGAGCGCGAGAATGCGCTGAGCTTGCGGCTGGCCACCGTCTTCGGCGTGGCGCCGCGCATGCGCATCGATCTCCTGGTCAACGATTTCGTCTACCGGGCGGTCAACGACTCCGCCGTCGTGTTGTTCGAGGCGCATTTCAAGCGCAACTACATCCACATCCGCGACGTCGCCCGTGCCTTCATGCACGCCATGGCGAATTTTGAGACCATGAAAGGCGGCCCTTATAACGTCGGGCTTTCCGACGCCAATCTGTCGAAGGCCGAGCTGTGCGAGCGTATCAAGAAACAGGTGCCGCGCTTCGTCTATCTCGAGGCGGCGGTCGGCGAAGACCCCGACAAGCGCGACTACATCGTGTCCAATGCGAAGATCGAAGGCACCGGCTTCCGGCCGGCGTTCTCCCTCGATGACGGGATTACCGAGCTCATCAAGGGCTATCGCATGCTGCGCAATACCGTTTACGGCAATATCTGATCAGTGACCGATTCCGCGGACGATCTGCCGACCATCACCATCCTGACGCCCTGCCTCAATCCGGGGCCGCACATCGTTACGGCCGTCGACAGTGTCCGGCGCCAGAACTATCCGAAGATCGAGCACATCGTCCTCGACGCCGTCTCGAGCGACGGCAGCCTCGCCGCGCTCAAAGAGAGCGACGGGCTGCGGATCGTCAGCGAACCGGACAACGGCAGCCACGACGCCATGAACAAAGGCCTCCGCCTCGCCCGCGGCGAGATCATCGGCTTCCTCAACGCCGACGATTTCTACGCCGACGGCGTCTTGGCCGAGGTCGGGCGCGCCTTTGCCGCCGATCCCGCGCTCGATGTCGTGGCCGTCGGAACCGTCGTGTTCGAGGAGCGCCCCGACGGCGGGCGCCGGCTCCTCGTCGCGCGCGACCACCGTACCGGCGACAGCTTCTGGCTTTCGGAGCTGGCTTTCGGCGCTTCCGGCTTCAACGGCCGTTTCTTCCGGCGCCGCGTCTTCGAGCGCTTCGGAAATTTCGAGGTCGCATTCGATTTTTCCGCCGACCGCGATTTCCTCAACCGCTTGGCGGTCTCGGACACGAAGCGTCTCACCTTGCCGCGCTTCGGCTATTTCTACCGCGCGCACGCCCGCTCGCGCACGCTCAACGCCGACAAGCGCAACGCCGAGGCTTTTGCCGACGAGCATCGTATCCAGGCGATGGCTTTTGCGCGGCGCGCGCGCGCCTCGGAGCGGCCGCTGTTCCTTGCCTGGCACGCTTTCAGCGGCGCGAAACAATGCTACCTCGCGACGAAGCGCGGCCGGCCCGATACGGCACTCAGGGTCGCGCTAAAGATGACGCAGGACGACCCGCTCTGGCTGTTCCGATTGCCGCTGGCGCTGCGCGAACGCCGCGCCGTCCGATCGGCCGAGGAAGCCTCGACCGCCAACTATGGCAGCGGCCGTCAGCTTGACGGCACGACCATCTGACTGCCGTCGCGATCGAAATCGAAGTCGACATGGATGAATTGCGATAGCCGCTCGCGCACCCGGGCGCGCGCGCCGGGCTCCACGACGAAGACGATAAAGCCGCCGCCGCCCGCCCCCAGCAGCTTGCCGCCGATCGCGCCGGCCGCGCGCCCCGCCTCGTAGATCGCGTCGATCTTGTCGTTGGAGACGCCCTCGGCAAGGCGGCGTTTCATGCGCCAGCTTTCATCGAGCAGCTCGCCGAGCTCGCTCAGCGGCTTGCGCGGATCGCGCACGATATCGATCGCCTGACCGACCATCGCCTGCATCGCGCTGAGCTCGAAGCTGCGCCGGTCGATATTGTCGATCTGATTCTGGGCGAACTCGGTGGCGAAGCGGGAAAAGCCGGTGAAAAACAGCATCAAGGATTGCCGCAGCTCTTCCCGGCGCTCGCCGCCGAGCTCGATCGGCGTCACCGTTATCGTCCCATCGCGCGAAAAATCGATGCGGTTGAGGCCGCCATGCGCGGCCCAAAGCTGGTCCTGGCACCCGACCGCTTCTTTGATCACATCCTGCTCGACGTGGATGGCGCGGCGGCCCAGCTCGTCCGGCGTGACCGATTCGCCGCGAAACGCGCAGAGAGCGCGCAAGAGACCGACCGTGAACGAGCTGCTGGAGCCGACGCCCGAGCGCGCCGGCAGATCCGCATCGTGATGAATCTCGAGTCCCTGCTCGATCGCCATATCCGACAAGACGCCGCGAACGGCCGGGTGCTGAATATCGGCGATCTCGCGCACGGTTTCGATTTTCGAATAGACGATCCGATGCCGATGTTCGAAGAAAGGCGGCAACTCGCGCACGCTGATGTAGCAATATTTGTTGATCGCGGCGCCGAACACCGCGCCGCCGTGTTCGCGAAACCAGCGCGGATAATCGGTACCGCCACCGAAGAGAGAGACGCGAAACGGGGTGCGACTGATAAAAAGGGACAAGGGCTCTTCTCGGAAATCTTCGGAACCGAAAGCGGATCAAATATCAGGATCGAATATTCTATCGGCCGACGCAAGCGACTCTGGCGTTCCTATATCGACAAAACGATAGCCTCCTGTCAACGCGGCGAGGGAACCGGGCGGCAATTGCGCGAATATGTCGTGCTCGAGCGAGCGAGCGTGACCGGCGGCGATCTCGTCGAGCAATCGGGCGGAGAGGGCGTAGACGCCCGCATTGATGGTTGCGCGCCCGCTCGGCCCACTGGTCTTCTCGCGAAAGCCTTGGATCAGACCGGCCGGATCGAGTTCGACCCGCCCATAACGCGATGCATCGCCGATTTCGGCGCAAAGCAGCGTTCCGGGCGTGCCGGCGGCGCGATGCCGCGCGAGCAACGCACAGAGATCGGCATCGACGAAGCTGTCGCCGTTCAAGACCAGAACGGGATCCGTGGTCAGCATGTGCCGCGCGAAGCGGATCGCGCCGGCGGTTCCGAGCGGCTCAGGTTCGGCGATTGTGGCAATTTCGAGGCGCGGGAAAGCTGTCTCGGCGAGAAAGCGGCGCACCGCATCGGCGCGGTAGCCGAGGCTGAGCACGATACGGCGCGCGCCGAACCGCGCTATCCATTCGAGGAGATGATGGAGGAAGGGTCGCCCCGCGACGGGCGCGAGCACCTTCGGCAAGTCGGGAACGGCCGAGCGCAGCCGCGTGCCCAGACCGCCGGCGAGAATCAGAGCATCGATCGAATGAAGACAGTCGGCGTTCTGGCGGTCAGCCTTCATGCCGCGGGCGCGGCGGCGGGAACATCGCTGCCGCCATCCGGCTCTTCGAGGATGCGGCGGCGCAATTTGTGCCTCGCCATGCGCTCGACATGCCGGCGTGTGTCCCAGCCGAATTTCTGCGCCACCATGTCGAGATAGCGCTTGCTCGCGAAATAGGTATCGAAAGCCTGGTCGCGGAAGCGGAGGACGGTCGCGGACGAGACCTTCTCGGTCGGCAGCGGCAGACAATCATAGCTGTGCTGCGAGAAGCCGCTCCAATGCTCCGGCAGCTGCCAGCCGTTCTCGATCGCCATGCCATAGAGCGGCGATCCCGGGTAGGCCATGGCCGAATAGAAATTCGCGAATTCGCAATTGAGCGCGAGCGCGAGATCGAGGGTTTCGCGCATCGTGCGCTCGTCGTCGTCGGGCAGGCCGAAGATGAAATTGCCGATGACGCTGATGCCCGCCGCTTGAATCTGGCGCACGACCTCGATGATCTCGTTCTGAGAAAACGATTTCTCGGCGCCGTCGCGGACGTGCTCGCTGCCGGATTCGATGCCGAGCGCCAGCCACCGGATTCCCGCTTTGCGCAGTTTCTCGAGGAGATGCGGCTTGACCGTGTCGACGCGCGCATAAGCCCAGATATTGAGGCCGTAATCGCGCGCGATGAGCTCGTCGCACAAGGCGAGGACGTGCCGCTCGTTGAGCACGAACATCTCGTCGATGATCTTGATCGTCTTGACGCCATATTTGTTGTGTAGCAGGTCGATCTCTTCGGCGACGGCTTTCGGGCTGCGCATGCGATAGCGGTTGGTGCCGAACGGCGCGTTGATGCAGCAGAAGCTGCACTTATAGGGACAGCCGAGCGACGTGTAGATCGACGCGTAAGGCTGGCGCATCGAAAGATCGTCGAAGCAGTGCCAGTTATGCGCGCGATACTTCTCCATCGGCAGCAGGTCCCAGGCATTGCCATGGAGATCCTGGTCGAGGTCCTTGATCAGCGCCGGGGCGAGATTGTTGCGGATGTCGTCGCCATCGCGCCAAACGAGTCCCGGGACTTTCGAGAGATCTTGCGGAGCGGGTTGCGCGAGCGCGCTCAGCAGTTCGTGGATCGTGACCGGGCCTTCGCTGTTGCAGGCGAAGTCGACCGCCTCTTCGCGCAGCGTGCGCTCCGGCAAAGCGGCGACATGGCCGCCGACGATGATGATCGGCGTCTCGGGCGCGGCATCCTTGATCGCGCGGCAGGTCGGTCCGGCGGCGGCCATTTGCTGCGTCGAGGCGGAAGGCTGATGGCCGAAAACGATCATGCCGACGAGACGCGGCTTGCGGCGCGCGACCTCTTGCGCGAGGCGCTCGATGCCCCAGCCTTCGGCCTCGGAATCGATGATCGCGACCGAATGGCCGCGGTCGCGGATATAGCCCGCGATCAGGCGGCACCAGAGCGGCGGCTCGACCGCGGTGAGTTCCTCGCCGAGATTCTGATAGATCTTCTCCCGGCCGCCCGGATTGATCAGCAAAAGATCGAGATCGGCCAATGCCATACGCATCCCTGCCCCGGTTACAGCGGTTGTCTAACCGATTTTCCCGGTGCCAGCAACGATGGTGCCCGCCGTCGGCTTAGACCACGATGATGCCGTCTTCCCGGCGCGGCGGCGGGAGATAGAGGTGATACCGAACCCAGAGGCTGCTCGGGACGATCAGCAGCGTGTCGCCGCGTCGGGTGGCGACGACCTCGGCAAGATCCTGTCCGGTTTCGACCCGGCGAGAGCGATAGCGCGGCACCATGCCGAGCATGCCAAGAAGCCTCATCGCCCCGAGGACAACGCGGCTCTTGTGCACGATGACCGCCGGGCGAGCCGGCGCGACCCGTGCCGCCTCGGCCGAAACGCAGGCGAGGTTGCGAATCGGATTGCACAGATCGCGAAACTCCCCCGTCAGGACTCGCACGCGGCGGCGCACGTCGCCGACCATCAGGAGGATGAATGGGAAAGCAACCGCCAGCGCGGGCGCTAGCAACCAGCGCCGCACCCACTCGGGTGCCCGAAAACGCCGCGCGCGCTGCGGTACGTAAGCGGAGCAAAGCTGAAGCCAGACATCGAGCGCGCGGGCGATGCCCCAGATCATTGCCCCGTGCACGCGCGGCTCGTCCGATGTCGCTTCCTTGCGATCGCCAACCAGCGACGATGAGGCCGGCTTGCCGTGATCTTCTTCCAGCAATCGGCCGTCGGAGACCCCGAGAAGGGTGCGATAGGCTTGCAGCCGCAAGACCGGCGCACGATCGCGCAGCGATGCAATGCGCCAATGGTCGAGATAAACCGGATCGACCAACGCCTCGAGCGCCGCGACGGCGTCGCCGCTTCCGGTCCGCAACAGGCGAATGGCCGGATTCTCCTCGAGCGGCAGGACCCCCCCCGTGGCGAGGAATTCCATCGCGACGGTCGAAAGATTCCGCCCGTCATGCGGGCCGAGATAGTTTTCCGCGCCGTCGGTGCCCGGATGCCAGGTGTGATAAAGGAACTCGTCTTCGGCCCAGACGATCCGCCGTCCCAAATTATGCAGGCGGAACGTCATGTCATAGGGACCGCAGACATGGCCGAGATAGTCGATATGCATGTCGGCACCGCCGATTGCAATCACATCGGCCCGCTTGGCGCAGAAACAGGCGCCGTAATTGCGTGTATGCAGCGCGTCTTCGGTATCGCGCAGACCGGCGGTCACGCCGCCGGCGTTGTTGATGCATCCCTCGCCGGCGACCTGCTCGACCGACGGGAAATTGAACGGATAGAAATCGCGCCGGATGCTGCGGAACTGGTCGAGATGCAGAACGATTTTCTGATCGTTCTCGAAGCCGCGGATGATGCGCTCGACGAAACCCGGGCGCACCAGGGCGTCGAGATCGCAGACGACGACGATGTCGCCGCTCGCGAGAAGGATGCCCGCGTTATACATAAGGTGCTTGTGGTAATAGACGTCGCGCGGCATCTCCAACGCGGCCCAGATATCGACCCGATCCTCGTAAGCGCGCAGCCCCTCGAAGAGCCGGTCGTAGAATTCGAGATAAATGACCTCGATATCGTCGGGAACGACTGTTTGATCGCGCAGATAATGGATGATGTGGGGGCTTTCGCGGACGCTCCAATCGAGCAGGATGAAACTCACCCTGGCGCGCGCACGCGGCCGGCGCTTGAAGAACTTCATCTCAGGTCCGGTGTCCTTATCCCACCGCGACGCCCAGCTCGACCTCGACGCAGATATAGGGATAGAGGCACGTACGGACGTGCTGAACGAGCGGCTTCGAGGTCGAAGGCACGTCGAGCACGACGTCCGCAGGCGGGCCGAGAAGCGCCTCGCCGTGCCCGATTAGCGCCATCGTCATCACTCGCTCGGCGCGGGCAACCGTAGTCCTTGAGAACATTCATGAATATTCCGCTCGCGCCAATCGCAAGCAACCCATCCCCTGCCGTAAGGTTCACCCGGCCGGGGCGAACCTGGTCATAGACTATGTCATTGCCCCAGGCCATAAGCACCGCCGAATCGGCCAATGAAAAGACCTCCTTCAGCGCCCCACAGTGCTCGAGGAATTTACCCACGAGTCCGCCCTCGACGCGCATCGCGTCCGCGGCGGAGCCGCCATCGCCGCACATCAACATCGGCTTGTCTGCGAAATGCGGCGCCGCGATCGTCGCAAGCGCGCCCTCGAGATCAATCGTTCGCCGCGTGTCCGTAACCGGCGAGCGAAGCCACGATATACGCGAGCCAACCCATGCTGCTATATCGCACGCGGGAACGCGGTTCGCCAGGGGTAAAATGCCAGCCGAATGGACAGGCCGATTGCAATCCTTTAAGACCTGCGCGTCATGCCAAAAGGACTGTTTTTCTTGCCCCCGACGGCGTACCCAACGCTCATTCGGTACGCGAGGCGCGTTCCTTTCATACCGCGGCGCCTCGAAGATTTCTGCCTCATGCTGGGCGTGGAACATACGGTGCAGCCGATCAAGGAAATGGAATTTCTCGCGATCATCGCCATGAAACAGCGCAACGCCACGTACGACATCCCACCGCGCGAAATAGTTGAGACCAGGCAAGCTGAGTTGCGCCGCCGGTTGCCGCTCGGCGACATCAGGGTGTACTTGCGTTTCGCGAAGTATCGGTGCGGCTGCCGCAAGCCAAAGCCCGGGACATTGATCGAGGCTGCGCAGGCGCACGATATCGAGCTCGGGGCGAGCTACCTGGTGAGCGACCGCAGGTGCGACGTCGCTGCGGGGCGCGGCGCCGGCTCCGTCGCGATCTTTGTGAATCACAGGTTCTTCAGGGTGATTCGGCGGTGGCCGCGGGGGGACGGTGAAATCCTTTACCGAAGCCGCCGCTTTAATCGCAGCTGCAGCGCGAGCGATGCAGCTAAGTCCGCTCGCCGGTGCCGCTCGTGCTGGGAAGCAAGGCGTATATCGTTAGAGCATCAAACCGGATAGGCCTATGTCGTCCGCTGGCGATCGCATGAACCCGGAGGGCAGGTCGGGGCGCCTCCTCGCCGTCTACGATCTTTCTTGCTCACCCACCAGTTACGATTGCCTGACCTTTCTGGCCTTGGCAGAGATGAAGCGCCGT
>Ga0335085_10010762_pt1 | contig 13651 bp, 7 predicted proteins | sample Lox_Sample_45_FD_206712 | JGI IMG/M metagenome (GOLD analysis project Ga0335085, IMG submission 206712) | Soil microbial communities from Loxahatchee National Wildlife Refuge, Florida, United States - Lox_Sample_4.5 | ecosystem: Environmental > Terrestrial > Soil > Wetlands | place: USA: Florida...
GAACTGTTATCGGGATGATTTGGGCAGATAAGTGATGATTCCCTAACGGTACCACCCTTCCTTGCCGCCTCCATTTCAGCTTCAGACACGTCGGAAGCTATTTCTATGGAAAATCGTTTGCGCGTTTTGTCAGGAACCAGTTTAGCAACTGTGTATGTCTTCTCCCCTATTACCCACGACGGGGCCAGTGGGACCATCCAACCACATTCCGGGCACCGCGCCTCAACACAATAGAGATACGCGTCCGCTCTCATGCCTTCTTCATTGTGCTCGATTCCCCATTCCTTTATCTGCTTGTCAACCTCACCAAAGACCAGCTGCTGTGCTTTCTTGACCTGCTTGACCACCTCAAGGCCGCCACCAATAATGTTGAGGGCTGCCCAGGTCAGCAATGCTGCGACCGGATTCAAATCCGATCCATAAGCCGCACAGCCGATGCGAGCAGCCTCGAACGGTATGCTTCCGCCGCCACAGAAAGCGTCCCCTACCCTTGGAACGTGCTTGAATTGTCGCTCACCAAGCTGCGAAACTACCTCAGGGATACTTTTGGCTGAGGTTTTGAGATATGCGTTAATCTCGTCCCACGCTTTTTCCGAGGGCCCGTCGATCTGCTCGGGGCGGTCGCAGTATTCCAGCTTTTCATCGTACGAGAAACGCGAGAAAATCAGCGCCTGCAATACCTCCCGCTGCTTTTTCTTTTCTTTCTTCAGCTTCGGTTTGTCGGGCTTGGAGTCTCGAGTGAACCACTCTTCCCGCTCGGTTCGCGTAAGTCGCTCATAGACAACTTTTAGTGGGATGGGTTTTGTTTTTCTTTTCCAGAGCCCCTCTTCATCCATCGTAAGGAGTTTCAGGAAAATTTCCCGGTCTTTCTCAGGTGCGTCGGTGGCGGGCAGAAGTAATCCGAGGATTGCAGCGCGGGCAAGGATAAGAGGCTTCCGACCCCACCATTTGCCGAGCCCCGTAAGCGTTTGACTGTAATTGGCTTTGCGCTCTTTATAACTTTCTTTGGATGCTTTGGAGACAGGGAACTGGGCTTCGATAAAGGTTTTGCCATCCATCATGCTATTTGTTCTTTCCTGATGAGTTCGCGAGTTCGTCGGGATTCGGCCCTTCTAGGTAATCTTCGTCCGCCAGGCTTGAGAACAAAGGGATTGCGAATTTGCGTGGCCGGTGCTCGGAAACCGGGTTTTCGGTAAGCGCGAATCGCACCGCCTTCCTCCAGCCTTTGTTACGCCCGGTTATCGCATGGCCGGTCGCCGCATTGGTCATTGTAAAGAGCCACCAGCGTTCTTCCGGCGCAAGTCCCAGCCAGTTTCGGACCGCTACCGGAATCAATCCGGGATCCGCGTCTTCGACTGCCCAAGCTAGCAGCACCAGTTCCTTTCCCAAAAGTCTGGACACAGGTACACGACCAATCTTCCATTTGCCAGGTTTCAGGCCCTGCTCGCGGAGCCTCTGGTTAAACTCAATTTGCACGGGCTCCGCGATGTCTTCCCACTTCAGGCGATGCAAAATGATTCGCATCTTTGCGTCTTCTGTACCCAGGGCAATGTTTAATTCCTGCTTAGCCTCATTCTCCTCCCATGTGAAGTACTCGGAAATGTAGACCTGTTCGTCCTTCCTGGCCGGTATAGTTACGAGGAAATGATGCTCGGATTCCGCTGGGTCGAATCCGAAGCCCTCCGCCTTTGACGTCTTAGGCTGTTGAACACGTGGCATTATTGCTTGACCTCTTCCGCCTTGATCTCTGTCTTGGCGTCCTTCACCCAATCGAGCAAGGCCTGCCCGGTAGGGAAGTGAATGGCCGGCGTTCCAATCGCCACCTGCCCCTCGCTCAATAATGCCCGCAGATGACCAACTGCTTCTTCCGCCTGCTCGCCACTCAGGATGAGTTTCCCATCAAAAGTTAGTTCTAACCAGTTCTTTCCAACGATGGCTATGCGATCACAAGGCACGGACGCTTTGTGCTTTTTCAGCATCTCCAAGAATTCATATGACTCCTTCGTGGTATCCAGACGGCAATCGCGTGCCCACACGACAGGCCTCGTAACGTCGATCCTGATCTGGAGTGTTTTGTCCCAGCAGATGTCTAGGCGGTGGATGTCCGATTTGATCTCGTCTTTTTCGGCCACTGCCAGGATACACACCGTCCCGGCTGGAACAACGAAGGGACCGGCGTATGCCCCTCCACAATGCTTGGGATCAGAGCCATCCGTCGTATATCGAATCGGTACCGTGGGAGCGGAGCGTAGCTCAACCATTTTATCCGCGCCGCTCTGATAAGTCCGCGACTTAATCGTGATCCTATTCCGCCAGGGGACTGGATCGCCCGTTTCATGCTTGCCCTTTGAATCCACGCAAAGAAAAGAGAGAACTAATTCTTCCGACTGGAACATTCTCGGATTTAGTACTTTCTGTGACGCTGTTGTCGCTGGACCGCCAATCTCATAATGGATCGTGTCACCGAAAACGGGCGTCAACTTCAGAGTAATTTTTCCGGAGTCGTCGTCCCGGCTCCATTCCTGAACCTGAACCTCAGTCTTTGGCTCAGGGAATGGCCCCTTTTCGACGTAGCCGCCTTCCTCGCGCCATTGGTCCCTATGCACAAGGTCGTCCTTGAGCAGGTCCAAAGCGTCAAACCGATGCCACGGCCATGCCGGATTTGTTGCCGCCCTCTTCTTGACTTCCGACCATAACATTGTGGGCTGGGTAAATAGACGTTGCTCGCACTTCTTTCGGAAGGTCTCACTGGCAACATCTTCAGTAAACTTCTGCTTGGCCTTAAGGGTTTCCCGAATCTGTTTCTCGCCGTTGTAATTATTGTCCTTGAAGGTCATCAAGAAATCGGCCGTCATCAACTTGTCAGCCAGGGGAAAGTACAGTGTAGTAAAGGCCTCTCGCGCTGTGCTCAATAGCCGAAAATTGATCTTGTCCAGCATGTCGGTCGCGGCTACCTTTTGCGGGTCGCTATCGGGAACGCGCTCGGTCTCCATTTCGCCGACGATTGCTGTGATCGCTTTCAGTTCTGCGGCGGTGTCGAGTAGAGTCCCCATCATGTCCCGTTGGCCCGACAAAAATAGGACGCGGTTCTTGAACGTCAAGTCCGCGTAAAATTTCTCGAGGTCAGGATGAACCCCGCCACTCGGATTTGGCTCGCAGATCACCATCGCCACCTTTTCCGCCCTGATATCGATTTCATCAATCGGCGCCAACGCCTGAACTTCCTGATAGCAGTCCTTCATCGTGGGATTGAAAATGCCTCCAAGAAAGCTACGCAACTCCTTTCGTGAGGATTCGCGGTTGTAAGACTCGGCAGTAGTGCGCAGCTTGGCGACAAGATTCTGGACGTTCTTGAAGTACAGCTTGCCTTCGCGATTCGCGTGAAGGTACCAGGCCTTGGTGGCAAGTGTTTGTAGAACCTCTTTCCGCAAGCGCGACAGATCGCGGCCAGGGGTACAAAGAAACGAAACAATTTCGGAAAGGGACAACCCGAGAAGTGCGTTAGGAACATTGGCAAGAGACGCAATCAGAATGAGCTTGCAAGCATCCTCCGCGTCACTCCCCTTCAGGTGTGAATCCATTATTTCGGCAATTGCCTGCCCGTTCGACGCGATGTCGTGGCTGATGGCATTATCCAGGGTTGGATTAATCTGGAGAATCTCCGCTTGTGTCTCGCGGTCGTTGAGGTCAATGTCGTGCCCGTGGATGAGTGATAACTGATCGGCTTTGCCGCTCTCGTATAGCCTTGAGACGATTACGCGCATCAGGCGAATTAACCCGCGCGTCTGCTGAAAACCAGGGTTCTCCCGAAATCGTGCGTAGAGATCCCGAATGGCAAAGTGGAACGGGTAGGACTCTGCGAGCTGCGTTGCAAATTTCTCGGGAGACGCGCTTGTTATGTCCATCTGTTTGGCGTCATGTACAGCATCGGCATACTCTTGCGCAACTTCCCGAACGTCGTCGTTGCCCGGCAATTCCTTGAAAAGCCTCGTTCGAAGGATGTGGTAGATCTCATCCGTATTCAGAGCAACGGGTTCCAATGTCATCGCAGAGCGGCCGACCTCTGCCTGTAGATCCGCGAGCGCTTGATTGATTTGCTCTCCACCTCCAAGGTATGTCGCTTTCAGATCGGAGATGACGACACACACATTTGCAAGTTTGTCTTTGCCGATGGCGACCAAGAGATTGGAAAGGGCAGTAGTCGTCACTCGGGCCAGATTTGAATCTCCGATCGGTTTTGATTTTGCATCTTCGAGATAAGCAGCAAGTTCGTCGAGTAATATCAGCGTTGGCTTACCTTGAAGCAAATTCACCCACGCCGTTTGGCCAGGGGCCGAGAGCGGGCTGTAATAATTTTTGAACGCTTCTTTCTTCCCGAGCTGTTCTGCAATCGCGCCCCAGACTCCGAAGGGAGCATCGCTCTCACGGCCCGTAAACGCCACGACCCTTACCTCGCCAAGCTTCTTGGCGTCATACAGATCGCGCATCATCTTTTTGCGGAGCTCTGGGCGTTTTGCCAGCAGGCCTAGGGCGATCATGTTGTGCGTCTTGCCGCCGCCCATGGCCTGGGAAAGCACGAACACACCTTGCTGCGACGCTCCGTCAAAGCGCCGAAACGCCTCCCTTAGAAGTCGTTTCATTCCATCGGTTTGCCAGTTTTCTTCGAAAAACTCCTCAGGGATTATTCGATCCTCAATGAGGTCAGTTAGATCGAGCACGACGTCCCTACGGGCACGATCAAATACGGTTTTTCGAGGCGTACAGAGCTGCTTCAGAGTCTTCACGGCAGCATCTCCCAATGTCCTAGATTTAGCCACGTACTATACCGCAATCTTTCCTCCTTTTCCCAACGAATGCATCCGCTTTCGTATCGCCTGATCTCCTTCGTCACACCTTTTTCTAGCCCTCTCTTCTCGCGGGCACGGCGAGATGGGGACTACCCCTGCGCGCTGGCGGTACGGCGGGCTTCTGCTTTGTCCGTCCGCTGACGGCCACCCTCCGGGTTTGCGGTCCCCCCAAGAAACAAGACTAAAAGCGAAGTGCGGCTTGAACTACCTCCTCCCATGCCAGTTGTCCGCTCTGATTTCCTCGGACCCTCTCCCTTTCTAGCGCCCCTTCTTCTCGCGAGCACGGCATGGGGCGACAAACCCTGCGCCCTGCCGACGCAGGCTCTGCCCCGGCTTCGCCGCCCTCCGGGTGGCGGTTCCCCCAAGAAAATCGAACGGTGCGACGAGATTTTCTCGGCCCCCCCGCCAAGGCAGCAGCGGGAGCAGGGTTGCCCCCTGCCCCTTTTGTGCCCCGCGAGAAAACGGGCAGAAAAGGAGAAAACATCGTGACCGAGGAAATCAAAACCAGGCAGACAGGTAAGCGAAACGAGCCACGTGGTCAATTCCGGCCAGCGGGCCGGCACAGGGGGGCGTCAGTCAGGCGGACTGAGAGGCCGAGGCGAGAATACATCGGGTTCACCAAAAGGAATGCTGCCGTGGTTGCGATGCTCCCTATTGTAAAGCGCATCGCTCTTAGGATTCGTGAACATCTCCCCGCCCATGTTGAAGTGGATGACCTCTACGCTGACGGCGTAGTGGGACTGGTTGATGCCGTCGCCAAGTTTGACGTGAACAAGCGGGTGAAATTGGGGAGTTACGCGCGGCACCGGGTCCGGGGGGCCATTTTGGATGGCCTTCGCACCGCCGATCCGGCCACGCGAGACTTGCGCCGGAAGAATAACGCGATCCAGAAGCTCTATCGGGAATTGGAACTCAAGGTCGGACGGTCTGTGCATGACGATGAGATGGCCGCAGCGTCGGGAATGAGTCTGGCCGAGTGGCACCGGGCGTTGAACGAAGTTCACAGCGCCGGGCTTGACTGCGGCTCGCGCACGCTTTCGGCTGGCCCGACCGTGCGGCTGCCTTCCACCGACCCGGAGTTCTTGATTGACGGCAACGACAACCCTTTTGATCTCTGCTATCGGCGCGAACTACAGAAAATTCTCGTCAGGGCGGTTTCTCATCTCCGCGAGCGCGAGCGGCAAATCATTCGCCTTCGATATCAAGGCGACCTGACGATGAAGCAGATTGCCGAACTCATGCACGTCGACGAGTCACGCATTTCCCAGCTCCATTCCGCCGCCTTGGGCCGGTTAAAGGCAAGCATGGACTTCCTGCTGCGTCCACAAATCGCTGAACGCGCAGAACCGGGCGCTCGCTCAATGGCAGCCGGAGCCGGTTCCTAACCTGCCGAATTTCAGTTTTGGAAAGGACCGTTATGGAAGTCACTCTTGCGAGACTCCGGCAACTAATCGGCGAGAAGGCCCCCATTGTGGGCATTTCTCGACCCACCGAGAAACCCTTCGCGGTCGAACGGGCGAGGCTCGCCGGGCTTATCGAGGGGTTGGAGGAGTGCGAAATCAGTCTGAAGGCCCATCTCGAAATTCACACCGCTACCCGGCACTACAAGCTCCACACCCTGGACATGCAGCGGTGGACTGAGGCTTACAAATCATTGCGCTCGTGGGCCGCGCGGCAGCGGGCCAAGCGAGAGGCACCCAAGCTCTCGACGGTAGAGAAACGCAAATCGGAATTGCTGAAGAAAATCGCTCTCGCTGAGCGCAAAGCCCGTCAGCATTCGGTCTGCCGTCCTTACAATCCCGTGCTGGAAACGGGCGAGGCGGTGGGCGATTACGAGCGCGAGCAATTGGCGGCGTGGCTTTCTCAAAAGCCGTTGCGGAGGAAAATTGGCAGACTCGCCACGGCCCACGGCCTCATTAACGGTTATGTATCGGATGCCGCCATTCGGCAGCCGCACAAACTTTACGAAGCTCTTTTGGCACTCACAGGCCGCCAGGTCACGAAGTACGGCGAACTTCACACAACAACCCGGCGCGAAAAGCCCACCGAGGCCCAATATTTGAAACACCTGTATGAGTACGTTGGTCGAGGGTCGATGTCCGCTTGCCCCCGCCACGGCGCTGCCTTCCAGTCGAAACCCTATCGCTCCCAGGAGTGGCGATCGCCGGAACACATCAGGGAAGAGCGCCTGAATTACTGCCAGCGGATGCGCGACTGGCGAAACGCCCAGGAAACGGTCAACTGGCTCCGCGCCCAGCTTGTGAGCTTCGAAGGGTGCCAGGAGGATGGAAACGACGTGCCATGACTGTGGATGCACCATCGAGGAAGGCAGGAAAGGTGATTTGGCTTTGGCGGTCAGCTCTCCGATTTGTGCGGGCAGCGACAAGCCACAGGGGTGGTAAGAGCGTTGGGCAAAGTGGATTCGTACCCGCTGCCCGTCTTGGCCTGCTTGTTTGACCCTTCGCCGCTGAAGGGGCGGGCGGCAAAAGTGCCCGTCACGTAATTGGTGCACAGCGCCGGCCAAAAAATACGCCGACGATTCAATCAAATGCTCTATGATGTCTTCGTGAACCGCAAGATTTACAGTAGCCTTTCGAACGTGAGCGAACTCCCGCCCAGGAACCCGGCCACGATGCTCGTGGACGAAGACGGGTCCCAGAAAACGCATACTGACTTGGCTTGTCCGGATGCGTCGCCGTTCCCGAATAATCCGCTGATGGAAACAGCTACCCAGAGGGTGGAAACCAACAATATTGGAGGGTCCGATGCCACGCAGTGACCTTCTTATTTCCCTCGTCAAGGCTGGAAGTACAGGTGATCTTCGCGGGTTTCGCGCCGCGGCCGAAGCTATAATCGCGGAGGAACATGCAAAACATCACAAAGTATTGGCAGACCGCCTCACAAAGGCAATTCAGGCGAACGGGAACGGAACGCGTAATCCTGCAATCACTTCTTCCGAAAATGTCCACAGAGGCCGCGACTTCCTATCGGAGATCTCGCCCCGTCGCCGACTAGATGATCTTATTCTTCCTGCACTGGTGCGGCAGAGTGTTGACGAACTGGTTGAGGAACAGCAACGCGCAGATTTGTTGCGCGCCCACGGCCTCGAACCTCGGAACCGTATCCTCTTGGTTGGACCACCCGGAACCGGCAAGACGACCCTGGCCGAGGGTATTGCTGAGGCCGTATCGGTTTCGCTGTTTGTGGTTCGCTACGAAGCCGTGATTGGCAGTTACCTGGGGGAAACCGCCGCGCGATTGAAGCGCGTTTTTGATTATGCCCGAACTACTCCATGCGTCCTGTTTTTCGATGAGTTTGACGCACTTGGGAAGGAAAGAGGAGACACACACGAAACAGGTGAAATCAAGCGTGTCGTCACCTCACTGCTCATGCAGGTCGATGACCTGCCCAGCTACACAATAATCGCTGCCGCAACCAATCACCCAGAGCTACTTGACCGCGCGGCTTGGCGCAGATTTCAAATCCGATTGAACCTCCCCCTACCCACTGCCAAGGAACTCGCGCGGTACATAGAACTTTTCATGTCCAGTTTCGAAGAGGCTATTGGTCACTCTCCAGTTGCGATCGCAAAGGCCCTAGGTGCTGTCAGCTATGCAGACGCAGAGCAGTTTTGCATTGATGCCCGCAGACGGCACGTCCTCTCGATGGGCCAGAAATCTCTGCAGCTTATTATCAACGAGCAACTGAACGTCTGGGCTTCAAAGGTGCGGGCAAAGGGACAGACAGAAATAGGAGAAAGAAATGCCGACGCGCCCGCTACTTCGTCTCCCGAATCCTGATTCAGTTGCTGCGCCGAAGCGCATTGCGCCACCACCCCATATTCGGTTCCCATCGAAAGAGCGGCAGGGTGCTCGGTTCTCGCCGTTGTTCGACCGATTGCGGGCTGTAGTGGAGCGTGACACCACGGGAATTGAGCTTCGTCGCGACCCGACCAGCCTTGCTCCAGAACGGGTTATTGTGTTTGAGATCGTCGGCACCGTCGCCAATTTCCTGAAGGCCATCTCAAAAATTCAGGGTCTTGAATTTATGACGGAGTTCGCTTCAGAGTTTGCTGCGGACGACGATTTTGTCGTGCAGGAAAGAGATGAAGAAAAGGTACTGCATGCTCGACCGGACAAGGGAGTACCTTCCTGTTTTTACTTGGCAATGCCGGATATTCGTGCATTGAAGGACCTACTGGGGCTTTGGGACAGATGGAGGAGAGGCGAGGCTCTGGGTAGGGGGTACGCGCCGTTTGGCCACATGTTTCAGCAGTTGCGCGCGCTCCGGCCCTGGGGGCCGCAGGACCGAATCCCCGCAGAAACAATCTCATATTGGCGTGAACAAACCACTATCTATCCTGATCGGCCTGTTAGGACGGAGGTTGAACTCTGGTTTCGGAATGACGAGACTCGCCGCCGGGAGGCTTCTGAAGTGCTACATGCTGGAATCATAAGCGCCGGAGGCCAAGTTATTGATGAGGCCGTTATCGCTGGGATAGCTTACCACGGCTTGCTTATTGACTTACCGGCGACGGAAGTCGAGCACCTCATGCGGGACCGCAACATAAGCATCGCCCTAATTGACGACGTGATGTTTCTGCGACCACAAGGTATCTTGCGAAGTCCTTTGGACGTTGAAACCTCTGCAGGTGAACCGGTTCCCCCCATGGTAATCCCGCCTCACGGGGGGCAACCTATTGCGGCGCTGATTGACGGGGTACCTGTTCAGGGTCACCAACTTTTGGCTGGAAGGTTGATTCTGGATGATCCAGATGACCTGCAGACCCGGGCGACGGTCTCCCGCCGGATTCACGGCACGGCAATGGCGTCCTTGATTCTGCACGGTGACCGGTTCGAAGCCGGTGAGCCGCTTACGCGCCCTCTTTATGTCCGTCCGATTTTGGTCGCAAGCGAGAACGGTTCCGAGCAAACGGTTGCTGACCGCCTCTTCATCGACACGATCTACCGCGCGGTTCTACGAATTAAAGGGAGCGAAGGAGAAGAGGCAGTCGCACCATCGGTGTTCCTCATCAACTTTTCAATAGGTGACATGCGACGCCCGTTTGCAGGGCCTGTTAGCCCACTTGCCCGTCTGCTGGATTTCCTGTCTGCTCAATATGGCATTCTTTTCCTGGTCAGCGCTGGCAACGTTTCAAATTCTCTAGCGGTTTCTGATTATTTGAATTGGACAGACTTTCAGAATGCCCCACCGGCGGAACGCGAGCGAGCGGTACTGAAAGCCTTGAACGCTGCAAAGCACGAACGAACGATCCTCTCCCCGGCGGAATCACTTAACGCTTTGACGATCGGCGCGCAGCACACTGACAGTGTTGCGGTCCGGCGGGCACTAAACAACGCAGCGGACCCCTTTCTGGACAATGGCTTGCCGAACGTCAGTTCAGCTTTGGGACTTGGTTACCGCCGGATGGTCAAGCCGGAGATTTACCTTCCGGGTGGGCGCGAACACGTTCAAATGCAATCAACCGGAAACGGTCTGACGGTATCGGTGAGCTCTCCACAACGGCTTTACGGGCTGAGTGCCGCTGCCCCTGACCGATTAGGGCAAGGCCGGTTGGATCAGGTTGCTCTGAGTGGAGGTACCAGCTCTGCAACGGCTCTTGGTACGCGTGCTTCTCACCGTATTTTCGATGCCCTCATGGATCGAGAAGGCGGCTCGGCATTCGCAGACGTTCCCCCGGAGTACTACGCAGTTCTCGTTAAAACGTTGCTCGTCCATAGCGCTCGCTGGAATGGAAACGATTCATTGTTGAAAGACATTTGTGGTCCCCAAGATCCACATCGGCACGTTGAACGAATGGAAAATGCGTGTCGCTTTATTGGCTACGGCGTTCCGAACGTTTTGGAAATTCTGGATTGCGCCGCCAATCGCGCAACAATCGTTGGGTTCGGCGAGCTGTTGCCGGGGAGCGCCCATCGGTACCGCATTCCGTTGCCAGCTCGACTGGAGGGTGTTACCGACCCGCGATCACTCACGATAACTATCGCTTGGCTATCGCCGATAAAGCCCGGGCATCAAAGGTATCGGGGTGTTCTTATGGAAGCGGAATCACTTCACAAACCAATCCAGGTTTTGGGTGTCGCCCGGCGAAAGCGCCAGCCCGCTGACCCATCCGTAAAGCGCGGCAGCGTCTATCATGAGCATTTTGATGGTGAGTCGGCGGTGCCTTTCATAGATGACGGCCATCTCGTATTGCAGGTATGGTGCAAGGACGATGCCGGCATTCCCAATGTCGGGGCGGTTCGATATGGTCTAGCTGTTACAATCCGAGCCGAAACGGACATTCCCATATATGAAGAAATTCAGCAGCGACTACGGATTAGACCGCTACCGCCAGCATAGATGAATTCGGCCTGCATTCGAATCGTCCGTGGGTTTTGAACTTTTCAATTCGGTGCCGCGCAGCGTGCAGCTTCCCCCCGACCTTCAGCGGTCGCCGGTAGAATTCACACACGTCAACTGAGTAAGTGCTGCGCATAACAAAGTAATTTTTACTGCGATCTGAAGCGTCTCATCGGATTCGGCAGTTCAGTTGGACGTGTCGGCATCTCGCGGATCCGATTCGGGCTCTATGGCTGTATCCGTTGGCTATGCATCGACCACACATAAGCCAATATCAACTGCTTTGGCGGGCTCGGGCAGCGTCACAATTTACTCGCCTGGGTTGGGAACACGCGCTCAAGGCAACAGCTTCCTTGCAGGTTTCCGCGCCCGTGTTTTTCACTCCACCAAAACTCCGGTTCGACAAAGCGACGGTCGCGTCTACCACGTCAGGCGCAAGGCGAATTGGATCTCGCGCGGGTCACCTGGTCCCCCAGAGGCCTGCCCGGCGATGGGCTGGACCGTGTTTCCGATCACACCGAACGAGGTGGAACTCAAGTCCGCGTTCGGCAGAGAGAAGTTTGCGTGGTTAAATATGTTGAACATCTCGGCGCGGAACTGGAGGGTTTTCGATTCCCACAACTTGAAATTGCGAATCAGTGAGAAGTCCCAGTCGGCCAGACCGGGGCCAGTCAGAATATTCCGTCCAGCATTTCCGAAGGCGTAGGGTGCAGGCACGGAGAACGCAGCCGGATTTGTCCATTGGTTAACGCCCTTATGGGCGGGGTAGAAGCTCACGCCAGGAACGACGTTCGGACGATCATGATTATCAATATTGTTGCTGGGGTTGCCGTCGACGGTCGGCGTATAGGGCGCCCCGGACTGTACCATGGCGATCCCCGCCACCTCCCAACCTTTAATCAGGTAGTTCGCTCTCGCGTTTTGTAACCTTCCGATCTTGCTCCCAAACGGCAGGTCGTAAACGTACGCCAGAGAGAAGCGATGCTCATAGTCGAAGTCCGAGCGGGCCTTCTCAGCCGCGAGATCATACGAATTCTGCGGGAATCCAGGGCTGGCATTGGTACCGAAGTAGGCGGAGTCGTCGTCGATGGACTTCGACCAGGTGTACGCCCCGATGATCGCCAGGCCGTTGCTGTAGTGCCTCTCCACTTTGACTTGCAAGGAATGATAAATCGACGTGCCGATGGGATCTGTATAGGACATCGTCTGAAAATTGGGATAGGGCCGCGGGCAAGGAGTGCCCGCTGGCGCGTTCGGAATGCAAGCGCTGCCGCCCTTATAGAACGCGTTGTTTGGCTGGTTTGGGTCCCACTCGAAAGGCAATCTCAGTGCCCGAGTGCCGACGTAGCCCGCGTCGAGCAGCCAGGAGCCCAACTGGCGCTGCACATCGAACGTCCATTCAAAAATCCTTCCGTCCTTGAGGTTCAGGTTGACTGGGTCCAGCACGGGATAAAGGGCCTGTGTGAGAGAAGGTGCGACGAAGAGGTTCTGCAGAAGGAGGCCCGTGGCCAGCGGCAGCCCGCCCGCCGAAGGCGGCGTGGCCACGGCGGTGAGAACGGCTCGCTCATTGTCCAACAAGTCTCCTTGGGTCAGCGGAAAATATGGCGGGTTGAAGCTCTTTTGGAAATAAAGCTGCCCGACCATCTGGTCATAGTAGACGCCCCCGCCGGTGCGGATAACGGTCTTCTGATTGCCGGACGGCATCCAAGCGATGCCGAGGCGAGGCCCGAAGTCGGTGTGGTCGGGGTGTTGCAGCGCGCGGTTTTCGGAAGTGCTTCCCAGGTTCTCCCTCCCGACCTGTGCGAATTGCCCGATGGGCAGGCCCGATGCTCCCGTCGTGCCGACAAAATTCAGCAGGGAGGCGGCACTCGTGCCCGCGGCGAGCAGCAGGCCCTTGTTGAAGTCGAAACCGCCGATGTGGTTGTACTTGTCGGTGATCAGGCTGTTGTATTCATAGCGGAGCCCTAGCGTCATCGTGAGATTTGGCCGAATCTTCCAGCGGTCCTCCGCAAAGAAATCGTATTCGGTGCCCGTTCCCGAGATGTAGCCGGAGGAACCGCGGACCCAGTTCGTCGGGAGACCGAACAGGGCGTCCGCTACGCCGTTGCCGAAGCCGCAACTGGGCGGCGGACAGGCCGTCAGGAGTGCCGTCTGAACGCTCGGGGGCAACCCCGCCAACACGGCGCTTCCTGTAGCCACCCCGTTGAAGCTGTAGGCGTCGCGCGCGTCAATGTCCTCGTAGAAGTTTCCGCGCTTGATTGGGCGGATGTCCGCTCCGAAATCGAACGAGTGGTTGCCGTGGAGATAGGAGAGCGTGTCCGCGTACTGGAAAGAATTGACGGCGCCGGCCTGCGGGTAGGTGGTGAACGCCCCCATCCCGTCATAGCCGGCGAAGTTCAGGTTGGGTACCCCCGTATCGCGCGCGGCGGTAGGAGCACCCT
>Ga0335085_10010763_pt1 | contig 13651 bp, 9 predicted proteins | sample Lox_Sample_45_FD_206712 | JGI IMG/M metagenome (GOLD analysis project Ga0335085, IMG submission 206712) | Soil microbial communities from Loxahatchee National Wildlife Refuge, Florida, United States - Lox_Sample_4.5 | ecosystem: Environmental > Terrestrial > Soil > Wetlands | place: USA: Florida...
TGGTCGATCTTCTGCGACTGGTACCTCGAACTCATCAAGCCGGTTCTGAACGGCGACAACGAAACCGCCAAACTGGAAACGCGGGCGACGGCCGCCTGGGTGCGCGACCGGATTGTTGCGCTTCTGCATCCGTTCATGCCGTTCATAACCGAGGAGTTGTGGGCCCGCACCGCCGGTGAAGAGGCACGCAAGGGCTTTCTGGCGCTTTCGTCATGGCCGCAACTCGAATCAAGAGTGTCTGCTTCTGAAGAAAGCGAGGAAATGAACTGGGTCATCCAGCTCGTCAGCGGCGTCCGGTCCGTACGTGCCGAGATGAACGTGCCGGCGTCGGCGAAGACGGCATTGCTGCTTAAGGGAGGGGACGCGACCATACGTGCGCGCGTGGAGCGCAACGGCGACTCGATCCAGACACTCGGGCGACTGTCGTCGATCTCGTTCATCGATGATGTTCCAAAGGGCTCGGTGCAGTTCGTCATCGAAGAAGTCACCGCGGCGCTTCCGTTAGGTGACGTGATTGATCTCGCGAAGGAGCGTGCGCGGCTCGAGAAGGAGCTCACGCGTACCGATTCGGAGATCGCAAAAATTGATGCGAAACTCGCCAACGCCGACTTCGTGGCCCGCGCACCGCAAGAGGTGATTGAAGAACAGCGCGAACGCCGCGCGGAATCTGCCGCAATCGCCGCGCGGCTCCGTGAAGCCGTAACTCGATTGGCTAACTGATTTGACACAAAGTTGCCATCCGCAGTGGCCGACCCGCGATGAAAATGTTGCCTCCCTTGGACCGCGGGGCTTCAGCCCCGCATGCGCGCCTGAAGGCGCGCGGTCCCCGGGGGGATTTTCGTCTTGCTTCGTGTCCTTCGTGCTCTTCATGTACTTTGTGGTGAATAGGAAGGTTTAGCGCCATGGCTTTCGACAAATCGAAACTTCCCTCCCGCCATGTCACGGAAGGGCCGGAGCGGGCGCCGCATCGCTCGTACTATTACGCGATGGGGCTGACGGACGAGGAAATTCACCGTCCTTTCGTCGGCGTCGCGTCATGCTGGAACGAAGCTGCGCCGTGCAACATCGCCCTGATGCGGCAGGCACAGTCCGCCAAGCGGGGCGTCAAGGATTCCGGCGGCACGCCGCGGGAATTCTGCACCATCACGGTGACCGACGGGATCGCCATGGGCCACGAGGGGATGAAATCCTCGCTCGTCAGCCGCGAAGTGATCGCCGATTCCGTCGAGCTCACGATGCGCGGGCATTGCTATGACGCGCTGGTCGGCATCGCCGGCTGCGACAAGAGCCTGCCGGGCATGATGATGGCGATGCTGCGCCTCAACGTGCCGAGCGTTTTTCTCTACGGCGGCTCGATCATGCCGGGCAAGTTCAAGGGACGCGACGTAACGGTGCTGGATATCTTCGAAGGCGTGGGTCAGCACGCGGCCGGCAAGCTCAGCGCCGCCGATCTGCACGATCTCGAATGCCACGCGTGTCCCGGAGCCGGCGCGTGCGGCGGCCAGTTCACGGCCAACACGATGGCATGCGTCGCCGAAGCGATCGGGCTTGCATTGCCTTATTCTTCCGGACCGCCGGCGGAAGTGCTGGCGCGCGACGATTTCGCGCTCAAGGCGGGGCAGACGGTGATGCGCTTGTTGGAGACACAGCTGAGGCCGCGCGACATCTGCACGAGGCACGCCTTCGAGAACGCGGCGGCAATTGTGGCGGCGACCGGCGGTTCGACGAATGCGGCGCTGCATCTGCCGGCCATGGCGAACGAGGCGGGAATCGCGTTCGATCTCTTCGACGTTGCGGAAATTTTCCGGCGCACGCCCTATCTCGCGTCACTCAAACCGGGCGGAGAATACGTCGCCAAGGACATGTGGGAAGCCGGCGGCGTGCCGATGCTCATGCGCACCCTGCTCGATGGCGGCTACATCCATGGCGACTGCGTGACGGTAACCGGAAAGACGGTTGCCGAGAATCTCGCGAGTGTGTCCTTCGATCCAAGGCAGAAAGTGATGCGCGGCGTGAGCAATCCGCTGGCGCCGAGCGGCGGCGTCGTCGGGCTCAAGGGAAGTCTGGCTCCGGAAGGCGCCATCGTGAAGATCGCGGGCCTCAAGCATTTGAAGCATCGCGGCCCGGCTCGCGTGTTCGATTGCGAGGAAGATGCGTTCGCCGCGGTGCAAGCGCGCGCGTACAAGGAAGGCGACGTCCTCGTCATCCGGTACGAAGGGCCCAAAGGCGGCCCCGGCATGCGCGAGATGCTGTCGACGACCGCAGCTCTCTACGGTCAAGGCGTCGAGAACATCGCACTTGTGACGGACGGCCGGTTCTCGGGGGCCACGCGCGGTCTGTGCGTCGGTCACGTGGGACCGGAGGCGATGGACGGCGGGCCGATCGGCCTTATCCAGACCGGCGATATCGTCGTCATCGATGCCGAGCGCGGAACGATCGATGTCGAGATTTCCGATTCGGAACTTGCGGCGCGCCGAAAGGCATTCAAGCCGAAAACTCCGGCATTCGGTTCCGGTGCGCTCTGGCGCTATGCGAAGAACGTCGGGCCGGCGCGCTTCGGCGCCGTGACCACGCCGGGGGCGACGGACGAAGTGCGCTGCTATGCGGATATTTGACTGGGAGCGCGGCCGTCCCCGGCCGTCAGGGGACGATGACGCGCAACGATGCGCGCGCTCCCAGTAACGTCAAACCTGCGTGAACTGCTCGGCCAGGATGCGCTCGCGCAAGCCGCGGCCCTGGTCGAACAGCATGGTCATGAGGATGGAGCGGTCTTCGGCAACATCGACGCTGGCGACATCGCGAACTTCCAGATCGTCGGCCACGGCGCTCACCGGCCGTTTGTTCGCCTCGAGGATCTCGAACCGGGTCTTCGAGCGCTGCGAGAGCAACGCGCCATGCCAGCGGCGCGGCCTGAAGGCACTGATCGGAGTCAACGCCAGAAGATCGGCATCGATCGGCAGGATCGGTCCGTGGGCCGACAGATTGTACGCGGTGCTGCCGGTCGGTGTGGAGACGAGAACGCCGTCACAGATGAGTTCGCCGATGCGGACTTTGTCGTCCACCAGGATGCGAATCTTGGCTGCCTGGCGCGTCTCCCGGAGCAACGATACTTCGTTGAACGCCAGCGCTTCGGCGATCTTTCCCTCGCGCGTCGTGGCCCGCATGCGCAACGGATGCACTTGCGCCGCCTCCGCGGCGTCGAGGCGCGCCTCCAGACCGTCCTCGCTGTATTCGTTCATCAGGAAACCGATCGAGCCGAAATTCATGCCGTAGATCGGCTTGGCCTTGCCGACGAACGCGTGCAGCGTCTGAAGCATGAAACCGTCGCCGCCGAGTGCGACGATCGCTTCGGCAGCCTCGGCTCCCGCATCGCCGTACTGCTCGCACAGCCGCGCAAGCGCTGCCTGCGCGTCGGGCGATGGAGACGCAACGAAGTGAAGAGGCTTGGGCATCAGAGCACGGCCTAGCCGCCCGTCAGCGACATGTGCCGCGACAGGGCCGGCCGCGCGTGACGGCGGTCGATGACGAAATCGTGCCCTTTGGGTTTGCGGGCGATCGCCGCATCGATGGCGCGATCGAGAAACGCGTCATCCTTGGAGTCCCGCAACGGACTCCGCAGATCGGCGTCGTCGGACTGTCCGAGGCACATGTACAGCGTGCCCGTGCACGTGATGCGCACGCGATTGCAACTTTCGCAGAAATTATGGGTGAGAGGCGTAATGAATCCCAGCCGGCCGCCCGTCTCGGCAACTCGCACGTACCGCGCGGGCCCGCCGGTGCGATAGTCAGTCTCGATGAAGGTGAATTCGTCGGCCAAACGGGCCCGGACCAGCGACAGCGGCAGATACTGCGCCACCCGGTCGCCGTCGATTTCGCCCATCGGCATGGTTTCGATCAAAGTGAGATCCATGCTGCGGTCATGCGCCCATCGCAGCATGTCGGCGATTTCGTCCTCATTGGCCTCCTTCAACGCCACCATGTTGATCTTGACGGCCAGCCCCGCATTCTGCGCGGCATCGATTCCGGCAAGAACCTTCGAGAGTTCCCCCCATCGCGTGATGTCGCGGAACTTTTGCGGATCGCGGGTGTCGAGGGAGACGTTGATCCGGCGCATTCCCGCCGCGTAGAGCCGCGGCGCAAAGCGCGAGAGCTGGCTGCCGTTCGTCGTCAGCGTCAGTTCCTTCAGGCCGTCGCCGAGCCTGGCGCCAAGTGCTTCGATCAAGCTCAGGACGTTTCGCCTGACGAGCGGTTCGCCGCCGGTGATGCGGATTTTTTCGACCCCCTTGCGGATGAAGGCACTGCAAAGCCGTTCGAGTTCTTCCAGCGTCAGAAGCTCGGCTTTCGGCAGGAAGCTCATGTGCTCGGACATGCAGTAGACGCAACGGAAATCGCAGCGGTCCGTCACCGAGACGCGGAGATAGCTGATGCGGCGGCCGAATGGATCGATCATGGCCACACCCTAGCAGGCGGGCGTGGGCAATTCATCTGCCGCGTCAGGCCGCGGTCAGGAGCTGTGCTTTGGCTTCCGGCTTGCTGAGCGCGACGAATGCCCGTTCGACTTCACCTTGTTCTTGCAGCGTGAGCGGCGGAGGCAGGCCATTGGCCCGGCGCGAGAGGTGGAAAACGGTCCCGAATACGCTTTTGTCGATCCCCACTGCCCGGCACGCAAGAGCCACCGGCCTCGGGCCAGACTCGTAAAAGCTGCGCCGAAAATCCTGGACCTGCAGGTCCAGCAAGCGGGCAAATGCGATGTCGAAGAGGTCGATCTGGCCCTGCTGCAGAACGCGCAGCAGGAAACCGGCGCGCAGCTGGCCGGCACCGGCGAGCTTTTCGACGAGCTTGCCGGCGCTGGATTCCGCTTCGCTCGACAGCGCAGGCTGGGGCGATTGCACGGCCTCAGTGGCCGCACGCAGGACGTCCTGGGCCGAACGGGGCGCGAACCGGCCGCTCTCCATGAGATAGGATTTCAGCGCATCGGACACCCACTCGCACATGCGTTGGGCCAGGGGGGCGGGCAAATCCTCGCGCTTGACCAGAGGCTCCTGCATGGCCTCGTAGGTCCGGGATTTCTCGACGAGCGTCTCGAAGGTGGCAGGGGCGATCTGAGCGGAGACGTTGCGTACCAGAGCCACCAGGACAGGCTCGGCGTCGCTGTCGGCCAATGCGGCGGTCACGCGAGCCCCGATGTGGGAGCGCTCGGCGCAAGCGGTCTGCCGGGCCACATCGGCCTCGGCCACAAGTCTGAGCAGGTCGGAATCGCCAAGAATATGGCTGCGCAGGATGATCGGCCGCGCCACTTCGATCCGGTCGTCCACGAACAGCAGAATGAGCTCGAGAGGCGCCTTCGGGTCATCCGCAAGCCGCTCGGCGAGCGCGATGCGTATGGCCATTTCCACGTCGATGGTCAGGCGCTCCAGAATCTCCCGCATGAGCGTGCGCTCGCGGTGGGAGAGCAGATCGCACTGGTTGCGATAGAGGCTGGCAATGGCGAGATAGATATCGGCCCGGCTTGCGCCCTGGGGATCAGCCGCCAGCTGCGCGAGCCGCGCCGCGTCGTTGATATCCCTAGCGGAAAGGCCCACCGCAGTCCCCCGTATGCCCACTTTCAAACACTAAGCAAGGATCGTTAACAGCATATTAAGGTAATCGGAAATGCAAGGATTCGATTCTGAACACAGCAGATGGGGTGCCTGTCCCCGCTCATGCCCGTGATGGTGCAGAATCACTAAAGAGAGCATCTATTGCTCCCGGACACACAGCATCTGCTCTAGGAAAAGAGCCATGACGTTCGAACCTCCGTTCCTGTTGACCATCGACCAGGGCACGACTTCGACTCGTGCGATCCTTTTCGACAGCGCCGCCCGACCGGTATCGGCGCACGCAATCGCCCTTCGGCAGATCTATCCGGCCAATGGCTGGGTGGAGCATGAGCCGGAGGAGATCTGGCAGTCCGCGCTCGCGTGCTGCCGCGTGGTGCTGAAAGGTGTGGCTCCTCGGGACGTCGCGGCAATCGGGATCGCCAATCAGCGCGAGACGACCGTGTTATGGGAGCGGGATACCGGCGCGCCGCTGTCGAACGCGATCGTCTGGCAGGATCGCCGCACCGCCGAGCGTTGCCGTGAGTTGAAGGAAGCTGGATACGATACGCTTATTTCTTCGCGCACGGGGCTCGTGATCGATCCGTATTTCTCGGCGACGAAAGCAGAGTGGCTCTTCGATCATCTGCCGGGAGCGCGCGCCCGCGCCGAGCGCGGCCATCTCGCCCTGGGCACCATCGATTCATGGCTGATCTTCAAGCTCACCGGCGGCAACATGCACGCGACAGATGTCACCAACGCGTCGCGCACGATGCTCCTTGGGCTGGACGACTTTGCTTGGGATCCGGAAATGCTTGCGCTGTTCCGCATACCGCGCGCCGCGCTGCCCGACATCCGTGCCAGCGCAGGAGAGTTCGGAGAGACAGCAAAGTCCCTGTTCGGCACGGCGATCCCGATCAGAGGCGTTGCCGGCGACCAACAGGCTGCCGCGTTCGGCCAGGCGTGCTTTGACCGGGGCGACGTGAAGTCGACCTACGGAACCGGTTGCTTCGCGCTCGTGAATACGGGCGATGTTCCCACGCCATCGCACAACAGGTTGCTGGCGACGGCGGCCTATCAAACGCATCGCGAGAAAGCCTATGCGATCGAGGGAAGCATTTTCATCGCCGGTGCCGTCGTGCAATGGCTGCGCGACGCGATGGGCGTGATCGGCGATGCCGGCGAGATCGAGGCTCTCGCGCGCACTGCAAAGGACGCGGAAGGATTATACTTCGTGCCGGCATTCACCGGGCTCGGCGCTCCGTATTGGGATCCGGCCGCGCGCGGCGCAATACTGGGTCTCACGCGCGATGCCGGCGTCGCGGAAATTGCACGCGCCGCTCTGGATTCGGTCTGCTTTCAGACGCGTGATCTTCTGGGTGCCATGGAACGCGACATGCAGGCGGCGGGGCTCGGTGCGCCCGTTCAGCTCAAGGTCGACGGCGGCATGGTGCGCAACGACTGGTTCTGTCAGCGTCTGGCGAATCTGACCGGACTGGCGGTGGCCAGGCCTTGCCTCACGGAGACAACGGCGTTGGGCGCCGCCTACCTTGCCGGGCTCTCGACCGGAGTGTTTCGCAGTCTGGCGGAAATTGCTTCCGGCTGGCGGCTGGAGCGCAGGTTCGAGCCGGAGCTGGCGCGCGGTGCGCGCGACATGCTCTATGAGGGGTGGTTGGATGCGGTCCGCCGCGTGCGCGCAACGGATGTTTGACAGCTGCGGGACGCGCAGCTCACTGTGCGCACAGGCAGGCTCTGAACGGGAGTGGAGCCCATGTCGGGCATCGGACAGGAAGTTCCGCCAATGGTCGCGATTCCATCGTTGAAGGGACATGTCAGCGACGAGGAATGGACGCAGCGGGTGGAACTCGCCGCAACCTATCGCCTTGTTTCGATGTACGGCTGGGACGACATGATATTTACGCATATTTCGGCGCGTGTTCCGGGGCCTCAGCATCATTTCCTGATCAACCCGTACGGACTGATGTTCGAAGAGATCACCGCATCGAGCCTGGTCAAGATCGATGTCGACGGCAACACGCTCCAGGACAGTCCCTTTCCCGTGAACCCGGCCGGATTCACGATCCATAGCGCCGTGCATATGCACCGCGAGGACGCCCATTGCGTGATTCACCTGCACACCCTTGATGGTGCGGCCGTTTCGGCGCAGGCAGACGGCCTTATGCCGCTGACCCAACATGCGATGGTGATCCACGGCGACGTGGCGTATCACGACTACGAGGGCGTGGCGCTCGATCTCGACGAGCGCGAGCGGCTCGTGAACGATCTGAAGGATCGCCATCTGATGATCTTGCGCAATCACGGAACGCTGGCCGTCGGCAAGACATGTGGCGACGCGTTTCTGCGCATGTATTTCCTCGAGCGCGCCTGCTCGATGCAGGTCCGCGCGCAGGGCGCAAGCCTCAATCGGCCGAACCAGGGCGTGCCGGAAAAAACTGCGGTGCGCGGCGGCTTGGTTGGCGGCGACTATTTGAGCATGCTCGCCTGGCCCGCATTGCTGCGCAAACTCGATCGCGCGGATCCCAGCTATAAGAACTGACACCCAGAGGTCTCCATGAAATTCGGAATTGGCCAATCGGTCCGCCGAACCGAGGACGTACGTCTCGTGACGGGCCATGGCGAATATACCGACGATCTGCATTTCGAGCGGCAAGCGTACGCGGCTTTCGCGCGCAGCCCCCATGCCCATGCGCACCTGGGCCACGTCGACGTTTCCGCGGCAAGAGCCGCACCGGGCGTCGTTGCGGTGCTGACATACGAGGACATCGCATGGGCCGGTCCGATGCCGTGCGAGATCCGGATTACCGATCGCGAAGGTGCGCCGCCGAAGGCGTCCCCAAAACCTTTGCTGGCCAAAGACCGCGTCACATTCGCGGGCGAGGCGGTCGCCATGGTGATCGCCGAGACCTCTGCACAAGCCAAGGATGCCGCCGAACTCGTAGCCGTGGACTATGAACCGCTCGAAGCGACGGGAACGCTTTCGGCGGCACCGGAGGGCGCACAAATCTGGGAAACCGCGCCGGGCAACCTCGTATTCGATTGGGCAATCGGCGACGAGGCGCGCTGCAACGCAGCGTTCTCAACGGCCGCGCATCGCGTCAGCCTCGAGGTCGTGCAGAACCGCATCCTCGCCAATCCTATGGAAACGCGCAACGCCATCGGGCTCTGCGATCCGCAGAACGAGTCATACACGCTCTACTCCGGAACGCAGGGCACCGGCGGATTTCGCGACCGCCTCGCTGCCCACGTCCTGAAGGTTCCTGCCGACAAACTGCGCGTGATCACGCGCGACGTAGGCGGCGGCTTCGGAATGAAAGGTTTCCTCTATCCCGAGCAGCCTTTGGTCCTGATCGCGGCGAAATTGTCGGGGCGGGCAGTCCGCTGGTCCGCCGAACGCAACGAAGCGTTTCTCGCCGACGCGCACGCGCGCGATATGCGCACCAAGGGCGAGCTGGCGCTGGACGTGGAGGGCAGGGTGCTCGCGATGCGCGTCGACGGCACCGCGAACATGGGCGGCTATCTTTCCACCTTCGGGCCGTTCATCCCGACGTCGGCCGGCGGACGCATTTTCGGTGGCCTCTACCGTATTCCCGTGCTTCACGCGAACGTCAAAGGGTACTTCTCCAATACAGCACCGGTGGATGCGTATCGCGGTGCCGGCCGGCCGGAAGCCGCTTATCTCATCGAACGGCTGATGGATGTCGCCGCGCAGAAAGTGGGTCTCGATCGCGTCGAGATCCGCAAGCGCAATCTGCCGCGTCCGGACGAGCTTCCCTATACCAACTGGTCCGGCCTCAGCTTCGATTCCGGCAATTACCCCTTTATTCTGACGGAGTGTTTGAAGCGCGCGGGAATCGACGGATTCGCAGCGCGGCGCAGGCAGTCCGAAGCGCGCGGTCTGAAGCGCGGCCTGGGCGTCGCCTGCTATGTGGAAATCACCGCTGCCGTGGGGCACGAGCGGGCAGCGGTGAAATTCACCGGCAATGGCGGGGTCGAGCTCTTCGTTTCCACGCAATCAACCGGGCAGGGGCATGAGACTGCGTATGCGCAAATCGTGGCGGAGCGTCTTGGCGTGCCGTTCGAATCCATCGTCGTGCGGCAGGGAGATTCGCGTTGGACCAGCGGGATGGGAACCGGCGGCTCGCGCTCGCTCAACATGGCGGGCAGCGCGCTCCAATCCGCCACCGATGATGTGATCCGCAAGGGCAAGGCTGCCGCGGGACAGGTGCTGCAATCGCGGGGACGCGACGTGGTATTCGATGTCGTCGAGGGTGTGGGACGATTTCGCGTGATGGACGGCGAGCAGTCCATCAGCGTCGCCGAGCTGGCGCTCACACTCAAGCGCGAGAGAATTTCGGGCTTCGAGGAGGGCCTCGACACCGAAGGCTCCTACGCCGGAGCCGCGCCGACGTTTCCGAATGGCTGCCACGTCTGTGAAGTCGAAGTGGATCCCGAGACGGGAAAAATCGATCTCGTCGCCTACCAGGTGCTCGACGATTTCGGGCGCGTCATCAACCCGATGCTCGTTGCGGGGCAGGTGCATGGCGGAATTGCGCAGGGCGTCGGCCAGGCGCTGCTCGAAAACTGCGTCTACGACGAAAACACCGGGCAACTTCTTACGGCCACCTTCGCCGATTACGCGATGCCGCGCGCCGACGACTTGCCGGACATCGCATTTGCCTACGAGGAATTCCCCTGCAAGACGCACGCGCTTGGCGCCAAGGGCTGCGGCGAAGCGGGCACCGTGGGCGCGCTGCCTGCCGTCATGAGCGCCGTCGCCGATGCGATCGGCGTGCCGCATATCGACATGCCGGCGACACCCGAGCGGGTCTGGCGCGCGATGCGGGAAGCCGCGACGTAGGCGCTATTGCGTCGTGCGCTGTGCTGCGAGCTGCCCCAGAACCCACGATAGCGACTCCTGCTGGAACGGCTTTTGAAGCAGGATGGCGCCGCGATAGGCCTCGGGAATGCCGTTGCCGCCGTTGCCGGTGGCGAAGGCGAACGGCGTTCCTTGGGCGGCCAGCCGATCGGCAAAGGGAAAAACCTGCAAGCCGTGAAGCTGAACGTCGAGGATGGCCATGTCGAAGCTGTCGGGTGCGGCAGCCATGGCCTGGTCGAGCCGGCTCATCACGCCCGCCACCTCGTAGCCCAGATCCTGGACCATCTCCTCGAGGAGGAATCCGATCAGCGTTTCGTCTTCGACGATCAGAACGCGGCGGCGCGCGCTCATTTTCCCTCTCCTGTTGGAGCAAGCCCCCCCAGTAGGCCCGGTTTTGAGCCAGTCCGGAACCGAACGCGGCAAGGTTCCCGTTGGTTCCCTGGGCCGCAAGAGGGGCGGTCTGACGAAACAAACAAACCAAAAGTCGAACATAGGGGAAATATGAAGCAGACAAAATTCTTTAATTATGCAAGTAAATTCAAATTATTAGCGTGCAAACTTAATCCAAGGTCGTCCCGCTCCTAGCGTTCCTGCCGTCCGAACGCTCGCAATGCTCAATCCCTTGGAACGCCCGTAATACGGATGCCGGAGCCCGGTACCTTGTAGCGCTGGTTCAGCGTTATCAGAACGCTGGTCAGGGCTTCGGCGACGACGGAATTTGCCAGCACGCCCGCATTGAAGGCGCCCAGGCCAATCTCTCTTGCGAGACCGACGACCAGCTCCGCGGCCTCCTTGTCATCGGAGCAAATCAGCACGTCGCAATCGATGGTTTCGCCGAGATGCTTCAGATGCTGGGCGGAAATGTTTTGAAACGCAGAGACAACGCGCACGTCCGCTCCCAGCAGCTTCTGGATCGCCACGACGGCCGATCCGCCTTCCGGCAACTGCACGCGGCTGACTTTGGGTGGAACGAGCGGCACGGTGACATCGATCAGTATTTTTCCGTGCAAGGCTTCTCGTACTTCCTCGACGAGAGGCCGCTGTGCAACGTACGGCACCGTGAGAACCACCAGCTCCGCCTGTTCGGCTGCGGTTTTGTTATCGGTGCCCCTCACCACATCGCGCCCGAGGATGGCGTTGAGTTCCTGCGCGCCGGCTTCGGCCCGTTCGGCCACGCGGCTGCCGACCACGACGTGATGGCCGGCATGCGCCCAACGCAGCGCAAGGCCGCTTCCTTCTTTTCCTGCACCGCCCAGAACGGCGATGCGGAGTCGACGTGATGGTTCTGTCATTTATGGAGCTCGGCAATCCTGCGCTGCTTGACGGGTGGAGTAAATCGCATAGCAGTCAGCGGTGCTGCGTTGAAGGCGCTGGCGACGCGCGCGGGATCGGCAGGGGCGTACAGCGTCGTGCGGGGCGCGGGGACCCGGCCCAGCGAGCGGATCAACGCTTCCATTTCGGCCGGCGGGAATTCCTGACCATGCGTGCTGCCGGCGGCCCGCGAAATGCTTTCGTTCATCAGCGTGCCGCCCAGATCGTTGGCGCCGCCGTTCAGAATGACGCGCGCGCCGTCCGGGCCGAGCTTTGTCCAGGACACCTGGATGTTACGGACCAGTGGATGAAGCACCAGCCGCGCCACGGCATGCATCAATCGCACTTCGCGGAACGTGGGTCCGCGCCGCGTGCGGCCCTTGCGCGACAGCGGCGCCTCCATGTGCACGAAGGGCAGGGGCACGAATTCGGTGACGCCGCCGGTAGCAGCCTGGAGTTCTCGGATGGCACGCAGGTGGCGCGCCCAATGAACCGGCCGGTCGACATGGCCGAACATGATCGTGGACGTCGTTTTCAATCCCACTTCGTGCGCGGTTCTCACGACCGAAAGCCATTCCGCCGTGGTGAGCTTGTCGGGACAGATGACGGCGCGTACCTCGTCATCGAGGATCTCGGCCGCCGTTCCCGGCAGGGTACCGAGGCCCGCCGCTTTCAGCGTGAGAAGAAATTCTCGGACACTCACATTCAGCGTCTCGGCGCCGTGCATGATCTCGAGCGGCGAAAACGCGTGGACATGAATGCCGGGAGCGGCGGCTTTTACCGTCTTCAGAATGTCGAGATAGGTGTTGCCCGTGTACTGCGGGTGAATGCCGCCTTGCAGGCACACCTCGCTGGCGCCGCGCGCGACGGCTTCCTCGACGCGGCGGGCTATTTCGTCATGGTCGAGATCATAGGGCTTGCCGCGCAGATCGGCGTGCGTCGGCCCTTTGGAGAACGCGCAAAAACCGCAGGCAAAGCCGCAGATATTAGTGTAATTGATGTTGCGGTTGACGACGTAGCTGACGCGATCGCCGCAAATTTCGCGCCGCAGACGGTCGGCAGCGGCGCATATCCGTTCGACATCGTCTCCGCGCGCCGAGAACAATGTTTCGACCATGCGCGTATCGGGGGGGCGTCCGTCGGCGAGCGCGCTCAGCACCTTCTCGATTTCCGGATCGTCGACCCGATGTGCGTACGACACGCATCCAGGCGGCTTATCGCCGCCGCCACCGGCGGACCAGCTGTCATCTCTCGCCCAGCCCTCGGCGTCACTGGCACGAAGCACAGATGGAAGCACGGCCTTGTCGATCCACCGCTCGCGCGCATAGGCCGGATAGATTGGCAGCCGCGCGATCAGGTTATAGCCGGCGCTGCGTGTGCCGCGTTCGAGCACGTCTCTCTCGGGCCACGGAGCTTCGGGGTTGACATGGTCCGGCGTCAACGGAGACACGCCGCCCCAATCGTTGATGCCGGCGTCCAACAGCGTCGGAAAATCACTGCGCGACAAATTCGGCGGCGCCTGGATGTTCATCCCCTTGCCGAAGATCAAACGGGCTGCCGCAATCGTCCACAAAAGGTCGGCCAGGTCTGGCTCGGGGCTGTCCGCCATCGGCGTGCGCGACTTGGCACGAAAATTCTGGACGATGATCTCCTGGATGTGCCCGTACCGGTCATGGAGATCGCGCAGAGCGAACAGCGCGTCCAAGCGTTCCTCGCGCATCTCGCCGATGCCGATGAGGATGCCGCTTGTGAAAGGGATCGCGAGTTCTCCCGCCAGGCGGATCATGTCAAGGCGGACAGCCGGAACCTTGTCGGGGGAGCGGTAGTGCACCTGGCCCGGGCCGCAAAGGCGGTCGGCTGCCGATTC
>Ga0335085_10010764_pt1 | contig 13649 bp, 12 predicted proteins | sample Lox_Sample_45_FD_206712 | JGI IMG/M metagenome (GOLD analysis project Ga0335085, IMG submission 206712) | Soil microbial communities from Loxahatchee National Wildlife Refuge, Florida, United States - Lox_Sample_4.5 | ecosystem: Environmental > Terrestrial > Soil > Wetlands | place: USA...
TTCCACGGTGAAAATGCCCCCGCCCTCCCTGATGACAGAAAGGGCATAAGTGGCAGAGTCTTACTCCGCCGGCAGCGGGACTATCCCGCCGCTACCGTGGCTGACTTTTCCACCGCCGTTCTCACCAGTTCGCTCCATCTCGACGTGCTCCGCGATATGAAGCGGATTAACTCGCATATCGCGGCAGCAGCCTATCCGGTGCTGGAGCGACAAGGTGAATTGCTGTCGAGCCGCTTGCGACGTGAACCGGATATCGACGAGGCCGATACCGTCTCTTCCGTAAATCGGGACAACTGAAAAGCGTGCCTCGCCGAAGTCGTGGCTCGCGTCACCCGGTCTCAATATTTCCTGCTCGACTCAAAGTTGGACGAGCAAATTCCATTGGTTCGCCCCCTTATATGAGCGGTCGCTCGACGACGGCAGGTGGAGCAACGCGGCCGATGATCAGCTTCCATTTCCGACGCGCCTATCGGGTCTCCAGGGAAACAGCGTCGTCCAGATTCAGCGCACCATCCATGCCGGCCGATACGCGGATGGCCGCGCGAGCCCCGGTGGCACCGCCTACAGTATTTCTGATAGCGAGCGGACGATTTTCGAGCAATAGCTGCTCGCTCGAACAGCGGCCGACACCCGAGCGGTGCGTCGAGGCATTCCACCTGCAACGGACGCGCTTCGAGATGGTCGCGGAGCGAAAGCTGCGCCGCCGACAGTTGACCGACGACGGTAACGTCGAGATCACCGGGCGTGATCTGCGCGAGAAGATACCACCGGCCGGTCAAAGCAGCTTGTTCAAGCGGGCAGATGCGCAGGCTCTTTGAGATACATCACGTAACCCACGTCCTTGCATTTCGATCTACTGACCGTGTTCGGCCTGTTCGCGGTCACGGCTATGTTGTTCTGCTACGCGCTAGAGAACCGCAGCCCTGGTTTATCTTGGCCTTCGCCCTCCGCAACGGCATTACGCTTTGTCGAGCATCTCCCGAAAGGCCGCTGCAAGTTGTTCAAGCGTATACGGCTTCGGCAAGAACGTGGCACCCGTGACGAAGCGCGCGACCATTCCATCCGTTTTTCCGCCGCCGCTCGTGTAGAGCACGCGCAGTTTAGGCCGAAGCTCGACGGCCTGATGCGCAAGGTCAAGGCCGTCAGGCCCATCTGGTATGTTGATGTCGGTGAAAAGCAGCGTGACGCGGGTGTTCTCTTTCAGCAGCGCAAGCGCCTCTGTACCGTTTGCGGCTGAAAGCGTCTCGTACCCAAGTTCGGCGATGTTCGACTCGACCAGTACCCGGACGTTTTCCTCGTCCTCAACCACAAGAACGACGGGCGACTTGGGCTTTTTGGTTCGTGTCCGCGCCACGGCAATCCCCCTCGGATGCAGAATTCAACGAGAAGGAAAAGAGACGAGTTCCGCGCGCTATCGGACATTTCGACCGATGCGGTAGGCAGGGGCCGCTGCTCGGTGCTCAGCGTATAGCGAGCACAAGGCGGTATAGGACGCGATCCGTCCACCTCTCCGACAATGGCGGTCGCTGGGGTTATGCGGCGCGAATTCGGCCGTGCTACTTCACCGCTCGATCACCCCGAACACCTGGGTCTTTGGAGACCGGCGCGGATCACGATATGATCGGTCCGGGAGATCGGTACCGACGAGGTTCTCAAGTGAGCCCGACGCCCGACAGCACATTTGCCGATCCGCATCAGACTATTGCTGACCTGCGGCGCGAACTTGCGCTGCGTACCGCCGAGCGTGACGAGGCGTTGGCGCAGCAGACTGCCACCGCCGAGGTTCTGGCGGTCATCAACTCCTCACTCGGCAATCTTCGTCCGGTCTTCGACGCGATGGTCGCGCGGGCGGCAGAGTTGTGCGAAGCCGACGAGGCGGCGGTACGCACCTTTGACGGGTCGCTGCTGCACCTCGCGGCTACCCAAGGCCCGCCGGGAATATTCGACGATTTGATGCGCCTCGGCCCGAGCCACCCGGATGGCCTCTACGAGCGCATCGCCGGGGGTGACGCGGTCACGCATTTTGTCGATGTCCGCGAGACGGAAGCCTTCCACGGCAACGCGCGGGCGCGAGAGCGTTTGGAATTGCGTGGCATTCGTAGCTGGCTGGCAGTCGCTCTCCGCAAGGACGGCGTGCTGCTCGGCGTCCTCAACGTTCACCGCCGGGAGGTTCGGCCATTCACCGATAAGCAGATCGCGCTGCTGCAAAATTTCGCGGCGCAGGCGGTGATCGCCATGGAAACTGCCCGGCTTGTTACCGAGACCCGTGAAGCGCTGGAGCAGCAGACCGCCACCGCCGAGGTACTTGGCGTCATCAATGCCTCACCGGGCCATCTGTCTCCGGTGTTTGATACCATGCTCGAAAAGGCAATGCGGCTGTGCGGCTTTGATCATGGAAGTTTGCAGACCTACGATGGCCAACTGTTCCGTGCCGTGGCCGTGCGCGGTCTGCCGAAACCGCTCGCGGAGCGGCTGCGACAAGGCTACAGCCCCAGCCCAAACAACCCCATGGCGGGATTGCTGCGCGGCGAACGGTTCGTCGAGATTCCCGATCTGACCCAGGTGGAAGAGGCGCGATTTGCCGTCGAATACGGTAGCCGGGCGATCCTGTGCGTTCCCCTCCGCAGGGACGATGTGCTGCTCGGGCAGATCGTTGCGGTTCGCCAAGAAGCCCGTCCGTTCGGCGACAAGGACATAGCTCTTCTCGAAAATTTCGCGGCGCAGGCGGTCATTGCGATGGAGAATGCCCGGCTGATCACCGAGACCCGTGAAGCGCTGGAGCAACAGACCGCCGCCGCCGAGGTACTTGGCGTCATCAATGCCTCACCGGGCGAACTCGATCCGGTCTTTGACGCGATGCTCGAACGTGCGGTGCGATTGTGCGAGTTCGATTTCTCCACGCTCTGGACATTCGACGGTAATTCCTTCCGCGCCGTCGCCAGACACGGGGTAGCAGAACAGTTCTGGGAATATTTGCAGAACAATACTCCGCCGGCCTTCGCCCGCATCGTTGCTGGCGAACGGCTCGTCCACATCCCCGACGTGCAACAGGTCTCGGCCTATATGGAAAGCGATTTCGCGCTCGCTGCGCGTGGACTCGGTCTCGATATTCCCCGTTCGCTCCTAATCGTTCCATTGTGCAAGGACGATGCGGTGCTCGGGGTGATTGTCGCCTATAGGCTTGAGGTCCGGCCGTTCACCGACAAACAGATCGCGCTGCTGCAAAATTTCGCGGCACAGGCGGTCATCGCTATGGAGAATGCGCGGCTGATCACTGAGACCCGCGAGGCGCTGGAACAGCAAACGGCGACGGCCGAGGTGCTTGGGGTTATCAACTCCTCGCCGGGCGATCTCGGCCCGGTGTTCGACGCGATACTGGAAAAAGCGCATACGCTGTGTGGCGCGACCTTTGGTGGTTTATTGATCTATGACGGAGACCGGTTCAAAGCTGTGGCTCTGCATAATGTGCCGCCAGCTTTCGCCGAAATCGCGCGTCAGCCGTTTCCACCAAGTCCGAACAACCCGGTCCAACGCCTCTTGGAAGGCGCACCGCTTGTTCATGTCACCGATCTCAAGGAGATCGCGGAAGCAACTCCAGACGAACCAATGCCGCGTGCGGGTGTCGAGCTTGGCGGCATTCGCTCACTACTTATGATTCCACTTCGCAAGGATCGAGCCTTACTCGGGGCCATCACCGCTTACCGCCAAGAAGTTCATCGATTCTCGGACAAGCAGATCGCGCTGCTGCAAAATTTTGCGGCGCAAGCGGTCATCGCTATGGAGAACGCCCGGCTGATCACTGAGACCCGTGAAGCGCTGGAACAGCAGACCGCGACTGCCGAGGTGTTGGGGGTCATAAATGCGTCTCCTGGCGATCTCGCGCCGGTCTTCGATGCGATACTGGAAAAAGCGCATGCTCTCTGCGAAATCGCCCTGGGTGAGTTAGAGCTTCACGAGCGGGGAAAGGTTTACGCCGTCGCAACGAGAGGCGTTGAGGGGAGTTTTGCCGAGTTGTTGCGCCGACCTTTCGAGCCCCCACCTGGGTCGCCTCCAGCACGGCTCCTTGCCGGCGAAAAAACCGTCCAAATTGCGGATGTATCCGAGCTTGCGCAGCAACGACCAGACGACCTGAGAGCGCGAGCAGGTGCAGAAGACGGGTTGCGCACTGCCCTCTTCGTCCCGCTACGCAAAGATGATGTTCTGCTCGGCTATATCACCGGCTATCGCCGAGAAATACGCCCCTTCACCGACAAGCAGATTTCCTTGCTCCAGAACTTCGCTGCGCAGGCTGTGATTGCCATGGAAAACGCGCGGCTGCTGGAGGAATTGCGTCAACGCACCGACGAGGTATCAGAGCTAAACCGCAGCCTTGAAGCGCGTGTCGCTGATCAGGTCGATGAATTGGGCCGGGTCGGTCGGTTGAAGCGCTTTCTCGCACCACAACTTGCGGAAATGATCGTCTCTCAGGGTGACGAGAAAATCCTCGAAAGCCATCGCCGCGAGATCGTCGTCGTGTTTTGCGACCTGCGCGGCTACACCGCCTTCACGGAGACCGCCGAACCCGAGGAGGTGCTCGATTTTCTGCGTGAGTACCACGGCGCGCTGGGGCCGCTCGTCAGCCAATTCGAGGGCACGCTCGACCAGTTCTCCGGTGATGGAATCATGGTGTTCTTCAACGATCCGGTGCCAATCCCCGACCCGGCCGAGCGCGCCGTCAAGATGACGATGGCGATGCGAGAGGTCGCCGGCACCCTGATCGCGGGATGGCGGGAACGCGGACGCGATCTGGGCTTTGGTGCGGGCATTGCCCAAGGTTACGCGACGCTCGGGCAGATCGGGTTTTCGGATCGCTCGGGCTATACGGCAATTGGCACCGTTTGCAACGTTGCTGCACGTCTTTGCGCCGAGGCCAAGGACGGCCAAATTCTGATCAGTCAGCGCGTCAGCGTCGCGTTACGCGGCAGCTTAGTAACCGAACAGATCGGCGCGCTTGCGCTTAAAGGGCTCACCCAGCCCGTGGTGGCTCACAACATTCCGCTCACTATGGCGTGACAATGGATGCGGCCGCACGCGCGCCGCTCAGTCGGCTCGAAACGGAACTGACAATGTCTGGCATCTCAAGCACCTTCACTATTGCCGAGACCCACGGAATGCTGCGGCAACCCGGCGTGCAGATGCGGGTCTCCAGCGATGATCGCGGTTGGTCGTCGATTTACGCATCAACCCAGCGCGAGCTTCCCTTCGAGGCGGCTTTCACGGCCAGAGACGACCAGTTGGTCGTGCTCAATTGGGGCGCGCCTGTCACGCTCTATCGGCGCGTCCCCAAGGGTGAAGACAGCGGCCGCATCCCGTCTGGCGGTTTGGTCATGATACCGGGCGGAATGGATTTCGGCCTCCGGGTCGGCGGCATCGTCCATACCCTTCATTTGTATCTGCGCCGTGCCCTCATTACCGAGGTGGCTGCTGACATCGTGGTCGGCGATCCGTCTGACCTGGATATCGTTCCGAGATTCGGTGACACCGATCCTTTGATCGAGCACCTGATGCTTGCCGTGCGCGCTGCACTGCGCGACGACGATCCCGCTGCCACCGCATACGTGGACTATCTCGGGCGTGCAATTGCCGCCTGTCTGCTTCGCCAACACTCCTCGGTCTCGGTCAGTCGGCAACATTACCATTCCGGCGAGGTGATGGCGGACAATCGGCTCAATCGCGCACTTGAGTTTATCGAGGCGAGTCTTGCGCAGCCGGTCGATCTTCCCGCCATGGCCGACGCCGCCGGACTAAGCGCCAGCCACTTTGCGCGGCAGTTTCGGGCGACGATGGGTACGGCTCCGCATCAATATTTGGTACAGCGCCGCGTGGAGCGTGCGAGGCGGCGGCTGGAAGGGAGTGACGAGAGCGTCGCGGAAATCGCGTTTGAATGCGGCTTTGCCAACCAGGAGCACCTGACAAGGATGTTCAAGCGGGTGTACGGCATCACCCCGGGAGCGTATCGGAAAGACCGCCGCGCATAGAGATCGGGCGCTTGCCGACGCGATATGATCGTTCTGTGCAGCATAATGGGCGAAACGTACAGGACGCACGGGTCGCCCTGGTCGATGCTGATGGCAACACGAAGAACCAGCATCGGGGGAGCCCGAAGATGTCGCAGCCTCCTTTCGATATCCTTATGGAAATCTCGATGGGGTTCACGCTGCCCCGCGCGCTGCATGTCGTCGCCGACCTTGGGATAGCCGATGCGCTCGATGACGCACCGCGAAGCGTCGAGTCATTGGCAGCGGCGACCGATACACATGCCGGCGCGTTAGGACGAGTGTTGCGGGTGCTTGCCGCTCATGGCGTCTTCGAGGAGCAGGGCAGCAGCTTCACGCATTCGGCAGCTTCCCGGCTATTACGTTCCGATCACCCTCAGTCCATGCGGTCGTTTGTGCGGATGCAGGGTATCCCCGCGCTCTGGCATATCTGGGAGCATTTCGACCACTCCGTACGAACGGGTCGCTCGGCAGCGGAAGAGACGCTCCCCAACGGCGGATTTTGGGGCTACTTCGCAGAGCATCCCGACCACAGTCACCTTTTCAATGATGCAATGACCGGCAAGACACTCGGTCAGGCCGAGGGTATCCTCGCAAGCTATGATTTTTCCAGGTTTAAGAGCGTCGCCGATATTGGTGGCGGAAATGGCCACTTACTGCGGGCGATCCTTGATGCTGCCCCAAACGTTGAGGGCGTCCTATTCGACCTGCCCTATGTGATCGAACAGGCTGCGGCGGTCGGCTCACATCGACTAAAACTGCATGCCGGCAACTTCTTCGAGGACGACCTACCTGTCTGCGACGGCTATGTGCTGATGCAAATACTCCATGACTGGAACGACGATCAGTGCGCCAAGATTTTGACGGCGATCCGCCGCGCGGCTCCTGCGCATGCCAAACTTCTCCTCGTCGAGTTCCTCATTCCGAAAGATCACAAGCCAAGATGGCCGCTGTATTTGGACATGATCATGTTGGGAGAGCTTACCGGCAAAGAACGCACACAGTCCGAATTCACGACATTGCTCAAAAACTCGAACTTTCGATTGGAACGAGTGATAGACGTTGGCCTCAATACCTTCATCCTCGAAGCATCTGTGGTCTGATTCAGCCCAATCTCGGCGGTCTGGCATCACGGGCCGGGATAAACAGCAGTGCTAGGGATCACGAAAGTGTAATATCGACCCCGAACTCGCGCTTCACCGTCGCGGCCCAATCTGAATCGCTCCCGGAAAGCATCTCGATCCAGTTGTCATCGAGGGTTCTTAAACGCCATGCGAGAGCCAGCGGCGCGAAAGGGCCAGACGGATAGCGGAACTGCCAGCTATCACCTTCAATGATCTCCCGCACTTCCTCACCGACCACATAAGGGGAGGTCGGTTTCTCTAGGAGCGCCGCGAACAGCGCCGCCAATCGGCGACCATGCGGATAGCGCGTGGTCAATGGCCCGGCCTTCTGCCAAATCGGCGTCGCCGTAGGGCCGGGCTCAACCATGACGACCCGCACATTGAACGCTCTGATCTCCTGGGCGAGACACTCACTGAGCGCTTCAAGTGCATGCTTCGATGCCGCATACGCTGCCTGCGGCGCTACCGCAACACGGCCCGCCACCGAACTGATGTTGATGATACAGCCGGTGCGGCGCTCCAGCATGTGGGGCAGCACCGTCTTGATGCAGCGTAATGTGCCGAAGAAATTCGTCTCCATCATCGCGCGAAATCGGTCGAGCGGCGTCTCCTCCACCGATCCCGGCCCGGCGATCCCGGCGTTGTTGACCAGGACATCAATGCGCCCGTGGTCGGCGAGGGTTTGCTCGTGTGCCTGGGTCACAGAGGCATCGTCGTCCACATCGAGTGTGATCGGCGAAACCGGAAGTCGTTCCTTCGCAACTATCTCCTTCAGTTCATTGGCATTGTTAGGGTTCCGCATGCCCGCGATGACGGTGTGACCGGCTCTTGCCAGGGTGACTGCTGTTGCGAGCCCGATTCCGCTGCTGGTGCCGGTGATCAATACCGTAGCCATCAATGTTCCCCTCCCTTACAGAGCTAATGCGCCCAATTCCTTCCTCCGATGTCACATTAGCGTAACGAAACGCGAGGATCAGTAGGGTTCCGCCCGCGCAACCGAAACGTCCGTCTATCATCAATTTCCGCTCCGAAGGTCGCCGCTTCCCACTCTGCCGCTGTCTGGTGCCGGCATCGTTCTTCTACGAGTTCACCGGGACGAAGTCGCCGAAGACGAAGTGGAAATTCACGAAGGTCGGTGAGCCGTGGTTCTGTTTTGCGGGGCTGTGGCGTGCCATGCAGGATGGCCTCGACGAACATCCAGAGTCCGTCACGATTGTCAGGGTCCTCCGAAGCTGGCCCGGCTTCAAACTCGGTCTGAGCGGCATCGCCCGGGTCTTCAATACGTTCCGCTGTCTCGTTGGCTGCGGTGACAAACGTCGTGAATAGCTCCATCTCACTCTTTGGAAGGGGCAACTTAGTCTTATTCATGTCCAATGTGCTCATGTTCAAGATAGAAACTCCAAAATATAGATCGTCGGGACAAAGACGGATGACAATTTAGATAGAACTATTGGTATTTCAACCCTCAGACCTATATACGGGCAAAGTATTATTGAGAACGGTAATGATACGAGAACGATGTGCACTGGGGTCGGTAACGCCAAAACTTGATGATTATCTCAGTCGAGAGGAAGTCGTGAGTGAGCTACGGCGACTCGGGTATCCAATCAGTTTGGGCACCCTGGAGACGATGGCCGATCATGGAGCCGGCCCTCCCTATGAGCGAGTGCCGAATGAGCGCGGTCGACCGACGCGTTACGGTTGGGCCGATGCCCTGGAATGGGCGAAACAGACATACTTAGACCCAGAGCGGTGGAAGACCCGGCAGGAACTCGCACAAGCGCTCACCGCAAACGGCTATCCGATCAGAGCGACGACACTTAAACAGTGGGCGACCTTCCGGGCTGGCCCGCCTTACCAGCTACGCGGAGGACTTGCTTGGTACGACGTACAAGCCGCGCTCGCGTGGGCCAAAGCGAGGTGGGATGACAAGCGAAGTCGATGAGAAAGCCGCCCGACACGTTAATGTCGGGCGGTGAGAAATGTAAAACTGAAGGCTGCTAAACCTAACACAATCATATTTGAGAGGTATCAAACAAAATCATGCCAGAGTTATTTAGTTCGTCCGACGACTTAAGCAAGATCGCTGTTCCGATAAGTCTTACATCTCGCCTCGAAGACTCCTGCCCATTTGATGCCAAAAGCATTCCCTGGCCCGGTTTCACTCGGATGATGAAAAATTTTTCCAAAATGTCCTTCGAGGAGAAGAAGTCAGCACCGTTGTGGTCGCCGACCATCTTTTCGACCGGCTATCGGTCACATGAGACGGCAACCCAATCCGGGATGGCCGTCCAAGACAGCGACCACGGTGTCACGATGCACGAGATGGTCGAGACATTTCAGGAATGGCAATTGGAGGCACTCATCCATTCGAGCAGCCGGAATCGACCGTGCGAACCGAGATGGCGGCTCATCGTACCGTTTGCAGCGCTGGTCGATCGTTTCGAGCATGCCGCAGCCAGCGAGGCTATTAGCCGAGTTCTCGCGAACCGATTTGGCGACCGGTGGGTTCTGGATACCAGCAAGGGTCACTGCGGGGACTTATACTACGTGCCCGGTCGGTACAAGTGGGCGAAGGCGAATGACGGCACGGAATTCGCGCCAGACAACCAGTTCGAGCATATTGTAGGCCAAGTCATCACAGCCGCCGACTGGATCGAGATTGCCGATCAGGTCGCACCAAAGCCAACTGTCGAAAAGGCGGAAGCGATCGATTTCACTCTCCGCAATGACGTGAATTGGACACTACCCGCTGACATTCTCGACCGGTATTTGAGCTTGTCGGATGGCCGTAACGTCGGGCGCTACGGTTTTGCTGTCAGTGCGGCGATGTCGGCAATCAATGCCGGATACGACATCGGCGAAGCCGAGTTGTTTTCGCTGGTCGAGGGTGCCCAACGCAGAAGCCCCGGCACTCGTCCGCATTCGCGGCGCGGCCTTCAACGGCTCGTCCGCGACGCCCTCGACGATGCCCGTAGGAACACGCCTGACCCTGCTTTTGCACGGAGGTCATCATGGCAGTTCGAGTACCCGCGCAGTCCGGATACAAGCCTGACCTGGTGGGAACGCGACCTATGCGCGGAAGTCGAAGTAGAAGCTACCTCGTCTGCGCAAAATGTGAGGGAACCATTTGCCCGCCTCGGTCGAAATGCGTTCGATCTCATCAACCGGGTGATACCGCCTCGGCAATGGATGCTCGCCCAAGCCTACTGCAAGGGCTTTCTGAGTTCGACGATCGGCGAAGGCGCTGCCGGCAAGACCACGACTTTAGTAGCCCGATCCGTTGCTCTCGCGAGCGGTCGGGAAATCACGGGCGAGCACATCTTCACGCGTTGCAAGGTCTTGTACCTGACACTGGAGGACGATGTTGAGGAACTCGCTCGCCGTGTCCAGGCAGCATGCCGGTACCATAGGATCGACTACCTTGACGTCGATGGCTGGCTCTACCTCGATGCGATTACCAACGGGTGCAAGCTCACAAAGACCGATCATGACGGGAACCGTACAACCGGCGACCTCAAGGACAAGCTCAGCGAGGCAGTCGATCGGCTGGGCATCGATCTTGTCATTGTCGACCCATTCGTGAAATCACACGGCGCGGTGTCCGAAAACGACAACGCTGCAATCGATGCCGCCGTTAGTGTCCTGACCGACTTGTGCGTGACCAAGAACATTGCAATCGACGCGCCTCACCATATCCGTAAGGGCGGCGCTGGTCTCGCCGGTAGCGCGGAGACTGCACGCGGCGGCAGCGCGTTCCGAGATGCAATCCGGCTTGGCTATACGCTGACCCGGATGACCGAAGACGATGCGAAGCGCTACGGGTTGCCCGTGGAGAGCCGGTGGCAGTACGTCCGGTTCGACACCGCCAAGGTCAACATTGCGGTCGGCGGAACTACGACTTGGTTCCGGCTGGTCGGGGTGCCATTGGAGAACGCGACCGAGCTTTATCCCGAGGGAGATACCATCCAAGTCGCCGAGCCTTGGTCGCCGCCCGACCTGCTGCTCGTGATCGAAGATGAGTCCTTCCGCGATTTCGTTCTCGATGAAATCCGCCGAGCACCACGCGACAACCTCTACTCGGGGGCTTACAACGCGGGCAACGATCGGCATATCTCGAAGGTGATGCGGGAGGCCAAACCAGAGCTAACCCGTGAACAATGCCAGACCATCCTAGACCGGTGGCTATCAGACAGGATCGTCATCAAAACCGAGTACAAAGACGCCGGGTCGCGGAAGAAAACCGGGCTGATCGTGAACGAGAAACCCGCCTCTGATCCGGCGACAGTGTTTCACTAACGGGAGAGCCCCTAGTCATTTTAACCACGAAAAGACCCAGGGACTCGTTGATTCCCCTAGATTTTCTGCCTTTTCGGGAAAAACATCAGGGGATCAGTAATTTAGATTTCCCCCTAGCTCCGGTCCCTAATAGGAAAGGTCAAGAAGGGGGGATCACCCCTAACGATGGGACGCAACTCGTCCCGATCGTTGTGGTGGTCGACTTACCCCCTTGCAGCCCCGATCGGGCAGCCCATCGCGTTTTCGCGCCCGCAACGGCCTCAGCCTCTCACGTGATGCGCGCGCTCGTGCTAGGCCGTTTGCGGCTCTGTCACAGAACGGGCGGGCACACCTGGTTGAGTCTCTCTCCGCGATCGCTGGGCGATACGGCTCCGAAAACAGGGGGCTCGTGATGCCAAGACACGCGCCACGCACGTGCTCCTTCCGTCCGAGACGGGGTCCTCCCGTTCGGCTTGTCTCAGAAGGGCAACATCCAACGAGCCGGGGCGAGACTAACCTTGCCCGATGTCCCACACGGGCTTGAACTCGTATTCGAGACGAGCTTCTCAACATCGCCTGGAGCCATTGAGACGACCGCTTCCGAGGCTTTCCCACAAGTCTGTTAGAGAATTCGCATTCTCTTATCACTCCAGTGTTTCAGCGGGCTTTAACGATGCTACTGATTGAGCAAACCAATAACTGATAGTAAAATTCAATGCTGTGAACAAAACCGTATCAACTTTCATGGAGGTTTGATGGCTCTCGGCAAGCAAGCGAAAATTCTCACCGACAAGCAGGTTCGAGCCGTCCTGGCCGAACTCGATGCCCGCCGCTACCCGCTCCGCGATCGGGTCATGTTTCTCCTGTCAATCAAGGCCGGCCTCCGCGCCAAGGAAATCGCTTCAATCACTTGGGCGATGATCACCGACGCCGAGGGCGAAATCGCCGATGTAATAGCGCTGGAGAATCGAGCCTCGAAAGGACGAGCGGGCGGTCGCCATATTCCGATCCATCCTGATCTCAAAGCAGTGTTGATTGCGCTTCGTCGTGATCGCGGCGAAAAGGTTCGACCCGACTGGCCGATCATCCATAGTGAACGCGACCGTGGGCTATCAGCAGCGGCAGTCGTCGTTTGGTTTCATCGTTTGTACGCCGGCCTTGGCATGATTGGCTGCTCAAGCCATTCCGGTAGACGGAGCTTCATCACCCGTGCGGCGCGGAAGATCAGCGAAGTCGGTGGAAGCCTCCGCGACATCCAACAACTCGCCGGCCATGCCAGTTTGGGGACGACCGCGAGATATATCGAGGCCGACGCAGAAGCCCAAAGGAAGGTCGTCGCGTTGATCTGATCGCGTAAGGATTTACTTACGCTGACCTCGCCACTGATCTTGGTCGTCCCCGCTTCTTAGCTGGGGGTGATGGTGCCGATGACGTTTCCGGCACCACCGTTCTGTTGGCGGGTGCCCTTCGATCACCACGACCCAGCCCGAGTTCCTTCGCCACCGTCGAGCGACGCTCGGAATATGCGGGTGCGGTTATTGGGTGATCGGCTCCGAGGTTCCAGCGAGCACGGTAATCCGGAACACTCAAGCCGTGAGCGATTGTCAGATGACGCCTCAACATCTGGCCTTTCCAGCCGCAAGTCATGCAAACGACGTAATCGCGGTGGACGGATCGCCGGGCGGAGACCGCCGGGGTTTGTTCGTTGACTGGTTCCGGCACTGGTTCGCCGAGTTGACCGAGCGCCTGATGAACAGTCGAGATCAGAGAAGGAAGCTGATCGAGGGCGACCTGATTACGTCCCACATAGGCTGCGACGATTTCCGTCGCGAGTTGTAGGTGGCTCTGCTCGTTGGGCATTTTCGCGTTTCCCCATTCGGGCGAAAACCTACCATACCCGGTCGACTCTGGGCGGCAAATGAGGACTCTCCATATGCGCGAAGGTCTAACCATCCCTTCGTGGTTCCGCCCGTCCTTGCCGAAGACCCCCGCCCGTCAAACCGCACAGAATTCGCCCGGGGAGGTATTGAAGGCTCCCGAACAAGAAATTTCGGTGCTTTCTGAATGTGTCATCGCCCCATCAACCCGGTAGGGGTGGCCTTTGTCCTGTTGAGACTCCCGGAACGAGGCTCATCGGGAAGCCACATGGATCAGATGCGGTTTGATGGCACTGTGGAGCCATTCAGGGTCGGTGTAAGACGACACATCGTTC
>Ga0335085_10010765_pt1 | contig 13648 bp, 12 predicted proteins | sample Lox_Sample_45_FD_206712 | JGI IMG/M metagenome (GOLD analysis project Ga0335085, IMG submission 206712) | Soil microbial communities from Loxahatchee National Wildlife Refuge, Florida, United States - Lox_Sample_4.5 | ecosystem: Environmental > Terrestrial > Soil > Wetlands | place: USA...
TCTCCGGCTGCTGGGCATAGCCGAGCGAGGCGAGCTCGGCGCCCACCGACTTCACGAGCGACTGAAAGGTCGACGCCTTCCTCGCCGCGCGCAGTTGCTTCACGAACGAGAAGGTGAAAGCGCCCTGCACGACGGAGCCGTGGTCGTATTCGCTCGCGAGCTCGCTCCTGCGCGCGGCGTAGAGCAGCAGCGGCATGAAGGGCCCCTTGTGGCCGTACACGCGCCGCGCCGCGGTGAACCTCGCGGCCGACTGCGGCCGGTGCGACGTGGCGAATCCCAGGCGCTGGAGGTTCGCGTCGATGCCACGCGCCACCCACATCTGGCGGCGCGGATCCCAGCGGATCGCGCGGTGGCGCACGTCGTCGGGCGGATCGAGGCCCTTCACGCGCATCGCCCCACGCGTCATGCCGCCCGCGTGGCAGCAGTCCATCATCGTCGTGAACCGCATGCCGTAGGGCAGGTGCGCGTAGAACGCCGCGAATTCCTTGTCGCGCAGCGCATGGGCCTCGGACCAGTCGAAGTCCGCGGGCACGAGCGTCTCGTCGATGCGCTCGGGCTCGCCGCCGGGCCCGTAGATCGGCATCTGCGCGCCGTGCCCCGAGTAGAAGAAGAAGCGCTCGTCGCCGTCGCGCGCGCCATCGACCAGCCAGTCCAGGCGCTCGAGTATCGCCGAGCGCGTGGCGCGGCGGTCGGTCACGAGGCGGATGCCTTCGGCGGGATAGCCGGATTCCTGGAGCAACGCGCTCACGAGATAGGTGTCGTTGAGGCAGCCCTCGAGGCGCCAGTCGGGATTCGGATAGTCGTTGATGCCCACGAGCAGCGCGCGCTTGCGCGGCGTGGGCTTGCGCACGATCGCGCGCGCAAGCGACCTCGTGGCGGGCGCGCCGGAGGAACGAATGAGGCGCGGCAGCACGACGGTGCCCATCACGGTGTTGCCGAGGTAGAGGTTGCCGTCGTGGCTCAGCAGCCCATTCTCGAACGAAGCGGTGACCGTGTGGGTGCGGTCGTCGCCGCCCGGCAACGGGCACGTGAACACGCGGTCGTGCGGATTGTAGAGTTGGAACCATTGCGTGATGCCCGGGCCGTTGGGCGCCGCGTAGAGCGGGCCGATGCGTCCGCCGAACACGGTCTGCACGGCCGGATGCGCGATCTGCGAGCCGAAGGTGACGAGGTCCTTGCCGTCGATGGCGCTCGTGTCGCCGGAGGCCACCATGCGCCGCAACGCGTCGTAGGTGGCGAGCGAACCCAGGCTGTGGGCGCACACGATGTCGGGCCCGAAGTCGCCGAGCTGCTTCACGATCGCCTGGTTCAGGGCGTCGCGCAGGTCCGGCTCCTCGATCCATTGCAGGACCATGCCGGCGGTCCAGCGCAGCGTCCCCATGAGATCGGCCGCGCGCAGGTCACGCGTGCCCCACTCCGGCGGCGGCTCCAGCGCGCCCCGGGCGAGCAACAGCAGCCCGCGCGCCACCGTCGCGGCATTCAGGGGAAAGCGCTCGAAGATCGCGTCGAAGCGGGCGAAGCCGAAGTCGATTGCGCCGGCATGGCCCGCGGCCGCGGCGCTCGCGCGGAACGCGTCTTCCCACGCCGCCTGCCAATCGCCGGACGCGGGATCCTCGCCGGTGTTCACGCCATGGACCATGAAGACGCGCATGGCGTAGTATTGCCAATGTTAATCGAAGGGGCAAGCACATGATGAAATTCGCGCTCGGCCGCCTCCCCCGCACGTTCGATCCCGGCATCCCGCACCTGAGCGCGCTGCTGGGCGCCAAGGCGCTGCTGCCGCCGCCCCCGCCCTCGGTGGACTACACGAAGGACATGCCCGCGAACCTGGGCGTGATGCTCAACGACGCGCTGGGCGATTGCACGTGCGCCGCCTACTATCACGCGCGCCAGGTGTGGACTTTCCACAGCGGCAAGATCGTGACCGAGCCCGACCGCGACGTGGAAGACCTCTACATCCGCGCGTGCGGCTACGATCCGCGCAAGGGCGGCGAGGGGCCCGGCGGCATCGAGCAGAAGGTGCTCGCGTTCCTGCTGAAGAAGGGCGCGGCCACGGGCCCGCGCGGCACCCTGCGCCACAGGATCTCGGCCTTCGTCGAGGTCGATCCGCGCAACCACGACGACGTGAAGCGCACCATCGTCGATTGCGGCGTGGCCTACATCGGCTTCAACGTGCCGGCCAACATCATGCCGGCGAACGCGCCGCCGCCTTCGACGTGGAGCGTGCACCCGGGCGCGAAGATCGTGGGCGGCCACGCCGTGGTGCTCGCGGGCTACGACGCGCACGGCGCGCGGGTGATCTCGTGGGGCCAGTACTACACGATGACGTGGGACTTCTTCGCCGCCTACGTGGACGAGGCCTACGCCATCGCGGACACGGCCTGGTTCAGCCGGAAGACGAAGAAGTCCCTGTGCGGGCTCACGCTGCAGCAGCTCGAGAAGCTGATGGGCTCGCTCTAGCCGCTAGCGCTTCACCACCACGACCTCGAGGTACTCGCCGGGCACGACGAGGGAATCCTTGCCCGCGACGTTGAGGCTTTCGAGCAGCGCCACGATCTCCATTTCCAGCGCTTCCTGCTTCGCCGCGTCGAGCGCGGCGAACACCTTGTGCGTGGGGCCGTAGAAGTCGCGGAAGATCTGCAGCCAGTGCGAGGCGGAGAGGTAGCGGAAGTTGAAGTGCTTGCGCACGCAGCGGATGTCCGCGGCCTGCGAGCCGAAGAGCGCCACCATGTGCGGCTCGGTGCCCCAGAGCGCCGGCGACTTGAGCCCCGCGGGCGGCGGCGCGTACTTGCCGATCACCTTGAAGAGCTGGCCGATGAAGCCCTCGGGCGTCCAGTTGGCGAGCCCGATGCGCCCGCCATGGCGCACGACGCGCAGCATCTCGCGCGCGGTCCTGGCGTGGTCCGGCGTGAACATCGCGCCGAAGGTGGAGAGCGCGGCGTCGAAACTGCGGTCCTTGAACGGCAGGTCCTCGGCGTCGGCCACCTGGAAGACCACGTTGAAGCCCTCGGCCTTGGCGCGCTCGGCTCCTTTCTCGAGAAGCGCCGGCACGTAGTCGGTGGACGTGACGTGCGCGAAGCGGCGCGCCGCGGCGAGCGTGGCGTTGCCGTTGCCGGCGGCCACGTCGATCACGTGTTCCCCGGCGCGGATGTCGGCCGCCTCGGCGAGCGATTCGCCGACGATCTGCAGCGTGGTGCCGATGATGGCGAAATCCCCGCTCGCCCACGTGGCCTGCTGCCGGGTCTTGATCGCGGCGAAGTCGGGTTGCGTTGCGGCGGACGGTGCGGCGTCCTGGGTCCTTGCGTTCATCGAGTCTCCTGGGAAGGGATGGTCCGCCGCCCGGTGGCGGCGTGGGAATGCAGTATGGTAATCCGGCGCGCCCCGGTCCTCGTCCGCGCGTCGCGCGTCCTTGACCCTGCGTCCTGCTTCGGGGCGAGACCCCTTGTGGCCCACGCCGGGAATCCGCCAAACTTGCCCGATCCTCCGATGAGCCACGACATCCTCTCCGACGTGCTTCGCTGCGTCCGCCTGCGCGGGGCGATCTTCTTCCACGTGAGCGGAGGCGAGAGCTGGGTGGCCGAGGCGCCGGCCTCGCGCGAGATCGCCGGGGCGGTGATGCCCGGATCGGAGCACGTGATGGAGTACCACGTGGTCACCCACGGCAGCTGCTGGGGCGCGATCGTGGGCGAGCCGCCGGTGCGCCTCGAGGCGGGCGACATCATCCTCTTTCCCCAGGGCGATGCGCACGTGATCTCGAGCGCGCCGGGCATGCGCGCGCCCGTCGACCCGATGGAGCTCTTCACGGCGCGGGCGGCGCAGCTTCCCTTCACGTTGCGCCTGGAAAACGACGAGCGCACGGAGTCGACGGGCCGCGAGGGCGACACCCGGATCGTGTGCGGCTTCCTCGGCTGCGACGTGCGGCCGTTCAATCCGCTCATCGCGACGCTGCCGCGGCTGCTGCACCTCAAGCCGAACGGCCACGACCTCACCGCGCAGGTGATCCATCGCGCCGCGGCCGAATCGGGCGACAAGCGCCCCGGCGGCGAGGCGATGCTCGAGCGCATGAGCGAGATGATGTTCGTGGACGCCGTGCGCCGCTACGTGGACACGCTGCCCGAAGACAGCCGCGGTTGGCTCGCGGGACTGCGCGACCGTTTCGTCGGCCGCGCGTTATCGCTCATGCACGACGATCCCGCGCACGACTGGACGGTGGACGAGCTCGGGCGCCGCGTCGGGCTCTCGCGCTCCGCGCTGCACGAGCGTTTCGCGGGGATGATCGGACAGCCGCCGATGCAGTACCTCGCCAGCTGGCGCATGCAGGTGGGCGCGGGGCTGCTTCGCAACACGAACGCGACGGTGGCTGCGGTCGCGCAGGAAGTGGGCTACGAATCGGAAGCGGCGTTCGCCAAGGCGTTCAAGCGCCTCGTGGGCAGTCCGCCCGCGGCCTGGCGCCGCCAGGTCAGTCCAGCGTCTCGAACTCCGAGTCGCTGATCCGCCCGCGCTGCAGCCACACCACGCACGCGCCCCACGCGAGGCCCGCGAGCATCACGAGCCAGCCCACGCCGCCGAAGAAAAGCCCGATGCCGCGCGCGTGCCTGAGCAACCCGGTGTCGCCGAAGATGTTCTGCCAGTCGTGGCCGTCGCGTTCCTGTCCCGTGCCTCCGCCCAGCAGCATCATCTTCGGATCGAACGCGTCGTACATGTACACGGCCATGTCCACCGTCGAGAAGCCGAGAAGCCAGAGGCAGAGCGCCGCGCCGAACGGATCGCGCCGCTGCACGAGGAGCGCATAGCCGGCGACGATCGGCAGCAGGTGCTGGCCCAGCGTGCCGCCCAGGATCATGATGAACCGGCCGAACCAGCGGAAGAGGGCGTAGTGGCCCGCTTCGTGGAAGGGCAGCAGCACCAGGTGCAGGAACGGGCTTCCGATCTCGCCTTCGCGGATGCTGTTGGCCTTGAAGATGAAGACGCTCCAGAGCGCGAACACGGCGAGTGTCGCGGTTCGCGCGATCCAGTTCGAGCGCGAGACGTGCTCGGGAACGTGGAGCAGGAGATCCTTCATGCCGCCATCATTCGGCGAACATCGTCTCCGGCGGCTCCACCGGCGCCACGTCCAGGCCCACGGCGATGCGCTCGTTGTCGCTGCGGATCGCGAGGTAGGCCGCGGGCTCCTTGTCGCCCGGGTTGCGCTCCTGGTGCGGCACGAACGGGTGGAAGTACACGAAGTCGCCCACGCCCACTTCGGCCGAGTATTCAAGCCGGTCGCCCCAGCGCACTTCGAGGCGCCCCGAGGTGATGTAGATCGCGACTTCGTGGCGGCCGTGGTGGTGCGCGCCCGTGGCCGCGCCCGGCGCCATCTTCACGGTCCCGATCCAGGTCTTCGATCCGCCCACGCCGGTGAAGTCGGCCGCGGTGGCGCGTCCGCCCGAGCGGAGCATCGCCTGCTCGAGGCTCGAGCCCCGCACGACCTTCACAGCGGCCTTCCAGTTCCCCATGGCCTATTATTTCCCGCCCCGGCGCCCATGACAAATGTAGGCGTGAGGTGAGTGATGGTTCACAGCGCGGGATGCGCCGCCCGTGCGAAAGTGGGCCATGACACTCACATCGAACGACCACGATTTCCGTCTCGCTCCGCCCTGGTCCCCGGGCCCGCGCGCGAGCGCCGCGATGCTCCTGCTCCTGCTGCCCGGAGTCCTCATGCTCGAGTGGCTCTCGGGGCAGGGCTTCTCGCTCGCCGTCTTCTATCTCTGTCCCATCGCGCTGGGCGCGTGGACGTTCGGGCGCAACACGGGCCTGGGCCTCGCGATGCTCTCGGCGGCCTATTCGGCGTTCGTCGCGTTCAACACGCGGGCGCCGGGCGATCCCCTGCTCGAGTTCTACCTGCAATCGGGATCGACGCTCGCGATCTTCGCGATCTTCGCCTTCGTCGTCGCCCATCACCGCCGCTTCATCGACGTGATGGTCGCGCACGGCCGCATCGATGCCGAATCCGGAGCGCTTTCCCGCCGCGAGTTCGAGAACGTCCTGCGCGTGGAATCGGCGCGCGCCACGCGCTTCAAGCGGCCCTTCGCGCTCGCGCTCGTGGAGCTCGTGGGCACGAAGCAGGAGAAGGTCACGGGGCGGCGCCTGGAGTCCATCACGGCGATGGTGCGCCAGCACGTGCACGAGGCCGATTCGTTCGCGCGCGTGGGCGACGGCCGGCTCGCGTTGCTCCTCGTGGAGCGCCCGGCGGCCGATGCGAATTCGATCGTCTCACGCATCGCCACGCTCCTTCGCCAGCGCTTCGATGGGAAGCTCGAAGTGCGCGTGGGCGTGGTGAGCTACATGGGCCACGGGCCCGTGAGCCCCAACAAGCTCATGCACGCGGCCAACGACCAGCTGCGCGGCGGCAGCGCCGCTTCCAAGGGCGGGCTGGTCGAGGCGATCGTGCTCTAGGGGTTGTAGCCGGTGCCCTGCGGGTTGAAGCGCGCCCCCCTGCTGTAGTTGTCGCTGTCGGAGCGGGCGCTCTTCCTCGCGAGCTCGTCGGCCTGCGCGAAAGGCATCGGCTGCTTGGCCGTGGAGATCTCGAGCCGGTGCGTGGCCTCGTCCACCTTCACGGCGTACCTGCCGATGTTGTAGAGCACGTACATCGCGTAGAGGTTGTCGTAGTCCTTGTACTGGCCCTCGTCCTTGCGGAAGTCCATCGAGAGCACCGACGGGAAGCGGTTGGGCAGGTCCTTGAAGGCGACGGGCGGATCATCGTGCGGATCCGCGTACGTCGATCCCGGATACTTCTGGTAGAGCACGGCATCCATCCGGTAGCCGCGCGCGTTCCATTCCTTCAGCAGCTTCAACGCCATCTCCGTGGGCAGGTTCGAGTTCAGCGCGGCCACGATGCGCGTGGCGCCCACGAGCGGCTGCTTCACCTCGAGGTCCTTGTAGCCCGCGCCATACTTGAATGCCGAGCCCACGGTCTTCGCGCAATTCAGGCGCAGGTAGTCGTACACGATGTCGCCGCGGTGGTACTCCGTGTTGGACGCGTGCCGGTGGAAATCCCCGTTCATTTTCGCGAAGTACGCGGCGATCGCGTCCTTCTCCGCCCTGGGCACGCCATAGACGCGCACGCCGATCACGGAGCGCTTGTAGATTTCGCCGAAGTCGAGGCCGAAGGCGGCCGTGTCGCCGAGGGAGGATCTCGTGCGGAAGAGGTATTCGGTCTTCGGGATGCGCGCCATGAGGTCCTCGGTCCAGAAGCCCGTGGCGTGTTTCTCGGAGCGGTCGGCGTAGAAGTTGGCCGAGTAGACGAGATCGTCGCCGGGCGCGCCGTCGCGGATGGCGAGCGCGAGGTGCCCGGCGGAGCCGCCCTTGGACGTGCCGAAGCTCACGAGCAGCTCCAGGTCGTACGGGTCCTTGCGCAGGAGCTGCGCGATCTCGTCGATGTTCGGGGGCTCCGGCCCGCCTTTGGTGCCGAAGTCGGCGCACTGCGCCGCGCCGGCGAAGGCCAGCGCGGCGAGCGCGGATGCTACGCGGCGCACTCGGCTACTTGCCGACGGCCTTGTACGAGAACTTCTGGCCGCCGATGCTCGCTTCGTACATCAGCCCGCCCTTGGCGATGGTGAAGGTCGCCATGCCCTTGTAGTACTTGCCGACTGTCTTCGCGTCCTTCTTGCCGCCGCTCGCGCCCGCCGACGAGCCCGTGGTGCTGGCGCTCGCGTTGGCCGCGGCCGTGATCGCGACGGCCCCGGCGTCGGCGGAGAACTCGAAGTTGCCGCCCGTGAACTCGCGGAACGCGCGCTCGTCTTCGAAGAAGATCATTTCGCTGTAGGCCTGGCCGCCCAGCTGCAGGCCCACCGTGACCTGCGTCATCGAAGTGTCGCCGACGTGCTTGCCCTTCTCGTACACGCGTCCCTTGCCGTACGCGCCGCCCACGCCCACGCCGCCCTTGCCGATGGTGGGGAAGACCGCGTAGCCGTATGCGTTGTGGTAGAACGCGGCGCTCTCGCCGGCGTTCTTGAAGAGGTTCACCGTGGCGCTGTATTCGTCGGCGCGCGCGGAAACCGAGAATGCGAGAAGCGCGGCCGTGAGAATGGAAACGTTGCGGGCGTTCATTGATTCCTCCGCTTCCTGTTGTAGGGATGCATTCGTGGGACCTTCGATGCGGGCCACCGTTCCCGGCGGCCCACCTCGGAGCGAGGTTACCACGCCCGCCTGCACGCCATCTGTCACCAATCGAAGACAAGCTGCTGCGGCTTGCCCTTCACCACCGTGGCGTCCTTCGTGAGCGTCTTGCCGTCGTAGATGGCGTGCACCGTGTACTTGCCCGCGGGCAGGTCCGCCAACAGGTACGGCCCGTCGGAGATCGTGTCCAGGGCGGTCTTGCCCTTGTGGTCCTTCACGGTGACGGCCACCGCCGCGAGGTACTCGTCGTGGGGCTTGGCCTTCTCGACGAACTCCATCGACAGCGGATACTGCGACTCGGCGTGCTTCATCGCAAGCGCCTCGTCGTGGCCGATGCCTCCGGTGAGGAAGGACACCGAGCCCTGTGTCTTCACGTCGGGCAGCGCCGTGTCCACGGCCGCCCATGCGATGCCTGCGAAGGCGCTCGCCGCGGCGAGCGCGATCGCGAGCCTGCGTTGCATCTGTGCCATTGCAATGCTCCTCGAGATCGGATTGGCTCCCTTAGCCCAGTTCGATGGGCACGAATATCTTCGCGTCGCCGTGCTTCACGAGCAGGGCGATATGCTTGCCGGCCTTCTTGGCGAGCGCGCGAAGCTGCTCCGCGCTCGTGACCGGCGTGTTGTTCACCGAAAGGACGATGTCTCCCGGTTCGATGCCCGCATCTGCCGCGGGGCCGCTCGATGCATCGACGATCAATCCGCCGGACACGCCGGCCTGCTCGCGCTCGTCGGGCGTGAGAGGGCGCACCGCGAGGCCCAGCCGCCCTTCGTGCGCGGAGGAGCCGTCGGCCGACGCGACCTTCTCGGTCTTGAAGGTGCCGATCGTCGCGGAGACCTCCTGCGCGGAGCCCTTGCGGATGATCTCCATGTTCACCTTGGTGCCGGGCTTTATTTCCGCGATGCGCACCGGCAGGTCCTTCGAGTGCACCACCGCCACGCCGTCGAGCCTGGTGATCACATCGCCCACCTCGATGCCCGCCTTGGCCGCGGGGCTGTCGGGATCGACGAAGCTCACGAGCGCGCCCTCGGGGCGCTTCAGCCCGAAGGACTCGGCGAGCGACTGGTTCACGTCCTGGATGGTGACGCCGAGGCGCCCCCGAGTGACGTGCCCGGTCTGCAGGAGCTCCGTCTCCACGTGGGCGGCGACGTTGATGGGGATCGCGAACGACAGGCCCTGGAAGCCGCCGTTGCGCGAGTAGATCTGCGAGTTGATGCCGATCACTTCGCCCCTCAGGTTGAAGAGCGGCCCGCCGGAGTTGCCGGGATTGACCGCCGCGTCGGTCTGCAGGAACGGCACGTAGCTGTCGTTGCCGAGCGAGCGCGCCTTGGCGCTCACGATGCCGGCGGTGACGGAGTTGTCGAACCCGTACGGCGAGCCGATCGCCACGACCCATTCGCCCACCTTCACCTTCGACGAGTCGCCGAGCCTCACGGTGGGAAGGTCCTTCGCGTTGATCTTGAGCACCGCGACGTCCGAGGCCTCGTCCTTGCCGATCACCTTGGCGCGGAACTCGCGGTTGTCGGTGAGGCGCACCGTCACTTCCTTCGCGTCGTCCACCACGTGGTTGTTGGTGAGGATCACGCCGTCGGAGCTCACGATGAATCCCGAGCCCACGCCGCGGATCGCTCCCGAGGGCGGCGCCTTGGGCATCGGGAAGCTGCGGAAGAACTGCCAGAACGGATCGTTCGGGCTCAGCTGCGGGAATTGCTGCTCGCTGTCGCCGCTCACCTTCACGCTGCCGCTCACGCTGATGTTCACCACGGCCGAGCCGTAGCGGTCCACGAGCGCGGTGAAATCCGGCAGGCCGGTCACGAGCGGCGCCGCCTGCGTGACCGCCGGCGCCGGCGCGCTTTCGGCGCGCGCGTGGGTGAAGAAGAAGGTGGAAAGGGCGCTGCATCCGATGGCGAGGCCCGTGAAGAGCCCGACCGCGGCGAGCGCGCGCACGATGGGTTTGGTATTCAGTGTCACTGTCGTCGTCTCCTGTGATTGCTTCACTTCGCTTGACTGCCTTTTCATTTGAGCGCGTTGCGCGCGTCGTACGCGCGGTCGAGCCGCCGCCGCGCGGCGGCCACGCGGGCCTCGAGCATCTTCAGCCGCTCGAAGTAGGACTGCGTGAGCCGCGCCCCGCCGGTCGCGTTCTGGATCCACTCGTCGGCGCGCGGCTCGCGGCCGGAGTCGAGCGTGGATTCCTCGATGGTGAGCTTCTCCGCCGCGTCGCGGATCTCGGTGTCGGCATCGCGCCACGCCTGCTCGCGGCGGGCGAACGCGTCGTCGAGCGCGAGGTCGCGCCCGGCGGCCTGCTCGCGCAGCCTGAGCGCGGCGCGCCGCTCCTCGGGCGAAAGCGTCTGCACGTCCACGACCGAGTTGCGGGCGCCGGGGATCGGCGCCTGCGAATAGGTGACCGATCCGTCCTTGCCGACGGACTTGTAGATCTCGTCCGCGAGAAGGGCCGGCGATGCGGCGACGAGGATCCATCCCGCGGCGAGAGCAACTGTGTATGCGGCTCTCATGCACCAACTGACCGGGGATGCCGCAAAATGTTCCCGTGACCCGCCGATCCCTCCTCGCCGCCGGCCGCTTCCTCGCCCTTCTCGCGGCGACGGGGGCCTGCCTCGCGGCCGGGGAGCCCGCTCCGGTCCCTTCGTTCGAGGAGCTGGAGGCGCTCGGGGCCCGCGTGGGCGAGGTGCGCATCGACACGCAGAACATCTTCGACCTCACCGACCCGCGCGAGGACAACTCCTTCTACCGGGCCGTGAACTTCCTGCACCTCACGACCCGGGCCACGGTGATCGCGCGCCAGCTCCTCTTCCGGCAGGGCGACCGGCTCTCGGCAAGGCTCATCGACGAGTCCGAGCGCATCCTGCGGCAGAACAAGTACATCTACGACGTGGACATCCGTCCCACGGCCTGGCACGACGGCGTCGCGGACATCGAGATCACCACGCGCGACACGTGGACGCTCGATGTCGTGGTCACCTTCTCGCACTCCGGCGGCGCCAACAACAGCCGCTACGGCCTCACCGAGTACAACCTCCTCGGCACGGGCGCGACGCTCGGCGCGTTCCAGACGAGCACGCCCGATCGCCACGGCCACACGTTCGAGTTCACCTATCCGCAGGCCTTCGACCACTGGACGCAGCTCTCCTACGTGGAGGGCCGCTTCAACGACGGCAACAGCCAGGCCGCCGCGATCACCCGGCCGTTCTACGCGCTCGACACGCGCTGGGCGGCGGCGGCCAACGGGCTGCGCTTCAATCGCATCGACTCGGTCTACAACACGGGCGAGACGGTGAGCCAGTTCCGCCATCGCGAGGACGGGGCGCAGGCCTGGGGCGGATTGTCGCGGGGACTCATCGACGGATGGGCGCAGCGCTTCTCGGCGGGCTTCACGACGCAGGACGACAAGTACGCCGCCGTCCCCGGCGAGGCCGCGCCCGATCCGTTTCCCGTGGACCACGAGCTGCGCGGCCCATTCCTTCTATATGAGCTGGTCCAGGACCGCTACGCCAAGATGCGCAACCACGACCAGATCGGGCGAACGGAGGTGGTGCAACTGGGCACCGACCTCACGGCGCAGCTGACGCAGTCCTCGCGCGCGTGGGGCGCAAGCCGCGATGCCTGGCTCTACGCGGTGAACTGGAGCGACGCGTACACGATGCCGTGGGAGCACGACCTCTTCGCCACCGCCGTGGCCGAGCGTTATCTCGCGAGCACGGGCGAGCCGCTCTCGCACCAGGGATTCACGCTGCGCTACTACTGGCCGCAAGGCGCGCACACCGCGTTCTACGCGGCCGTCTCGGGCGATCGCCTCGGCACCGCGGCCGCGCCCGACCAGCTGCAGCTCGGGGGCGACACGGGGCTGCGCGGCTATCCGATGCGCTACCAGGAAGGCGAGAAGCGCGCGCTCGTCACGCTCGAGGCGCGCTACTACACCGACTGGTATCCGTTTCGCCTCTTTCGGGTGGGCGCGGCGGCCTTCTACGATCGGGGGCGCGCCTGGGGCGGCGTGAACCAGAACGCCGTGAACGGCGGCTGGCTCTCCGACGTGGGCATCGGCGCGCGCCTTTCGCTCGACCGCACCTTCGCCCGCGTGCTGCACATGGACATCGCCGTGCCGCTCAATCGCGAGCCCGGCATCAAGCGGGTGCAGTACATCGTGCGCACCGAAATCGCCTTCTAGCGGCTACGGCTTCGGCGGCGTGTCGGGCGGCGGCGGGGGATTGGCCTGCGAGCCCTGCTGCTTGTCCGCCTTGAGCTCCTCGCGGTAGCGCTGGTTCTCCTGCTTCTGCATGGAGCCGATCTCCTTGGCCGCCGATTCGCGCTCCTGCTGCAGGTCGTTCCTCTTCTCGCGCGTCTCCAGCTGCTGGTCGTGCAGCGCCTTGGCGCGGGCGAGGGCCGCGTTGTATTGCTCGTCGATCTGCGTGTCGTTCGCGTCCTGAAGCTCCTTGCGGTGCTGCTTGATGCTTTCCCAGGATTTCGCGAGCTGCTCGTTTTTCTCCTTGATCTCCCGGCGGCGCGTGCGCACCTCGCGCTGCGTGATCTCGCCCGTCTTGAGCTTGTCCTGCAGGTCCTTGCGCTGCGCGACGATCTGCTCGCGCAGCGCTTCGGCGTCCTCGATCTCCTTCTTGAGCGCCTCGCGCCTGGCCTTCATCTCCTTGGTGTGCTCGGCTTTCTGCTGCTGCGACTGCTTCGCCGCGGCGCGGCTCTCCTGCGCGAGGCTCACGGTCTTCGCGCGCGATTCCTTCAGCGCCGCGGCCTTCTCGCGGACCACCTTGCGGCGCTCCTCGCGGCGCGCGTCGATCACCTTCTGGATCTCGGCGTGCTTCGCGTTGATCTCGGCCTCGTGGGGGCCGGGCCTGAAGAAGCCGGGAATGTCCTTGAGCAGCCGCGGCCGGCCCTTCCTCGCGGGCTGGAAGCCGGCCTGGTTGGGCTGCACCGTCGTCTCGCCTTCGGCGGTCTGGATCACCGTCTCGCCCGCGTACACGCGATCGTAGGTGCCGGGCTCGCCCTCGGCCGATCCTTCGGGGATGTAGCGCGTCTCGTGGTCGGTGCCGCGGATGCCGATTGTCGCGGTGGCGGTCTTCACCACGTAGTCCTTGCGGTTGAACTTGCCGATCCACCCGCTGATGGAGCGAAGCCCGCCGGATATGAGGTGGAAGACGCCCTTGTCGTCGTCGCCGCCGTCGGCCTTGTAGGCCACGATTTCCACCTGCGTGTTGGGGCGCACCACGAGGAAGCCCGCGTCCTGCATCTTCACGTGGACTTCGCCGTTGCGGCTGGAGACGCGGTCGCCTTCGCTCACCGTGTCGCCGGCCTTGAGCGGGTGGGAAGGCTCGTCGCGGGACGAGACGCGCGCGTCGCCTTCGGCGAGCACCACGACGCCGGCCGCGTTGGGCGGAGGCGGGGCCTCATGGGGCCCCTGGGCCCGGGCAATGCCGGCGGCCATCAGGCAGGCGCCGAGGAGGATGGCGGGACGAAGCATCCCGCGATA
>Ga0335085_10010766_pt1 | contig 13648 bp, 12 predicted proteins | sample Lox_Sample_45_FD_206712 | JGI IMG/M metagenome (GOLD analysis project Ga0335085, IMG submission 206712) | Soil microbial communities from Loxahatchee National Wildlife Refuge, Florida, United States - Lox_Sample_4.5 | ecosystem: Environmental > Terrestrial > Soil > Wetlands | place: USA...
GATCGGGATTGGACCTCAAGTCCAGCAATTCCGCCTGGAGAAGAATGGCTTCTTCGAGCTTGTCGAGGTTGATGGCCTTGGTTGCGGAAACCTCTACGGCAAGCGTGTCACCGCCCAAATCTTCGACCTGTATGCTGTGCTGAAGCAACTCCGATTTCACGCGCGCAGGATTGGCGTCGGCCTTGTCGATCTTGTTGATCGCAACGATCAGCGGGACATTTGCGGCCTTGGCGTGGCTGATCGCCTCCGCGGTCTGGGGCATGACGCCGTCGTCGGCCGCCACCACCAGCACGACGAGGTCGGTGACTTTTGCGCCGCGGGCGCGCATGGCCGTGAATGCCGCGTGGCCCGGCGTATCGAGGAAGGTGATTTTCTGGCCGGTTTTGAGCTGCACCTGATAGGCACCGATGTGCTGGGTGATGCCGCCCGCCTCGCCGCCGGCCACATCGGTCTTGCGCAAGGCGTCGAGCAGCGAGGTCTTGCCATGGTCGACATGTCCCATGACCGTGACCACAGGCGCGCGCGGTTTTAGGGTTTCCTCCGCGTCGGCAGCACCCTTCAGGCCCTCGAGTACGTCGGATTCCGCCACCCGCTTAACCGTGTGACCGTACTCGGAAGCGACGAGCTCGGCCGTATCGGCGTCGATCACATCGTTGATCTGAGCCATCATGCCGTTTTTCATCAGGACCTTGATGACGTCTACGGCGCGCCTCGCCATGCGGTTCGCAAGCTCGGAGACCGTAATCGTTTCCGGAATCGTGACCTCGCGCGGCCCAGCGGGCAGTGCCGACTGCTGTTGACCAGCGCGATTGACGCGCTGAAGGTGACGGCGGAACGCTGCCACCGAGCGCATCCGCTCGTCATCTCCCGACAACGCCTTAGTGACCGTGAGTTTGCCGCGCCGGCGCGTATCCGTCCCCTTACGCGCGACAGGCGCCTTCGGCGCCACCTTTCCGGCCTTTTTCGCGCTAGCGGCCTCTTCTTCCTCCTCCAGGAGCTGTTTTGCGCGCTTGCCCCCAACCGGGACCGCTTCAGCCGCTGCGGGGGTGGCAGCACCCTCTTTCTCCTTCTTCTCCAGGCGGCGCGACGCCTCTTCCTCGGCATGTTTGCGCGCGAGCTCTTCGGCCGCTTTACGGGCGTCTTCCTCCGACTTGCGCTTCTCCGCCGCAGCCCGTTCGCGCGCCAGCCGCTCGTCTTCGACGGCGCGGTGTCTTGCTTCCTCGTCCGCACGCCGGCGGGCTTCCGCCTCCTGAACTCGCGCGTCGGACAGCGCCCGCGAACGCGCTTCCTTCTCCTCATCGGTCAGCTGCCGCAGGACGACACCCGCCCGCTGAGGCGCCTCGCGCGCAGCAACGCTCTGCGGTGCAGGCGCGGCAACCCTCTTCAGTTCCGGACCGGCCGGCCTCGGCGTCTCGGGCTGCTCCGGCGCGGGCGCGCCCGGCGCCACCCGCGCGCGCTTCTTCTCTACGAGCACGGGCTTGGTGCGGCCATGGCTGAAGCTTTGCTTGACGGTCGAGGTCTCCGTCTTCTTCAGCGACAAAGTCTTGCCGGAACGCGCGGGACGCGTGGCGGAATCGTTGGTCTCGTTCATTCTCTTCCTTCGTCTGGAGCGGAGCTCATCCCCGCTCGCTGCAATCCTGTCAGCCCAATACCGCCACTCGAGGGCCGAAATCCTTCAAGCCGCCCCGCCTCAAGCCTCAGCCGTTCCGAAAACCGCCCCCGTTTGAGCGCTGCATGTACCACATTCTCCCTGCCGAGGGCCAAGCTCAATTCACTGCCATAAAGGCAGTCTATAACGGCCGGATGAACGCCGCGCGCCAATCCCGCGGCGAGAAGTTTTTTTCGTCCGTCCGCTCCGCCGTCGGCAGCCTCGACAAGCACGTCTGGAGGGGCCTTTCCTTTGAAACTCTCGAGAATTGCGTCGAATCCCAGGATCAATGCCCCGGATCGACGAGCCAATCCCAGGAAATCCAGCATTCGGCCAATGAGTTGCGCCTCGACCCGCTGGGGCAGGTCGCCCGCAACTTTGAGGGTGGTCTTGGCTGCCCGCGAAAACTGGTTCTTGGCGACCGCAACTTCAAGCACCTTCTTCCGGGAAGAGACCCACAGGCCACGGCCCGGGAGCCTGGCAGCAAGGTCGGGAACGACCTGGCCATCCGGATCGGCAACGAACCGTACGAGCTTGCTTTCGGGCAAGACTTCTCCCGTGACAATGCAACGCCGTTCACGACCGGGCGCATCCTCTTCACATCGCGCAGGGCTCGTTGCTGCCGTCACGCATCACCCTATTCCTGCTCATCCGATTCTTCGGCCACCGGCTCAGGCTCTTCTTCGATCCAACCGGCTTTCACCCGCGCCTTCATGACGATCGCATTTGCGTCGTCCGACGAGAGGTTGAACAGATCCAGAGCGCCCGGAACGCGCACGCGTTCCTTGTCCTTACCCTCTTCGTAGTAGCCGATGAGGTCGTCGGTTGCGCATCCCGCCAAATCTTCCAGCGTCTTGACCCCCGCTTCGCCAAGCGACACCAGCATGGCGGGTGACAGCCCCTCGACTTCGGCAACCTCATCTTCAACGCCGAGAGCCCGGCGCTTGTCATCGAGCTCCCGATTGCGCGATTCGATGTATTCGAGGGCGCGCTGCTGGAGCTCCTGTGCGGTCTCTTCGTCGAAACCCTCGATGGCAGCGAGATCGCCCATCGCGACATAGGCGACATCCTCGACATCGGCAAACCCTTCCGAAGCCAGGAGCTGCGCAACGGTTTCATCGACGTCAAGCGATGCCATGAACAGCTGCGTGCGCTCCGCGAATTCCTTCTGGCGGCGCTCCGATTCCTCCTGTTCGGTCAGGATATCGATCTGCCAGCCGGTGAGCTGGGACGCGAGCCTGACATTCTGGCCGCGCCTGCCGATCGCAAGCGACAACTGCTCGTCAGGAACAACCACCTCGACGCGATGGGTATCTTCGTCGAGCACGACCTTGCTCACCTCGGCCGGGGCCAGGGCATTGACGATGAACGCTGCAGGCTCGGGCGACCAGGGAATGATGTCGATGCGTTCGCCCTGAAGTTCCTGCACCACGGCTTGCACGCGCACGCCGCGCATGCCCACGCATGCTCCAACCGGATCGATCGAGGAATCCTTCGAGATCACGGCGATTTTCGCACGCGATCCCGGATCGCGAGCCACGGCGCGGATTTCGATGATTCCATCGTAAATCTCGGGAACTTCCTGCGCGAAAAGCCTGACCATGAACTGAGGATGGCTGCGCGACAGAAATATCTGCGGACCGCGCGTTTCACGCCGGACATCGTAGATATAGGCCCTGATGCGGTCGCCGGTGCGGAAACTTTCGCGCGGAATCATCTCGTCGCGGCGCACGACGCCTTCGGCCCGGCCGAGGTCCACAACGACAGAACCGAATTCCACCCGCTTCACAATGCCGTGAATAATCTCGCCAATGCGGTCCTTGTATTCCTCGTACTGCCGCTCGCGTTCGGCATCGCGCACTTTCTGAACGATGACTTGCTTGGCGGCCTGGGCGGCGATGCGGGAGAAATCGACCGGAGGCAGGGTCTCGGCAATGATGTCGCCCACCTGTGCCGCAGGATTGCGAGCCCGCGCATCTTCCAGCGAAATTTCGGTCTTGTCGTTTTCAACCTGCTCCACGACATTCAAATAGCGTGAAACGTGGGTCTCGCCCGTCTTGGGATCGATATCGACCCGAATTTCATTCTCGCTGCCATAGCGTGCCTTGGCGGCGCGCTGCATGGCTTCCTCCATCGCATGCAGGACGACCGATTTGTCGATCGACTTGTCGCGCGCCACAGCGTCGGCGATCTGCAAAAGCTCGGTTCTGTTTGCGGCAACGGCAGCCATCACATGCTCCTTTTGTCATGGCCCGGTTTCGTGCAGCGAAATCCGGGCCACCCAGTTAGCTTTGGAGATGATCCACCTGGGTGGCCCGCCTTCGCGGGCCATGACAAGTGGAGAATAAACACAGAAACGGGGCTCACGATTTCGACTTTCTCTCCCGAGATCGCAAGTCCTCTTGAATCAATGTCTCGCTCAGCAGGAGCTTGGCTTCCGCGACGGCTCCATGAGGAAAACTCAGGCGCGCCGCGTCTACTTCGATGACGACATCGCTGCCGTCCACACCCAAAAGCTTGCCCTTGAAGCGCTTGCGTCCGGAAGCGTCCGGCGCAACCAGCTCGATGCGCGCTTCGTGCCCGGACCAGCGGGCGAAGTCGCTCAATCGCGTGAGAGGCCGGTCGATGCCCGGCGACGACACTTCGAGCACATATTCGCCTTCGATGACGTCCTCGTGGTCGAGAAAGTCCGAAAGCGATCGCGACAGCCGCGCACAGTCGTCCACGTCCATCTGACCGTCGGGGCGTTCGGCCATGATCTGCAAGGTCTTGCGCTTGCCGCCCATGAGCCGCAGGCGCACGAGCCGATAGCCCGCGGCTTCGATAACCGGGCTGAGCACAGGCTCGAGATGCGACATCGCCGTTAGAATGGCGCCGTTCCTTGATTCACATTGGCCGGCCCGCGGGGCCGTCTGCACGTAAAGCTCTTTCCCCGCGACGGCCTTGCGACCGCCACACAACAGCAGTTTCTGTTGTAGGGGAGGACGGCTATGTACGCCGCCACCGCGAAGATTTCAAGGCGTCGATTTGGTGCGCTGGAATAGCAGAAACGCCGGCGGTCCGTGCAGCGCCTTTTCCTCGTAACGTGTCGGCGGCCAGTCTGCTGGACGCGATTTCCAGTCATCAACACGGTTTGCGGCCCATTCAAATGCCGAATGCGCAAAAATTCGCTCAAGCGTCCACGCAGCGTAGCCGGCATCATCGCTCGCGAAGCGCAATTCCGCGCCGGGCCGCATGACGCGGGCGAGCGCATCCAGCATGTCCATCTGAATGAATCGCCGCTTGTGGTGGCGCGTCTTGGGCCACGGATCGGGAAAAAGGATGAAGACGCGCCCGAGGCTTGCGTCGGGTAACGCTTCGATGACGTCGCGCGCATCGCCTTGGTAGACGCGGATATTTTCTCCCTGGGACCGCGGCCATCTTGGCCGCACCTGGTGATCGCGAGCCATCGATGCGGGCTGGAGGCCCGCGGTCCCAGAGAGAGCAAGCCTCGACAGCAACTTTGCCACCCCGCCCTCGTAAGGCTCCACGCCGATAAGGCCGGCAAGCGGATGCTGCTGCGCCTGCCAGATCAGGTGCTCGCCGCCGCCGAACCCGACTTCGAGCCACACGTCTTCGATCATGCTGGACTCGAAATAGGTGCGCGGATCACGGCCGGGCGCGAGGGACAATGCAAGGCGGGGCAGGAGCCTCTCAAACAGCGCCACTTGGTGTGCCGAGAGCTTGGGCCCTTTGCGACGCCCATAGACCTGCCGGCGCCGGCGCTCCGGCGGCGTTTCACCCGCCAATGTCAGAACGCGCGCTTGAGCTCCTCGGCGAGCGTGTCGGTGCGCTCCCACGAGAAGCCGCCGTCCGAGTCCGGTTCGCGGCCGAAATGCCCATAGGCTGCCGTGCGCGCATAGATGGGACGGTTGAGACCCAGATGTTCGCGGATGGCGCGCGGCTTGAGAGAAATCAAATCGGGGAGAACGGCGCAGAGCTTGCCTTCGTCGACTTCGCCGGTGCCGTGCAGGTCGACATAGAGCGACAAAGGATCGGACACGCCGATCGCATAGGAAATCTGGATCGTGCACCGCTGGGCGAGGCCGGCGGCAACCACGTTCTTGGCGAGATAGCGTGCGGCATAGGCGGCCGAACGATCGACCTTGGTGGGATCCTTGCCCGAGAACGCCCCGCCTCCGTGCGGTGCCGCACCGCCATAGGTGTCGACGATGATCTTGCGCCCCGTGAGCCCGCAGTCGCCGTCCGGCCCGCCGACCACGAATGCCCCGGTAGGATTGACGTGCCAGACCGTCTGGCTGTTGACCCATTCCGCAGGAAGCGCTTCGCGCACATAGGGTTCGATGACATCGCGCACGTCGTGCGACGTCATGGCCTCGTCGAGATGCTGCGTGGAGACGACGATCTGCATCACCTCGACCGGCCGGCCGTGCGCGTAGCGCAGCGTCACTTGGCTTTTCGCGTCCGGGCCCAGCTTGGGCTCTTTGCCGGATTTGCGCGCAGCGGCCATCAGATGGAGAATCTTGTGGCTATAGAGGATCGGAGCCGGCATCAGCTCCGGTGTTTCACGGCAGGCATAGCCGAACATGATGCCCTGGTCGCCCGCCCCCTCGTCCTTGTTGCCGGCAGCATCCACGCCTTGCGCGATGTGCGGGGATTGCGCGTGCAGAAGCACTTCCACGTTGGCGTGCTTCCAATGAAAACCTTCCTGCTCGTACCCGATATCGCGGATGGCGGCGCGGGCGCGCTCGACCACCATGTCGGGGCTGATCTCCTTGGGTCCCCGCGTCTCGCCAGCGATGATGACGCGGTTGGTTGTGGCCAAGGTCTCGCAGGCGACGCGCAGGTCCTTTGCAGGAAATCCGTGTGCGGGGCCCTCGCGGAAGAATAGATCGACGATTTCGTCGGATATGCGGTCGCACACCTTGTCGGGATGACCTTCGGACACGCTTTCACTGGTGAAAAGATAATCAGTCAACGCCATCGCGAAGAACCCTTTTGGCAGCCCCAGAAAGCGACACTCCTCGCAAGAACGCCCGGTCGGGTCAACTCCCGCGCCGGGCCTGCGTTAAAGAATGAACCGTGAAAGGTCCTGATCCTTGGATAGCGCTTCGACCTGGCCGCGCACATAGGCGCCGTCGATCCGGACTTTTTCGCCACTGCGTTCCGTGGCCGTGAAGCTCACCTCGTCGAGGACCCGCTCCATGATGGTCTGCAGCCGCCTGGCCCCGATGTTTTCCACCGTTGCGTTGACGTGTGCGGCGATTTCGGCCACGGCGGCAATGCCGTCCTCCGAAAACTCGAGCGTAACCTGCTCGGTCTCAAGCATCGCCACGTATTGTTTGACGAGGCTCGCCTCGGGCTCGGAGAGGATGCGCTCGAAATCCTTCTGTGTGAGGGCTTTCAGTTCGACCCGAATGGGCAGCCTTCCCTGCAATTCCGGCAGGAGATCGGACGGCTTCGCCTGATGAAAGGCGCCCGAGGCAATGAACAGGATGTGGTCGGTCTTTACCCCGCCGTACTTTGTAGCGACCGTCGTGCCTTCGATAAGCGGCAGAAGATCGCGCTGAACGCCTTCGCGGCTCACATCGCCGCCGCCGCGATAGTCGCTGCGGGCGCAAATCTTGTCGATCTCGTCGAGAAACACGATACCATTCTGTTCGACGGCATCGATCGCGTCGCGCTGGAGTGCGTCGTTGTCGAGCAGCTTGTCGGCCTCCTCGGCCACCAGAGGGTCGCGCGCTTGCGCAACCGTCATGCGCTTGGCTTTCGCTTTGCCGCCGAATGCCTTGCCCAGCATATCTCCAATGTTGAGCATGCCGATTTGGGCACCCGGCATGCCGGGAATTTCGAACATCGGGTTGCCGCCCGCGTCGCGCATCTCGATTTCGACCTCCTTCTCGGCAAGCTCGCCGGCGCGCAGACGCTTGCGGAATGTCTCGCGGGTTGCGGCGCTGGAATTCGCGCCTGCCAGCGCATCGAGCAGGCGCTCCTCGGCACGCGCTTCCGCCTGGGCCTGAACATCGCGCCGACGCCTGTCGCGCATTTGTCCCAGGCTGACTTCCACGAGGTCGCGCACGATCTGCTCGACGTCACGGCCGACGTAGCCCACTTCGGTGAACTTCGTCGCTTCGACCTTGATGAACGGCGCCTGTGCGAGCCGGGCCAGTCTTCTGGAGATCTCCGTCTTGCCGACTCCCGTAGGGCCGATCATCAGAATGTTTTTCGGCAGCACTTCCTCGCGCAGCGCGGAGGCGAGCTGCTGCCTGCGCCAACGGTTGCGCAAGGCGATGGCCACGGCCCGTTTGGCTTCGCTCTGGCCGATGATGTAGCGGTCAAGCTCGGAAACGATTTCGCGCGGCGTAAAAAAAAGGCTCATAGTTCCTTGACGCTTTCGATGATGATGCGATCGTTCGTGTAGACGCAGATATCTGCGGCTATCTTCATGGCGCGTTCGGCAATCTCAGGCGCGGAGAGATCGAAATCCCGAAGTGCACGCGCCGCGGCAAGCGCATAGTTGCCGCCCGAACCGATCCCGACAAGGCCGTCTTCCGGCTCCACGACGTCGCCGGTTCCCGACAAGAGCAAGGTCGACTTGGCATCTACCACGACCATCATCGCCTCCAGCCGGCGAAGAAACTTCTCGGTGCGCCAATCCTTGGCGAGCTCGACGCAGGCTCTGGCGAGATTTCCGGGATGCTGCTCGATCTTGGCTTCGAGCCGCTCGAAAAGGGCAAAGGCATCGGCGGTAGCGCCCGCGAACCCGGCAATGACGTCGCCCTTGCCCAGCCTGCGCACCTTGCGGGCATTGGACTTCATGATGGTTTGGCCGAGCGTCACCTGACCATCCCCGGCAATCACCGCTTCACCCCCCTTGCGTACGGAGAGAATGGTGGTCGAGCGCCAGATTTCTTGGTTGCTTGCGGACAGGTGGGGCATTTCGGGGAGCTCTGATGGAAGCGAAGCCGATAGTGGCCTCCACATAAGCCGCCGGCAGACCTCCCGCAACCTCGGGCTTTCCTGCCCGGCCACGCTTTAGCTTCCGGCGCACACTTGCTACTTTCGTCCCGCTTAACGATTCCTCCCATCGGAGCCTTGCGCCATGCGCACCGCAACCGTCGAACGCAAGACCAAGGAAACCGAGATTGCCGTGTCGCTCGATCTTGACGGATCGGGCGAAGCCGATATCGACACGGGCATCGGCTTTCTCGACCATATGCTGGAAAGCTTCAGCCGCCATTCGCTCATCGATCTGAAGGTGCGGGCGCAAGGCGACCTGCACGTCGATTACCACCACACGACGGAAGATACGGGCATCGTCATCGGCGAAGCCGTCAAGAGAGCGCTGGGCGATTTTTCGGGCATCGCGCGTTTCGGCTCGGCACTCATTCCTATGGACGAAGCGCTGACGCGGGTCGCGATCGATCTTTCCAACCGCCCTTATCTGGTGTGGAAGGTTGAGGTGCCCAAACCCAAGCTCGGCGAAATGGATACCGAGCTGTTCAAGGAGTGGTTTCAGGCGTTTGCCCAGCACGCCGGGCTCTGCCTGCACATCGAAAATCTCTACGGCCAGAACAGCCATCACATCGTGGAAACCTGTTTCAAGGGTACTGCCCGGGCGCTCCGCGAGGCTATTGCCCCCGACGAAAGGCTGGAGGGGGCCGTGCCGTCGACGAAGGGTGTTTTGGGCGAAGAATGAACCGGCCGGTAGAACGTGACGCCGGCGTCATTTTCTTGACTCCCAGCTGGCGTCGTTCATAGTTGGGGTGCCCCAGGAGGGAGCCCGGCCATGGTCCAGATCACGAAGGACAACGCGTATGATGCGGCCGCGCCGGATGACTTCCCTTCGATGCTCGAGGTCGGGCGCTATGGTCGGCGCTCGAGCGCCTTCGACAGGATCATCTCCGCCACGCACGATCACTTCTGGGATCCATTGGACAGGCGCTACATCGATTTCTCGTCGCCGTTCGATCTCGAAACGCGGCAGATCCTTCCCGACGATTTCTTTCCGGTGCTGCAAACCCGCGTCGGCGACCGGCTGAAGGGCCGGGACCGCATCCGATTCGCCAACGAGTGCGCACGCTGGTCGCTCTCATCCATTCTGCATGGAGAACAAGGTGCGCTCGCGCTGTCGGCCTCGCTTTGCCATGTGCTGCGCGATCCCGGCGCCCAGGAATACGCGGCCAACCAGACGCGCGAGGAAGCCCGCCACGTGACGGCATTCTCGGCCTACATCAAGGCACGCTGGGGAACGCCGCTGCCGTGCGGGCCGACGCTGCAAAACCTGCTTACCGAGATCGTTCTGGCGCCCGAGGTCTACAAAAAGATTGTCGGCATGCAGATGCTGGTGGAAGGTTTGGCGATGGGCGCCTTTGCAACGCTCTACCAGAAATCCGCCGATCCCTTGCTGGTGAAGCTCTGCCAGCTCGTAATGACCGACGAGGCGTTCCATCACAAGTTCGGACGCATCTGGGCCGACCGCACGATCCCGAAACTGTCGGCCGAAGAGCATAACCTCATCGAGGATTGGGCGGCGCAGTGTTTCACCACGCTGCTCTTCAATCTCATCAATGCCGAGCAAATGAAATCCGTCTACGACAGCGTCGGCATCGATTGGCAGGAGGCGCGCGCTGCGATCCTCGAAGCTTTCGGCGACGAGCTGCAACGCGAGAAGCTGAAAGAGTCCGCCAATCTCTTCCGTGTGCTGGTCAAGACCCTGCTCAACGCCGGCATCATCACCGAGCGCACGCGCGGGCTCTACGCAATGTATGTCGACATGGACGAGCTCAAGCGCGAAGGCGACCGCATGGTCGGCGACGACATCGCCGAGGATGGGATTGCGTTTCTGAAGTCGATTAATGCGCCGAGCAAAGCTACGCGCTTGGCGGCGGCGGAGTAGGTTCTCGATAGCGAGCCTCGGGTAATATTCTTCCTCCCCCATGCTCCGCGCGTTGCGCTGCGCACGGGGGAGGAAGAACGCAGGCCGCGCATCAGGAGACGCTGTCGCAGCGCGTCCAAATTGTGCAATCAAGAATGCGGCGAGTCTTCGAATAGACGTGGACTTTGCACAAACGCTACGCCGGGCCGTTCGATGGGATCTCTTATCGGCACCATTCTTCTGGCAATGCCCATCCTTTTGATCATCTCCGAGATTCCATTCGTCTTCCCAAGGGTCATCTTAAAGTCTTCAAATGGGTATATGCCGTCACTCCGGTTCATCACCATCAATGTCATATGTTTTGCATCCGCATCAGCTGGACTCTTGTTGTTGAACAAGAGTGGGCGTAAGCGAACATAAGTAGAACACAATTTGCCAGCCGCGCCGCTTTGTGGTTACCTCCCCCGGTGACCACGGCAGCCGAAGTCGCGCGGGGCGTTTCGCGCCTTTTGATCCAGGAGGGGTACAGCCCCATCCTGGAATTCACGCTGGCCAACGGCCGGCGGCTCGATGTGGCGGCCATCGGGCCGGACGGAACCGTTGCCGGCATCGAGATCAAGGTCGCCGTGCCTGATCTCAAGGGCGACATGAAATGGCCCGAATATCTGGAGTTCTGCGAACTCTTTTACTTCGCCATTCCGCCGGATTTCCCCGACGAGCTGGTGCCGCCCGACACCGGCCTCATCGTGGCGGACCGCTACGGCGGTGCCATCGTGCGACCGTCGCCAATCACGCAGCTTCACGCCAGCCGGCGAAAAGCCGTGACATTGCGGTTCGCGAAGGTCGCCGCCGAGCGGCTGGCCATGGCGCTCGACGCCGCCCTCGTCTCCGCAAGCCTGCAAGGCGCGGAATAATGCCGCCGCGCAAACCAGCGGCAGCGAAGGGAGTCTCGGCGGCGCTGCTCAAGCGCGTCGCGCTTTCCTTCCCCGGCGTGGTCGAGGGCAGCCATTACGGCCATCCGAGTTTTCTTGTGCAGAAGAAATTCCTCACGCGTCTGCGCCAAGAAGACAATTCGATCGTGCTGCATGTCGGCTCGATGGACGAGCGCGAGATGCTGCTCGAAAACGATCCGGGGCTGTTTCACATCACCGATCACTACAAAAACTATCCGTCGGTGCTCGTGCGATTGGAAAAGCTCGATACGGAAACTCTGCGTGCGATGCTGGAGCGGCGCTGGCGCGCCATCGCTCCGAAGAAGCTGCTGAGCGGTGCAACAACCACCAAATCCCGCGAGACGCACAAACGATAAAACGTAACGGGTCGGCTCGCCGGGACTGCGGCCATCCTGGCTGCAGGCGGGCTGGAAGCTCGCGGTCCCAGGGAATGCAATCCGTTGTCTGCGATTACCGAGGACTGCGTTTGGCGAGTATGCGCTGCAAGGTGCGCCGATGCATGTTGAGACGGCGCGCCGTTTCCGAAACGTTGTGGCCGCAAAGCTCGTAGACGCGCTGAATATGCTCCCAACGCACACGGTCGGCCGACATGGGGTTTTCCGGCGGCTTGGGCTTGTGTCCGGGTGGGGCGAGCAGGGCGGCCAGGATGTCGTCGGCATCGGCCGGCTTTGGGATGTAGTCGATCGCGCCGTATTTCACGGCCGCCACTGCGGTGGCGATGTTGCCGAAACCGGTGAGCACGACGACGCGCGCCTCGGGGCGGACGCCGTGCAGCGTTTCCACGACATCCAGGCCGCTGCCGTCATCGAGCTTCAAATCCACCACAGCAAAGGCAGGAGGAGCCTCTTTGGCGCGCGCCATGCCTTGCGAGACATTTTCGGCAATCGTCACCGCGAAGCCGCGGGTTTCCATGGCACGTGCCAGCCGCTCGCGGAACGGGCGGTCATCTTCCACGATGAGGAGCGTGCGCTCCTCCGAGGGCGGCGAATGATTCATGACATTCCTCCTGGTGGGGGGTCGATAGCGTACCGTGCGCCGCCGGAGCAAGGCCGGCGTTACGCATGGGCGGTTAGACCGTCGGCATTCCGCCCGGCCTGAGCTCGCCGTCGACGGCGCCGCGCGGCCAGCGCACGGTGACCCGCGCTCCGCCCTTCGCCATGTTTTCGGCCTTCACGCTCCCCCCCGTCTGCTCCAGCAGTGTCTTGGCGATGAAGAAACCGAGGCCCATGCCCTGCTGGCCGGTGAAGGCATCGCTGGGCGAAAGCTCCGTCCCGCCAAGCGCATAGCTGCCGGGCCGCGACGTGACGTAGGGCTCACCGATGCGTTCGAGGATTTCCGGGGCGAATCCAGGGCCGTCGTCTTCGACGGACAAAGTCAGGACGAACGAGTCCCAGACGGCCCGCAGGCGTACCTCGGACTGCGCGAAATCGGCTGCGTTGGCCACCAGATTGCCCAGCCCATGGAGCAGCTCCGGTATGCGCCAGACCTTGGGCTCGGCGCGCCCTGCGGGGTTCGCGGCCAAATCTATGTGCACCTCCAATTGCTCGTCGCGGTACTCGCCGGCAATTTCGTCGAGCAGGGCACCGAGCGGCAGGCGCTCCGCGGCCCGCAAGAGGCTTTCCTCGGGGCGGGCAAGCTGGGTGAGTATCCCCCGGCACCGTTCGGCTTCCGACCGCAAAAGCCGCAGATCCTCGGCCTCGGGAGAATCGGCCGGGAGGGCCCGTTCCAGCTCGCGCGCCACCACGGCGATGGTTCCGAGCGGAGTCCCCAATTCATGGGCCGCCGCCGTGGCCAGGGCGCCCAGCGACGACATGCGGTGCTCGCGCGACAGGGCGAGCTGGGTCGCCGCAAGGCCGGCCTGCATGCGGGAGGATTCGCTGACAATCCGCCATGCATAGACCGACATGAAGCCGATGCTGATGACCAGCGAGGCCCAAATTCCGCCTTGGTAGAGCGCCGGCAGATGCAACGTTTCGTTGGGCGCCCAGGGAAGGGGCTCGTGATCCACCGCGACCAACGTGGCCGCCGTCAGACCGAAACCGGCCAGGATCAGCGTGTTTCCCAGGTTGAGGGTTGCCGCGGCGATCACGACGGGGGCAAGGAACATGAAGGCGAACGGGTTTTCGATGCCGCCGGTCAGGTAGAGAAGGGCACCAAGCTGCAGGACAT
>Ga0335085_10010767_pt1 | contig 13645 bp, 9 predicted proteins | sample Lox_Sample_45_FD_206712 | JGI IMG/M metagenome (GOLD analysis project Ga0335085, IMG submission 206712) | Soil microbial communities from Loxahatchee National Wildlife Refuge, Florida, United States - Lox_Sample_4.5 | ecosystem: Environmental > Terrestrial > Soil > Wetlands | place: USA: Florida...
CCCTGCCAGAAATTCACCACTGGAAACAAGATGGGGTGCTGGAAATCTATGCCCGTATCGATGATGGCCACCAGCCCGCCGCCGTAGCCGAATGCTTTCTGGGCCTGCGGCAGCTTCACAATTGTAGTCGCGGGCTGGTTGAGGTACGCGCCCCACGGTGCGATCAGAGGACTCGGAATGTTGAAGGAGCCGGAAGTGACCAGAGCCGGAACCGTGTGCCCACCCGGATTGTATCCGGCGTCTGTTTCCGGCAGCGTTACGGCGACATCGGGTTCTACGCTCTGCACCAGGGGACTGGTTTTGAGCGCCTGCAGCGTCTGGGCGACGTTCGCCCACACCGTGACGGCATAGACACCTTGCGGAGCGTACACCGACGCCCAACCGGCCGAGGGCGCCAACTGCGTCAGCGAATTGGTCCCGCTGGAATGCACCCGGACGATCCATCGGCTCTGCGCAAACCCCTGCGCCCCAACGGCAAGGAGCAGCAGGAGGACCCGTGCAAGACTGCGTGGCTTCTTCATTTCTCCGTTCCGACGTCCGCGCGACGTCAATCCGCGCGCGGACCGGGCCCTTCGTCAAGAACGGGCAGTTCCGCCCGATCCAGACTTACTGCCGAATCCGCGATCAACCTCCGCAGCGGGATGTGCAGCCGCCTCGACCCGTTTTCCAGATCGACGCAAAGCTGCAACCGCCCCCGCTGTTCGTACTCCATTTGAAACTCGCCAAACGCATTGCTGCGGGTCTCCGCCACCACCAGACGGCCTTGCTTGACGTACACCAGCAGGCCCTCCATACAATTCTTCGGCACGGCATGATTGGATATCTGTCCAATCACGGCGGCGCGCAAAGAATGCATCTCCGGTTCTACCCGCACGTCCACCGAACAATCTCCGTTCCGGTACAGCGCTTGCCATCCCCGGTGCCACGTCGAGCGCAAACCCGCGGGCGCCGGAGCCAGCATGCTGTCGTAAATCAGTTCCATCGGCAGCCTTAACGCCCGTCTGGGCGCTTTCGGCTTGCGCACCGGGCAGATGGCCAAGGCGTTGCGTATCACCCATTCCGGGACGGTGTGGTCGGCCATTTCCCGGCATAAACCCGAAAACTTGGAACAAAACTTCGCCATACCCTGGCATTCGGGACAACCCGTCAACAGGTGACCCTGCATCGCCGCCTCTTCCGCCTCCGCCATCAGGCCGCGGGCAAAATCCACCCATTCTTCAATCCCGTAATGCCTCATTGCTCGCCCCCTTTTGCAATCTCACGTTGCTTGAACAGACTGGATAAACTCGGCATATCTACACTCAGGGGTGCGAGCCACCCGATACAGATATAAGGTACTCACCTTTTTTTGCAGAATCTGCGCCTGGAACTTCTAGTACCGTACTAGAATTTTCGTACCGCGCGCGGGCCGCACGCTTCAACGGTAGCTTCCCACCATCTCAAAGGGCGCCCAGTAAAACGGATGCGGATACGCTCTGCGGATCTCCGCCATTGCATATTGCACCGCACAGGCTTTGTCAGGGTCTTGTCTCAACCGCTGGTAGAACAACTTCATGAATTCGGCCGTGCTCTCGTCGTGGACATCCCACAAGGTCAGCAGCAGGCCCCGCGCACCGGCATACAGCAACCCGCGCTTGAGCCCCATCAGCTCGTCTCCTCCCACCACCATGTTCAGGCCAGTCCCGCAGCCGCTCAGCGTGATTAACTCGGCCGGGAGGTTCAGTTGATACAGGTCGAACAGGCTCAGCTCCGAGGTGCCCAGGCTGATGGAGGAGAACATCGGGTTGTCCTGACGGAACCAGCCGTGCGTGGCTATGTGGATGTAGCGCGCGCCCGCGCCGCGCTCGCGCAGAACGTCATAGGTCGCCTCGCTGCCAAGAAAAATCTCCGCTTCGGGCAGCACCGAGGCCACCGCCTCCACCTCGCTTCCGATTTGCGGCGCGGCTGGGTCCGGTACGCCCAGAACCAGCGCTCCGGCGGCCTGCCCCGGCTCTTTGGCGGCACACAGATAGTACACGGTGGCACTTGGCGCATAGGAGATCGAGTAGCGCGAGCCCAGGTACTCGTCTCCGTTCAACAGCGCGTGGAACGGCACGTAATGCAGGAAATCGTGGGGCGTGATGATCAGGTGCCTGGCCTCCAGGTCCCCGGCCAGCGGCGCCACCAGGCTGGAATAGAAATGCCGCAGGTGGGCGTTGGTTGCCTCCAGCAATTGCGCCTGGAAGGTAGTCACGTACTCCGTGCCGAGGCGGAATTTGGAGAGCTGGAAGCGCAGCAATTGCAGTGCCCGGCGCAGGTCGGGTACGGGTGCTACAGGTACGATCTTCAGTTTCCGCCGCGACATCAAGCATGCGTAGAACGTGTCGCGGACGCGGTAGTACTCGAGAAGAACCGCGTCATCCGCAAGGCTGCCGCGAATGGCGTCCAGATCGATCCTCCCCGCCCCCTGCATGGCGGCGAATTCCCGGTCTTCAACACCCAGGGTCCCCATCAATTCCGTCAACCGGTGCTCGCACTCCAGCGCTTTGCGCCGGAGCTTCTCGAGACGGGCATCGTGTTGTGCGGCGCCCTGGCCGGCGTGGAACTGCATGGCCCGGCTGTACCAGTTCAATTCCTCGCGCCAGCTGCGTGCCTGCTCCACCAATTTCCCGTTCGCGGATGCAGGCGCTGGAAGCCGGTGCGCGCGGAAGGCGATCAAGTCCGCCAGACTGCGTGATTTGGCCTGTTCGATGTATCGGAACGCCGTCTCCGGGTCCGCCGCCTCGCCTCCATCCGCCAGGCAGATCCGCACGAGCGCCTCATACACCTCCAGCTTGTCCTTCAGAAATGCGACCTTGATTTCCTCCGCGTGCAGATGGCTGCGCAGGCTCTCCATCTCGCCGTGAGACCGCTGATATGCCTCGCGTGCCTCCTGTGTCCGCCCCTCTTCTTCTTCGATCAGCCCAAGCACAAAATGCGCCTGGCAGTTCAGTACCGGACTTTCCGCCTGTTTCAGCTTGCCGATGGCTTCAAGGCAGACCTCTCTCGCCCGTTCGCCGCGGCCGGATTCGAGATGGATCCGCGCCAGCAGCAACTGGCACAGGATCGCTTTTCCATGGAATGAGCTGGGACCGAAAAACTCGTGAGCGCTTTCGGCCAGCAGCCGTGCCTCGGTGAGCCTCCGCTCCTTGTAAAATACCAGCGCCTGATAGAGGTCGATGGTGGCGATCCAGGCCCGGTTGCCTTCCCGCACGAACAGCTCGCGCGCCTTGCGAAACAGCTCGCGCGCGGCTGGAAAATTACCGTGATGGCTGGTCGAAATGGCCAGGTTGGTGAGTGCCTTGGCGGCCTCGTACAAATTGCCGAGCTTGCGGAAAGCGGCAAAGGCACGACGTGCCATCTGCGCCCCCTCCTCGTTCAAGTTCAGCTCCACGTACATTTCCGACTGATCCAGATCGCAGAGCGCCTCGCGATACGTATCTCCCAACCCGCGGCAGTGCTCGCGCGCGTCGCGATAGGCGGCGATGGCGCGGGTGTATTCGCCGCGCAAGTAGTAGAGGTAAGCGATGTTGTAATCGGCCACCGCCAGCAGCAGCGGCAGTTCGTGATCAATGCAGTATGCGCGGGCCCGTTCGTAGGTCTCCAGCGCTCCGCGGAAATCGTTCATGCCGATCTGGCAGGTCGCCATGTTTTGGAGCGTCACCGCCACATCGCGCGGCTCGCCGTGTTCAGCCAGGGCGGCACAGGCACGCTGGTCCAGGTCGAGGGCCTCCTCGAATCGGTCCTGGCGGTGCATGATATTGCCCATATTGGCCTGCACCCGCGCCCGCCGTGCCTGATCGCCCCGCCGCTCGAAGATTGCCTCCGCGCGCCCTGCCGCGGCCAGTGCCTCCTCATACCGCCCCAGGTACATGAGGCAGTGCAGGGAGGAGTTCAGTGTCCGGCCTACGTCCAGCTCTTCGTCCAGCTTTTCCAGAATCTCACGTGCCTGCTCGAAATAGCTCAGCCCAGCCTGGTACCGCCGCTTGCGCTCCAGAATGTGACCCATCGCGCGCAGACCCGCCGCGCGTGCCTTCTCGCTGCCCACACGCGCGCCCAGCCAGTGGGCTGCCCGTGCCACGCGCTCCGCCTGCGGAATATCCACGTACATGCGGCGCACGGTTTCGTCGGCGAGTCGAGTGGCGGTTTCCGGGCTCCACAGATCCCGAGATGCCAGCAGGATCTGGTGCCTCCGCAGCGGGCGTGTTTCCGCCGCCAGCGATTCGACCAGCTCCACCAGTTTTCCAGCGAGATCCGCCGGTGGGACCATTAGAAACCCTTTTCTTGCAGAAGCCGCTTCAAACGCTTCAGGCACCGCCCGCGGATAAAGCCGATCGACCCCCGTGCCAGGCCCAGTTTTTCCGCCACCTCGTGATACGGCTGCGGAGGCTGCTCGAAAAACAGCAGCAGGATCATTTCGCGGCAGCGCTCCGGCAGCGCGGCGATGGCTTCCCTCACCAGTTGTTCCCGTTCCAGATCGACGATCATCTCCGCCGCCGCGGGTGAACCTCCGGAAACCTTGTCGAGACCGTCGTCTTCCAACTCTCCCGGCCGCGTCCCCTCCTGCCTTTTCCAGTGGTAGCACTTATGGCTGGTCACGCGGATCAGCCATCCCTGCAGCGCCTCCGGATCGCGCAAACGTCCCATCTCGTTGAAAAGATCGAGGCACACGGCCTGGAAAATGTCGGCCGCGTCCTGCGCCTGCAGCCCATAGCGGATCGGAATGGAATAAATAAGGTTCTTGTAGCGCTCCACGAGCAGGCTCCAGGCCTGTTCATTGCCGCGCAGACACTCCTCCACCAGCCGCGAATTGGACCATTCGGAACCCGCCAATGCCGTCATTGCGCCTGGCCCGGAGGCAAACCCGCTCTTTTCTGCCAGTAGATCTCCTCGACATTCCATATCGCGTAAGGATCCAGAGACACCGGACGAACGTTCGCAAGCCCCGCCTTCGCTCCCATCAGAAGATGCGGCGTGGCCAACGGAATCACTGGCATATTTTCTATCGCGATTTCCTGCACGCGGTCAAACAGCCGCTTCCGCGCGCCATAATCCCTCGTCACCATCTGTTGCCGCATGAGGCGATTGATTTCCGCCTCCCAAGGCGTCCCGGGCGCCTTCTGGCTTGGATTCCAAAGATGTGTTACGCCGCTCGAAAGCCACACGTTCAAATCGGCTGTCGGGTCGGCGTCCGCGCTCGAAATCGCCGCCAGGCAGGCCTCGAAATCGCGCGTCCGCGTCAACCGGTCGAGCAGGCTGCGGGACTCCAGGGGGACCACTTCGACGCGGATCCCCAGCGGCTTCAGGTCTGCCTGGATCAGGGTAGCCATTTGCGTCCGTTCCGGATAGGTGGAACTCGCGATAATCGAAAAGTTCACATCCTTGCCATCCGGATCGCGCAACTCCCCGGCTCCATTCCAACGAAATCCATCCTGCGCAAGCAACTCCCGCGCCCGATCGAGCGAGCGTGGAGGCGGAGACAGTTTACGATCCAGCCAAGGCAGATTCCCAGCCGCCACAGGCGCTCCCAGAGGGGAGGCGTATCCATGGTAGATCAGGTGCACAATGGCATCGCGGTCGACCGCCGCCGATACCGCCCTCCGGAACGCCGCCCGCTGCCAAACACCGGGACGCGCCAGGTTGAAACACAGGAAGCTCCATTCGAAGCCAGGCCCAGCGTCCTGCAGCACATAGCCGCGCCGCGGCGCTTGCGTCTCGAGGGCGGGATAGTTGCGAGCGCTGATGCGGCTGATCAGGTCGCTTTCGCCGGCTTCGAACCGCAGCACCTGCATGTCTTCGTTGCCATCCAGGCTGAAGTCCAGCTCCGCCAGATATGGCAACCGGTTGCCGGCTTCATCCCGCTTCCAGTAATACGGGTTCCGCTCCAGCACCACCCGCTGCCCCGGCACGTATTGCTTGAAACGGAAGGGCCCCAGGCCCGCGATCTCGCCGGGCGGCGTGTGCAGCCCCCATTGTTCCAGCAGCTTGCCCCGGCGGTATGGACCTTCGAGCAGATGGCGCGGCAGAATCGGCACGCTGTCGAAAATGCGTTCACCCACCGCATCCACACGGGGCAGGTCGAACTCCACCCGGTAGGCGTCCAACTTGCGTACCTCTACCGGTTTGCCATCGAGGATCCAAAGATTGCGCTGCGGCGAACCGATCCTCTCGTCCAGGTACACCTGAAACGTGAAAGTCACGTCATCGGCGTCGAACGGCCGGCCGTCCGAAAAGCAGATCCCGCGCCGCAGATTAACGATGTACCGCAGTCCATCCGGGGAAATCGTCCATCCCTCCGCAAGCGACGGTTCTGTCCGCAGTGTGGCCCGGTTGATGTGGACCAGGTCGGCCGTCAGTTGGTGAATGATGTCGCGGGAAATACTGTCCGACGCGAGCAGCGGATTCAGCGTCCTCGGCTCGGTGCGCTCACTGTAAACCACACGTCCGCCGGCGCGATCGCTTGACCTCGACACTTGGAGGTACCCTTCCGCAACCGCGGCCGCCGCTAGCAGCGCCATCGACACCTCGAACAAAGGTAGATTCCGCACACTAACAGTCGCCTAGGCCATAGTTTAGCGGATCGGTATATTCCCGCATATTCACCAAAGTACTCATTCAATTCAGTACTTTTGTTGACTCCCGCCGGCGGCGAATGTATCGGATAACACTAGATATCCAAGCAATACCGGGACCGCCGCCAGTCCCGGCGCCAGCAGCCAGGGGTGAAGGGTCAAGGCGTCAAACCGCCGCGCTTCGGCCAGCATATTTCCCCACGTCGGTACCGGCTCCCCGACTCCCAACCCCAGGAAGGAAAGCGTCACTTCCGCCAGGATGTACTGAGGAATCAATACACTGGCCTGAGTCAGCGCCACCGGGAGGGTGAAGGGGACGATGTGCCGCCGCAGCAGGTAGGCCGGTCCGGCGCCGAAGCCGCGAGCCGCCAGCACGAATGGCCGCTCGCGTGCGCTCAGGGCCACCCCCCGCACCAGACGGGCGGGCCGCACCCAACCTACGCCGCCGATGATTCCGACCAGCAGTAGAAATGCCTGTACCGGGCCGATGTACAGGGGAAGGAACGCGCGGACCGCGAGAAGGAGATAAAGCCACGGGAGGGCCAGAAAAAGCTCTGAACCCCGCATGAGAACCTCGTCAGCCCACCCTCCGAAAAATCCCGCCGCCGTTCCCAGCATCCACCCGATCCCGACCGCCAGTGCGGCCGCCAGCAGGCCCGTCATGAGCGAGATCCTGCCTCCATACAAGACCCGGGAAAATACGTCCCGGCCGAACCCGTCCGTCCCCAGGAAGAACAGCGTTCCCGGCGGATCCACTCCCACCAGCCTCCCTCTGACCAGGAATCGCAGCGGATACCGTCTCGTAGGATCCTCGCGATACCCGCCTCCCGCCTCCTGCCGCAGCCCATACACAACCAGCCGGGTCCCGTCCCAATGGACGCGGGACGGAGGCGCATAGACGCAATCCCGGTTCTGTTCGTCATACGCATACGGCGCCAACCGGTTGGCCAAAATCGCTGCGGCATGAATGGCGGCCAGCACCAGGAGCGCCGAAAGTAACGGCCACCGTTTCATTTCCCTGCCCGGATGCGCGGATCCAGCCGGTACAGCAGCAGGTCCGCCGCCAGATTGCCCACAATCAGGAAAGCGGCCGCCAGCAGCGCCACCGCCAGAACCACCGCCATGTCCCGCGCCATAATGGCATCCACCAGCAGCGGTCCCAGGCCCGGCCAGCCCATAATGACCTCTACCAGCAGGGAGGCGCTTAGCAGCCCGCCCAAGGATAAGCCGAACAGCGAAACCAGCGGATTGGCCGCCGCCGGCAACAGGTGGCGTACAAGCAACCGCAATGGCGGAATCCCCTGCGCCCGGGCGCTCCGCGCAAATCCGGAGTCCATGGCGTCACGCATGGCCGCGCGCACGTGCCGCAACAGCATCGGCAACATGCCGATGGCCAGCACTCCCGCCGGCAGCACCAGGTGGCGCGCTACATCCTCCATCCGCGCCGCCACTCCCATCGAACTGCCATCCGCCGACGCCATACCGCCCGCCGGAAACCATCGCGTCTCCACCGCCGCCAGCAACGCCACCAGTGCCAGCAGGAGATCGGGGATAATCAGCAGCACCGCGGTCGCCGCCCCCGCCAGAGCTTCCTGCCAGCCGCGCCGGGTAGCGTAGCAGATGCCGAGCGGGATTGCCAGCAGCCACGCCGCCAGGGTAGCCGTGCCCGCCAGCAATAGCGTCGCCCCCAACCGCTCCCTCACCAGGGGCGCCACCGGCTCTCCATACGCCAGCGAGTACCCGAAATCCCCTTTCAGCACAGAGCCTGCCCATGCCGCATAGCGCACCGGCCACGGCCGGTCCAACCCTGCCCGGTGCCGCAGCGCATCGACCGTCTCCGGTGCGACAGTGGGGTCGACGCGCATCTCCGAATAGTAATCTCCCGGCGCCAGTTGCGTGAAGGCAAATGTCAGCACCGAAACCCCGGTGAGCAGCAGCGATCCGTGCAGGATCCTCCTCAAGACGTATCTCACGCCGCTCCCTCCGGAGCCAGCGCCAGCAGGCGGTTCGCCTCCACCAGTTCGCGGGTGCGCGGATGCCGTGGCGAACCCATGGCCTGCTCTACCGGCGCGTGCTCCACAATTTCACCCGAATCCATTACGGCAATCTCGTCCGCCAGGCGCGCGGCCAGCCCGAGGTCATGCGAGATCAGAATACAAGTCAGATCCAGGCGCCGGCGCAAATCCGCCAGAAGCGCGGCAATCTGCGCCTGCAGCATCACGTCCAGACCGGAAAGGGATTCATCCACAATCAGCAGTTGCGGCTCTGCCGCCAGCGCCCGCGCGATCGCCAGGCGCTGCCGCTCCCCGCCGCTGAACGCCAGCGCCGGTTTCGCCGATGCCGCCCGTGCAATGCCCACCATTTCCAGCCATTCCGCGGCCATCTTCCGCCGCAAGGCCGGTGTGCCGCGTCGCCGGATTTCGAGCGGCTCCGAAACAATCTCTTCCGCCCTGAAGCGCGGATTCAGACTGGCCGCCGCTTCCTGGAAAATAAGCTGCACCTGCGGCGCCGGGGCCTGGCCGCCCAGGACCTTTCCATCCAGCCTCATGCTTCCTTCATCAGGCCGCTCGAATCCCGCCAGACAGCGCGCCAGCGTGGATTTTCCCGATCCGGAAGCACCCACCAGCCCCAACATTCGTCCCTTCTCCAGGACGAAGCCGGCACGGCGCAGAGCAGCCCTCGCGCCGTAGCTTTTCGTCAGCCCCTCGACGCGCAGAAACGGCTCAGCCATGCGCCCTTTCCGTTGCTCGTGCCGCCGCCAGCAGCCGGGCTGTGTAGCCGTCGGCGGGCGCACCGAAAACCCGATCGACTGGTCCCTGTTCGACAATCCGGCCCGACCGCATCACCAGCACGGAGTCGGCCAGGTGCGCCAGCACGCCCGGGCTGTGGCTGATTACCAGAAAGGACGTCCCGGTGCGGCGCATGAGATCGCGGAATAGCGCCGACAGTTCCACCACGCGCGGCAGGTCGAGGGCCGTAAACGGCTCGTCGGCGATCACCAGCGCCGGACGGCACGCCAGCGCCTGCGCGATCAGCACCCGCTGCCGCTCCCCGCCGCTCAACTCGTGCGGATAGGCCCGCATGATGCGTCTAGAGGGCTCCAGGCCTGCCAGCTCCAATGCTTCTTCGGGACGGCCGGTCAATCCGTGTGCGCGGATCGCTTCGCGCACCTGGTCGCGTACCCGAAGTACCGGGTTCAACGCCAGAATCGGATCCTGGAAGATCATGGCGATGCGGGCGCCGCGGATGCTTCGCATTTCGCGCTCGCTCGAGCCTATCAATTCCCGCCCGCCGAGCAGGATGGAGCCTTCGACACGATACGGTTCGGGGAGCAGTCGCAGAAGGGCCAGCGCAAGAGTGGTTTTGCCGCAGCCCGATTCCCCGCACAAGCCCGTAATGGAACCGGGCGCGATTTCGAAGGAGAGCCCATCCAGGATCGCCGACGAAAGCGTGACCCGGAGATCGCGAACCTGGACCAGCGCCTCGGGCATCGCTACATTATTGCCCGCCCGCGTCCACCCACTCGATTCCGGCCGGCAGGACCACCCGTTCCCCCGGCAGGCGTGGTACCACGTGAATCAGGACGTGCGCCCCCTGCGTGTTGTCCGCGAAACCGATATCGAAGCCTACGGTCCGCATCGAGCATGCCACGCGGCCCCGAACTTCCGTTACCAGCGCCCAGACTGCCCGCTGTTCCTGCACGTCCAGGTCATAAAATGTCCCGACGTGGCGGCGCGGTGCGACGAGCATGTGGCAGGTCACCAGCGGCTCGGGATGCGGAAGCGCAATCGCTTCTTCAGTCGAGATCCAGGCTTCCTCCGGCTGAATTGAGCAATAGACACAGCTTGGCAAGCGAATACTATAGCGCGCTGTAGGGCAGGATGGCATCCTGTGGCCGATTGGCAATCGGCCTCCACACGATCTTGGCCGCGCCCTCCGGTACGGCTCGCATCCTTGTCGCCCGCACTACTTATTGGGGGCCTCCAACGGTCGAAGTGGGTCGATTGCCAATCGGCCGCAGAGTACCGCTCTGCCCACACAGGACCACCCCCCACCCTTCGCCCATCGCGTCCGCCCGCTCACTGCAATTTTCGGCTATTCAGGCCTTGTTTATTGAAATATTCAGCGCCGCTGGACAAACTACAGGAAATGGCGATCGATCTCGGTCTGGATATCGGTGCGATCAGTCTCAAGCTGGCCGCGCTTGGTGCACCCGAAGACCGGTCCGTGCTGGAGGCCCTGTGCGCCGCCCAGGCCGGTTTTCGCTTCGCCTCCGCGCCGGATGGCCTGCCGCTCGTCCTTTCTCCGTATCGCCGCATCTCCGGCAGCCCGATCCAATCCACCTACGATCTGCTGCACGAGTTTTACGCCACGGTTCCAGAATCGCAGGTGGAGGGCCTCCGGGTTACCGGCTCGGGCAGCCGGACCATTTCCAAGGTCCTCGGCCTGTTTTTCGAAAACGAGTTCAAAGCCATTGCCCGCACCATCGGAGCACTTTATCCCCACATCCGCACGGTTTTCGAAATCGGCGGCGAAAGTTCGAAGTACATTCGCCTCTCCGGCGGCGATATCGTCGATTACGACCGCTCCGGCGAGTGCGCCGCCGGTACCGGCTCCTTCCTTGACCAGCAGGCCCTCCGCATGCAGTATTCGGTGGAGGAGGTGGGCGACGTAGTGTGCGGCGCCGGCTGCGCCGCCCGTATCGCAGGCCGCTGCTCCGTGTTCGCCAAAAGCGACATGATCCACGCCCAGCAGAAGGGCTACTCCCCGGCGGAAATCCTGCGCGGCCTCTGCGACGCGGTGGCGCGCAATTTCAAGAGCGCCATCGTGAAGGGGCGGCCGGTGGAAGCGCCCGTCGCGCTGATCGGCGCGGTCTCGCAAAACGCCGGCGTGGTGGGGGCCATCCGCGAGGCATTCTCGCTTTCTGAAGACGGCCTCTTCGTTCCGCCCGAATTCGCCTGGTGCGGCGCCATCGGCGCGGCCATGCTGGAAGCCGCGGAACCGCGCAAGCGCTCGATCCTGGAAATTCACCGCCTGCGCCAGCACGAGGGCGAGGCCCTGGTGCAGGATTCCCGTCCCCTTTCAACGGAGAACGTGGTGCAGTTGCGCGACCGCGTCCCGGTCTATGTGGCATCGCCCGGCAATCATCCCATCCCGGCGTATCTCGGGCTGGACATCGGCTCGGTTTCCACCAATGTTGTCGCTATCGACGAATTCGGCGCGGTGATCCACGATATCTATCTGCGCACCGCCGGCCGGCCTATCGAAGCCGTCCAGCAGGGCTTGAGCGAACTCGAGGAGCGTTGGGGCAGCCGCCTGGAAATCCTGGGCGTGGGCACCACAGGCTCGGGCCGCGAGTTGATCGCCGAATTCGTGGGCGCCGATGCCGTCAACGATGAAATTACGGCCCACAAGACAGGCGCCTGGCACATCAGCCAGACGCTGGGAACCAGCAGCGGAGTGGACACGATATTCGAGATTGGCGGGCAGGATTCGAAGTTCATTTCGATCGAGCACGGCGTGGTGGTGGATTTCGCCATGAATGAAGCCTGCGCGGCAGGCACAGGCTCGTTCCTCGAAGAGCAGGCGGAAAAACTGGGCGTCAACATCAAGGGTGAGTTCGCGCAGCTCGCTCTTTCCGCTCCCACTCCCACTCGTCTCGGCGAGCGCTGCACGGTGTTCATGGAGCGCGACGTCACCGGTTGGCTGCACAAAGGTGAGACCATTCCCAACTTAGTCGCGGGCCTGGCTTACTCGATTGCGCTGAATTATCTGAACCGCGTGGTGCGCGGGCGCAAGATCGGCAATGTCATTTACTTCCAGGGTGGCACCGCCTACAACGACGCCGTCACCGCCGCCTTCGCCAGCCTGCTCGGCAAGCCGATCACGGTGCCGCCATACAACGGCGTCATGGGCGCCATCGGCATGGCGCTGATCGCGCGCCAGTGGCACCAGGCGACGGGCGGCCACACTCGCTTCCGCGGCTATAACTTACACAAGCTCGATATCTCCAGCCGCGATTTCGTCTGTAAGGCCTGCTCGAACCTCTGTGACATGAAGGAGTTCGCCATCGAAGGGCAGAAGAGTTACTGGGGCGATAAATGCTCGGATAAATTCCGCAAGCCCTCAGCGACCGGCCGCAAGCCAGTCATCGAAGACCTCTTCGCCTGGCGCGACCACCTGCTCGAAACGCTCCCGCAAGCCGCCTCCGGCCCATTCCGGATCGGAATTCCGCGCGCCATGTCGCTGGTCGACCGCCTTCCTTTCTGGAAGCGCTATTTCGCCGAACTGGGCTTCCCCGTCCTGCTCTCGCCCATGACCGACCCGCGGATTTCCGCCGCCGGGCTCGAGCTGGCTGTCGCCCAGCCCTGCTATCCGGTACAGGTGGCGCACGGCCACGTCCAGGCCCTGTTGGACGCCGGCGCCGATTACATCCTGCTGCCCAATATGGCGGATGCGGAGGCCGCTGGCGATTCCGGCCCGGCCCACTATTGTCCCTGGAATCAGACCTTGCCGTGGGTGGTCCGTTCCGCGCCCGCCTTCGAACCGCAGCAGCATCGCTTCCTGATTCCGACCCTGCATTTTCAGCTCGGTCCGGACCAGGTGAAGCGCTCGCTCGCCGAGACCATGCGAAAACTGGGCGTGAGCGCGCGGGCGAGCGATCGTGCCACCGATCTGGCCTACGCCGAACAGCGCGCCTTTGCGGACAAGATGCAGGAGGCCGGCCGCCTCGCCCTTGCCGCTCTGGACGAAAGCGGCCAACCCGGCCTGGTCCTAGCCGGCCGAGCATACAATCTCTATGACCGCGGCGTGAATTGCGACATCCCGCGCAAGCTCCGCCACCGCTACGGCGCCAACGTGATTCCGCTCGACTTCCTTGTGACCGGCCGCGAGCAATCCGCCGGCAACATGTTCTGGATCTCGGGCCGCAAGATCCTGGAGGCCGCGCACCTGGTGGCCGGCCGGCCCAACCTTCACCTGGTCTACATCACCAACTTCAAGTGCGGCCCCGATTCCTACATCAAGCACTTCACCCGCGAGGCCGCCGCCGAACC
>Ga0335085_10010768_pt1 | contig 13644 bp, 8 predicted proteins | sample Lox_Sample_45_FD_206712 | JGI IMG/M metagenome (GOLD analysis project Ga0335085, IMG submission 206712) | Soil microbial communities from Loxahatchee National Wildlife Refuge, Florida, United States - Lox_Sample_4.5 | ecosystem: Environmental > Terrestrial > Soil > Wetlands | place: USA: Florida...
ATCTTCCCGATGTCCTCCGGCGGAATCATCTCCTCCCGGGGGACCGGGGCGCCCGCCACCATCGGGGTGGCGACATAGGCGGGACAGATGGCCGTGGCCCGTATCCCGTATTCGATCGCCTCGGCCTGGAGGCTTTCGGTCAGTCCGATAATGCCGAACTTCGAAGCCGAGTAGGCGGCCAGACCATCCATTCCCTGCTTTCCGGCCAACGAGGATATGTTCATGATATAGCCGGAACGCCGCCGTTTCATCACCGGCAAAACGGCCTTCGTGCAGAGGAAGGTTCCCTTCAGATTGATTCCAAGGATCCGGTCCCAGTCGGCTTCCCGGGTTTTTTCGATCAAAGTCCAATGAGCAACGCCGGCGTTGTTGACCAAAAGATCGATCCGATTCCAGGCGTCGATTGTCTTTTGTACGATGCCTTTGACCTGAGAAGCCACGGCGATATCGGCGGGAACGGCGAGGACGCGATCGTCCCCCTTGGCATCTTTCTTTAACTCCGCCAGGGCGCGAGAGAGTTTTTCTTTGTTGCGCGCGCAAATGACCACCCGCATCCCTTCGGAGAGGACCGCCCGGGCGACCGCCAGCCCGATCCCGCTGCTACCCCCGGTTACGATCGCGACTTGATCTTTGAGATGGGACATGGTTCGTATTCTGCCACCGAACGAGTCCGTTAGTCAAACGCGTACCTGGAAAAAAAACAGGTGGGAACGGGCTCTTGACTTATATTTTTGTTTTGGATATAGTCGCTTTACTCTAGTCAGCCTAAAGCCAACGCGCCATAGTCGCCCGCCGACTACAAAGATGGAACGGCGTCTCCTATTTTTCGAGACTGGGAACGGACTTCTTATTGTGTGGGCTTAGCGAGGTTACGGTTCGGCAGAGTTAAAATCCATTCAGGTTAACTTGCCCGGCCCGTTGGGTAATTAGCAACTTCAGAGAGATCTGGATCGCTGTTCACTGCCAGGCCGAAAAGATAATTCGAAGGTTCCATCCGTTTTCGGTAACTTCACCTGCCCGTGAAGTTTGTGGAAGCGTAAGCTTTTACTAATTTCCAAAGGTCTCACGGCCTTTTTCCAAATCTCTCCCAAGTTCACTCCTCGCGTATCCAAATAGATAACATGCTGTATCTTTTTGGATATTACAAACAACCTCTTTTTATCTGCCAAATTTTTTTCGATGATTAATCAAATAATTGTAAATCAACTTTCGGGAAGTATTACGGCACAATAGTTGCTGTTATATTGACATGGAGTTTGTAAGTTCATTCGAGGCATCTCAAAGTTATTTGCGCCTCCTCTTGGATATTCCAAGTTGCAGAAGCGGTAGGTGCCTTGGCTTTAGAGAAGGGAGTTAATAAATGGGACCATTGACAGGAAAAATCCTCGTCGTGGACGATGATCCGGACATTCGTAAAATCCTTTACGATCGCTTAGATTCCCTGGGATATAACGTTGTTACCGCTGAGAATGGACAGGAGGCATTGGTCAAAGTGGCCCAGGAAGAACCCGACCTGATGTTTCTTGATCTTCAGCTGCCCCAAATGAATGGTTTGCAGGTGTTGAAGAGACTTAAGGAGTATCCGGAGCTTGCGGTCATCATCATTACTGCTTTTGGTTCGATCGAAAAGGCTGTGGAGGCGATGAAGGAGGGGGCCTTTGACTTCATTACAAAACCCTTCTCGCCGGATCATCTCGATCTCGTCATTAAGAAGGCCCTTGAATGTAGGTCCCTGAGGCAAGAGAACCTTTATCTTCGCGGAGAATTGAATGCCCCTTTCCTTGAGATATTGGGGGAAAGCCCTAAAATGAAGGGGGTGATGGACACGGCACGAAAGGTTGCCGCCACCTCTTCCACCGTCCTGCTCCTGGGTGAAAGCGGTACGGGCAAGGAAATGTTTGCGCGATCCATCCACCGTTGGAGCCCCAGATCCAACAACCCTTTCACCGTGGTCAATTGCGTGGCCTTGCGGGACGAGCTTATCGAGAGCGAACTGTTCGGCCATGAAAAGGGTTCCTTTACGGGGGCTCATCAGATGAAGCGGGGAAAACTGGAGATCGCCAATGGGGGAACCGTCCTTTTAGATGAAATCGGGGATTTTAAACCGGATCTTCAAGCCAAACTTCTTCGGGTGCTCCAGGAACGCGAGTTTGAACGGGTAGGGGGGAACAAGCCGATCCATGTTGATATCCGAATCATCGCGGCAACCAACCAGGATCTTCATCGGAAGGTTCAAGAAGGTGGGTTTCGAGAAGACCTGTTTTTCCGTCTGAATGTGGTCCCCATTTCTCTCCCGCCTCTGCGGGAGAGGATCGAGGACGTTCCCCTCCTGACCCGTTATTTTCTTTCACGATCCTGCCAAATTGTGAAGAAGCCCGTGATGAAAATTTCAGCCGAGGCGATGGATCATCTTATGCACTATCACTGGCCCGGCAATGTGAGGGAGTTGGGGAACCTGATCGAACGCGCGGTCGTATTGGCGGAAGGGAATGAGATTTTACCGGAAAACCTTTCCCTCCTTCCCGCAGCCGGCCCATTCGATGAAAATCATTTTGGAAAACATTATCATGACGCGGTTCGGTCTTATCAGAAACAAATCATCCGGGACGCCTTGCAGAAGAGCGGTGGAAATCAGGCCAGGACGGCGGAGCTCTTAGGACTTCAACGAACCTATCTGGCCCGGTTGATCAAAAAGTTAAATGTCAAGTGAGCGACGCGAAACATGTTGAACCGGTCCCGATCGAATCATACCTTCGTTCAAAGGACGCTGTCGGCGGTCCGCCCGTTCCCGAGGATCATCTTGAAGATGATCCCGGAAGGTCGAGCCCTTTCCGAGACCGAATGGAAAGTTCGACACCGCGGGATCCTTCTTCTGCTCTGGCTCCATGCGCTTGGACTCACTGCCTTCGGAATCTATAAAGGATACGGGTTGGTTCAAAGCCTGGGCGAGGGATCGGTGGTCGCTGCCATTGCGTTCGCCGCAACCCGGACCTCGATCCGCCGCTGCTACCGATCGGCGATCGCCAGCGTTGGCCTCGTGACGTCCTCCGCCATCCTGGTGCAATTCTCGAACGGTTATATCGAGGCCCATTTCCATTTCTTCATTATGCTGACCCTCATTGCCATTTACGAAGATTGGATTCCGTACATTATGGCCATACTCTTCGTCGTTATCGAGCACGGGCTCACGGGCCAGTTCATCCCAGCCGCCGTGTACAACCATCCCGATGCGATTGTTCACCCGTGGAAATGGGCGATCATCCACGCCGCTTTTATTTTGTGCGAGAGCGTGGCGCTTCTGGTCGTTTGGCGGGTGAGCGAACTGGCCCGGGCCCGTGCCGACCTTGTGCTCAATTCCGCCGGAGAGGGCATCCTCGGGTTGGACCTCGGCGGGAAAATCACCTTCGCCAATCCGGCGATGGCGAAAATGACGGGATATCCCGTTGAGGCCCTTGTTGGGAAACCCATCGACCGGGTATTGAGGAATTCCGACGGAACGTTTCCCGATTGCAACCGGGATTTAATCCATGCGATTCGAGGGGAAAAGGAATGCCGTTGCGACGATAAGACGCTGCTGCGTCGGGATGGCACGACCCTTCCCGTCGACTCGGTCTGCAACCCGATTCGCGAACACGGCGTCAACGTCGGCGCCGTCGTGACGCTACGGGACGAAAGCGATCGGCTGAAAGCGGAAGAGGCCTTGCGTGAGAACGAGGAACGGTTCCGCCAGGTGACGGAGAATATCGCGGAGGTCTTCTGGATGACCTCGATCGATAAAAACCGGATGGTTTACATCAGTCCCGCATACGAGATCATCTGGGGCCGAACTCGCGAGAGTCTTTATGAGCGGCCGACCTCCTGGATGGATGCCATTCATCCGGAGGATCGGGAGCGTGTAGGAAGGGCCGCTCTTGAAAAGCAGAGCCGGGGCGAGTATGACGAGGAATATCGGATCGTGCGTTATGACGGATCGATCCGCTGGATACAGGATCGCGCGTTTCCGGTTCGGAACGAACTCGGGGAGGTCTACCGTATTGTCGGAGTCGCCGCCGACATCACCGACCGTAAACGGGCGGAATCGGCGATCCAGCAGGCCTACACGGAACTCGCCGGTCTCAACCTGACCCTGGAGGAGCGAATCAAGAACCGAACACTCGAACTCGAAGAGGTCCTCCATCAGGTCAACCGTGAAAAGGAAAAGACGGATCGTATCATCCATGAAATCACCGACGGGGTGATCGTGATTGATCAGTTTGGAAAAATTCTATTGATTAACCCTGCCGCCCGGATGCTCCTGGGAATTAAGGACAACGCTCCTTCTGCCGCTTTATTCGAATTGTCTCACATTCCGAAACTGTCCGAAGTTTTCGCGAACTCTTCCGAGTCTGAGACGAAAGAAATTGAAGTCTATGACCCAAACCTCGCCTCTCTCCGGGTGCTCAAGGCCGCCGCCGTGCCGTTGATGGACGAGCAGGGCAATCTCTTAGGCAAGGTGGCCGTCCTCCATGATATCACGAGCTTCAAAGAAGTGGATCGCTTGAAATCGGATTTTGTCTCCCAGGTTTCCCATGAACTGCGAACACCCCTCACCTCCATCAAAGGTTATATCGATAACTTGAAGGACGGCATTGCCGGAGTCTTGAGTGAAAAACAATCCGACTACCTGAACAGGATGTCCAAAAACGCAGACCAGTTGGCCCTCATGATCAGCGATCTCCTGGATGTCGCTCGGATCGAATCGGGAAAAATGGCTCTCCGTTTGACAGCCCTATCCCTACAAGATCTGATCGAAGAGGTTATAAAAAACCTCCGACCGATCGCCGACGAGAAGCGCCTCGAGGTTGTATTGGAGGAGTTCAAAAGAGAGAGCCGCATACAAGGGGATCATGACAATCTGGAGCAGGTCATCGCCAATCTCCTTATCAACGCGATCAAGTTTACCCCTCCGGGAGGCCGGATCACGATTACCCTTCAGCAGGATGAAAAGTTTGTCAAGACCTCGATCCGGGATACGGGGATCGGAATTCCGGCGGAAAAACAGCCGAGAATCTTTGAGCGCTTTTATCGAGTCGAGCCGGAGGCGTCCTCAAAAGGCAACGGGACCGGACTGGGTTTGTACATCGCGAAGAATATTGTTGAGCGGCATGGGGGCCGGATCTGGGTCACCAGCGAGGCCGGAGATGGCAGTGAGTTTTCTTTCACGCTCCCGATTCATTCCTGACGCCGCAGTCAAGCTGATCGGGAAGCCGATCAGCAAGGCTGTGATCGTCGGTCTGCTGACCGCCGTGTTGGGGTTTGCGGTCAGTTATCTTCCGTTCGGAAGCGACCTCGAAGAGAACATCGGTCTCAACTTTCTGTTCAAGCTGAGGGGCCAAAGGCCGGCCCCTCCGGAGGTGGTTGTCATCGCCATCGATAAGGAGTCCTCCGACCGCCTGAAGCTGCCGCTCGACCCCCAGAAATGGCCGCGCTCCACTCACGCGCGCCTGATTCAAAAATTAGTCGATGAGGGGGCCAGCGTGATCGCCTTCGATCTTTTTTTCGATGAAGGGCGTTCGGCGGAAGACGATCGAGTCTTCGCCAAAGCCATCGGGGAAGCACACAATGTCGTGCTCCTTGGATACTTCAAGAAGGAAGCCATTCCTCTCGAAGACCCCTCCGGTCGCACCACCGGTGAAATGACGGTTGAACGGATGATGCCGCCGGCTCCGGACTTTGCGCAAGAAGCGGCGTCCGTGGCGGCCTTCCCTTTACCCAAGGTGCCGCTGACGGTAAGCCAGGTTTGGACGTTCAAGGACGATTCCGGAGATTTCCCGACGATTCCGGTCACGGTATTCCAGATGTTCGCCATGCCGGTCTACGGTGATCTGATCGATCTTTTGAAGAAGGCCCTCGCGGATCCGAGGATTGCGCAAGTTATGCCCAATGGGAGAAATGGCTCTTCCATTAGCGAAGCTCGAAGGCTCATCAACCTCACGGGGGAAGAGATCTCCAACGATCACGGAGTCCATAAACTGATCCGAAGCCTAAAGGAGATCCTTGGACACGAGACATTGATCTCCAGGGTCATGATGAGGGGGCTTGAAGATCCTAACGAGCCGCATCCGAACGCCGGAAAAACTGAACTCCTCAAAGGTCTTCTAAACACATACAGAACCGGCAACAGCCGCTACCTGAATTTTTACGGACCCGCCCACACGATCACGACGGTGTCCTACGATCAGGCTCTCCAACTGCCGGCCCCCGTCACGGTCGACGGTGTGACGGTTGATTTCAAGGGCAAGATCGTCCTGATCGGGTCATCCGAATTTTCCCCGTATTCGCAGATGGATGCCTATCCGACGGTCTTTTCACAACCCAACGGGCGGGATCTCAGCGGCGTTGAGATATGTGCGACCGCGGTTGCAAACCTCCTGGAGGACAACCCGATTCGACCGATCGGGTTCCCAACGCAATTCGTGGTGCTTTTGGCGTTCGGCCTTGCGGCCGGATTCATCTGCTTTCGGCTTCGTCCCCTGCCGGCCGTGGTCTGCAGCGTGGGACTGGTTCTGTTCTACGTCGGATCCGCCTATTATCAATTTAAGCATGTGGGCGTTTGGTATCCCGTGGTGGTCCCCGTCGCGGTTCAGGCGCCCCTGGCGTTTGTCGTGGCGGTATTGTGGAAATATCGAGATGCAAGAAAACTGGAGGCGGCCCATGAACAGTTGAAAGAGATGGACCGGCTCAAATCCATGTTCCTTTCCCATGTGTCGCATGAGCTGAAGACACCGCTCACCTCGATCAAGGGATTCGTTGACAACATGCTGGACGGGGTGACCGGAGAACTCCAAGCGAAACATCGCGATTACCTCGATCGGATGCGGGCCAATGCGGACCGCCTCACCCGCATGATCACGAATCTGCTGGACCTTTCAAGAATCGAGTCCGGAACACATCATCTCGACCGGGTGCGCCTTCGTTTATTTGATCTGGTGGAGGAGGTTACAGAGCAACTTCGACCGATTGCCGCCGCAAAGCAATTGACGCTGGAAGTCATCTGTCCCGATCTCACCCTTCAGGTCTCGGCCGACCGGGATAAACTCATCCAGGTGATCATGAATCTGGTGGACAACGCGATCAAATTCACACCCAAGGGAGGCAAGATCACGGTTGCGGTGGAGCGTAAAGATCCGGATCGCGTGAAGATCACCGTCACGGACACCGGGGAAGGAATTCCGGCCGGGGACCTGGCGAAACTGTTTGAGCCTTTTTATCAGGCCAGCCGGCAATCCGGGACTCATGCCAAAGGCCTGGGATTGGGGCTCTCCATTGTAAAGACGCTGGTGGAGCTCCATGGTGGGACGATTTTAGTGACGAGTGAGGTCGGGAAAGGCAGCGAGTTCTGCATCCTTCTTCCCGCGATAAAACAGGGAGAATTGTAACCTATGCCGCCTGAAAAGAAACGGATCCTGCTTGCGGATGACGATCCGGATGGCCTTCTGGTTCTCAAGGACCGTCTGGAGTCGTTCGGATATCAGGTTGTTACGGTCACGAACGGACGGGAGGCCGTGGCGAAGGTAGAACGGCTGGATTACGACGGGGTGATCATGGACATCAAGATGCCGGAGTTGGATGGCATCGAGGCCCTCCGAGCGATCAAGCGTCTTCGGCCGAATACGCCCGTCATCATGGTCACCTCCGTAAAAGAGAAGTGCCCGGTCGCCCTGGCGGAAGGAGCGGAGGCCTGTCTCCTTAAGCCGGTTGATCCGGATCGACTCAGGGAAGCCCTCCATCGGCGGCTTAAGGAAACAAATTGACGATACCAAGGGAGGAATCATGAGTCGTCCAACCGAAGAGAAGAGGGAAGTGAAACGAAGCCTTTATGTTCGGCCGTTGAGCTTTAAGCCGATGGGCGGTTCGTCCAGCCAGGGTGAAATCCTGGATCTGGGGAACGGGGGCGCGCGAATCCGAACGGCGGCGCCTCCTCCCGACAAGGGAACGGTGGTTCAGGCCTGGATACCGCTGACCGAACATGAGATTGCAGTGCCGGTTCTGGGCTTGGTGCGGTGGATGAGAAGAGAAAAACGGGAGGTTTATCAGATCGGGTTTCAGTTTTTAATCTAAATGATGTAGTATCTTTACACCCTTTGAGGCGTCTAGGCTCTCGGCTTATTTCGGGCCGGGGGAATCGGAGCCATGAACCGGCTCAAGGAATTGACCATGCGATGGATCAGCTCGAGCCTTGCCCTCGGATTCCTGGTGCTTCTGCCCGGGACCGTCGCGCTTGCGCAGCCCCAGCCACAATCTAAATGCAGCGACTGGGTGGCCAAGATCGTTTCGATCGAAGGCCGCGTGGAGTCGATGCCCGCGGGCGAGACGAACTGGCAGGCCGTGAAGCTCGACGATACCTACTGCCCGGAGGATCGGGTGCGAACCCTGGAGAAAAGCCGGGCGGCCTTCATCCTCAAGAATGAAACCGTCATCCGCCTCGATGAGAACACCATGGTCAAATTCTCATCGCTAAAACCCGAGAGTCCCAGCCTGCTTCAACTTCTCACCGGCAGCGCGTTTTTCATGAGCCGCTATCCACGGCCCCTGACCATCGAGACGCCGTACGTCAACGCGGCCAGCGGCGGCACGGAGTTCAACATCAAGGTGAATCCGGACGACAAGTCCACCACCATCACGGTGATCGAAGGCCAGATGAACCTCAAAAACGAAGCGGGCAGCGCGGTGGTCAAGGCCGGAGAAGAGGCTGTCACGATCGCCGGACAGCCGCCGGTGGTTCGAATCCCGGTCCGGCCGAGAGACGCCATTCAATGGGCGGTCTATTATCCGCCGATCCTGAGCCTGCGCGATCTTCGCCTCGAGGCGACCGAAGGGCTTCCGGAGAGCGATTGGCGGTCGATGGTTCAAAAATCGATCACGGCCTACAACGACGGCGATCTGGAGAAGGCGTTCACGGCGCTTGAAGGCGCGCCCGCCCAGGTCGACGATCCCCGGTTTTACGTCTATCGAGCCTCGCTGCTTCTCTCGGTCGGCCGTGTGGATCTTGCGAAGGCGGACATCGATCAGTCGCTCAAGCTTGCGCCGGGCAATGGTTTTGCGCTCGCGCTTCAATCCATGATCGCGGTCGTCCAGAATGATAAGGCGACCGCGTTGAAACTGGCGATGGAGGCCGAAAAAGCCGAACCGGATTCGGTCAGCGTCAAGATCGCGCTTTCGTATGCCGAGCAGGCGAATTTCAAACTCGACGAAGCCTTGGCGGCGGTGGAACAGGCCGTGAAACTCGATCCGGGAGCCTCATTGGCTTGGGCACGGTTGGCCGAGCTTTGGATGGCCCATGGGTATCTGGACAATGCGCTCGAGGCGGCCAACAAGGCAGCGGCCTTAAATCCAAAAGAGGTTCGCATCCAGACCGTACTGGGATTCGCCTACCTCACGGAGATCAAGATCGCCAAGGCCAAGGAGGCCTTCCTGAAGGCCATTAGGCTGAACTCGGCCGATCCGATGCCGCGGCTTGGGTTGGGACTGGCCATGATCCGCGAGGGGAATCTTGAAGAGGGCCGGAAGGAAATCGAGATCGCGGCCTCGCTCGATCCAAACAACGCGCTGATCCGAAGCTACCTCGGCAAGGCCTACTACGAAGAGAAACGCGATCCGCAGGCCGAGATCCAGTTTGAGCAGGCGAAGGAACTCGATCCGAAGGATCCGACGCCTTATTTTTATGACGCCATACGAAAGCAGACGGTTAACCGTCCGGTGGAGGCGCTCCAGGATTTGGAAAAGTCGATCGAGCTCAACGAGAATCGGGCTGTGTACCGATCGCAGCTACTCCTGGACAATGATCAGGCTTCGCGAAGCGTGAATTTGGGGCGTATTTATGACGACCTTGGCTTTCAGCAAGCGGCACTGACCGAAGCCTTGAAGTCGGTGAATATGGATCCCGTGAATTATTCCGCCCACCGCTTTCTTTCGGATTCCTATGCGACCTTGCCCAACTCCGAGATCGCACGGGCCAGCGAATTGCTACAGGCCCAGTTGCTACAGCCCCTGAACAATAACCCGGTTCAGCCCAGCCTCGATAAAAGTGCCCCGACCATCCTAGGCGGTGCCGGTCCGGTGGATCCCTCCTTTAACGAATACAGCCAGCTTTTCAACCGGGACATGAACCAGCTCCTGGTCTCGGGCATTGTGGGAAACCAAAGTACCTTGGGCGATGAGGTCATTCTCTCCGGCCTGCAAGGCCGATATTCCTACAGCCTAAGTCAATTACATTATGATACCGACGGTTTTCGAGACAACGCCGATATCAATCAAAACATCTACGACCTTTTTAGCCAGATTAGCCTAGCCCATAACCTGAGCGTTCAAGGGGAGGTTCGATTTAACGACACGAAGAACGGCGACCTCCTTCTTAAATTTGACCCGGATAATTTTTCGCCTACGCTCGCAATCGACACGGATCTAAAATCGTACCGAGTGGGTATTCATTTTGCTCCGACACCGAGATCGGATTTAATTTTCTCCGGCTTGTATCAGGACCGGGAAGAGCGCCAAGACTATCCGGACTTCATGTTTATGACAAAGGACATCCTGCATGTTTATACTGCTGAAGCCCAATACCAGTTCCATATCACTAAATTCAGCCTACTCACCGGTGCGGGTAATTATGGCGGACCGGACTCGAGCTGGGATAGTTTCAGTCTGATTACAACCACGGACCAAATCCGGCATTCCAACATGTATCTTTATTCGCATTTCGATCTTCCGTCTCATTTAATTTTTACAATCGGGGGGAGCTTTGATCATTTTATAAAAAACGGCGAGTGGACGTTTGATCAAAACCAATGGAATCCAAAATTAGGGGTGACATGGAATCCGTTTACGTCGACGACGGTTCGTTTGGCCTATTTTCGGGTTCTCAGAAGAGACCTCGTTTCAAACCAGACCATCGAGCCGACTCAAGTGGCCGGGTTTCAGCAATTCTTTGAGGATCTGTTTGGCACGGATTCTAAAGAATACGGGGTCGGCGTCGATCAAAAACTTTTTTCGACCTTGTTTGGAGGTGTCGAGTTCACGAAAAGGCATTTAAATTTTCCTTCGCTTGATGTGGATGTAACCCCCCCTGAGGTAATGAATTTCAAGGGGGAGATTAAGAGAGGCCGTGCTTATATTTATTGGGCTCCCTATACCTGGGCGACTGCGAGGGCGGAATACTTCCATGACCAGTCTGATGTGGAAATTTATGCGTCCAGGGTACGGACCGATCGTTTCCCCTTGGGGCTCAATTTTTACCATCCGCTCGGATTCTATTCAAAAGTTCAGGCGACTTATATCACCCAAGACGGGGACTTTCAGGACCCCTTCGGCAATTTTGTTCCTGGCAACGAAAGATTTTGGATCTGGGATGCTTCCTTGGGTTATCGTCTTCCAAAACGGTTTGGAATATTTACCATCGGAGTCAATAATTTATTTGACCGACAATTCCAATATTACGACATCTCCCAAGGGTCGACTCTGACCCAACCTGCTCAGTACCAGCCCGCACGTTTTATTTTTACAAAACTAACCCTGGCCTTTTGACGAAAGGAGGATGAAACTATGGATGGCTAATCCTGTGTTGGGTTCTAAACTTCATTAACTACCACCGATAATCAGGGAGGGATTTAATATGGCTAATTCAAAGAGAAAAAAGAAGACCGAGTGGGGAAAACCCTTCAATGTCGAATTCAGGGTTTCTAAAGATGTCGGTTACCCGTGGGAAGTGACGTTGACATTTGACGAGCATAACAACATCATTCTTGTAAAAAATTGCTGCAACATATTGCAACCAGTGAATGGCGGCCATGGAAGTTGTCCCCCAGGCCAGTGTGGGATTGTCATAGGGGGTGTACTGCATTGCAGTGCCTCGTATTGCAAAAAATAACAATGAATAACTGAGTTCGGGAGGGTCTTAATATAAACGCCCTCCCGATCTCAGCATTTGAAAGGATAACGACAATGACTGGACGGGTGGTCCAAGAGAACAACCGCAGGATGATGCCATTATTGATGATCGTCCTTTGTTTCGGGCTCCTCGCCTCTGAGATTTCCTGTTCAAGAATCTCAAAAAATCCTCCACAGGGTGCTCCGCCCCTATGGCATCGCGCCAAAGTGTCGGGAGAACTGCCGCGTTCACCCGAGACCGTGAAAATAATTCCCGTCACGGTCGACGTCAAGCGACTCGAGTCCACCGATAACACAAATTTTTCTCTTCTGCTGCCAGACGGCAGGTCGATTACCGTCGTCAAGGTGCGCCAGGAGCTGGTGGGGGGGGATGGCTTCGTCTGGCATGGTAAGGTTGAAAAGAATCCGTACAGCTTTGTTACGTTCTCGGTTGTCGATCAGACCGTTATGGGCTCCTTCATTGGACCCAGAGGGGAGATTTATCGACTGCGTCATGGCAAAGGAAGCGATCATTACGTCGAGAAGGTCGATGTGACTAGGCGCCTTCTTCCTATGGATCGGCCAGTCATCGGCCCGGCGGTTAACCCGAAAACTAACACGTCGGGTCAAACCTGCAACACGGACGTTCCGGACGCAGACGGACTCTGGCCGATTGATGTCATGGTCGCCTATACGCAGGATGCACTAACTGGTGCCGGAGGAAACACCAATATGTTGGATACGATCGATTTGGCAATAGGGGAGGCCAACGAGTCCTATCGGCAAAGCGGAATCAAGCAAAAGCTCAATTTGGTCTGCCCTCTTACGGAAGTCCCGTCCACCGTGTACACCGAAAAGGATTATCCCGACTACGATTTGGATGATATGAGCAACGGCAGAATCAAAGATAATCAAGGGAATACCCTTGAAACGCTTCGGGAAAATTATGGAGCGGATGTGGTGGTGCTCATTGTCGAAAAAACCTTAGGTGCTGCCGGTATGAGCAACGAATATAATAGTTTCTTACCAAACAGTTCCCTTCCTCCATATAGCGTCGTTGTACGGCAGTATGCAACTGGACTAGATGGTGGTTTCAGCTTTACTCACGAGCTAGGTCACGTAATGGGCGCGAATCACGATTATGGCGACGAGGACCCGGGTAATCAATATCCATTTGACACTGGCTATAACCACGGCCTCGTCCGAGACAAGCCCATATCCTCTTCCGCTAAGAATATAAGCGATTGGTACCCATGGTTGACCGTCATGGCAACATACAATGACTGCTCATCCTGCGTACGAGTGCCGATTTGGTCTAGCTCAGACTCGACCATAACATGGGAAGGGGATGCGACGGGCGATGCGAGGCATGACAACGCGCGAATGCTCAACGAAACCGCTTCGAAAGTTGCCAATTTCAAATGTCATAAGCCCCCCCCTCCCACCTGTCCTTCCCCCCCCACTAATTTAGATGTGAAATGAGATTGTCCCGGGTGACTGCTCTTAATTAAGAGGCGGTTGGATCCACTTTGAAGGCAAGGCCAAGAATTTACTCGTGCCGTTACGCACCGTCGGCCGATTGACCGCGTTCAAAGCGGTGTCGTATAACGATGTGCTGGAGGCATTGGGAGAAGCCACGCGTCCGTTGGAGCATATGGACGAAACGATGGGGGCGTGAACATACGCAGTCGGGAAAGGCTCAGGCGGGGGCATTTTTCATGTAGCCCGCCTGACGCCTCC
>Ga0335085_10010771_pt1 | contig 13640 bp, 13 predicted proteins | sample Lox_Sample_45_FD_206712 | JGI IMG/M metagenome (GOLD analysis project Ga0335085, IMG submission 206712) | Soil microbial communities from Loxahatchee National Wildlife Refuge, Florida, United States - Lox_Sample_4.5 | ecosystem: Environmental > Terrestrial > Soil > Wetlands | place: USA...
GCTGAACAGCGCCAAGAGCATGATCCAGGAAACCTTCGCGCGCCTCCTGCCTCTGTCGAAGGCGAAGAACTTCTGGATCATCACCAACGACGACCTCCGCACTCCCATCGCTCGCCAACTCAAGCAGCTGAGCAAGAAACAAATCGTCGCCGAACCGTGCGGGCGTAATACCGCGCCTGCCATTGGGCTCGCGGCGTTCCTTCTACTGCGCGAAGATCCCAATGCGGTGCTGGGGCTGTTTCCCTCGGATCATGTCGTCACAGACAAGAAGAAGTTTCAGAAGGATCTTAAGCACGCGGTTGAGATCGCAGCGGCTGGGGCGAACATCGTGGTCATTGGCATTCCTCCGACGCGGCCCGAGACCGGCTACGGCTACATTGAGGCGGGAGCGAAAGCCAAGAATGGTGCGCTTCAGGTGCGCCGTTTCCGGGAGAAGCCCGACGCCGCGACCGCAACACGCTTTCTGAAAGAGGGAAACTATTTCTGGAACGGCGGAGTCTTCATCTGGAGCGCGCGCACGCTGGCGGACGCGCTGACCGAGCATCTACCCAAGACGGCCGCGGTGCTGGGCGAGCTTGCTTCGCATTACGGCACGCGCAAGTTCGATAAGGCGCTGCCTGCGCTGTATCCCCAATGTGAAAACATCAGCGTGGATTACGCGATCGCTGAGCCGCGCTCGGCCAAAGGAGAAGGCAAATCCGGCATCTACTGTATTCCGGCGAGCTTTGGCTGGAATGATCTGGGCTCGTGGACGGCGCTGTACGAGCATCGCCAGAAGCAGCAGGATGAGCATCAGAATGTCGTTTCGGCGAAAGGCAGTTTTATGCTCAATGCAAGCGGAAACTTCGTTTTTTCGGATAAGTTTGTTGCTGCGGTTGGAGTCAATGATCTGGTGGTCGTCGAAACCGATGACGCGCTGCTGATTACGACGCGTGAGAATTCTCAGGATGTTGGGAAAGTTGTGAAGTATCTGGATGAGAAGAAGATGAAAAAGCTGGTCTGAGAGCAATTTGCAGCTAGTCTAGAGTTTTTATTACTAGCGTCTGGTTTCGGCACAAGGAATCTGCTCTCTGCGAGATACGAGTGGACTGCAAACGAGAATAGATCCCTCACTTCGCTCGTGATGACAAGCCTTAGGATGCTTTTGCTAGTTGCTGCGTTTATGTCACAAATCAAATTCGGAACAGACGGTTGGCGTGGCGTAATTGCCGACGACTATACCTTCGACAACGTGCGCCGAGTCGGTAATGCCATCGCGCACTACGTGCACAAGAACGAGGACGCCAGCAAAGGCCTGGTTGTCGGCTACGACACGCGCTTCCAGTCGCGCAATTTCGCGGAAGCCATCTCGGAGACGCTTGCTGGGGCCGGCATCACGGTGAGGTTATCGGACGATTACGCTCCGACCCCGGCGCTTTCGTATGCGGTGAAGAACCTTGGTGCTGCGGGCGGGGTGATGATCACGTCGAGCCACAACCCATTCAATTGGAATGGCGTGAAATACAAAGCTGGTTATGGAGGCTCAGGCACTCCGGCAATCATGAAATCGATCGAGGCCGAGCTCGACTCGCCGCGCCTCGAACGCAGTGGCGGGAGCGTGAGCTCTGCCGATTTCAAGACGCCGTACATCGCAGCTATCACCAACTTCGTCGACCTTGATGCAATCAAGAACGCCGGCTTCAAGTTCGCCATCGATGTGATGTATGGCTCAGGCCGCGGCGTGCTGAAGGGCATCTTTGCCGCCAACGGAATCGATCACATCGAGATTCGTGGCGAGGTCAATCCGGCATTTCCGGGCATCAATCCCGAGCCGATTCTTCCGCATATCGCGATGCTGCAGGAGACAGTCGTGCGCGAGGCGTGCCAGGCCGGGCTCGCCGTCGACGGCGATGCCGACCGTCTGGGCGCAGTCGCTGAAGACGGCAGCTTCGTTGATTCACACAAGTGCTACTCCGTCATCCTGCAATGGCTGCTCAAGCGCAAGAAGTGGCCAGGCGAGATCGTGCGCGCCTTCAATACCACGCGCATGCTCGACCGCATCGCCGCGAAGCATGGGCGCAAGCTGCACGAGTGCGGCATCGGCTTCAAGTACATCTGCGACCTCATGCTCGAACGCGACATTCTGATCGGCGGCGAAGAGTCGGGAGGTATTGGCATTCGCCGCCATCTGCCGGAGCGAGACGGCATTCTGAACAGTCTCCTGCTGGCCAATGTCATGGCGGATGAAGGCAAGACGCTGGGACAGCTCGTCGAAGATTTGCAACAGGAGTACGGCCGCCACTACTACGGTCGAACTGACCTGCATCTCGACGATGGGACGAAAAACGACGCCATGCGTCGCGCGGGCGAGAAGCCGGCTCGCATCGGCAGCTTCAAGGTCCTCGAGTACGGCGACCTCGATGGCATGAAGTTCTTCCTCGATGCTCCAAGAAACGGCAATGGGGCAGAAGCGTGGGTGCTGGTCCGGGCATCGGGAACAGAACCGCTGCTGCGCATCTACGCCGAGGCTTCTTCGCCGGAGCTGGTGCAACAGATTTTGCAAGAGACGGAAGCGTTCGTGAAGACCGGTAAATAGAAGACAAGTGCAGGATGGAGCGAGAATAGAGGTCCTTCGACTCGTCGCTCCGCTCCTCGCTCAGGATGACGACGGAAGGCTGCTTTCGGCGCGGCTAAAGCTGTGCCCCTTCACATCGCTTTTCGTCTAGACTTTAGAGACCCGCATGGCAACCGTCGTCCATCCAACACCGACCGACACTCCCGAGGTTCGCCGCTACAACAAGATCAAGCGATGGCTGGGAATTTCGGACGCGGTCATTGGATTCGCGGTGCTGGTGGTGATTCTCGTCACCGGCTGGGCGGCCGAGCTGCGCGATTGGGCCTACATCGGCGCGCGCCAGAATTATTTCCTGGCTGTGTTTCTTTATGTGCTGATGTTCTCGGTGCTGCTCAAGATCATCAGCGCACCACTCGACTATTACGGTTTTCGACTGGAGCACCAATATCACCTCTCAAACCAGAAGTGGCGCTCGTGGCTATGGGATGAAGCGAAAGGCTGGCTGGTCGGGCTGGTGTTGGGCGCAGTCTTCGTCGAGATTATCTATGCCTTGATCCGCTCCTACCCCGGACGTTGGTGGATCGTCGCCTGGGCCGTCTTCATAGGGCTGACGTTATTGCTCGCCCGGCTCGCGCCGGTTGTGCTGTTCCCCCTCTTCTACAAGTTCAAGCCACTGGAAAATGGTGTGCTCCGCGATCGCCTGACGCGGCTCAGCGAGCGCGCAGGAACGCGCGTGCGCGGCGTTTACGAATGGAACTTGTCGGAGAAGTCAAAGAAGGCGAATGCGGCGCTGATGGGCATGGGGGCAACGCGGCGCATCATCCTCGCTGATACATTGCTGGCCGGCTACAGTGACGATGAGATTGAAGCCGTGCTGGCCCACGAACTGGGACATCACGTTCACAAGCACATCATCAAAGCCATCATCACGCAGGTAGTCATCACCTTCTTTGGCTTTTGGCTCACGAATCAGGTATTGCATCTCGTTCTGGGGCGCAATTGGTTTCCTTCACTGGAGCCGCGGCTCTACGATTTCGCCAATCTGCCGCTGATTCTGATCGTCGCGACCACTCTCGGCCTGCTGCTCATGCCGGCAATGAATGCGATCTCGCGCAAGCATGAGCGCGAGGCCGATCGCTACGCGTGGGAGAACATCGCTGCGATCGAGCCGTTTGTCAGCTCTATGCAGAAGCTGGCCGACCAGAACATGGCCGAGCGCACCCCGAATAAGTTTGTGGAATGGTTGTTCCATTCGCATCCCTCGATCGGCAGGCGCGTAGCGGCGGCGGAGGCATGGGCAAGCGCGAAAACGCACGCTTAAGGCAATTTCGGTCTGCGCTGCTGAAACATCCACTCGATCACGGCAGCATCGAAGTATGCTTTTTGCGCAGCTTCGACGTGGTTCACTCCGGGATACTCGGAATACTTCACCTGCGCGCCAGCGTTTTTCAATGCCGCCACCAATCGCCGCGACTGTTCCACGGAAACAACTTCATCGCCGCTGCCGTGCAGGACCCACACAGGTGTTCGGCTCAAACGTGCGGCCAGCGCGGCAAACGGATCGGACGCCGTCATAAATGCATTTGCCTCCCGATCGCTCACGACCTGCTCAGGAGTATAGTTCGGTCCAGCCTCGACACGTCCGGCAACGATGACCAGCGCTGCAAACCGGTTTTGATGGTAAGCGAGACAGTACGTGCCCGTGCCTCCCATGGAGAAACCCGTGAGATAAATCCGAGCCGGATCGCCGTGAAACTCCGTCATGGTGCGATCAAGCTCGGCAGAAACCAACTGCTGCATCTCTGAGGTGAACCAGTAATCTCGGGTACTCGCTTGCGGAAAGACAATCACCGCAGGGAACCACGAACGATGCTCCCGAACAGCATCGGCAAAAGCAGCATTGGTCTGACGCATGCCGTCTTCTCCCTGGTGCTGATTGCCGTGAAGGTAGACGACGACGGGCCAGGCGGTCGTCGGCGAATAGTTGGCTGGAATGTAAACCTGGTAGACGTAGGTTCGGCCTTTGAGGGTGATCGAACGATCGAGGAATCCAGTATTGGCGAGCATAGGGACAGAGATCAGCGGTAGGAAGAACACCAGCAGCACAGTGCGAATCGTATTCATTTCTATTTGTCATCCAGCACTTCTTGTCATTACGAGCGAAGCGAGGGGGATCTGTTCTGGTCTGCAGCCCCGGCGCGTCGCATAGCAACGATGCCTCAGGAGGAAGCAAAAACAGATCCCTCGCGCCAAAGGAAGGCGCTCGTGATCACAAACCTCAGTGGCCACCTCTACTCACCGTTCACTCTGCGTAGCACTCTCTCCACTCTCCGCAAATCCTCTTCCGTATCCACCCCCACAGTGTCGAATGGTGTCTCCGCGACGTAGATCTCCACTCCATGATCCAGAAATCGCAGTTGCTCCAGACGCTCACTGCGTTCAAGCGAGGACTCGGGCCAGGTAACGAACGCGTCGAGCGCCGGCTTGCGATAGGCGTAGAAGCCGAGATGCTTGTAATAGCTGACCTGCCCTGAAGAGTCGCGGTCGAAGGGGACCGTCGCTCGCGAGAAGTAGAGCGCGCGGCGTTGCAGGTCCGTCACGACCTTCACCGCATTGGGATTGTTGCGGTCCTGCTGCGCGCATGGCGTCTTCAGAGTACCGACCTGGATGTCGGTGTTCTCCATCAAAACGAGCAGCACATCCAGATGCTCGCGGCGCGCAAGCGGCTCATCGCCTTGAATGTTGACGTACACGTCGGCAGGGACCGCCTTGGACACTTCGTGTACCCGGTCCGTACCGCTACGGTGTTCCGGAGAGGTCATTTCACAACGCCAGCCATTTTGGCGGCAAAGATCGGCCACGTCTTCGGAGTCGGTCGCTACGATGACGTCATCCAGTGCGGAACAAGCGCTAGCGGCTTCGTAAACGCGCGCCAGCATGGGACGGCCCGCAATCTCGCGCAACACTTTGCGCGGTAGCCGCGTCGAGCCTAGGCGAGCAGGGATGATGGCGACGGACTTCACTCTCCTAGTTTGCTTGCGGCAGCAACTACTGGCAAGGCCGTTACGACGAGTGACCAACTGGTTTGTTACCCTGTAGCTTTCATGCGACTTCGGCCCGCCATCTACCTTGCAGCCATTGCGAGCGTCCTTACGCTTGTGGCTTGCGGCACCCCAGGAGCTGTGCAGTTGCCTTCGCTCAACCTGGCGCGACCTGCGCAAGACCTCACGGCTGCCCGTAAAGGTAACAGGGTCACGCTCGAATGGACTCTGCCTCCGAAGAACACCGACCGCACGCTCGTCCAGCTCAAACACCTCAGCGACACTCTGGTGTGCCGGCACCTCGGAACGGCACTGATGAGCAGCTGTCATCAGGTAGGCGAGGTGACCCCGCCGAAAGGACCGCAGCGCAAGAAGGGCGATCCCGACCCGAAAATCCGCATGATGTACACCGATACGCTGCCGGAAATCATGGAGCAGGAAAACCCCGCCGGCTTCGTCACGTATGCGGTCGAGATTATGAACGATCGCGTCCGCAGCGCAGGATTATCGAACCAGGTCGTGGTTCCTCTGGCGCCAACGATTGGTCCTCCCGCGCTGGTTTCAGCCGAGGTGAGTGCTGATGGCGTCGTCGTTTCCTGGTCCGCAGGCGTGATCCCGGAAGCGCCCGCAGGACTCACGTATCGTTATCGCATCGAACGGCGTCCCGCTGGTTCGGGCGGATACATTGGCCTGAACGATATCGACCCGGCGCCGGAGGGCTCGTATCTTGACCGGACCTCCGCGTGGGAGACAAAGTACGAATACCGCATCGGAGCAGTTACGGAAGTGCGTGCGAATGGGCGTGAAGGTGTGGTCGAAGGCGACGACTCGGCCGCCGCTGAGATTTTCACCAAGGACATCTATCCTCCGGCGCAACCGACGGGACTGCAGGCGGTATTTTCCAGCGTGGGACAGAAGCCCTTCGTCGACCTGACGTGGGCGCCGAACCTGGAGACCGATGTTGCGGGCTACAACGTTTTCCGCCGCAGCAATGGTGGAGAATGGCAGAAGCTGAATGGAGGGCCCGTGAAGGTCCCGTCATTCCGGGATGAAAATGTGCAGCTCGGCTACAAATACCAGTACGCTGTCTCCGCGGTCGATCTTCGGGCTAACGAAAGCCAGCGCTCGGCGGAGACATCAGAAGTCGTGCCCGGCACGCAGTAGGAAGGAACGTGAAACATGAATTTCTGCCGCTATGAGCACTCTGGCAAGGTCGGCTACGGCCTGATCGAAGACGTTAGAGCAGTTCCAACGATTACCCGGAGGTTGGAAAAGTTTCCTGCGGGACTCGCGGACTTTGATTCGGGGGAGGCCGCAACCCTGCCGCTTTCTTCCGCCCGTCTTCTCGCACCTACGCAGCCGTCAAAGATCGTTTGCGTTGGCCGCAACTATCGCGAGCATGCCAAAGAGCTGAATCACGAAATTCCAACCTCTCCCCTGATTTTTCTGAAGCCGCCGTCAGCGGTGATCAACCCAAGCGACGAAGTCCGCCGTCCGCACACATTGTCGGAGCGTGTGGATTACGAAGGCGAGTTGGCGGTCGTCATTGGTAAGCGCTGTCATGGATTGCGCGAGGATGAGGACGTGCGCTCCTGCATTCTCGGTTACACCTGCATCAACGACGTAACCGCCCGCGACCTGCAAAACAAAGACGGACAATGGACCCGGGCCAAAGGATTTGACACCTTCTGTCCGATTGGGCCGGTAATCGCAACCGAACTTGATCCGTGGAAAGGCGTGCGAGTGCAGACCCGATTGAACGGCCATCTCCGGCAGGATGGAACGACCGCCGATTTCATTTTTGCGCTCGACGTCATTCTGCGCTACATCACATCCGTCATGACACTGGAGCCAGGGGATGTGATCGCCACCGGAACTCCTGCCGGTGTTGCACCGATGCGAGCAGGAGATATTGTCGAGGTGACGGTGGAAGGCGTGGGCTGTTTGAGCAACCCGGTGGTAAATGCCTGATTCAGCGATGATTGGAGAGCTAGGTTTCCACGGTTCATCCGCGCTATGCTACTGGGTAGCCCATGAGTTCCCTTCGGTACTATCCCATGCTCGTTATCGGAGCCAGCGCTGCCCTGCTGGGCTACGCGGTGCTTTCGCGCAAGAGCAAGAAGTCTCCGGAGCAATTGGAGGCTGAACGCCGTAGGGACTTGACCCTAGGTGGCCGGATCATCGATGGCAACATCATCGATGTTCAGGAACTGGAGGAGGACGGGACCGGGCGGCAGATGATATTGCTGATTTACAGCTACGATGTTGCCGGCGTTACCTATGAAGCCTCCCAGGACGTGACTCACCTGCGCCAATTTATCGATCTGTATTCCTGTCGGTTAGGGCTGCCTACCTCAGTACGGTATGATCCGCATAACCCTGGCGATTCGTTAGTAATATCGGAAACGTGGTCTGGGTTGCGAAAACCAGCTATCCGATTGAAAACAAATGTTGCTCATGAAAAATCAGGCACCTTTGTGTAGCTTTCTTAAATGCGCCGCGTCTCTCATACTGATAGGTGGTTCCGAACTGCACTGCTGTTCTGGTGCGATTGCCGTCTTAGCTCTCTATGCATAGCCTTCCCCTTCCTATTGCTGCTTTTGTAGCCGGGTTACTGTCATTTCTTTCACCCTGCGTTCTACCTCTGGTTCCGGGCTATGTTTCGCTCATCTCCGGGGCCAGCGTCGACGATCTGCAGTCCTCGGACCGGCGAATGCTGGGTACGGTAATGCTGCATTCGCTGACTTTCATTATCGGCTTCAGCTTCGTTTTTATCGTCCTGGGTGCGGTCGCAACAGGCCTGGGGCAGCTGTTCAACGAATATCACCACGTACTCGCGCGCATCGCGGGAGTCATTGTCATCATCTTTGGACTTCATCTCACTGGGCTGCTGAAGATCAAGGCGCTTTACGCGGACAAAAGACTGCACGATGTGAAAGGGAGTTCCAGCGCCTTGGGGTCCTTCGTGGTCGGTTTCGCCTTTGCCTTCGGTTGGACGCCATGCATTGGCCCCATCCTTGCGGGCATTTTAGCCCTTGCATCGGAACAGGATAAAGTAGCTAAAGGAGTCTTGTTACTGGCCATCTATTCTTTAGGCTTGGCCGTACCCTTTTTGTTGACCTCATTAGGCATTGACCGTTTTCTCTCATTTTATGGCAAGTTCCGCCGCCATCTGCATACTGTGGAGGTGGTTAGCGGGGTGTTGCTGGTTGTGGTTGGAGTGCTGATTTTCATGAACAACCTGAAGTTGCTTTCGGGCTATCTCGCATTCTTGAATCGCTTTGCTTTGTAAAGGCCAGGTGTGAAACGTAACGCCTTCGTTTTCGTTGTTCTCAGTGCCGCCATCCTCGGGATGTTGGCGTTTGGCAAATGGGTGGATCGCCAACGCCAGAACCGCTCCAGCGCATCGCTTGTCGGGGATGTGCAAGGAGTGCAAGCTCCTGACTTTGAGCTGGTTTCGGTCGATGGACGCAAGGTTAAGCTGTCCGATTTCAGGGGCAAAGCCGTGGTGTTGAACTTCTGGGCCACCTGGTGCGCGCCCTGCAAAATCGAGATGCCATGGTTTGTAGACCTCCAGAACCATTATGGGAGCGACGGACTGGCCATTTTGGGCGTCGCCATGGATGACAGCGATCCGCAGAAAATTGCGCAGTTCGCCAGCGAAATGGGCGTCAACTATCCGGTTCTTTTGGGGACCAACAAAGTCTCGGAGGCTTACGGCGACGTGGAATATCTGCCCACCACGTTCTACATCAACCGCCAAGGCAAGATTGTAGGCAAGGTGGCTGGGTTAATCGGCAAAGCCGAGATCGAAGATGATGCCAAAAAAGCGCTCGGTTCGGAGCGAGGCAGAACGGCAATGAGCGGCCCCGTTCCGCAACCTCTTGGCGCAGCGGCAATACGATGAAGATTGCTCTATGCGTCCTGCTGCTGGCGGCTTCGTTGGCAGCGCAAGCCCCAGGTACGGTACAGCCCTCTGTTGAGCTGGCTCCGGTAGGGAATCTCCACATTCAACCGGGAGGAACGAAGAGAGTCGAGCTCGATTTTCGGGTGAAAGTGCCCTTTCACATCAATTCCAACAAGCCTCACTCGAATTTGCTGATTCCGACAACACTTAAGCTTGTTGCTCCGAACCCGATGGAGATTGCCGGCATCGAGTACCCACCCGGTGAAGATCAAACATTCCCCTTCTCACCCAATGAGAAGCTGAGTGTTTACAGCGGCGACTTCACGATTTACGTCTCGCTGAAAGCGCCGACCGCGGCAAAGGGTTCAAGGTTTCACGTTGGCGGGGAGCTGTACTTCCAGGCTTGCGACAAGAACGCTTGTTACCCCCCGAAGAGGACGCTGGTGGACTTCGACGTGAGAGTGCAGTAGCTCACCACGATAAACGTACGGATCTCGCGAACATTCTGCGAGATCCGTTCCCTTTCCTACGCTACCCAAGTCGTCCTATTGGTCGGTAGAGTGCTTCTGGGGATTTACCTCGATCTCATTGACGACTTCCCTCACGTTGGGCGTGTTCTTAGCCAGAAGTGCGGCTTCTTTCTTCTGTGCTTGGGTCTTCACACTGCCTTTCAAGACGAGCGTGCCGTTCTTTGCGTCGTAGTGGATGCTCTGATCGTCAAGATCTTTGTGGGCCTTGATGGCAGCCTTGTAGTTGTTCTCGATGCCGTCATCCAGGTTCGAGTCAACGGATTTCGCCTGGCTCTCGGTTCCGACGGGCCGGACACCGACTTCGTTCGCGATAGCGTAGTCGGGCGCCGCCTGTTTAGCAACGCTCTCCGCTTCGGCCTTCTTCTCCGGCGTTTCAACATCACCTGTCAGGGTCAGTACACCTTTGTCCCGGTCCTGGGAAACCTTGACCACGCCCAAGTCATGACGCGTCATCGCTGTGTCTACAGCGTCTTTTACGTCCGGATGCTTGGGATTTTGATTACAAGCTCCGAGTACCAGCATGGCCACCAAAGCCGCCAGCATGAGAGCTGTAGCTTTGAAATTTCTGTGTTCTGCGAGCAAGTCAACCTCCGATCATGAGAACTTCTCATGTAGAGGTGATAGATGCCGGGAGCACGTGGCGAGTTTGTGTTGCGAAAAATCTTAACCACTCCACGAAAAATCTGCGGCCGTGGGCAACCAATGGCGCTCTCTTCGGTGTGACAGGCGTGGAGCTCCGAAGCTAGGCGTTCGCGGCACTCTCATCGGCTCCCAATGGCAGGAAGTACTGCGTGCCGCGGATCGGTTCGCTGACCCGCCGGAGTAGCGCTTGTAAGTCCTCGCTGCGCTCCACGAAATCAATTTCCGAAGTATTGACGATCAGCAAGTCTGAGGAGGTGTAGTGAAAGAAGAAGTGCTCGTAGGCCTTCGCCACCTCTTCCAGATAATCGTCGCTGATCGCCTTCTCATTCGGTGCATTTCGTTTCTTAAGGCGTTTCTTCAAGACTTCCGGCGTTGCTTGAAGATAAATGACAAGATCGGGCGTGGGAACGTTCTGCCGGAACAGATCGTAGTAGCGGTTGTAAACACTCAGCTCGGTGTCGTTCAGGTTAAGACAGGCGAACAACTTGTCCTTCTCAAAGATGTAATCGGCGACAACTGTCCTGCCGGAGCGCTTAAGGTCCGGATTCGCCAGTTGCTCGTATCGAGCAATCAGGAAGGCCATCTGCGCCTGGAACCCCGCGCCGCGGTCGCCTTTGTAAAATGAGTTTAGAAACGGGTTCTGGTCAGGCTCGCTGATGCGCTGGGCGTGCAGCGTTTCTGCAATCACCTTGCAGAGGGTGGTTTTGCCGACGCGAATGGGACCTTCAATCGCGATGTAACGAGGTGGTTCAAACAGGTTCGCCATGGAAGATTGGGAGCAGCCGTTTGCAGAATAGCTCTCCCTCGCTGCCTGTGGCAATCAGGAGATTTCCACCGGAGAGTTAACCGCGGATGAGCGCGGATTTCGCGGATGGCTGGGATCCAGGGGGGGCTCCCATCGACGTGCTCCGCGCAATCTGCCGTTGACTTGGACCGCACAGCTAGAATCACGGTAGATGCGAAACGCCATCATCGCCGGAGCGGGAATTGCCGCGGCCGCCTGTTGGGCAGGCTTTCAGTGTTATTGGCCGGCCTCCCAAGTCTGGGGCAGAACATTCGTCGGACTGGAGCCTGGCTCGCGAACTCTGGCGCTCACCTATGACGACGGGCCTAATGATCCCTGGACGCCGCGCTTGCTGGAGCTACTGGACCGGCACTCGGTAAAAGCGACCTTTTTCCTGTTGGGAAAGTTCGTTGCCGCCAAGCCGGGAATCGGCCGCGTCATCGCTGCCGCCGGGCATGAGCTTGGGATCCACACCTGGGACCATCCCAACCTGATCTTCGCCTCGGCGTCAGAGGTGCGCTCGCAGATTGAGCGCACGCGCCAAATAATCTACGACACTACCGGTTTTAGGGCGTCTCTGATGCGTCCACCGTTCGGCGCGCGCACCCCAATGACGCTACGGGCGATTCGGCAGCTCGGGCTGGAGCCTGTCATGTGGAATGTGACCTGTTACGACTGGAAGCGCACGAGTGCTGAACGAATCCTTGCTCATGTCGAGCGCCAGATGCGCGGCGGAGACGTCATCTTGCTGCACGACGGAGGACACCTTCGCATGGGCGCCGACCGCAGTCACTCCATTGAGGCGAGCGATCGTATTCTTCAGCGATATACAGGCGAGGGTTATCAGTTCGTCACCATCTCGGAGATGATGCGACGGCTAGGGTTCCCTGATGCGCGGGGCCTTACAGCGCCTGGCAGATGATGCACTTCAGATAAGCCGTTTCAGGAACATTGAGCAGCACAGGATGGTCGAGCGCTGCGCCGCGCTTCTCCAGTACGCGGAATTGCCGGCCCGTGTCGGCTGCAGCGGCACCAAGCATATCCAGGAACTCGTTTTCGCTGACGTGAAATGAGCAGGAACAGGTGACCAGGATGCCGCCGGGACGCAGCATCTTCAGCGCGCGGAGGTTCAACTCCTTGTAGCCCTTGAGGGCTGTCGGGACGGCTCGCTTCGTCTTGGCGAAAGCCGGCGGGTCGAGGACGATGGTGTCGTACTGATGGCCGGCGGTGGCGTAATCCTTGAGCAGATCGAAGGCGTTGGCCTCGATCCATTCGATCTCACCGCTTCTATGCTCGGCCTTGTTTAGCGCTTCGTTCTGCTCGGCGACTTCTAACGCCGCACGGGAGATGTCCACTGCCGTCAGGCTGTCGCACGCGCGAGCCAGGTGTAGTGCAAAGCCTCCCTGATAGGTAAAGCAGTCCAGTGCCTCGCCATGCGCCCAACGGGCAGCCGCAGCGTAGTTCTGGCGCTGGTCCAGGAAGGCTCCAGTCTTCTGGCCACTCAGGCCGTCGTAGCCAAATCGAACGTCATTCAGCGTGAAGATCGTGCTCGAACGCTCGCCGCTGAGTAGCTGCGACTCTCGTGCGGGCAATTGCTCCAACTCGCGAATGCGAGCGTCGACGCGCTCTAAAATGCTGGCCCTCGGAAAATGGCGGCTTAGGTTCTCGATGACGGTCTCGCGCAATTCAGCTCGATCAAATGCCTGGGTCAGGATTTGAAGCGAAAGCAGGTCGTTGTACTTGTCGACGATGAGGCCGGGCAGCAGATCGGCCTCGCTGAAAACTACGCGATACGAATCAGTTTCGCCCGCGAGCTGCTTCCGAAACGTAGCCGCCGCATCAATACGGCTGGCGATTAGGCCTGATAACTCATTCTCGCTAATCTTCTCGGAGCAAAGCATCCGAATTGCTATTTGCGAGGCGCTGCTATAAAGGGCCGACCCAAGTCCGCGTCCGCGCTCGTCAGCGACATGTACCAGGGACCCGGCGGGTGCACTCGCGACATTCGTCACGTCGGAGCGATAGGCCCAGACATGTCCTGCACGCAGCCGGGCAGCGCCGCGAGAGGAAACGGCTATCACTGGCGTGCCGGTTGCCCCTGTGATCAGGCGCCTTGGAGTTTTGTTGGTCTTCTTATGATTTGTCATCACGAGGTCGCCTTGCGACCGGCGGATCTGTTCTT
>Ga0335085_10010774_pt1 | contig 13637 bp, 11 predicted proteins | sample Lox_Sample_45_FD_206712 | JGI IMG/M metagenome (GOLD analysis project Ga0335085, IMG submission 206712) | Soil microbial communities from Loxahatchee National Wildlife Refuge, Florida, United States - Lox_Sample_4.5 | ecosystem: Environmental > Terrestrial > Soil > Wetlands | place: USA...
TCCGGCGTGGCCCGCGTGTCGCAGAGGACGAGACCCTTCAGCCGGCTTCGCAGCCGCCCGCCGTGGCGCCGGAGGAACTCGAACGAGACGTAGCCTCCCATCGAGAGGCCGCAGAGGAGAAACGGCGAATCGCCCGGGACGAGCGACGCGAGGTCGGCGGCGAGGTCGTCCGCGAGAAGCGACATGGCGTGGACGTCGGCCGCCGGCCAGCGCGAGGCGCCGCGGCCCCGAAGGTCGGGGGCGACGACCCGGCAGGTCCGGACCCGTTCGAGCCGCTCGGCGAGCGGCCCCCACATCCGGTGGTCGAGCGGGTAGCCGTGGAGGCAGAGGAGCGTGAGATCGCTCATGGTCTGTACGTCACCGTATTCCGCGGGCCTTCCCGGACGGTGACCTCCTCCAGCCGGACGCCGTCCGTCAGAATCCCGGCCTTCCGGATCTCGTCCGCCACCCAGAGGGCGACGTTCTCGGCGCTCGGGTTCTTCCGGTCGAAGGGGGGGACCGTGTTGAGGTCCCGGTCGTGGAGGCGCGAGGCGAGCTCCTTCACGAGCGCTTCCGTCGGGACGAAGTCGACGGAGAGGTCGTACGCGCCGAGCGCCGCCACGCCGAGCGCCACCTCGATCTTCCACGAGTGCCCGTGGACCGGCTCCGGCCCGCCCGCGTAATCGACGAGGTGGTGCGCCGCCTCGAAGGTGGCGTGGCAGCGGACAGTCCAGCTCATGCGCCGAGTCTAAGCGCTGAGGACCGTTTCTTCCCGGACGACCCGGATGGCGTGCTGGTCTTCGGGGGCGAGGCCGTACGCCGACTCGAGGAAACGTCTCGGCGTCGTCGCCCCCTCGCCGGCGATCCGGAGCCGCTCGACGCGCGTCTCGCCGTCCGGCAGGACGAACCGGTAGACGGCCTCCGTCGCCGCCTTCCCGAGCGAGGGGGTCCCTTTCGGAAGCGCCGCCCAGCCCGTGATCCGGAGGCCGTCGGGAAGGCGGGCGTTCACGGCGGCGAGGTGCTCCGCCGTCGGCGCGTCGAGCAGGTCGACGTCGAAGAGCTCGTGCCGGGACTCCTGGCCGAGCGGGAGCGCCGGCCCCATCGACATCCGGATGTGCGGGTTGTACCCCTCCGTGTAACGGATCGGGGCGCGGGCGGCCCGGAAGGCGCGCTCGAAGAGATCCATGACGTTCCGGTGGGAGAGGTAGCGCGCGTCGTCCAGCTTCTCGAAGGTGACGCGGAAGGTCCGGGCGGTCTCGGGCACCGGCTCGGCCGAACCGTCGCCCACGCGACGCCGCTCGCGAAGCGGGGGGAGATCCGGCATGGGCCGCTGGCGGTAGGCCGCGGCCGTCGCGTGATCTTCCGCGGCGCCCCCCGCCACCGATGACGGCAGCGCGGGAAGGGACGCAAAGGAGAAATTCGCGGGCAGCGGGCTGGCCAGCACGGTGTCCTCGCCGTTTCCCGGCACGCCGCAGGCCGGGCAATGCCCCCACTTGCAGTCGTCGGTCTCCATCTCCTTCAGCGCCTTCTTCCACTCGACGACGAGGAAGGGCTTCCGGATGAAGGCATCCACGACGTCCCACGGGAGGGTCTCCTTGAGGTCTTTCGGGCGGAGGTGGCGTTCCTTCGGGATCCCGGCCGCCGCGAGCGCCTCGTTCCACCGCTCCCAGGAGAAGTGCTCCGACCAGCCGTCGAACCGGCCCCCCCGCTTCCAAACCTCCAGCAGCGCCGCGGACATCCGCCGGTCGCCGAGCGAGAGGAGCGCCTCGATCTCGGCCTCCTTCGGCGCGTGCCACTTCAGCTTCGCCCCCCTCACCGGGCGGAACCTCTCCTTGAGGTACGCCAGCTTCCGCTCGAGCGTCTCGACGCCGTCGAAAGGGGACCACTGGAACGGGGTGAAGCTCTTCGGGACGAACGAGCCGATCGAGACGTGGACGGTGGGACTCACCCCGTGCTTCCGCCCCTGGGCCAGGATGTTCCTGACGAGCGTCACGAGCTCGTCGAGGTCCGCGTCGGTCTCGGTCGGAAGGCCGATCATCGTGTAGACCTTGATCAGGTCCCAGCCGCGCGAGAAGGCGACGTCGGCGGCCTTCACCATGTCGGCGTTCGTGAAGGTCTTGTTGATGACGCGCCGGAGGCGGTCCGAGCCGGTCTCGGGGGCGAACGTGAAGCCCGACTTCCGGACCTCGGACACCGCGTCGGCCAGGGCCACCGAGAACGCCTCGGCCCGGAGCGACGGGAGAGAGATGGAGACCTTCGTCTTCGCCAGTTCCGGCGCGAGGCAGGCGACGAGCGGCTCGATCTGCGAGTAGTCGGCCGTGGAGAGCGAGAGGAGGCCGACCTCGCTCCACCCGGCCTCGTCGATGAAGGCTTTCGTGGCGCGGGCGACGTCCGCCGGGTCGAGCTCCCGGACCGGGCGGTACCAGTAGCCCGCCTGGCAGAAGCGGCATCCCTGCGTGCAGCCGCGCATGATCTCGAGGCCGAGCCGGTCCTGGACGATCTCGACCGACGGGACCATCGGCCTCGCGGCGTAGACGTCCGCCGAGAGCTTCTCCACCCAGACGCGCACGGCGCGCTCGGGAACGCCGGGGGCGTTCGGCCGGCAGGAGACGACCCGGCCGCCGCCGCCCGTCGCCGTGTCATACGCCACGTCGTAGAGCGACGGGACATAGAGTCCCGGAATCGCCGCGAAGCGGAGGAGGCGTTCGCGCCGGGAGAGCCCCTTCGTCCGCTCGACCTCCTCGAGGAAGCGCGGGAAGGCCTCCTCGCCGTCGCCGATCAGGAAGAGGTCGAAGAAGTCCGCCACGGGCTCGGGGTTCGCGACGCAGGGCCCCCCGCCGACGACCAGCGGGTCGCCGTCGTCCCGCTCCGCCGCGAGCACGGGAATCCCGGCGAGGTCGAGCAGGTTCGGGACGTTCGTGTAGTTCAGCTCGCTCTGGAGCGAGAAGCCGACCACGTCGAAGTCGCCCACGGGAGCGGCCGACTCGACGGCGAAGAGGGGGATCCGTTCGCGCCGCATGACGGCCTCGAAGTCCACCCAGGGCGCGTACGTCCTCTCGCAGGCCCAGGCGCCCCTTCGATTCACGATCTCGTAGAGGATCTTCGTTCCCGTGTGGCTCATCCCGATCTCGTACGTGTCGGGAAAGGCGAGACAGACCGTCACGGCGCGCGAGGCGAGGTCCTTCCGGGTCACGTTCCGCTCGAGTCCCAGATAGCGCCCCGGCCGCTCCACCGAGAGGAGGAACGGCTCGAAGCGGGAGCGGAGAGAGGCGTAGCGCACGGCGGCCACCGGAACCGGGGAGTTTAGTCGAGACGCCATCTCAGAGGGTACCGGGAGGCCGGGAGACAATTGACTCCGCGGGGGGGCGGTCCTAGAGTGCCGTTCAGATGGCGATCGACGACAAGGTCCGCGCGCACCTCCGCGATCTCGGATCCGCGCTCAACGAGGCGGTGTCCGCCTCGTCGCGGGTCCACGAGATCCTCGCGAGGGTGAAGGCCGAAGGGTACGACGCGTACCTCGTCCTCGACGCGACCGTGGCGCTCGACCGCCGCGGCCGGCGCTCTTCGGCGGCGCTCCCGTCCATCCGGCGGGGGGCGCCTCCGGGAGCCCGGGCCGATGGAGAGTCGACGACCTTCAAGATCGACGTGAGGGACCTGAAACTCCTTCGCTCGCTCGGCATCGATCCGACGCGCCCCGTCCGGGCGGTGCGACGACCGGCCTCCACGGTGACGATCCGCTCCACGGTCTCGCGGAAGGGCTAGTCCGGCGCGGACGAGGCGCCCGGATAATCCGTCCGTGCGGGACGTTCTCGGCCTGCCGCTCGTCGACCTGGAGCCCGCGATCCGCGAGGTCGCTCCGGAGCGGTTCCGCGCCGCCCAGATCCAGCGGTGGATCTGGGAACGGCGGGCCGGCTCGTTCCAGGAGATGACGGACCTGCCGAAGGCGATGCGCGAGGCGCTCTCGGAGCGTTTCGAGATCTCTCTGCCCCGGGTCGCCTCCCGATCCGCCTCGGGGGACGGCGCGGAGAAGTTCCTTCTGGAGCTGGCCGACGGCGTCCGCGTGGAGGCGGTCTGCATGGTCGACTCGCGGCGGCGTCCCGCGGCAGAGACGTCGGAGAGCGCGCCGGGGACGCGGATCACCGTCTGCCTCTCCTCTCAGGCGGGCTGCGCTCTCGACTGCGCCTTCTGCGTCACGGGGCGTCTGGGGGCCGGGCGGAACCTCACGGCGGGGGAGATCGTCGGTCAGTACCTCGTCCTGGCCCGGGAGAAGCGCTTCGGTCCGCGCGAGGCGAACGTCGTCTTCATGGGGATGGGGGAGCCGCTCCTGAACGTCGCGAACGTCTCGGTCGCGCTCGACCTCCTGGCGCGCGAGGTCTCGCCGCGCCGAACGACTCTCTCCACCGCGGGGGTCGTGCCGGGCCTCGAGACTCTGGCTCGCCGCCCGCACCGGCCGAACCTGGCCGTCTCGCTGTCGGCGGCCGACGACGCCACGCGGAGCCGGCTCATGCCGGTCAACCGGACGCACCCCCTCGCCCAGCTCTTCGCCGCGCTGAAAGCGTGGCCGCTGGAGAAGGGGCGCCGGATCACGTTCGAGTGGGTCCTGATCGCCGGCGTCAACGACTCTCCCGAGATGGCCCGGCGGCTCGCGGCCCTCGCGCGCCAGCTCCCCTCGAAGGTGAACCTCATTCCACTCAACGAGTCGGCAAAATGGCTTCCGGACCTGAAGCGCCCGTCGCCGGCCGCGGTCGACGCGTTCGCTCGCACCCTCTCGCAGGCCGGGGTCGACGTGACGGTCCGCTGGTCGAAGGGCCTTCAGGCCGACGCGGCCTGCGGGCAACTCAAGGGGCGGGAGGCCCCGGAGCGGGCCCGGGGGCCGGCGGCATCACCTTCCGGAAGGTGAGGAGCGCCGTCCCGGGCGACGGGCGGACGGAGGATTCCAGCGCGAAGCCGAGCCCGGAGAGCGCGCTCTCGAGATAGGCCGGCGTGAGGGGAAACGACCTCCCCTCGGGATCCGAGAGGGCCACCACGCGGTCGACGGGCGCGCGGGTGAGGAGAGCGGCCAAGCGGCCGGGGAAGTTCTCGGGCGTCCACCGGAGGGCGGCGTCCCCACGCGGGATTCCGACGTAGACGGAGTAGGAGGCGGCTCCCGGCCAGCGGCCGGCCTCCTCCCGCACGATTCGGGCGAGAGGTCCGGGGAGCGCGGCGGCGGACTCGGCGAGGCGCTGCTCGCTCGCCGTCCGAAGGGACCCGAGGCCCTCGAGGGGGACGACGCCTCCCGCCAGGAGAGTGAAGTCGCACGTGGCCGGCGGGACGAGTGCGGCCTCCGACGCGACGAAGACCGTCCGGCCGCTCCCGCTCGTCTTCTCGACGACCGCCGCCAGAACGGCCTCTCCTCCGCGCGGCGTCGCGGTGCGGAAGGCGGCGGCGAGCGCCGGCAGCTGCAGCGCGAGGAGAAGAACGAAGACGCCGGCCATCGCGCCCCGGACGGCCGTGCGGCTCCGCGCCCAGAGATCGTCGGCCGAAACGCCGAGGAGGAAGGGGAGAAGCACGGCGAGCGGGAGGATGTGCCGGCTCAACTTGTTCTGGGAGATCTCGGCGAGGACGATCTGGAGGAGGGCGAGGATCGCGACGAGCCGGACGTTCCGGTCGCGGCGCCAGCGCGGGGAAAACGAGAGGACGAGCGCGGCGACGTAGACGGCGAGGAGCGGTCCCGATCCCGCGAGCCTCACGGCCGCGCGCGGATAGTAGAGAAGGCCTTCGGCGCCGAAGGCCGAAGGGCCCGTCGGGAGGTTCACGAGAGCGGCCAACGTGTGCACGATCTTCGGCGGGTACGCGAACCAGAGCGCGAGCGGCACGGCAAGCGCGGCCAGAGTCCGGAGGGCGTCCCTCCGCGCGGCGAGCCGGGGGTCTCCGGGAGGCAGGCGCCGTCCGGGCGCGGCGTCCACCGCGAGCGCGACGGCGAGGCCGAGCGCGAGAAGGACGCCGTAGTTCGTCCGGGCCAGATAGGTCGCGAAGACGGAGAGACCCAGAAGGACGGGATGACGCCCGGAGACGTAGAGAAGCAGCGAGAGGGTCAGCAGGGCGAGGGCGGGCAGCTCGAGATAGGCGCTTCCGGAGAGATAGGGGATGGCCGGGGAGAGGAGAAAGCCGAACCCGGCAACGAGCGCGGCCGCGGTGCCGCGGGTCCGGAGCGCCGAGGCGGCGAGGAGGCCCGCCGCGGCGACAAGCGCGGGGAGGCTGCTCGCCCGTGCGACTTCCGCGGTGGCGCCGAAGAGAAGGAAGAGCGCCCCGACATAGAGCGCGTGCAGCGGCGGCCAGTAGACGGACCGGTAGGCATCGTAGGCGAGGCGGAGAAAACTCCCTTCACGCAGCTCGACGGCCGCCCGGAGGGCGTGGAGCGCGTGATACCCCTCGTCCCATGCGAGCGGACCGGCCGGCGCGATCTTCCTCCGGTAGACGAGGAAGGCCAGAGAGGCGGCGGCCGCGAGGACGGCAAGGAGGGTGAAGAGGCCCGCTCGCCGGGCCGACGCGGTGCCGGCGGGGACAGTCGACATGGCGACGGAGCTTACGCGAGGGACCGCCGCAGGATGCCCGTCACGATCCGTCCCGCCCCCTTCCCGTCCCGACGGTAGGACGGGAAGAGATCGGGGCGGTCGGCCGTGCAGAGAGCGGCGTCGAGAATCGATCCCGACGAAAGGCCCCGGCCGGCGAGGAGAGCCTTGTTGAAAGCGGCGACGTCGACGTGGGAGCGGTCGTGGCGGCCGGGGCGGACGGCGCCGGCGGGAACATCGAGAGGAGCGTGGCCCGCGGCGAGTGCCTCGACGACCTCGGGTCCGACCTCGTACCGGTCCTGCGAGATGCACGGACCGATCGCGGCGACGAGCCGCGAGGCCGGGATGCCTCTCTCCTCGAGAAGCTCGAGGACGGCGTCGAGAATTCGCGCCGCCGTGCCGCGCCAGCCGGCGTGGACGGCCGCGATCCACGGCCCTTCGGTGTCGGCCAGGAGGAGGGGGACGCAGTCGGCAGACTGGACGCCGAGGAGGATTCCCCGCTCTCGCGTCATCAGGGCGTCTCCAACCCCCACGACGTCGCCGCTCCGATCCGCCGTCGCGGCGTCGACGACGAGAACCCCCCGGCCGTGGACCTGGCGGGAGAGGGCGATCCGGGCGGCCGGGACGCCGAGCGCGGCCGCGAGTCCCCGGGCGAGCCGGGGCGCCGCCTCGCGCCCGCCGCCCGTCCCGGTCGTGAAACCGGCCGAGACGCCCGAGGGAAGCCCCCTGAAGAGACCGTGATTCCCTTCGAAGGAAAAGCAGCCTTCTGCCGGTCCCACGGGCGTCATTCTAGGGAGGCATCTAGAATTCCGGCCGTTCATGGCGAGGACGAATCGAAAGGGCGTCCCGGGGCGTGGCTGGTCCGCGGAGGAGCGACGGCTTCTCGCGAGGCTCTCGACCCCGGACAAGGTCCAGTACTTCCTCGACGAAGAGCTCGGGTACAACCACGAGGAAGACGGCGAGACCTGCCGGTCGCCGCGCGCCGTCCTCCGTGACCGGATCGCCCACTGCGGCGAGGGCTCCCTCTTCGCGGCCGCCGCCCTTCGCTTCCACGGACGGGCGCCTCTGGTGATCCAGCTGCGGGCCGTGCGGGACACAGACCACGTTCTGGCCCTCTACACGGCGCCGGACGGCCGGGGCGGGCGGTCGTGGGGGGCCGTCGCGAAGTCGAACTACGCCGGGCTGCGCTACCGTTCCGCCGTCTACCGCACCGTTCGAGACCTCGTCCTCTCCTACTTCGAGGACTACTACAGCCCCTCCGGTGAGCGGACCCTCCGCACCTTCACCCGGCCGGTGGATCTGTCGCGGTTCGACGCGAGGGGATGGGAGACGGCGGAGGGGAACATCTGCGACGTGGCCGACTGGATCGCGACGCGGCGCTTCCACCCGCTCCTGACCCGGGCGCAGATCCGAGGGCTGTCCTTCGTGGATCAGCGCCTCTACCATTCCGGGCTCGTCGGCTCGTCGCATCTGGAGCCCGAGGGACCCTACCGGAAGAAGCGCTGACTGAAGGGGATCAGATCCGGCCGAGGTGGTGCGCGATGGAGTTAGCGTAGTAGCGGATCAGCGGCATCTCGTCGGGGTTCGGACGAAGGAGCCCGTTTTCGGAGAGGACGAGGTGGCGGCGGTGAAGGGCCTGGAGTCCGAAGCCGATCGCATAGTCCAGGTCGCTCCGCGGAACGTAGACCTTTGCGCCGCTCTCTTCGAGGCGGGAGAGAAGAGCGAGCGACGCCGCCTTCAGCTCCAGCTCGGTCCACCGCCGCTCCGGCTCCGCGACGAGAACCGAGGCGACGAGGGGGACCGGCAGGACCGGCACGGCGCGTCCCACGGCCGTCATCAGCTCGGCCGCGAGGTCCCCGGAGAGCGCGATCCGCTCCTCCTTCGGAAGGCGGCGCGGGTCGAGACGCCTCGCGGCGCACCAGCTCCGGAGAGAGACCGGCGGGCCGACGCTCACGCAGGCATAGCCGAAGCGATGCCACCGGTTCGACGCGAGGAGCAGGGCGTTGTGCCCGAGGAAGCGGAGCGCCGTCACGGTGGCTGCCGCGGCTCCCTTCTTCGGCGCGCCGGGCTCAAGTTCGGTCAGAAGCGTCCGGTCCTCGAGCGTCCGGTCGAGGTTGATCCCGACGGGAATGAAGACGAGGTCGCGGACCCCGGCCGGATCGAAGGCGCGGAGCATGTAGTCGAGGAGACCGAGACGCGGCGGTCGAAGCGCGCCGTCGCGCGAAAGTCCCCCTTCGGGAAAGAAAGCCTGCGTGACGCCCCCCTCGACGGCCATGGCGACGTACCGTTCGAGGACCTTCCGGTAAAGGGGATTCTTCGAGTCGCGCCGGACGAAGTACGCTCCCATGGCGCGGAACAGCGTCTGGAGCGGCCAGATGCGAGCCCACTCGCCGACGGCGTACGAGAGCGCCGTCTTTTCGGCCGCGAGATACGCCACGAGGACGTAGTCCATGTTCGACCGGTGGTTCATGACGAAGACGATGGTCGCCTCGGGTGGCAGGGAAGCGAGGGCGCCTTCGTCCGCCCGGCCGAGCCGGACGCGGAAGAGCGACCGGGCCAGAGCCCGCGCGATGGAGTAGCCGACGCGGAAGTAGGCGTACGCGTTGAACGCCGGGACGATCTCGCGGGCATACGCCTTCACGCGGGCGAAGACGACGTCGCGCGGCGCCCCCTCGGAGCGGGCCACGGCCTCCGCGGCGGCCTGGACCTGGGAATCCCAGACCAGCCGCTCGACGAGCGCCTCGCGCTTCGTCCGCTTGAAGGGCTCCACCCGGATCCGGAAGCGCGTCTCCAGCTTCTCCAGCAGGCGCTCGGTCCTCCGGCGGACGAGCCAGCGAAGTCCCGGAACGAGGAGCCGGTCGAGCACCGCCCAGGCCGCGAGGAGCGCGGCGAGGACGGCGATCCAGAGCGGAACGGCGACCGTCGTGGGCATGGCGTCGAATCGGGAGGTGCCGGAGCAGTATCGCTCAGCGGGAGAGCGCGCGAGAGAGGCGCGCGACACCTTCGGCAAAGAGGTCGGGCCGGGGCAGGAGGCTGAGGACGAGGAAGCCTTCGGTGGGGAAGTCGAAGAAGTAACCGGGGTGGACGAGGAGGTCGACCTCCGAGAGAAGCCGGAGGGCGAGGTCCTCCTCGGGCTCGACGGCGGGAACGCGGAGGAGGGCCGACCAGCCGCCCCGGAGCGGGCCGGCGGCGATGCTCCCGCCGGGCGGGAAGGCGCGGGAGAGGACCGCGTGATTCGCGAGAACGCGGGCGCGAATCGCGGCGGCGGCCGCCTCGCCCCACGCGAAAAGCTCCGGCAGGGCGAGCTGGACGGGCGTTCCAGCCGAGAGGTACGCGTCGGCGATCCACTCGAGCCGTGAAAGGGCCTCGCGGACGAGATCGTCGGGCCCGCCGGCGAGCAGCCACCCGAGCTTCAGCTGCGGGAGGGCGGCCGCCTTGGAGAGCCCGCCCAGCGAGAAGACGAGACCGTCCCCCTCCGCGCCGAGCGCCGCCGCGACCGGGACGTCGTCCGGCGCGCCCGCGAACCGGTAGTCGAGGAAGACCTCGTCGGAGACGACGGCGAAGCCTTGCCTCCGCGCGAGGGCGAGAAGGTCGAGGAGCTCCCCCCGCGCCACGCCGGAGCCGGTCGGATTGTTCGGAGCGACGAGAACGACGGCTCCGGTGCGCATCCCCCTGGCCGCGAGGCGGTCGATCTCGACCTCGACGCTCCCGGCATGGAAGGCCCAACCGCCGGCGGGGTCGAGAGGGTAGCGGGCGACGCGAACGCTCTCGAGGCCGGCGAGGGCGTCGAGGAGGGGGTAGCTCGGGGCGGGGACGAGGACGGCCTCGCCCGGGTCGCAGAGGAGCTTGAAGAGCCAGCCGTACGCTTCGCTCGAGGAGGCCGCGAGGACGATTCGCGCGGGATCGGCCGCGACGGCGCGGCGGGCGTAGTACGCCGCCACGGCTCTCCGCGCGGCGAGGCTCCCGGTTGGCTCCGGGGCGTAGAGGCGTCCGCGGGGGTCCGCGAGCGGGGCGAGAGGGTCGCCGGGAATGTGGAGCCCGACGGCCGTCGGGTTCGAGACGGTCAGGTCGAGGGGAGGCGCGGCGCGCTCCGCGAGAGCCCGCGTCAGCCGGTTCGTGGCGTGGACCTTCGGCGTCCGGCCGGAAAACACCGCCTCACTTCTTTTCCGGGGGCGCCGCGTCCCAGACCGTCCCGGCGGCCATCGCCTTCGGGTCCCACGGCGACGCGTCGCCGCCGAGATACCGGTGGAACCAGTCGAGGTGGGCGGCGTAGTAGAGAGCCATCTCCTGCCACGAGGGCCAGTGCCCCGCCTTCTCCCAGACGACGAGGCGGGACGGCACCTTCATCTTCTGGAGGTCGGTGAAGAACATGAGTGACTGCGTGTACGGCACGCGGAAGTCGCGCTGGCCGGTGAGGACGAGCGTCGGGGTCCTGAAGCTCTTCACGTGCTCCGACGGCGACTGCTTCCGGTACCCCTCCGGGTTTTGCCACGGGGCCCCCTTGAGATCCCATTCCGGGAACCAGAGCTCCTCCGTGGCGCTGTACATCGACCGGAGGTCGTAAACGCCCATCATCGAGGCGGCGGCCCTGTAACGCGTCGTGTGGCCGACGAGCCACATCACGGCGTAACCGCCCCACGACCATCCCATGACGCCGATCCGCTCCGCGTCGACGTACGGGAGCTTCTCGAGCGCGTCGGTGACTTTCGCGATGTCGTCCATGACCTGGCCGTCCCAGTCGCCCGAAATGGCGGAGGTGTAGGCCTGGCCGAAGCCGGTCGAGCCGTGCGGGTTCGGGAAGGCCTCGATGTAGCCGGCCCCCGGGTAGACCTGCCAGTCGCCGCGGAACGAGTCGGCCCACTGCAACTGCGGCCCGCCGTGGATGTTCAGGATCACCGGGTACTTTCTCGTGGGGTCGAAGCCGTGCGGCGTCACGATCCACGTCTGGACCGGCTTTCCGTCGGCGCCGGGGAAGAAGCGCTCTTCCGCCGGGCGGATGTCGACCTCGGCCTCGAGGGGGGCGTTGTGCGTCGTCAGGCGCGTCCCCCCGGGATTCGGTTTCGGAGCGACGTCGATCCGCCAGAGCTCCGTCGGCTGTCCGATCCGCCGGCGCGCCACGACCGCGAAGCGGACGTCCTTCGCCACGACGAACGCGTCGAGGGTTCCGACGTCCGAGAGGACGCGGATCTTCCCCGTCGCCACGTCCAGCTCGTGGAGCGGCGTCCGCCCCTTCACGTCGGCGGTGAAGAGGATTCTCTTCGAGTCGGCCGACCACTCGATGTCGCCAACCGTGTTGTCGAAGTCTCCCGTCATGTCCCGCCCGGAGCCGGTCGCCCGGTCGAGAAGGATGATCCGGAAGCGGTCGGCCTCGAACTTCGGCGTCACCTGCCGCCGGAAGGCGAGCCACTTCCCGTCGGGGGAGTAGCGCGGCGTCCCGTCCCAGCCGGCGTTGCCTGCGGTGAGGTTCTTCGGCGCCTTCAGGGCGTCCGCCCCGCCGTCCAGACGGGCGACGAAGAGGTCGGCGTTCGTGGAGTCGGCCTGCTCCGGCGTCCGGTTCGACGCAAACGAGAGTTCCTTCCGGTCGGGCGAGAGATCGAAGTCGCGCGGCCCGCCGACCGCGAAGACCGGCGAGTCGAAGTCGCCGGGCGTCAGGTCCGTGAGCGCGCCCGAGACGAGGTCGAGAAGGAAGACGTGCGTCCGCCTTCCCTCCCGCCACGAGTTCCAGTGCCGGTAGAGGAGCGCGTCCTCCACCCAGGCCTTCAGCTTGCTCTTCTCGCGCGCCTCGAGCGACGACCGGTTGCAGGGGGCGTCGGCGCCGCAGGCGGGGTCGACCTCGGCCGTGAAGACGACCTTCGTCCCGTCGGTCGAGAAGCGGGGGCCGGCGATTCCGCCGGGGACGTCCGTCTTCTTCTCCGCTTCGCCGCCGTCAACGGGAAGGAGATAGAGCTGCGGGTCGCCGGAGCGGGTCGAGACGAACGCGATCGTCTTCCCGTCGGGCGAGAAGGCCGGCGAAGTGTCCGCCCCCTCCGGGAAGGTGAGGCGCCGGACGTTCTTCCCGTCGGTGTCGACGCGCCAGAGGGCGGTCGTCCGCTTTCCGGCCTTCACGTCGCCCGTCGTGACCGCGTAGACGACCGTCTTTCCGTCCGGCGCCAGCGCCGGCTCTCCGACGCCGGCGACCCGATAGAGGTCGGGGAGGCTGAAGGGGCGCTTCGTCGCGGGAGCCTGGGCGGCGAGAGGAAGAGCCAGGGAGAACGCGGAGAGGACCGACAACAGTCTGAGGCTCGGGTTGCGGGTCATGGCCGCAGTTTAGAGGACACCGCGGGCCACAACAGGTCGACGCGCTCCGCCGGGAACAGGGGCGATCAGAGAACCAGGCCGTCCTTCTTCTTCAGGATCTCGCCGAGGAACCACCGGTTCTTCTGGTGGACCTGGACCAGCCGTGTGTAGAGGTCGGCCGTGCCGATGTCCCCCGCGGCGGTGGCCACCTCGGCGTCGGCGTGCATCTCTGACGCGATCGTGTCGAGCGTCGCGGCGGCTTCCTGGAGCATGGCCCGCGCCGAGAGGGAGCCCTTCGAGGGGGTGACGGTCGCCGCCGGGAGATAGTCCGCCGGATCGGCCAGGGGCTGGCCGCCGATCATGAGCGCCCGCTCGGCCAGCTCGTCGATCATGGCGTAGGTGGCGGTGGCCTGCTCGTCGAGAAGGAGGTGGATGTCGCGGAAGAGGGGCCCGTACGTGAGCCAGTGATACTTCTTGTAGTTCAGGTAGGCGACGAGGGCGTTCGCCTGCTGGCGGTTGAGGGTGGCGACGACGGCGGCTTCTTTTTTCTGGTTTCTGGCCATGAACTCCCTCCGGAACTAATTTAGATCAAGTCTAAAATTGAATCAAGCTTCCTGCTAGATTCCGGCCCGATGGCTCAACAGTACATCTTCACCATGCAGAACCTCCGGAAGGTCGTCCCGCCGCAGCGGGAGATCCTCCGTGGAATCTACCTCTCGTTTTTTCCCGGCGCCAAGATCGGCATCCTCGGCCTGAACGGAGCGGGGAAGTCGACGGTCCTCCGGATCATGGCCGGCGTCGAGAAGGAGTTCACCGGCGAGGCGTATCCCG
>Ga0335085_10010775_pt1 | contig 13636 bp, 9 predicted proteins | sample Lox_Sample_45_FD_206712 | JGI IMG/M metagenome (GOLD analysis project Ga0335085, IMG submission 206712) | Soil microbial communities from Loxahatchee National Wildlife Refuge, Florida, United States - Lox_Sample_4.5 | ecosystem: Environmental > Terrestrial > Soil > Wetlands | place: USA: Florida...
GACCCGGAGTTCGAAAAAGTGATGGAGTCGGCTCGCAAGGTGATGAAACGACGCCGGAATGCACTGCGAGAGTTGGCAAAGTGAAGCCCCATCGGTGGGCATGGGTTCCGCTGGAAGCCGTCCTTGCCATTCATGACGAACAGATTTCGGAACACGGGGGCATTCGCGGTGTTCGCGACCTCGCTGTAATCGACTCTGCGCTTGCCAAGCCGCGCAACCTTCTTGCGTACGAGAAGCCCGATGCTGCCGCATTGGCGGCCGCCTATGCATTCGGGCTTTGCAATAATCACGGTTTTTTCGACGGCAACAAACGCACGGCCTACGTGGTTGCCGAAACATTTCTTGATCTAAACGGGTGCGCCATGGAGGCCACGGATGAGGCAGTTGTCAACATGATGCTGGCGGTTGCATCAGGGGTGATGCCCGAAGCCCGACTGGCGGAGTGGTTCCGGTCATTTATCACCAAGCCGTAAGAGACGGTCGAAAGGTGATCCTCGTTGCGTCAACCCTTCTTTCTCTTCTTTCTGGCAATGATCGACCAGACGATTACGACCAGTCCGGCACCTAACAAGAATGTCACTCGTGCTTCCATACGCCCAGTCCAATAAGAAGAGGCAATGAGATGGAAGTGGTCGAACAGCAGGCACATTCCTATACCCACAGCGCCGGCCGTATAAATCTCAGTACGACTCATGCACCTCCTTTGGGTCTCTTCGCTTCTTCCCCCGCGGCAAAGCCCGAATTCGCCTATGCGATGGCGTCATTTCACCAAAATCCAATTGCCGCAATGTTAGTTGATCGCGGAATGTTAGGTGTGCATCAGCCGTCACGAATGGATCGTCGGCTACTCGTCAATTACGGGTTGGTTCAATACAAGAGGGCTGCGGCCGATGACGTGTTGCTCTGTGCGTGAGGCGAATGCAGGTTGACGGTGGGTTGATTTTCTCGTGGCGGCTGTCGGGCCGGGCGGCGTATGCTGCCCGGCGTGCCGCCCGCTGCTCGATAGCGGTCTCCGGCGCTGGAGAAAGACCATGCGCATGATCATGAAGGTGAAACTACCCCTTGAACCTTTCAACACGCTGGTTCGCAAGGGTTCGATCGAGGCGACGATGAAGAAGCTGCTTGAGGCCACAAAGGCTGAGGCAGCGTACTTCACGGAAACCGAGGGACACCGTGGCGGAATCCTGGTGGTGGATGTGCCGAATCCGTGGGACGTTCCGCGGCTGTCGGAGCCATGGTTCCTGGCATTGCACGCCGAGGTGCGGTTCCAGATTTGCATGACTCCGGAAGACCTGGGCCGGTCCGGACTGAATTCGCTGGGCAGCGGGTGGGCCTGATCAGAGACGATCTCCTTCACACGGGCAGGGATCTCCCCCATCCCGGCCTTCGGCATTTGATAGACTCCCCTGACATTGCATTTCAGTTTTCCGGAGGTCGTTGGTCATGTCCTCACTGCGCCGTTTTGGGTTGGTTGCGCTGGTTGCCGCGTGCACGATTTCACTGGTTGCACAGCAGCCGCAAACGCCGGGGCGCACGCTGGTGCGCGCGGGACATCTGCTGGACGTGAAGACGGGCAAGGTTGCCGATGCGCAGACGATCGTGGTGGTGGGCGACACGATCCAGGCCATTGAGCCGAGCGCTTCAGTGACGGCGCAGCCGGGCGACAAGGTGATCGATCTCGGCAATTTGACGGTGCTGCCGGGACTTATCGACGTGCACACGCATTTGACGATGAATACGGACTTCGATCCGTATCACGAGGTGACGGAGACCGACGCCAAGGACGCGATCAACGGCGTGGTGAATGCGCGGACGACGCTGATGGCGGGGATCACGACGGTGCGCAATGTAGGCGCGGGCGGGTTTGTGGATGTGGACCTGCGCGACGCCATCAACGCGGGCCAGGTGCCGGGGCCGCACATGCAGGTGAGCGGTCCGCTGATCGGGATTACGGGTGGGCACTGCGACAACAACCTGCTGCCGTACAAGTACCATGCCACGGACGACGGGGTGGCTGACGGCATTGCGGCGGTGCAGCACAAGGTGCGGGAGAACATTAAATATGGCGCCGACCTGATCAAGATCTGCGCGACGGGCGGAGTTCTGTCGAAGGGAGACGATCCGCAGGCGTCGCAGTTCACGCTGGAAGAGATGCAGGCGATTGTGGCCGATGCGCATCGGCTGGGGCGCAAGGTGGCGGCGCACGCGCACGGGGCGCAGGGGATTTTGTGGGCGACGGAGGCGGGGGTTGACTCGATCGAGCACGGCAGCTACATCGACGATGCGGGCATCGCGGCGATGAAGCAGCATGGCACGTATCTTGTTCCCACGCTGTACCTGGAGGACTGGATGGTGCAGTCAGGCCATCTGCCGGCGTTCTACCAGAAGAAGATGGTGGACGTGAGCGCCGTGGCCAAGAGCAACATCAAGCGCGCGATGCAGGCGGGCGTGAAGATCGCGATGGGCACGGATGCGGCGGTTTATCCGCATGGGCTGAATGCGCATGAGCTGGATGTGTATGTGAATCAGCTTGGCATGGCTCCGCTGGCGGCGCTGCAGACGGCGACGATCCATGCGGCCGACCTGATGGGCTGGACGGCGAAGACGGGGACGCTGGAGCCGGGGAAGTGGGCGGACATGATCGGCGTGGAGAAGAACCCGCTCGACGATATACGAGTATTGCAGGATGTGAAGTTTGTGATGAAGGGCGGAGTGGTCTACAAGGGTGAGTCGAGGTGAGGGACTGCGGGCCCAGTACCTGCCGGCCCTTCGAAGCGGGAGGCGTCGAGGGGCCCGGTTGGATCTATTCGTAGTCGGAGCGGCGGTAATTGGGGTTGAGCCGGGGATCTTTGGATTTGTGGGAAGGGCGCCAGGCGCGATGTTCAGCGAGAACCGGGATGCCTTCCGCATCCTGGTCGCGGAGCAGAATCCACTGCTTGCGCTCGATACCCTTTGAGGGTGACGAAGAGGACTTTGAGCCGAGCAGCAGCCAGGTGCAGAATGCACCCGCGAGGAGCAAGGCAACCAACAGGAAAGGATTGATATGGGACAGGTGTCCCAGAGAGGCAGACCAGTTGCTTGCCGCGATATCTGTATGCATAACAACCCCCTGGCAGATGTGTTTCGCCATCCTTCTATGCGAGCCCGCGGCTGAACTTGTCGGCGGCTGGCTTTAGAGGCTCCAGTGACTCGTACAACAGAGCCGATCGCACGGATGTTCGCTTGCCAATGTCTCTACGCTACGGCCCTTTCGCATTGAGAACAATGCAGCTTTCAGGTAGACCGGGTGCCGCTTAGGTAGGTGGGCTGCTCCTGCAAGGTAATACCACTTCGGTTATCGGAAGGGCTAGAAGTGCGCGGGAAAGCGGTACGGACCGCGCGTGCGGTGATCGAAGACCGCTGGCCGGGCGGAACTAACGATGCGGGCGCCGGACTGTGGCGGCGAAGGCGCGCCGGACCGACGCTGGATCAGGCTTCGGGCCAGCGTGGAGAGATGCGGATGAGGTCGAGGTTGCCCAGGTCCTGGACTGCGAAGACAGGCGAGGTGGCAGGGACGGCGAGGATGCCGCGCGGGGGCAGGTCGATCTCGCCAAAGCTGGGGCTGGTGATGCGCGCGGATCCGGCTGCCGCAAACAGATAGGAGAGGCCTGGCGTGAGTTCATCGTCTCCAGGCAGAGTGGCGCTGGATCGGCTGACGGCGACTTGCATCCGTTCGACGCAGAAGTAGTCTTCGTCGACGAGGATGGTGCGGTCTTCGAGCACGCGAGGCGGCACCTTGCCGGCGCGGGTTACGAGGCGCATGGCCTCCAGCGATTTTTCAATGTGCAGTTCGCGCGGGCGGCCGTAGTCGTACATGCGGTAGGTGATGTCGGAGTTCTGCTGGGTTTCAAGCAGAATCGAGCCGGGCCAGATGGCGTGCACGGTACCCGCATCGACGAAGACCATGTCGTCTTTGGCGATGTCGAGGACCTGAAGGTTTTTCTCGAGGGTCCCGTCGGCGATGCCGGTTCTGACCTGTTCTGTGGTAACGCCGGGCTTGAGGCCGGCGGCGACCTGGGCGCCGCTGTCTGCGGCGAGGGCATACCAGCACTCGGTCTTGCCACGGGGCTGCCCGTACTTCCTGGCCAGCCAGTCGTCGGGATGCACCTGGACACTGAGCTTCTCGCGGGCAAAGATGACTTTAATGAGCAGGGGAGAGGCCGAGTCGGGGCTGCCTTTGCCCAGCATCGCCTCAGGAGTCTCTGCAAAGACGGCGGCCAGGGTTTTGCCGGAGTGGTGGCCAGTGGCGACCAGGCACTCATCGCCGGTAAGCCAGACTTCGCCGATAGGGCTGTCGGTGGCCTGGTCATACCAGGGACGGAGGTCGGTGTATCCCCAGACGCGGTGGACGAAGCGGGGTTCAAGACGAAAAGGGGTCAGCGCAGCGAACACGGAGTCTCCATTGGGATTTGGGGAGGGCGCCGCTTTGCGAAATATGCCGAATTTTGCCATCGGACAGGCTACTCGCTGCCGGCAAATTGATAATGCGGGCCCGGTTCCGGCATGTTCAATCTAGCAGACCGGCGGGCGGGGCAGGGAATCCAGACCTAAGTCGCTCATAGTAAATCGTGTATTGCGTTTTTGAGGAGGATGGTGGAGGAGTGGCTGGTCTGAGGCGACAAGGGTATTGTCGGAGCCGCTGTCTGCTGTGTAGAGTTTCCGTGCACAATTCTTGCCCTTCATGGACGACCGCAGGGCTCGGAAACGTTAGGTAAAAAAGCGATTTTGTACGCATTTTCCTCGACGATTCGACGGGGCATTGCGTCATAACTTGCAGGACCCTGTTCAGTGAAGTAGGTTTCCATGCGCAAGCTGATCTTCCTCGGGCTTTTTACGGTATTGACCGTCCCGGTCATGGCGGCACGACGAGTCACGGTGGCTCAGCTCGAACAGGCTCTTGCCGCAGGCTCGGCCGCGCACCGAAGTGACGCCGAGGCAGCCCGGCAGATGGGCGAGCTGGAGATGACCGAGCGGCTGACCCATCCCACACTCGATCGTCTTGCCAGCGTCTTCAAGGTAGGACCGCATACGGCCGTGGCGCTGGATCTTCTGGCGGACCAGTCCGCGTTTCTGGCGCCGCCGGCGAGCGAGTTGCCGGCCACGGAGCCTCCCGATGCAGCAACGCAGCAGCACATGCTTGCCGCGGCCCAGGCTTACGCGGTGGCCACCTGGTCGCGCATGCCCAATTTTCTTGTCACGCGCGTGACGCATCGGTTTGACGATGCGCCGCATGTTCTGGCCAAAGGCGACTGGCCTGTGAGCGCAGGCCTGCAGTTCACAGGCACTTCGTCGCGTCAGGTGACGTTTCGCGGCGGCAAAGAGGCGCCGGAGGGCGCAGACGGCGCGTCCTCGCAAAAGGAGGCGGCGCAGGAGGTGGGCCTGAGCAGTTGGGGAGAGTTCGGCCCCGCGATGACGGTGGTGCTGGCAGACATGGCGGGCCACAAAACGACCTTCAGCCATTGGGAGCGGACTGCCGCGGGCATCGCGGCCGTATTTCATTACGAAGTGCCGCGAGAGGCCTCGCACTATGCAGTCGCTTTCCGCTTCTTCTCGAATACGGTCATCGGCCGCACGCAGTTTGGGTATAGCGGTCACAACCGCACCCCCCAGCAGGTTGCTAATATTCCGCGCGAGAAAGAACAGAGTACGTTCAGTGAGACGCCGGCATATCACGGCGATATCGCGATTGACCCGGCGACAGGCGCAGTTCTGCGCATCACGGTTGAGGCCAGTCTGAGCAGCGATGACCCTCTGCTGCGCGCGGCGACGATGATCGAGTACGGGCCCGTAACGATCGGAGACCGCCAGTTCATCTGTCCCATGCGGAGCCTTGCAATTTCGCGAGAGCCGGCATGGATGGCGGGCGCGTCGAGCGGTTCGAGCGCGGCGCTGAATGGTGTAGGCGACGACTCGCTGTGGCAGAGTCCATTGAGCAGGCCGGCGAACAAGACCATTCTGCTGATCAATGAGACGACGTTCAGCGAGTATCACCGGTTTGGTTCGACGGCGCGGATTCTTACGGCGGATGCTGCCGGTGCGCCGCCGAGCCAAACTCCGCCTGCGGAGGCGCGGGCCGCGGCTGGCGCCGGTCCCGGCGAGAACGCTCAGGTTGAGACGGCTCAGGAACATGCTGCGGTGAATCAGGGAGCGGCGAATGCCACTGCGGTGGAGACCGCTGCAGCCCAACCGGCAGCGCCCCCTGCCGCTGCGCCCGGCCCCGCGCCACCATCTGCGCCGATTGTTCCGGAGATCAGCATGAGCGCGGCCACGGCGCTTCCCGATCAGCCCGCAGTCGCGCAGCCCACTGACAGCGGCTATTCCATCAAGGTCACCTCGCGGCTGGTGAATGTGGGGCTGGTTGCGCGCGACAAGAAAGGCCGCCCGGTGACCGATCTGAAAGCTGATGAGATCGAGCTCTACGACGACGGCCACAAACAGGAACTACGGTCATTCACAGCTCCTGAGGGTCTGCCGCAACCGGCAGCTTCGGGTGCTTCCGGAGCCGTGCCGGCAGAGGAGGTTTACTCCAACCGCGCGAGGGCTTCTCTGGCAGCGGATGGCGCGCCGGCTGCGGCAGACGCAGGGGCCACGATTCTCCTCATTGACGAGAGCCACATTGCCTGGGCCGACATGAGCTTTGCCCGAGAACAGATCCTCAAGTTCCTCGGTTCGCTGGCGCCGTGGGAGCGCGTGGGCCTCTATACGATGAACGGCCTGGGTTTTCGCGTTCTCGCGGAGGTCACCAAGGACCATGCCGCGCTCATTGCGCGCATGCAGAAGTTCATGCCCAGCGCGCAGTCGGCGGCCGAAGCGCAGGATGAGGAGACGCGTAACCGCCAGCACTTCGACGAAGTTCACAACGTTGCCGATTTGAATACAGTCAACGGCAACCACATGGATGTGCCAGATTCGACGCAGCCGATCGATCCGCAGCTGATGACGATGGGAGACGACCCGACGCGATCGGCGATGGTGATTCTTGTTCAGGTTGCGCGCCACCTTGCCGCTCTTCCGGGCCCAAAGAAATTGGTCTGGGTATCGAGCGACAACGTCTTTGCCGACTGGACGGACCAGTCGGTGGGCATTGAAAAGTCGCCGAAGGCGATGGCGTCATTTCAGCTGCATGCGCAGGAGGCAATGAATGAAGCGCATGCGGCGGTTTATCCCTTCGATGTGTCGCAGCTCGAAGGTGGCGCGATCACAGCCGATCTGCAGCACCAGAATGTGCAGTTGAATCAGGCCGCGGCAGACTCAGCCAGCCTGGGGGGTGGCGCAACGATGTCGCGCAACAACGGGCCAGGGCGGATTGATGCAGCGATGAGCCAGGATATCCATCCGGTGCAGGGATCAGTGCGGGAGGTCGCTTCGGGCACGGGAGGCCGGGTGATTCGACGCGCGGGAGATCTTGCCGGCCAGCTTGAAAGCATCGTCAGCGATGAACGTGCCACTTACGCTTTGAGTTTTTCGCCCCAGGGTCCGGCAGACGATCAATACCACAAGATCGAGATCAAGGTGCAGGGACGGCGCGGTGTGTCGCTCCGATACAGGTCGGGCTACTTTTTCAACAAGGAGCCGGAGACGCTGAAGGATCGGTTCCGCCAGGCCGTCTGGCAGCCGCAGGATGTGAACGAGATCGGCGTGACCGCGACGCCGTCGCCGGGCAGCGGAGAACTCACGGTGAAGGTTGAAATTGCCACTGCGGATCTCGGTCTGGAGCAACGCGGAGACCGGTGGATGGACAAACTCGATATCTTCCTGATCCAGCGAGACGATGCGGGCCTGCATGCGCAGCTCGAGGGGCAGACGCTCGGCTTGCGGCTGAAGCCGGCGACCTATCAGCGGCTGATGCCGCAGGGCGTGCCATTTGAGCGTTCGATTTTTCTTAAACCCGGCATGACTTCTGTGCGGGTCCTGGTGGTGGACGAAAACACCGGGCGCATGGGATCGGTTACGCTTCCGGCATCTTCGATTCATTCAGGCATATGATGCACACGCGATCAACATCACATCACAGCCACGCGCGCCGGCTTCAACGTACAATGAGCGCGCCAGATCTCTGGGGAGGAATGACTTGATGAAGAGTTTTGGATGGACACTGATTCTGGTACTGGCGGCTACGCCCGCCTGGTGCGCAAAGAAGATCACAGTCGCCGATCTAAAGAGCATGCTTGCGGCCATGCACAGCGAAAATAAGCCGGACGCGGACGTTGCCAACGCGCTCAAGCAGGTGGAACTGAGCGAGGAACTGACCAGGGAGACCATGAATAGTCTGGTCGGCGACGTGCCCGGGCAGCTTTCTACCGAGCAGATCTACGTGCTCGAGGCGCGCAGCGCGATGCTGGCTCCGCCGGCGACCGACATTCCCACCGCGGCTGCCCCCGATGCGGCGGGACAGAAGGCGATTCTCGACAAAGCATCCGATTACGTGAGCAAGACCTATGCGCAGCTGCCGGCACTGAGTGCGACCAAGACCACGCTGCGCTTTCAGGACAATGTCGAAGCCGCGGCGCCGAGTTCCGGTCTTGCGGGCAGCGCGACCGATGTCTCAGTCGGTTCAGGCTTCGTAAGTCCCTACCAGTTCATCCACTACATCAATTCGACGGACGCGACGATCACCAGCGACCACGGCGCAGAGAAGCTGCCTTCAGGAAAAGACAAGACGCCGTGGGGCGCTAACAAGATGATCGCGCTGCAGGAACCGGACCCGGATCTCGCGACTGTTTTCGGAGAAGCGCAGGCAGCCGGCGATATCAAATGGGAGCGCTGGGAGAGCCTGAATGGCAAACAGGCTGCCGTCTTCTCCTTCCAGGTTCCGAAGAAGAAGGCGCACTTCCCGATTCACGTGTGCTGCTTCCCAGACGTGCAGCAGACCGGTGTAGCCAACTTTCAATCGGCGGCGATTGCCGGAGCGAGCGGCGGGGGCGCAGGTGGCGCCTCGGGCAACTTCCAGACCAACACCAACTGGCACGACTACAAGACCAACGTGCCGTACCACGGAGAGTTTTTTATCGATCCTGCTACCGGCACGGTGATGCGGCTGGTGACGGCGGCCGAGATCAAGCCGTCTGAAGTCGTGCACCAGGTTGATACCCGCATCGACTACGGGCCAGTCACCGTGGCAGGCAAAGCCATGGTGCTGCCGGTCAGAACGGTTGTGGACACAGAAGTGGTGCCCAACGGCGACTCCGGCGCAGCGGGCAAGTACACAGTGCGGCGCACGCTCTTCACCTCGGAATACAAGGACTACAAATCCGGCGGCATGTAATGCCAGCAACCTTGCGGAGCGGCGGGCGGCGCAGGCCCGTCCCTCCACAAACGAAATACGACAAGGATCATGAAACGCATTGTTTGGGCTCTTATATTTCTATTGCTCGCGACACCTGCGTGGTGCGCAAAGAAGATAACAGTAGGCCAGCTCGAGGACCTGTTGCGCTCGCTGCAGCAGGAGAAGAAAAGCGACGCGGATGTGGCAACGGCTCTCAAACAGGTTGAACTGACGGAAGAGCTGACGCGCGGCGCGATGAACAGCCTGGTGAGCTATGTGCCCGGGCCGCTTTCGACGGAGCAGATCTACGTGCTTGAGGCGCGAAGCGCCGATCTTATCCCTCCGGAAACGGACCTGCCCAAGACGCCGGCGCCGGATGAAGCTGCGCAGAAGGCGATGCTCGGCAAAGCTGCGCTGTACGTGAAGACCGGCTACGATCAGCTGCCAGCCTTGACCGCGACCAGGACGACGCTGCGATTTCAGGACAATGTCGAAACAGTGAGTGGCGGATCGGGTCTGCAGGGCGGGGCGCAGGAGGTGGTGACGGGGGCGGGATTCTCAAACCCGGCTACGTTCGTTCACTACATCAACTCGACACAGGCGCAGATTGCCAGTATTCACGGTGCCGAGAAGTTGCCGGCGGAGAAGGACAAGACACGATGGGGGGCGAACGGAATGATTGCCCTGCAGGCACCGGACCCCAGCCTTGGCGTGATCTTTCGAGAAGCGCAGGCCTCGGGAACCCTGCACTGGCTGCGCTGGGAGCTGATTAACGGCAAATCGGCCGCGGTGTACTCGTTTAAAGTGGACTCGCGCAAAGCGAGGCTGCCCATCAGCGTCTGCTGCTTTCCGAAGATCAATCAAGCCGGCATCGCAACCTTTTACACGGCGACAACGGCGCAGGCCATGGGCGGCGGCAGTGGAGGCGGCGGCGTGAACGGCAACTTCCAGACGACGACGGAATGGAACAAGTTCAGCGCGACGGTTCCCTACCATGGAGAATTGTTTGTCGATCCGGACCTGGGTGTCGTGGTGCGCATGATTGTGCAGGCTGAGCTGAAGCCGTCGGATGTCGTGCATCAGGTGGATACGCGCGTGGATTACAGTCCGGTGAAAGTGGGTGATCGTTTGCTGGTGGTGCCGGTAAAGACCTACGTCATTTCGGAGGTTGTGCCCAAAGGCGATTCGGGCGCCGGAACCTACACGACACGGTGCACATTGTTTACCTCTGAGTTGAAGGGCTACGGACCGGCTGATGCGAATTGATGAATCTCGATGCCGTTCCGATGCGTGGCGCATGCGAAGACGCGCCCGGAGGATCTTGAGCAATGCCCGGGCGCGGAAAATGACGCGCTGCGCTTCTCGCGGTCTCCCCATACCGCACTTATCAACCAGTTGTGCACTGTTGTTTTGTGAGGCAAAGCGATGAGGCGTTTGGTTTGCGTAGTGATGATGCTCGCGGCAGTTCCAGCGTGGGCTGCCACCAAGATGACCGTCGAACAGCTCCAGCAGAAGCTCGCCGATCTTCAGAAGGCCGGAAAGTCAGATGAAGATGTGGCTACAGAACTCAAGCAGGTTGAGTTGACCGAAGAGATGACGCATACAGCCGAGCAGAAGCTTGCGCAATTGATTCCAGGGGAACAGTCGACCGAGCAGTTGTTCATTCTTCAGGGCCGCAGCGCGTTTTTGCCGCCGCCGGCATCCAGCATCCCGCCGGCTCCTGCTCCGGATGAAGCGACGCAGAAACAGATTCTCTCAAAGGCGATGGACTATGCGATGAAGGTCTATGCCGCGCTGCCTGCGTTCGAGGCGACAAAGTCGACGGCGCGTTTTCAGGACGATCTGACCAACTCCAGCAGCGCGCCGGGGCTCGACGTTCCCGGACCGAATACCTTTGTACGGATGTCGGAAGCGCAGACCGAGCAGGTGACCATCGACAAAGGTGTCGAGAAACCGGAAAGCAAAGAGAAGGTGTCATGGGGCGAGAACGGCAAGATTTCGCCTCAGGGGCCGCCACCTTCGCTCGAGACGGTTCTCGGCGAGGCATCTGCAAACGGGAAAGCGGTGTGGGAGCGCTGGCAGATGGTTGGCGGCAAGCAGGTAGCGGTCTTTTCCATTCAGGTCGACAAGAAGAAGTCGCACTACGCAGTGGACTATTGCTGTTTTCCGCACACAAATACAGCGAGCGGCGTAGCAACACAGGGCACATTTGCGCCGGTGCCCGGCGAGATTCAGTCTGTCACGGCGTATCGGCCGTTCAAGAAGACGGTGGGCTATCACGGTGAGGTTTTCATCGATCCGGACTCTGGCGCGACTCTGCGCCTGATTCTGCATGCCGACTTGAAACCGTCAGATTACGTGCACCAGGAGGCGGTGCGCATCGACTACAGCCCGGCGACCGTCGACGGCAAGGAATACGTTCTGCCTCTGGCGGGTTTTACGCTGAGTGAAGTCGTGCCCAATGCCGATTCGAGCGCCTACTCAGTACGCCACCTGCTGCTGAACGATACGTACACGCGCTACATGCTGCAGAAGTAGCCCAGGCGCGGCGGGTGGGTCATTGGGCTGGAAAACCAGGCGCTCTCACGCTATGCTCACCGCATGACGCACTCGCTTGTGTTGGATCACATGTTCCAGCTGCCGCTTCCCGTTCTTGAGAAGCTGCTTCGCCCGGTCATCGTTTACCTTGTGCTGGTTCTGCTGCTGCGGCTTTTTGGCAAGCGCGAGCTGGCGCAACTCAACCCCTTTGACCTGGTTGTGCTGCTTTCGCTGTCGAACACCGTGCAGAACGCCATCATCGGCGATGACAACTCGGTGACCGGCGGCGTAATTGGTGCGTTCAGTCTGCTGGGCATCAACTGGATCGTCGTGCGTGTCCTGTTTCGGTCGCCGCGGCTCAAGCGCGTGTTAGAGAGCAGATCGGTGGTCCTGGTGCACGAAGGCCAGGTTGACCGCAAGGCGCTTGAGCGGGAGTCTCTGACCCGGGAAGAGCTTCTCGAAGTGATCCACCGCCAGGGTTTTAACCATTTGCGCGACGTGCGCCGCTGCGAACTCGAACCCAACGGGACATTTTATGTGGAGCCGTTCGAGCCGTCGGGCGCAGACAAGCACCACGAAGAGTTGTTGGCGCGTCTCGACGCGTTGAGCAAGGAGTTGGCCGCGCTTCGGCCGCAGACGTCAGGCAGTTGACGCTGGAGATTTCTGCCGGCAATCACTCCCACTCGATGGTGCCCGGTGGCTTTGACGTGACGTCGTAGACCACGCGGTTGATGCCGCGCACCTCGTTCACGATGCGATTCGAAATTCGCTTCAATACGTCGTAGGGCAGAGGCGTCCAGTCGGCGGTCATGCCGTCTTCAGAATGGACGGCGCGGATTGCGGCGGTGTAAGCGTAGGTGCGCTGATCGCCCATGACGCCCACGCTCATGACCGGCAGAAGGACGGCGAAACTTTGCCAGATTTTTGAGTAGAGCCCGGCAGACTTGATCTCGCTGACGACGATGTCGTCGGCTTCCTGCAGAAGCGCCACGCGTTCCGGTGTGACTTCGCCGAGGATGCGCACGGCGAGGCCGGGGCCGGGGAATGGCTGCCGGCCCAGGATGTCGTCGGGCATGCCGAGATCGCGGCCGATGCGCCGGACTTCGTCTTTGAAGAGATCGCGCAGGGGCTCTATGAGCTTGAGCTTCATGCGCTCGGGCAGTCCCCCCACGTTGTGGTGGCTCTTGATGGTCTGGCTCGGGCCCTTCACGCTGCTGGATTCAATCACGTCGGGATAGAGCGTGCCCTGGACGAGCCAGTCCACGCCACCCGTTTCTGTCGCAATGCGCGCGGCCTCGTCGTCGAAGACGGCGATGAACTCCGCGCCGATGCGTTTGCGCTTCAGTTCAGGATCGGTGACGCCGGCGAGTTGCGCGAGGAATCGTTCGCTGGCATCGACCGCGACGAGGTTGAGGCCCAGTTTGTCGCGCAGATTCTTCTGTACGTTGACGAACTCGTTCTTCCGCAGCACGCCATTGTTCACAAAGACGCAGGTGAGCTGGTTGCCGATGGCCTTATGGACCAGCACGGCGGCGACAGAGGAGTCGACGCCGCCGGAGAGAGCGCAGATGACGTGCCCGCCGCCGACTTTTTCGCGGATGGAGGCGACGGTGGTTTCGATGAAGTGAGCGGGCGTCCAGTCACCGCGGGCATTGCAGATGGAGAAGGCAAAGTTTTTGAGCAACTGCGGCCCGAGCGGCGTGTGGTGGACTTCAGGGTGGAACTGGACGGCCCAGATGCGGCGATCTTCGTTGGCGATTCCAGCAAGAGCGTTGGAAGTGACGGCTGTCCGAT
>Ga0335085_10010776_pt1 | contig 13635 bp, 8 predicted proteins | sample Lox_Sample_45_FD_206712 | JGI IMG/M metagenome (GOLD analysis project Ga0335085, IMG submission 206712) | Soil microbial communities from Loxahatchee National Wildlife Refuge, Florida, United States - Lox_Sample_4.5 | ecosystem: Environmental > Terrestrial > Soil > Wetlands | place: USA: Florida...
GATGATTGGCATGATGACGTCGCCGACCAGCGAATTCACGATGGCCCCGAACGCCGCGCCGATGATCACGCCCACGGCGAGATCAACGACGTTGCCGCGCATGGCGAATTTTTTGAATTCCTCAAGCATCGTGGCCCTCCCGGTTGGTCAAATCCGCATCCGTCCCCTGCGAGCGGGAACCAAGCCGATCGCTTCCGCCTGTGGCCGAAGTAACGGCCTAGTTGACGAGACCGGCATGCACCATGGCGTCGCGCACCGCGGCCTTGGTCTTGTCGGCAACCGGCACCATCGGCAGCCGCACGGTGTCCGCGCACTTGCCGAGCAGCGACAGCGCGTATTTGGCCGGCGCCGGATTGGTCTCGATGAACAGCGCCGTGTGCAGCGGCATCAGCTTGTCCTGCAGCTTGAGCGCGCCCGCATAGTCGTCCTTGAGACAGCAGGCCTGAAATTCCGCGCACAGCCGCGGCGCCACGTTCGAGGTCACCGAGATGCAGCCGTGGCCGCCATGGGCCATGAAACCGAGCGCGGTCGCATCCTCGCCGGAAAGCTGGTTGAAGTCTTCGCCCATGGCAGCGCGCTGCTGCGATACGCGCACGACATTGGCGGTCGCATCCTTGACGCCGGCGATATTCTTGAGCTCGAACAGTCGCTTCATTGTGTCGACCGACATATCGATCACCGAGCGCGCCGGAATATTGTAGATCAGGATCGGAATGTTGATCGCGTCGTTGATCGCCTTGAAGTGCTGGTAGAGCCCTTCCTGGGTCGGCTTGTTGTAATAGGGCGTGACCACGAGCACGGCGTCGGCGCCGGCCTTTTCGGCGTGCCTGGCGAGATCGACCGCTTCCTTGGTGGAGTTCGAGCCGGCGCCCGCCACCACCGGCACGCGTCCGCGCGCCTCATCGATGCACCATTCGACCACGTCGCGGTGCTCCTCGTGGGAAAGCGTCGGGCTCTCGCCGGTGGTGCCGACGGGAACGAGCCCGTTGGTGCCCTCCGCGATCTGCCAATCGACCAGGCCCCGGAACGCTTTCTCGTCGACCGATCCGTTATTGAACGGGGTGACGAGCGCGGTGAACGAGCCTCGAAAACGTGTCTTGGCGGTCATGGTGCGATCCCCGGCACGGCCCGCCCGGCAACATGGCGCCTGTGGCAATGGGTCCGGCCGAAAGCATCAATATCGGGTCACGATACACCTTGAAAGACCCTTCGACGGCCGGTGGACACAGTCCTGGGCCGCCTGGACAGTGCCCCGCTTTTGCCGCGAAACTCGGAAAATGTCGCGCCGGCTCCCAGGAACTTAGGATTTCATCAATCTTACCGGCCGATGAGGTTCTCTGGAGCCAGTTCTCAGAAACCACAGCGGCAGGGCGCCGCGGCCGGGAGGGTTTGAGCCGGTGACAGCAATCCGAATTATCGCCTTGTGCGCCGTCATTCTCGTGGCCGGCGAAGCTCTTGCGGCCCAATCGGACTCAGGGCCGGTACCGGTACCGAACCCGCGTCCCGCGGCCAAGACCGACAAAACCGGCAAGAGCGAGAAGAACAGCAAGAACGAAAAGACCGGTAAGAACGAGAAAGCTGGCAAAAACGACAAGGCCGCCGCGAAGCACGAAAAGACCGGCAAAGCCGAAAAGACCGCCAAGAATAAGCCTCACGCCGCGCCGGCCGCGACGCCGGTTTCGCTGCGGCCCGGAACAACCGCCTTGACCATCGCACCGGCCATACCGGCGGGCCCGCCGGCGCGATCCGGTCCGCCGTTCGCCATGGCGACCAGCATGGCGATCTCGCCGCTCGACCTTAGCGCCGTGAAGCAGGCGATCGAGCTTGCCCATCGCGGCCGGCCCGGCGATGCGACCAATATGGAGAGCCAGATCTCCGACCCGGTCGCGCGCAAGCTTGTCGAATGGGCGGTGCTGCGCAGCGACAATAGCGATGGCGATTTCGCGCGCTACGCGGCGTTCATCTCCGCCAATCCGACCTGGCCGAGCGTGCCGACATTGCGCCGGCGCGCCGAAATGGCGCTTTGGCAAGAGCGCTCCGACCCGCAGACGATCCTCGCCTTCTTCCGCAGCGAGCCGCCGCATACCGCCAAGGGCAAGTTCGCGCTGGCGCGCGCGCTGCTCGCCCAGGGCGATGCCACCACTGCGGCGCAGCTTGTCCGTGACGCCTGGCGCAACGACGCCTTCTCTGGCGACGCCGAAGCACAGGCCCGTGACGCTTTCGCCGGCATCATCACCACCGCCGATGACGAAGCGCGCATGAACGTACGCCTATACGTCGAGGACGAAGACGCTGGCATGCGCGCGGCGCATCATCTCGATCCGGTCGAATTCGCCATCGCCAAGGCGCGCGTCGCCGTAATCGACAAGGCCGGCAATGCCAAGGCGCTGCTCGACGCCATACCCGCCGCCGCGCAGCACGATCCGCTCTATATGTTCAGCCGTATCCAATGGCTGCGGCGCAACGACAAGATCGCCGAAGCCGCGCAATGGATGGCGGCGGCGCCGCACGATCCGGCGGTGGTGGGCGATCCCGATCAGTGGTGGATCGAGCGGCGGCTCATTGCGCGCAAGCTGCTCGACACCGGCGAATTCAAGACGGCCTACGATATCGCCAGCGCCGCGGCGCCGCCGAAGGGCGAGAACCTTCGCGCCGAGCAGCAGTTCACCGCAGGCTGGATCGCGCTGCGCTTCCTGCACGAGCCGACCGCTGCGCTTGCCCATTTCGCACGGATCGCCGACGGCGTCACCAACCCGATCACCTTGGCGCGCTCGTTCTACTGGCAGGGCCGCGCCGCCGAGGCTTTGGGACGCGATCGCGAGGCGCGCGGCCATTACGAAACCGCGGCGCGTTACCCGACGGCTTATTACGGGCAGATCGCCCGCGCACGGCTCGGCCTCGACGAGGTGAACCTGCGCCCGATGCCGGCGCCGCCGGCCGACCTGCACGCGCTCGAACTCGCCAAGGTTTTCGAGATCCTTTACGCCATCGATGCCCGCGACATGCTCGCTTCCATGGCGGCCGAACTGGGCGACAAGGCAACCGACGGCGATGCGCTGGCGACGCTCGCCGCGGTCACGGCGCGCCACAACGATGCGCGTTCGACCATCCTGATCGGCAAGCCGGCGCTCGGCCGCGGCTTCCCGTTCGAGCACTATGCGTTCCCGGATTTCGGCGTGCCGGACTTCCAGCAGATCGGGCCTCAGGTCGAGCGCTGCGTGATCTATTCGATCGTGCGCCAGGAGAGCGCGTTCAATCCGCGGGTGGTTTCCAGCGCCAACGCGCTGGGACTGATGCAGGTGACGCCAGCCGCGGGCCGCGATACCGCGAAGAAGTTCAACGTCTCGTTCAATCAAAAGCGATTGATGGACGACGTCACCTATAATGCGCAACTCGGCAGCGCTGAACTCGGCAGCGACATCGCCGACTATCGCGGCTCCTACATCCTGGCTTTCGTCGCCTACAATGCGGGTCGCGGCCGCGCCAAACAATGGATCGAGCAATACGGCGATCCGCGCGACCCGAAGGTCGATCCCATCGACTGGATCGAACGCATCCCGATCTCGGAGACACGCAATTACGTGCAGCGCGTGCTCGAGAACATGCAGATTTATCGCGCCCGCTTCGAGAACAGCTCGAAGCTCTTGATCGAGGCCGACTTGCATCGCGGTGGCTAGTTCGATCGAAAGCGCCTACGCTGCTCATGGCGTTCAAGACAACGGGCCTGGCATGTCCGACGGCGGCGCGCGCGAACCCGGTAGAAGCACATTCGTCTCCGCGCAGGACGGACTGCGCCTGCATGTGCGCGAATACGGCTCCCGCACGTCGCGGGTCCTGCCGGTCGTCTGCCTGCCCGGCCTGACAAGAACCGTCGGCGATTTCGACGTACTGGCGCCTGCGCTCGCTGCCGACGGCGAGCGACACCGGCGCGTGATCGCGATCGATTCGCGCGGTCGCGGCCAATCCGAGTACGACCGCAATCCGGAGAACTACAATCTCGCCGTCGAGCTCGCCGACGTCGTGGCCGTGCTGACCGCACTTGCCGTCGACGCTGCGGTTTTCATCGGAAGCTCGCGCGGCGGCCTTCTCACCATGCTGATGGGCGTGGCCCGCCCCGCCGCCGTCGCGGGCGCGGTGCTGCACGACATCGGCCCCGTGATCGAGCCCAAGGGCCTGGCGCGACTCAAGAGTTACGTCGGCAAGATGCCGCAACCGCGCAATTTCGAGGAGGGCGCCGAGATCCTCAGACGCCTGTTCAGCGCCCAGTTCCCCAAGATCACGCCAGAGCAATGGCTCGGTGCCGCGCACCGCACCTGGCGGACCAAGGAAGGGCAACTCGAACCGACCTACGACGTGCGCCTCGCTCACACGCTTGCAAGCATCGACATCGAGCGTTCGCTGCCGCCGCTGTGGAACGAATTCGACGCATTGTCACGCGTACCGGTGATGGTAATTCGCGGCGCCAATTCCGACATCCTCTCAGCCGAAACCGTAGCGGCCATGGCGGCACGGCATTCCGGATTGGAAGTCATCGAAGTGCCGGATCAGGGGCACGTGCCCCTGCTTGACGGCGACGATCTGATCCGCCGGATCGCCGCATTTGTCGCAAAGTGCGACCGGTCCGCCGACCGCAGTTCCCCGGATGCGGCGCAGCGCGCAGCGGTGCACCGCTGACCCCGGGGCACGCTTGACAGCTCCGAGCTTGGAACGATCCCGGGTCTACGGCGCATCATTGCACTTCGTCTCGTGCCGCACCGCGCCCTGGAAACGGGGGATGGACTAGCCGTAGACGGAAACAGCAAAAAACCCCGGCGGAGGACCGCCGGGGTTTCCCGAATTCACGCCTTGATCAGACGATCAGGGCAGGAAGTCGCGATGGATACGAGCGGTGAACGACCAGTTGCTCTCGGTGCCGGCCACAAGCGTGCCGGGAGCAGCACCTGTCAGAGCAAAATTGCCGAGCGTACCGGTCGTCGTCGACCCACCTTGCAGCTGGTTGTAGATCACTTCGACGCCCAGATAGAGGGTCTTGGTCACGTCCCATTGCAGGCGAGAACCAATGCCCCACTCACTCCAGTTCACGTTACAGCCGGGAGTGGCAGTAGCCGCCGTACCGACGCCGAAGCCGAAGCCGCCCGCTGTGCAGAGGATGGCGTTAGCTTGGGAGTTGTACTTGATCTGCATGTAGTTGCCGGTCAACGACTGGTGCCATTGCGGCGTCCAGTAGTGTTCGAAGCCGCCGTTGAAGCTCCAACCGGTGGTGAGATTGCAACCCGTCGCGGTGGCGGCAGCGATCGTACCGCCGAACACGCAGTCGCTCATCACGCCGAAGGCCTGGTTGCCGCCGTTGAGGATATCTTCCGTGGTGTTTCCACCGTTGTCGAGATATCGAGTGGCGCCTTCCGTATAGTTGCCTTCCATCGTGAGATAGTCGCCCATGGCGAGCATGGGGAAGTTGATCTTCAGGCCTGCGCCGACGACCCATCCCCACTGGTCGCCGGGATGACCCGAACCCGCAGTAGTCCCATAGTAGAGGGAATTGACTTCGTGGGCCACGGCCATGATCTGCCCGCTGCCCCAAGCCTGATCGATGCGGATATTGCCGACAATATCAGGAGATTGCCAGCCACCATAACCGGCGCCGCCAGTGGTTGTGCCAGAGATCGTGCCAACGCCGAGCGTCGTCGTACCGGTCTGGTTGATGATCTGGTTCATGCGGCGCATTTCACCCGAAATCGTCGCACTGACGCCGTTGCCGAACTGGGCTGTATAACCCCAGATCCACCAGCCGCCGTCACCCGTGTCCTGCGAATTCATGAAGCCGGCACGGTAATTCAAGGCAGCCGCGCTGTAGAAGTCGTAGAACGACTGGCTGAGACCGGCGGTGATACCGGCCCATTGGACGAACGCACGGTTGGCGTAGGTTCCGACCGGCCCTTCGCTCGCGGAGGTACCAATGTCACTTGAGGCCAGGCCGACCGCGATGTAGCTGCGGATCGTGCCGTAAGCGCTCTGGTCACGAGCGTCAGCGGTGATGTAACCGCGGGCTCGCGCCGTGAGATTGTTGGTGGCGCGCTGATTCAAGTTGGCGTTGAACGGTCCTGACGTCAGGTTGCCGTTAGTGAAGTCGGTGATTTCAGCGCGGACGTAGCCACCGATCTTTATGCAGATATCGGTGCCTGGCATATAGTAGAATCCCGCCCCATAGAGACTGCAGACCTTCACGTATTCGACCGGCTTGGCCTTGACGGGAAGATCAGCTGCCTGCCCCGCGGATACTGCAACTAAACCGGCCGCGGAGCCGAGGAGGAGGCTTTTGACCATCTTCATTGTGAACCTCCGAATGTTTGCCCTGGGAGGGTTCCGTCTCCGCCGAGGTGATCATCACCCCTGGAAGGTCCCCTTTCAGTCCCCACCGCCCGATTTTTTCAATCCCCGAAAACCCCGGACGGGTCGACTTGGGGTTCCCCCCTCCGTCGCACGGTCACATTAACTGATGAGTCCCGACAGGCAATGAAGAACAGCCCCAATCACAGGGCCTCGGTGCCGTTTTCGGGAAGGTGTTGCGCAAAAAACACGCAATTGTTGCCGCCTAACTATGCGAAAACGCCTCGCGGCGGCCCAGAAATCGAAAGAAATTTTCCGTAAACTCAACAAGTTATCGACCAGCCCCGATTTTCGTCGAAGGCGCGCGGTCCATTGGACGACCGCACTGTCAAATTGCACAGTGCGGCACCTTCCTCCGCACGCGGAAACCGGGCTGCTCACAAATTTCTGATTCTGCAGCCGTCAAGGCCAGCGTCGCCCCACGAACATCGGACCGCGATAGCGTAGCGATTATTTTAATTCTTGAATCTTCGTTGCCGATCCGCGCCCGTCAACAACCGATCGGTTTCGACGATGCAAAAGTCGACGCAAGACGACGCGCCGTACCGCGAATCAAATGCCTTGTCCGCCGCTGGCATTGCCGGACACCGTCACGGCGAAATGCTGAATTTCCTTGCGGCCCATCGGGAAGGTAACTTCAAGTTGGAATTCGTCACTGCCGGTGAAGTCGGCCGCGGAATGATAGAACGCTACGAATGCCGGCACGTCGGTTGCGAGGCATTGCTTGATGTTGGTGGCTTTCAACATGCCGCGCTTGACCGTCACGGTCCCATGCGCCGGCGGAGCCAGCAGCTTGATCGCGGGTAGCGGACCGGACGTGCAATCCGGCTTGATATCGAGATAGATGCCGACGCGCACATCGCGCCCGGCCTGGGCTTTGACTTGGCGCTCGACCAAAGCACCTGATGAAGCACCCTGCGCGTGCGCCGCAAGCATGAATGCGGGCAGCAGCGCAGCGGCAAGCCAACATCGGCTCATTGTGCGCATCGGCAGCCTTGTCTCGATTTCAACTGCCTGCCATCTCGAACGTCATCTCACGCTGAAGCCGGCCTGCCACCCTTGGCCCGAACCGCGAAGGGTGGCGGAGAGGAAGGGATTCGAACCCTTGATACGGCTTTAGACCGTATAACGGTTTAGCAAACCGCCGCCTTCAGCCACTCGGCCACCTCTCCGGACGCCGAAATACCTATGCTTCCGTGGTTTCAACGTCAAACGGGCGGTTCCGATCCCAGGCCCATCTCTGGATCGCAGACCGGCGCGCGTGCACAATGTCCGTCATGCTAGCAAAAGCTTGGTAATCCTCCATCGGAAGGATGCGCAATCCGTTGCCAGTGACGCTTTCGGAAAACGAATCGTTTCGGCAGGCTTTGACGGCCCTTCAAGCCGGTGATGTCAAAGCCGCGGAGCCGTTGTTCAGGGCCGTTTTGCGCCGCCAGCCGAAGCACGTTGCGGCGCTCAATCTTCTTGGCATCGTCCTGATGCAGCTCGGCAGATTTGAAGAGGCCGACGACTATCTGCGCCGGGCGCTCGCCGAAAATCCGGGCTCAGACACGACGCTGTATAACCGCGGCATTGTGTTGAAGGCGTTGGAGCGTCCCGCCGAGGCGTTGGAATGCTTCACACGCGCTTCGATGATCAATGCTGCAGTCGCTGAGACATGGAACAATCGCGGCACGGTGCTCAACGATCTGCATCGGTTCGAGGAAGCGCTTGAGGACTTCGAGCGAGCCATCTCGCTCAATCCAGGCTACGCGGAGGCCCATTGCAACAAAGGCAACGCGTTGACCGGCCTTGATCGCCTTGAAGAGGCATCATCCGCATTCGAGGGCGCGCTTGCGCTTAATCCAAACCTCGCTGAAGCCTGGCTTGGCCGCGGCAATATTTATTTCGAGCGCAAACGATACAATGAAAGTCTCGGTGCGTTTGAAAGGGCACGGGCATTCAAGCCGGCTCTCCCTGAGGCCTGGATCGCTTGCGGCAAAGCCCTCTGCGAACTCAGACGCCACGATGAAGCCGTTTCCGCCTACGATCAGGCGCTGGCCCGCGCGGCCAACAATGCCGAGGCATGGCTTGGCCGCGGCAACGCCCTCAACAGCCTCGGCCGCCACGACCAGGCGTTGGCGGCGTTCGCCAAGGCCCTCAAACTCAAGCCTGAACTCGCCGATGCCTGGCTCGGCCGCGGCAATGTCTTTCACAGGCTCAAGCGCTACGGCGACGCGCTCGCCGCGTTTGAGAAAGCACTCGCGCTCAAGCCGGAACTCGCCCAGGCCTGGCTCGGCCGGGGCAATGTCTATTGCGATCTCAAGCGATGGAAAGGAGCTCTTGCGGCCTACGACCAGGCACGTGCGCTCGATCCCGGGCTTGCTGAAACATGGTTCGGCGCGGGCAATGTCGCCTGCATGCAGGGTCGATACGATGAGGCAATCGCGTCCTATGACAAGGCAATCGCACTGAAGCCAGATTTTGCAGAAGCCTGGTACGGCCGCGGCAATGTGCTGCGCATGGACGGCCGTCGCAACGAGGCATCTGCCGCCATCGATCGGGCGCTGACGCTCAAGCCCGATCTCGCCGCGGCCTGGGTCGTCCGCGCAATCGTGCTCTTCGAGGCGAACAGGCCGCAACAAGCCTTGGCGGCGGTCGACAAAGCCTTATCGATCGAGCCGGATCATGCGGAAGCCATTTCGGCGCGGATCTTCATCCTCGATTTCGTCGATGCCGCCGGCTTCAAGGAACAGCAGGAAGCGCGGCGTTACTGGTGGCAACACGTCGGCTTGCCGATCGCCTCGACCTCGCCACCGCATCACACCAACACCCGCGACCCCGGGCGGACGATCAAAGTCGGATATGTCTCGGCCGATTTCCGCAACCATTCGGCCGGATTTTCCTTCCGGCCGGTCTTGCTCAATCACGACAAGGCGCAATTTGAGATCACCTGCTATTCCTCATGCCACGTCGAGGATGAATTCACCCGCGACTTCCGCCGCGCCGCCGATCGATGGCGCGATGTCGCGCAAGTCTCCGACGACGAACTTGCCGCGCAAATCCAGGCCGATCAGATCGACATCCTCGTAGACCTGTCCGGCCATTCGGAGGGCAATCGGCTGAAGGTCTTCGCCCGCAAGCCGGCCCCGGTCCAGGTGACGGCGTGGGGCCACGCAACAGGGACCGGGTTGCCGACGATCGACTATCTGTTTTCGGATCCGGTCGCATGTCCGGCTGCGGTGCGCTCCATGTTTGCAGAGAAGATATTCGATCTGCCCTGTTTGGTGTCGATCGATCCCTTGCCGGAGGGTGTGCCGTATTCCGACCCTCCCGCGCTGTCGAAAGGATATGTGACGTTCGGCGTGTTCAACCGGGCCAACAAGATCTCCGACGCGTGCGTTGCGGCCTGGGCTCGCATCCTCGATGCGGTGCCGCGCTCGCGGCTGCTGATGAAGCATTTCGCCTTCGACGACGCCTCGGTGCGAAGCCGGCAACTGGAACGGTTCGCCGCCCATGGCATCGCGCCCGATCGTCTTGCCTTCCTGGGCGCAACCTCGCGGCAGGAGCATCTGGCCGCCTACCGGGAGGTCGATATCTGCCTCGACACATTCCCGCAGAATGGCGGCGTGAGCACCTGGGAATCGATACAGACGGGGGTGCCGGTGATCGCGGTCTTGGGCAACCGCATCGCCAGCCGGGTCGCAGGCGCGATCCTGAGTGCCGTCGGAATGCAGGACTGGGTATCGGAGAACCTCGACGGCTATGTCGCCATCGCTGAGAAATTCTCCGCAAGGCCAGATGACCTCAAAGCCTTGCGGCACGCGCTGTCGGCAAGACTTTCAGCATCGGCCGCCGGCAACGGCTCATCGTATGCAAAAGCCGTCGAAGCCGCTTATCGAACCATCTGGGGCGAGTATTGCCGGTCAGACGGCGATGCCTGATAATCAGCAGCGTCACGCTTCGTTGCTGAGAATTGGCGGAACACTTCTGGGTGCAGCCGCCGTCAGGCCGCCATCGCCGGCGCTTCGACCTCACGATTGCCATGCAGCCAGTCGCGCGCCGCGCGCTGTGCGGCAGCAATCTCGGCGTCCGACATCTGGCTCGCGATTTCACGCCGCAACAGGATCGCCTTGGCATTGCCCTTCATAGCCGCAAGATTGAACCACTTGTGTGCGGCGACGAGATCGACCGGCACGTCGCGACCGATCGAATACATCAATCCGAGTTCAAACAGCATGTCGTCGTAAGCGCGCCCTTCGCCGAGCGGCGCCGCGCTGCTGTCGAGAATATCAAAACGCGCCATCGTCCAACTCCCCTGTCTACGCCTCACCACACCGCGCTCTTGCGCGTCTTCGTGGGCTATCACTCCCTCAGCCGACCCGCGAATAATCCTCAGAAGATTTGAATGGTGGTTTAAGCAATGCGATGAATCGAATCTGAACCGTGGTCGTTGTGATTGCGGTCGCACTCGCAACGTGATGTTAAGAAAGCGGGGCACGCAGAGCGAAAACACAGGCCGGAGCGGACGTTGCACGTCCCGTTTTCAAGTACACCGGGCTCGACTATCCTTTATGTCTCGTGAACGCAGAGGAGTGAATCTGCAATGAGGACCACGCCCACGGTGGCGACGCTGCTTTGCCTGTCGACGATCGCGGCATCCGCGCCGGCGCTCGCCGCAGATCCGTTCGGAACCTGGTACACCGCCGACAAGGACAGCCAGGTCAAGATCGTCAATTGCGGCGGCGCGCTGTGCGGCGCACTGACGTGGCTCAAGGAACCCAACGACCCGGCGACCGGCAGACCGAAGACCGACAAGCACAATGCCGATGCCAGCAAGCAGAGCCGTCCGCTCCTTGGCGTCCAAATCGTCCTCGCCATGAAACCGAGCGGCACGCCCGACCAGTGGAGCGGAAATGTCTACAATGCGTCCGACGGCAAGACCTACAGCGGCACTTTCACCATGACGGGGCCGAACACCGCCGATTTGAAGGGTTGCGTCCTGTTCATCTGCAAATCGCAGACCTGGACGCGGGCGAACTGACGAGGACGCTTTCGCCTGCTGCGAACCGGGACAAAGATGCCGCCCTTCGAACAGCGGTGAAAGCGGACCGCCCCGGATTGCTGGAGAACCGTTCGCACAATGCCGGCAACCGATGACGATCAGGCGCTGCGAGCGGCCTACTCGCTCCACCAACAGGGCAACCTGACCCAAGCCGCCGATTTATATCGTCAGCTCATCGGACGGAATCCCAGGAATTTCCACGCCCTGCATCTTCTCGGGATTCTCGAGGCCGGCGCCGGTAACATCGAGCAAGCGAAGGCTCTGATGGCGCGCTCGCTCGCGATCAAGCCGCCCAACATTCAGTACGTCGAAAACTACGCGACAATTTTATGCCAAGCGCAGGAATACGAGGCCGCGCTGCAATCCTGTCAGAAGGGATTGCTCCTTAACGGCGACAGCGCTTCGCTGCTCTACGTCAGCGCCGTTTCGCTGTTCAAACTCGGGAGGCTTGAGGAGGCGCTCACGCATTTCAACCAGCTCCTGGCGGCGCAGCCGAGGCATATCATGGCGCTCAACGAGCGAGGTTCGGTGCTCGCAGAGATGAAACAATTCGGTGCGGCGCTCGAGAGCGTGGAAATGGCGCTCGGTCTTAATCCGCGCTTCGCCGAGGCGCAGCTCAACAAAGGCAATCTATGCAGTGCGCTCGGGCGCTACGACCAGGCACTTGCCGCTTACGATAGTGCGTTGGCGCTGCGTCCCGACCTTGCCGATGCCTGGCTCGGCCGCGGCAATGCGCTTCGCGCCGGCAAACGCTTCGACGAGGCGATGATTGCGTATGACAAAGCGCTGGCATCGCGGCCCGGCCTTGCCAATGCCTGGCTGGGCCGCGGCAATGTCCTTTACGAGACGCGGCGCTACGGCGAAGCGATTGCCGCATATGACAGGGCAATCGCGTTGAACCCTCGGCTTGCGGAAGCATGGCTAGGCCGCGGCAATTCCCTTTTCCCGATCGGCCGGAATGATGAGGCGATCACCGCCTTCGATCGGGCGATCGAGCAAAAACCCGACCTCGCCGCAGCATGGCTCGGCCGCAGCATGTCGCTGGCTCAAACCAACCGGTTAGCCGAAGCACTCGCCGATATCGACAACGCGCTGGCGCTCAGGCCTGATTTCGCCGAGGCGCTCTCTGCTCGCATCGTCATCCTCGATTTTGCCGCCGAGGTGGGGTTCGAGGAAGCGCGGGATGCGCGCCGAGACTGGTGGCGCGAAGTCGGGCCGACAATCGCCCGAGACCCGACGCTGCAGCATGGCAACAGCCGCGATCCCATCCGGCGCCTCAAGATCGGCTACGTCTCGGCCGACTTCCGCAAACATTCCGCAGCGCTGTCATTCCGGCCGGTCCTGCTTAATCACGACAGGTCGCAATTTGAAATCACCTGCTATTCCTCCTCGCACGGCGAGGACGAGATCACAGAGGATTTCCGCCGCTCGGCGGATTGTTGGCGCGATGTCACGCAATTATCGGACGAGCGGCTTTGCCAGCAGATAGGTGATGATCGGATCGATATCCTTGTCGATCTGTCCGGCCACTCGGCGGGTCATCGGCTCGGCGTGTTCGCGCGGAAGCCGGCGCCCGTCCAAGTCACCGCCTGGGGACACGCAACCGGCACGGGCCTGCCGTCGATCGACTATTTGTTCTCGGATCCGATCGCATGCCCCCCGACGGCGCGCCCGATGTTCGCGGAGAAAATTTTCGACCTGCCCTGCTTTATCTCGGTCGATCCGTTGCCCGATCGGGTGCTGACCGCGGAGCCGCCCGTTCTGTCCAAGGGATATGTAACCTTCGGCGTGTTCAATCGCGCCAGCAAAATTTCCGATCAAGCCGTCACGTTGTGGTCCCGCATCCTCCACACGGTGCCGCAATCGAGGCTGTTGCTGAAATCTTCGGCATTCGACGAGGCGTCGGCCCGGGCGCGGATGATCGAGAGGTTCGCGGCGCACGGCGTAGCCACCGACCGCCTCGGCCTGCTGGGCGGCACCACACGGCTGGATCATCTGGCCGCGTTCGATGATGTCGACATTTCGCTCGATCCGTTTCCGGTCAATGGCGGCATCAGCACCTGGGAGTCCCTGCAGGTCGGCGTGCCCGTTGTGGCGAAACTCGGCAACAGCCTGCCGAGCCGCACCAGCGGCGCGATACTCACGTCGGTGGGCATGGGCGACTGGGTCAGCGAAAATGCCGAGGGCTATCTTGCTGTCGCGGT
>Ga0335085_10010777_pt1 | contig 13634 bp, 6 predicted proteins | sample Lox_Sample_45_FD_206712 | JGI IMG/M metagenome (GOLD analysis project Ga0335085, IMG submission 206712) | Soil microbial communities from Loxahatchee National Wildlife Refuge, Florida, United States - Lox_Sample_4.5 | ecosystem: Environmental > Terrestrial > Soil > Wetlands | place: USA: Florida...
GTGAAGTACGCGTTTCCGCCAGGCCGCCGTCGCCGTGCTGCAGGGCGCGCGCTGCATCCTGGTCGTCGGGAATCCTCCACCGTACCGGCCTTCCGAGGGCCTTCGTGATCACGTCTTCATTGGCGGGTTCCTGAAAGCGAGACTCAAATCGGTTGATCACAATTTCGGGGTTCTGGCTTCCCTCGGCGAAGAACTGTGAGATAAGGCGATTTGAATTGCGCAATTCGGAGATGCCGGTTTGGGTGACCAGGTAAATTGTCGACGCGTCTTCAAAAAGGACCTTGGCCGCCACATCGATCCTCGATCCCACATCGACGATCACGTAATCGAATTCCTGTCGCGCGATTGCTATCAGCTTGTCGATGGCATCTTTAGAAACCTCGATGTCGGGAACCTTGGTGGGAGCTGCCAACACGAATACGCCGGACCGGTGCTTGACGAGAAGATTGTGGAGAAGACTCGCGTCCAAACGGTCACAATTCCGGAGCGCATCCTCGGTCGAGTAGCCCGCTGAGATTCCCAGGCAGAGGGCACAGTCGCCAATGGGAAGAGCGAGATCGATGAGCAGGATTCTGTGCTCAGGCCTCTGGGCCAGGGCGATCGCAACATTGCACGCGACTGTCGTTACCCCCGATCCTCCTTTGGATCCGAGAAAAACATGCAAGCCTCCTTGAACCTTCTTTTCCTGAGGCTTCACTGCTTCGCCAACTCGCTCGTCAAGACTGGCCGTGATCCGAGCAAGAGCCTGGGCCACTGCGCCCCGCTCAAAAGGCAGAAGCAGGTATTCACGCGTACCTGCGCGCATCAAGCGGATTGCAAGTTTTGGGTCGTTCTTCTCCGAAAAGACCATGATGGCTGCTGTATTGCTCGCGCCAGTTTCTTCAACAAGTTCCAAAACCAGATCGGGGTCACTATCCAGGTCAAGGACGACGACGTCGAACGACGCCAACAGTCTGCGCAGGTGTTCTGGTTCCGGCGGATAGGAGTTAAACTCTCTGATCACGGCCCTGCGAGTATCGGCAAGGCCCTTGGCAACCAACCTGCGGCTTCGCTCGTCAGGACCAATCAGCGCAACCGATAAGGGCGCTGGCGCGGCGGTGTCAGGTTGATTCCAGTCGAAGCCACGTGATGCGACGGTTGGGCCCACGGTATGAGGCGCTTTTTGTGATGAAATGCTCATGGAGACACCAGCAGTCTTTCCGTTCAAATCTCAAGTTCGACAGTTCATCTGGAAGCTGAACTCGCAGGTTCCTTCCGCCATCAACGACCAAGTCAGTGCGCTTCAGGGGAAGAACTCTCAATGCGAGCATCAACTTACGACTGGCTGCCAAACAAGTCGTTGTTGGACGATGGTAACCAGTTTTTAGTGACAAATGGACCCTGGATACCCTTAAATAGCCATTACGAAAGTGTTGAATGGGTACCACGGGCGGGTTATTTTTCCAGACGAGTCCGCATGGGACTTGGACAGAATCCAATCAAGCGTTGCCCAGAATGGCGTCGATTCGGGCCAGATCCTTGTCCGGGAAGGCCAAGTTGGATAGTGCGGCCACGTTTTGCTCGATCTGTTCCACGCGACTCGCTCCGATCAGCGCCGAGGTCATGCGCGCATCGCGCAACACCCACGCCAGGGCCATCTGCGCCAGCGTTTGCCCGCGCTCCTGGGCCAGATCATTCAAAGCCCGCACCTTTGCGAGCTTGTCCTCGTCGATATCGCGCTGTTTCAGAAAGCCGTGCGGCTTTGAGGCGCGCGCGTCCGCGGGGATGCCCTTGAGATAGCGATCCGTAAGCAGGCCTTGCGCCAGGGGGCAAAATGCAATGCCGCCTACGCCTTCCGTGCCCAGCACGTCGAGCAGTCCGCGCTCCGGAGTGCGCTCGAACATGGAATATTTCGGCTGATGAATGAGGCATGGCGTCCCGAGATCTCGCAAAATTCTGATGGCCGCCGTGGCTTGCTCCGGGTTGTAATTGGAGATGCCCGCGTAGAGGGCTTTGCCGGAGCGGACCGCCTGATCGAGCGCCGACATCGTTTCTTCTACCGGAGTTTCAGGGTCGGGACGATGCGAGTAGAAGATGTCAACGTATTCCAGGCCCATGCGCTTCAGGCTCTGATCCAGGCTCGCCAGCAGATACTTCCGCGATCCCCAATTTCCGTAAGGTCCGGGCCACATGTCGTAACCGGCCTTGGTGCTGATGATCAGTTCGTCGCGATGGGGCTTGAGATCGAGGCGCAAAATCTCGCCGAAATTACTCTCGGCGCTTCCCGGTGGGGGTCCGTAGTTATTGGCCAAGTCGAAGTGCATAATGCCCAGGTCGAATGCGCGGCGCACCATGGCGCGGGAGTTCTCGAAGTCATCGACACCGCCGAAGTTGTGCCACAACCCCAACGAGATGGCGGGCAGCCGAATGCCGCTACGCCCGCAGCGGCGATACTGCATTGAGTCGTAGCGTTTTTCGTTGGCTGAATACAAAGCGGCTCCGTGGTGCGCAAAGAGGTTCGGTCCAGAAACTGATAATCCGAATCGCTCTCTCTAGCTTAAGACTGCCTGGATCGAAACTTCTTTGCGGCCGTCGGTTGGAGGTAACACGATGTTGCCTTCCATTGGCGCGCCGCCGACGGTGAGCGCGACTTTGTTCCCGGCGCCCTTGCGCTCAACGGCGATCTTGTAAGTGACCCCGCGGAAAACGCGCGTCGCGGTAAATCCCGGCCAGTTGTTCGGAATTATGGGAGCAATTTCGAGGCCATCATAGGTAGGCCGCACGCCGAGGATCCACTGCGTGATCGCGTAATAATTCCATGCCGCTGTACCGGTGAGCCAGGAGTTCTTTGCTTCGCCGTGAGTTGGCGCGTCCTTACCCGCGATCATCTGCGCGTAGACGTAAGGCTCGCAGCGATGGACTTCGCTGATCTCTTCGCGCGCAGAGGGATTGATGCGCAGGTAGTAATCGTACGCTTCATCACCGTGCCCTAGCCGCGTCTCGGCAATCATCACCCATGGGTTTACATGGCAAAAGACGCCGGCGTTCTCCTTGTAGCCCGGCGGGTACGAAGAAATCTCTCCCAGGTGAAGATAGTAGCGAGTGAAGGCCGGCTGATGCACCACCAGCCCATGTTTCGTAGCCAGATGCTTGCGCACGGACGTCAGAGCTTTTTGAGCTCTGCCGTCATCGAGTCCAATGCCAGCCAGCACACAGAAACCGTTTGACTCGATAAAGATCTTGCCTTCCTCGCGCTCCTTCGATCCGACTTTTTCTCCAAAGCTGTCATAGGCACGGAGGAACCATTCGCCGTCCCACCCATGCTGCTTGATGGACTGCTCCATTCTGTCGGCCGCCGTCAGGAAACACGACGCGTCATCCGGCCGTCCGTGGCGGCTGGCGATCGCGGCCAGCTCGTGCGAGGCATGGACAAAGAGCCCGGCAATAAACACAGACTCTGCGACCTTGCCATCCCTATTTGTCGTGGTCTGGAATGAATTGCCGGGCGTGTCGGAAAAGCAATTCAGGTTAAGGCAATCGTTCCAGTCCGCGCGCCCAATCAGCGGCAGCCCATGCTGTCCGAGCCGCTCCAGCGTGTAGCGGAAGCTGCGATGCAAATGCTCATAGAGAGGTTCTTCGGTGCCGGGCTTGTTATCGTAAGGCGCCGGCTCGTCGAGAATACTCCAATCGCCCGTCTCCTTCAGATAGGCGGCCACGCCGAGAATGAGCCAATGCGGATCGTCGTTGAATCCGCTGCCAATGTCGTTGTTGCCGCGCTTCGTCAGCGGCTGGTACTGGTGATAAGCTCCGCCGCTCTCGAGTTGCGTAGAGGCCAGGTCGAGGATCCGCTCCCGGGCTCGCGCCGGCACCATATGCACAAAACCCAGCAGGTCCTGGTTGGAATCGCGGAATCCTAGCCCGCGGCCGATCCCCGACTCGAACGACGAGGCCGAGCGCGACATATTAAATGTGGCCATACACTGGTACGCGTTCCAAATGTTCACCATGCGGTTCGTGTGCACATCCGGCGTATCCACCTGGAAGATGCCGAGAAGCTTGTCCCAGTGCGCGCGGAGGCGATCGAAAGCCGCATTGGCCTCTCTCACCCCGAGATACCGCGCGATCACCGGTTTCGCAAGCTCTTTATTGATGGTTTGCGAATCGGGAGGGTCGAACTTCTTTTCTCTCGGGTTTTCCTGGTAACCGAGGATGAAAACGATCTGACGCGACTCTCCGGCATCGAGATCGAGCGCTACCTGGTGCGCGCCGATCGGCGCCCACCCGTGCGCGACCGAGTTCGTCAATCGTCCGGCGGCGACGGCCGCAGGGTTATCCCAGCCACGGTAAGGGCCGAGAAAAGCGTCGCGAGAGGTATCGTAAGCCACGGCAGGTTCAGAGCATGCGAAGAATGCGAAGTGATCCCGGCGCTCGCGATACTCCGTCTTGTGATAGATGACGCCGTCGACCACTTCAACTTCGCCGATATTGTAGTTGCGCTGAAAGTTGGTGGCATCGTCCTGCGCGTCCCACAGGCAGAATTCCACGCTGGCAAAGACCGAAATGCGCGACCGGTTAGTACGCCGATTGGTAACAGTGAGCTGCCAGATCTCCAGGTTCTCGTCGAGCGGGACTAAATACCGCGTATGGGCCTCGATACCCGCGAATGTCGAGCCAATTGTTGTGTAACCCATGCCGTGGCGGCAGGAGTAATCTTCCGCAGCATGCCGTGTGGGCTGCCAACTGGGCGACCAGAAACGCCCTGACGCCTCGTCGCGCAAATAAATGTAACGGCCCCCGCAATCCCACGGCGCGTTGTTGTACCGATAACGTGTCAGGCGCCGTAAGCGCGCGTCGCGATAAAACGAATAGCCACCCGCGGTGTTGGAAATGATCCCGAAATACTCCTGGCAGCCAAGGTAGTTGATCCAAGGCAGCGGTGTGTCCGGCCGCGTAATGACATATTCGCGGTTTTGGTCGTCGAAGTGTCCGAATCTCATGTTCGCTTCCTTTTCTGAACCGGGGCGTAAGGACGGCAGTCAATCAGGGTGGCCCGCTGAAACGTTTTTGCAGGGAAAAAATCAAGCAGTTGAAAACGAAGCGCGATTATAGCGGAATCGAGAGAAGAGCAACAAGAATTTTCCGTTGCGCGGCCATTTTGCGAAAGGAATTCGTTGCCGGGGCGCATAAAGATGTGAGAGACTGATCCGTCTTTCCAAGCGAACCCGGCGGCTGAAGCGAATGAAAGATACGGCGCTTTCTTTGAACCGAGACCTGCGAACTCTGCGTACCCGCCCTTTGCGGCGAATCTCCCTATGTATGGCGGGACTCTTTTTTTGCCCCACTCCCCTTCTTTTTGGAGCCGAGAACGCGACCTTGGCCATCAAAGTCGATCAAGTCGGCTACCTCCCAAACGCTCCCAAGATTGCCCTCGTGAGTGATCCGGCGAAGACGTTTGAGATCAGGCGATCGAGCGATGCGAAACTGGTGCTTCGAGGCGTCCTGGGGCCGGTTGCAACGGATCCCCTCTCAGGAGACTCGGTGCAGGCAGCGGACTTCTCGCAGTTGCGTCGCGCGGGAACTTACTACATCGAGGTTCCGGGGGTTGGAAAGAGCTGGAAATTCTCCATAGGAAGCCATATCTTCGGGCGCACGTGGTACCTGGCCATGCGCGGCTTTTACGGCCAGCGCTGCGGCACTGCTGTCGATCTTGGGCCGGAGTTTCCCGGCTATTCGCATCCGGCCTGCCATCTTCGAGGCGAGTTTCATCCCAGTTCCGGCAAATCGGGTCCGCGCGACAACATCGGCGGCTGGCACGATGCCGGCGACTATGGCCGTTACATGGTCAACTCCGGCGTCGCCACGGGGACACTGCTGTGGGCGTGGGAGATCTACGGGCCCCGGCTCAAATCGATTCAACTTGGAATTCCTGAGACCGGCAACGGCACGCCCGACATCCTCAATGAAGTTCGCTGGAACCTGGAATGGATGCTCAAAATGCAGGACACCGATGGCGGCGCCTGGCATAAGCAGACCAGCACGCACTTTCCGGGTTTCATCGCGCCCGACAAGGACACCCTGCCCAGCGAGGTCATCGGGACCGGCTCGGCGCCCTACAAAAGCACCTGTGCTACGGCGGATCTGGCAGCAGTAGCAGCGATCGCCGCGCGGGTTTACAAGCCGTACGATCCTCAATTTGCCGCTCGCAATCTCGATGCCGCACGCCGCGCATGGCAATGGACCGAGCAATATCCGAATGTCATCTTCCGCAATCCTCCGGGCGTAACCACCGGCGAGTACGGTGACTCGAACTGTTCTGACGAGCAGCTCTGGGCAGCGGCCGAGCTTTGGCGCACCACAGGCGAAACCGCATATCATCAATACTTCCTCAATCACTATGCCGAGTATCTTCCGGGCCTCGAGTCGCCAGCATCGGAAGGCTGGAGCAAGTTGGGTCCGATGGCGCTGCGCACCTACGCTCTTTCCAGGCGCAAAGGCACCGATGCCAAGGTGAAAGCGGACATTCGAAGTCGAATGTTGGCTGCGGCGCGCGCCATCGTAGAAAGCACAGCCACCAATCCCTACCATGTCAGTCTCAAGCCATCGGACTTTGTGTGGGGCTCGAACGGAATCGCCGCGCAGTATGGCATGGACCTGATGATCGCCAACGTGATCGCGCCCAATCCTGAATTTGTGAATACCGCGCGCGACGATTTGCATTATCTGCTTGGCCGCAACACCTTCTCGCTCTCGTGGGTTACGCAGGTTGGCCAGCACTCTGTCATGCATCCGCATCATCGGCCCAGTGCTTCAGGCGAGCAACCGGGGCCGTGGCCGGGATTGATGTCTGGAGGGCCGAATGCCGGGCGCCAGGACGCCGTGCTGGCCGCACTGCCTGCGGGTCTGTCGCCGGAAAAAGTCTATGCCGACCAGGCTGCTTCGTATGCAAGCAACGAAATCGCCATCAACTGGCAGGCTAACCTGGTTTTCCTGCTGGCTGGGCAATTGCATTAAGAGATTCAGGCCCGCACTTCGGCGGCAACATCCGGCGGAAGATCGGGGAAACAATCGAAGATTGAATTCGAGGGTTCGATGCATCTGCACGCTTTAGATGTCGGCATCATTCTGGCGTACATCATCTGTACGGTGCTGGTGGGTTACTACGTGTCGCACCAGGGCTCGCGCGACATGAAAGCGTATTTCCTCGGCGGTAACAAGATGCCGTGGTATGTGCTGGGCCTGTCCAACGCGTCGGGCATGTTCGACATCAGCGGCACCATGCTGCTCGTCTACTGGATGTTCGTCTACGGCCTGAAAAGCGTGTGGATCCCATGGCTGTGGCCAACCTTCAATCAGGTCTTCCTCATGGTCTACCTGTCGGCGTGGTTGCGTCGATCGCGCGTGATGACCGGCGCGGAGTGGATCAAAACGCGCTTCGGCACCGGTCGCGGCGCGCAGTTATCGCACCTGATTGTGGTCCTCTATGCGTTCATCAGCATCATTGGCTTCTTCAGTTACGGCTTCAAGGGCATCGGCAAATTCGCGGCCACATTTCTTCCCTGGCATCTTTCCCCGAATGAGTATGCGCTGATCCTGATCAGCATTACTGCGATCTACGTGATCAAGGGAGGGATGGTCAGCGTAGTGATCACCGAGGTGGTGCAGTTCTTCATCCTGGCCATCGCTTCGTTTGCCGTGGGCGTTATCGCCATGATCAAGGTGGCTCCGGGCAGGCTGCATGAGTTGGTTCCCGCGGGCTGGGACAATGTGTTCTTCGGCTGGCACTTGAATCTCGACTGGTCGACTTTGCTCCCCGCTGCCACGGCCAAGATCGCCGAAGACAAGTATGAGCTGTTTGGTTTCTTTGTCATGATGCTTTTGTTTAAAGGCGTGCTGATCTCCGCCGCCGGTCCGGCGCCCAATTACGACATGCAGCGCATACTTTCCGCGAAAAACCCGCGCGAGGCATCCATGATGAGTGCCTGGGTCAACGTTGTTCTCACGCCGCCGCGCTACTTCCTGGTTATTGGGCTCACGGTGCTGGCAGCGGTTTTCTTCGGCCCCGACCTCCGCTCGATGGGACCGAAACTCGACTTTGAACTTGTGCTGCCGATGGCACTGGCCAGGTTCGTCCCTGTCGGCCTGCTTGGCTTTCTGATCGCCGGCCTGCTTGCCGCCTTCATGGCAAACTTTGCCGCCACCGTGAATGCCGCGCCGCCGTACTTCGTCAACGACATCTATAAGAGATATATCCGCCCCGGCGCGCCGCCGCGCACCTACGTCCGCCTAAGCTACCTCAGTTCTTTCGCCGTTGTGGTTATCGGCGTCCTCATCGGATGGAATGTGGCTTCAGTCAACTCCGTCGTGATCTGGATCGTCTCCGGTTTGTGGGGCGGCTACACTGCTTCCAACGTCCTTAAGTGGTATTGGTGGCGATTTAACGGCTTCGGCTATTTTTGGGGCATGGTCGCCGGAATCGCCTCCGCGCTGTCTCTCCCGCTGGTGATCGCGAGAGTTCCCCTGGTTCAGCATCTACTGGCTGCGCACTCCATTAATATGGATGTCTCCATCGTCTTTCCACTCGTGCTTGTCCTGTCGCTGATCGGATGCTTCGCGGGAACCCTGCTGACCAAGCCTGAAGACGATGAAGTTCTGAAGGATTTCTACCGGCGGGTGCGGCCGTGGGGTTTATGGGGTCCTATCTACCGCAAGGTTCTCGCCGAGGACCCGGGGTTCAAGCGCAACACTGACTTCATGCGAGACGTGTTCAACGTCGCGGTCGGGATTGTCTGGCAGATCGCGCTGGTCGTGCTTCCCATGTATGTTGTCATCTGGGAGCTCAAGCGCGCCGCAATCACCCTGGCGATTATTCTGGGCACGTCGGCTATTCTCAAGTTCACTTGGTACGATCACCTTGAGAGCCGCGAGGTCGAGACGGATAAAGCCGCCGCTTCCACACGTTCCGCCTCCTGATTCTCTCGAAACTTGTAAAAAGAGTAAGTCAATGGCAAAAAAGAAGAAGCCTAACCGCGAACCAAAGCCGGGACAACCCGTGAGCCTGCGCATTCTGGGTGAGTATCTGGACCTGTCGCCGGCGACTATCTCTCTTGTGCTGAATGACGCCCCCGGAGTGCGCGCGATTCCGCAGGAGACGCGGGACCGCGTGAAGGCGGCGGCCGACAAATTCGATTACCGGCCCAGCTTTTACGCGCGCTCACTTCGCAAACGGCAAACCTTTTCGATCGGCGTTTTGGTCCCGGAGCTGAGTGACAGCTATTCCGCGCTGGTGCTCACCGGTGTCGAGGAATCTCTCATCGAGGAAGGCTACTTCTACCTCACAGCCAGTCATCGCCGCAAGCCTGATTTGATTGAAGAATACCCGCGCATGCTGATGGAGAGGTCGGTCGAGGGTTTCATCCTAATTGACACGGTCCTTCAGCACCGCTTCAAAATCCCGGCGGTCGCGGTTGCAGGACACCGTGAAATTCCCGGAATCACCAATGTGGTCCTCGATCAGCGCAGAGCGGCAGAACTTACCTTGCGCCATCTCTACCAACTCGGTCACCGCAAGATCGCTTTCATGCGAGGCGGCAGTCACAGCTCCGATGCCGATGACCGTTGGAACTGCCTGAAAACGGTCGCCAAGGAATTTGGTATCGTCGTTCGCCCTGAGTTGACCGTTGAGCTAAAGCTTAAGGTGTCGACACCGGAATTAGGATACGGGCCCGCTTGCGAGTTACTTCTCGGCAAAGCCGATTTCACCGCGATTGTCTGCTATGACGACATCGCGGCGATTGGAGCCATCCGCGCCTTGCACGACCATGGACTGCGCGTTCCTGAAGATATCTCCGTGGTGGGCTTCGACGACATTCAAAGCGCAGCCTTTCATAATCCAAGCCTCACTACCATCCGCCAGCCTCTCCATAAAATGGGCACCATCGCCGCACGTGTGCTCTTGCAGCGGGTTCGCGGCCAGGATTCTGTTCCCCACATGCTGTCTGTTCTGCCGGAGCTGGTCATTCGCGAGTCCACATGCCCGCCGCGTAGCAAACCCAAGGCTTCCATGCGCCGTTCATAGCTCCTGACGCCACTCGGCCAAGCAGGACGCCGCCATAAGCGGATGCCCGTAACCTGCGGATTTCATTGCTTCCCGCGCGCGAAGACTGTTATAGTCCTGCTTTGACCGCTACGAAAGCGGTCACGCGAACGATTGCTCACGGTGTTCGGTACGCGAAGACGAAAATCCTGCCGGACCGATGCGCTGCACAGCTCTTGAATCCTCATCTTTGGGGAGTTCGGCCAGGGCGTAAAGAGGCAAGATATTCCTGGAGAGATCGAATTGGCAAAGTCTCCCGCGGGTAAATCTCCGAGTAAAAGCAGGAACCGCGCGTTGGCGCCGGTTGCGAATCGCAAGCCCACAATGAGTGACGTGGCGCGGCTGGCGGGCGTGGGCACCATGACCGTCTCCCGCGTGCTGAGCGGTACCGTTCGCGTTTCCGCCGAAACCACCCAGCGGGTGCAAACCGCAATTGAGCAGCTCAATTACCGTCCGAATGTCCTGGCACGCGCATTTCGTGGTCAGCGCAGCCATTCCATCGGTCTCATCCTCCCGTATCTCTACGACCCTTTCTTTGCCGGTTGTGCTCACGCTGTAACCACCGTGGCCCGCGAACACGGTTACTCGGTCCTTATCACCACATCGGACGAGGATCCAGAAACCGAGTACACGGAAGCCGACGAGATGCTGCAGCGGCACGTGGACGGCCTTTTGGTGATTCCGGCTCGCATCCGTCAATCGCGCCTCACCCGCTCTCTTTTCGGCAAGACGCCGGTTGTCGCTTTCGACAGGCCAGTCCCCGATCCATCGATTGACACCGTTCTTGTCCAAAACGCCATCGGATCACGCCGCATTACCGAGCATCTCATCGAGCACGGACACCGCAATATCACCTTCTTCGCGCTTAGCCGCAGCCTATTCACCATCAGCACACGATTTGCCGGCTATCGACGCGCAATGCAGGAAGCGGGCCTGGAAGTATGTCCAATCTTCGATTGCGATTCAGAAGAAATCGCTGAGCAGATCCTCAAGGCAAAGATGGAGCGCGAGACTCCACCTACCGCGGTCGTCACCTCGAACACTCTAGTCACACGCTACGTTTTGGGAGCGATTTCGCGCCTTGGGCTGCGCGTTCCCAATGATCTTGCCTTCGCCGGTTTCGATGACTTCGATCTCGCGGAATTCACTTCGCCGCCGCTCACCGTCGTCCGCCAGCCCGCGCAGGAGATGGGACGCGTCGCGGCAAACCTGCTCTTCGACCGCATCGCCCGTGGTGAAATGCCTCATACAGGCAATCGCATTGTGCTTCCGGTTGAAATTGTCTTGCGCCGTTCGTGCGGCTGCAAACACCGCACCGCAGTGGTCATTCATTGAAGGCGATTTCAGAAAAAGCGCCTCAGTTGACGCCAACCGTCTGCGTGGCCAGATTCCAACCGCGGAGGCCAATTTCCGGCTTCTCATCGCCCGCCGGGAACGTCACTTTAACCGTGCGTTCTTCGCCCGGCAAAAGCGAAACGTAGTTGTCGCTGTAGTAAGCCGGCAAAATACGCCTCCGTGTGGCTGCGTCCTCCAAAGTAAGTTTGATCATCAGCGCAGCCGCAGAACCCGCATTCTTTATCTGGACTGTCACCGCGCGCTCGCCATTTGCCGCGGATGAGGTAGCCGAAGTCGATAGCGCGGCGAGTGCAAGCGAATTCAGCTCGCGGTAGCTTGCGTCGTCCGCGGCCCACCAGTAGAAGGTGTTGCTCACCGGGGCACCGGCCGCGTCGCTTACTTCGAGCCGCACAAACATCGTGTGTCCTGCGGCCAAAGCCGTCAGGTCGGGTTTCGCCACCGGCGTCCGATCATCGGCGGCAGCCTGCACCTGGTTCGTGTGATCGCTCAAGATCTTGCCGTCCAAGCTTTCGATCAGCGTGCGCACATTGAAAGATTGCGCCGCGCCCAGGTTGACTAGGTCCACTGAGCCGTCGGTTAGATTGAGCTGCGCGTGGATCGGTTCGCATGCCTTTTGCGTCCCATAGAAGCTCGACTGCGTATCGTAATCCCAGCTCAGGAAATTCCACTCCATGCTCGGCCACGACGGTTGCGTCATCCAGATCATGCGCGCCGAGTTCGGTTGCCACAGATGCGCGGCAAATCCTTCGAATATTGCACGGTGTCCCGCGTAGTCCAGCATCTGCGCCTTCCGCTCGAAATCCTCAAGGCTGGCCGGCGCGCCAAACTCCGTCTCCATGGTTGCGATGAACGGCTGCACCGCCCCGTTCCCGCTCTGGTGCCAGTCGTGATAGGCCCAGGTGTCGCTGATCGGCCAACGGTCCGGTTCCGGAATGAAGGATTTCAGGCTTTCCAGCGTCGGTACGCTGGGAATCCCAAGCTCTACGCTGAAACCTCGATTGATCAGGTAATAGGTCTTGAGCGGCTTGAATTGATAAGGACCCGAGCCGCGCAAATTCACCTGGTTTGAGCTGCCTGTGTAATAGCGGGTGTCGTCGAGCGTGCGGACCAGTTCCGCCAGTCCAGCGTTGATGATTGGCTGCGGCACACCTTCATTGCGCCCGCACCAAACCACAATCGATGGATGATGCCGATAGCGCAGGATCGTATCGCGCGCGTTGTTCAGGAATAGTGCGGGATCTTCGGCCTCCAGGTTGTAAGACTCCGTCGATTCCCAAAAATCGTTCCAAACCATCAATCCATATTTGTCTGCCAGCGCATAGAAGCTCTCTTCCGTGTTTTGGCCCATCCAGTTGCGGATCATGTTCACGTGCGCATCGCGATGCAGGCGGAAATATGGCTCCAGGTGTGCAGTGCTGACCCGCTTGAGCATGTCGTCCATGCCCCAGTTGCCGCCGCGCGCCGCGATGCGAACGCCGTTCACTTTGATCACCAGGTCCGTCCCTGGCCATCCACCACTTACAGGGCGGATCGACGCCGAACCTTCAGCTCCCGGCTCCAGCGTTTGGACCCAGCTATGCAGAAGGTAGTCGCGCAGCCACTCTGGGGGTTGCGGGGGCATCACCAGGTCTGGTGTCCAGTTGTCGATTCGTCGAATGCCTTCATGCGTTCCGTCGACCAGAGGCAGCGCCTCGTCGTGCGTGCGGCTCGGGAGCACCTCCACGCGTTGCAGGTGGCCAGATGCGTCGAACAGTGAGAGCTCGTAGCTCAGTTCTCTCATTCCAAATTCAATTTGCTTATCCTCGCTCGTCCTGGCTCCGGTGGCGAACGAGACCCTCAGCCTGTGCAGCGCGGGATCGCCATAGCCATTCGGCCACCACAGCCGCGGATTCTGAACTCTGAGCTGCGTAAACTCTGCAGGCTCGAGCCGCACGACTGTCTCCCCTGGAGCCAGATGCACATGCTTGATGACCTTCACATCGTCAAATGCGGCGGTCAACTCGCCGTCGGTCGCAGCGGCGCCCTCATTGGTCAGCGGCACTTCAATCTCCACGTCGGCCTCGCTGCGGTCGGGCTTGGGCAACGTTGTAATCACGTTCAGGTCGCCAATCTGCACCGGCCCGGTCGCCGTCAGCGTCACATCCTGCCAGATGCCCGTGTCACGGTCGCGAATCCCGGGAATCCAATCCCACCCCTCGGCAGCGGC
>Ga0335085_10010778_pt1 | contig 13634 bp, 17 predicted proteins | sample Lox_Sample_45_FD_206712 | JGI IMG/M metagenome (GOLD analysis project Ga0335085, IMG submission 206712) | Soil microbial communities from Loxahatchee National Wildlife Refuge, Florida, United States - Lox_Sample_4.5 | ecosystem: Environmental > Terrestrial > Soil > Wetlands | place: USA...
GCGCCGCTCGATGGATTCGGCCTGCTTCTTCGCCTCTTGCAGCAGCCGGTCAGCCTCGCGTGCCGCCAGCTTCGCCCATTGCCTGGCCACCTTGGCCGCACGCACCGCCGCACTCGTGAGACGGTCTGCTCGTGTCGCCATGGTCGGTATCCTCCTTAGTCGGGTTTCCGCGAATGGCGCCGCAGCCGTGCCGCCGCCTCGTCGATCCGGACGATGTATGCGCGCACGGGCTCATTGCGCGCGCGCCGGGGCACCACGAAGTGACTGTCGTCGGGCTGTGAGCTCTTCAAGTCGTCGACCATCAAGTCTCCGCCGTGGGCCTCGACGGCCAGCTCGAAACGCTCCACCGCCGACTGCAGGTCCGCGAGATCTTCAGGGCGGTCGGCACCGGTAACGCTGATCCCGCGACCACGGAGCCGACTCGCCACTTCGGCTGCGGCCGCCTTGCGCGCTTTGAGCTCCTCGTCCTTGTCCATATCCGCCTCCTCACCTCCGTGCTTCAAGTATATGGGCGTGCGCATGACCGAGGGAGTAGACTCCCAGATGGCACGCACCAACAGTCGTTACAAAGGAGGACACCCATGACCCGAGCTGCCAATCAAGGCGAGCCGGCACCCGACTTCGAGCTGCAGACGTCGGCAGGTGACCGGCTTGCGCTGCGGTCCTTGCGCGGCGCGCCCGTGATTCTCGCGTTCTATCCGGCCGACTGGAGTCCCGTCTGCGGAGACCAGATGGCGCTCTACAACGAGGTGCTGCCCGAGTTCGAGCGCTACGGCGCTCGGCTGCTCGGCATCTCCGTCGACGGTATGTGGTGTCACCGGGCGTTCGCCGAGAACCGCAAGCTGCGGTTTCCTTTGCTCGTCGACTTCGAGCCCAAGGGCGACGTCGCCCGCCGCTATGGCGTCTATCGCCCGGGCGATGGCACGAGTGAGCGTGCGCTGTTCGTGATCGATGCCGCGGGCGTGATCCGCTGGCGTTACGTCTCGCCGATCGCCGTGAATCCCGGCGCCGATGGGATTCTCGAGGCCCTCGAGGCCATTCACGCCGAGGTCGCCCCGTGAGCCGGCGTGCCCATGTCGTGCAACTCACCGAGCCCGTTTCCGATCGGGATCACAGCGTCGGACCGTCCGATGCCCCCCTTACCCTACTCGAATACGGCGACTATGAGTGTCCATACTGCGGGCGAGCGTTCCCGATCGTCCAGGACGTGCGTCGGCGGCTGGGCGACCAGCTGCGGTTCGTGTTCCGCAATTTCCCGCTGACGCAGATCCACGAGCACGCCGAGCACGCGGCCGAGGTGGCGGAGGCGGCCGCCGCACAGGGCCGGTTCTGGCCGATGCACGATTGGCTGTTCCCTCACCAGTTCGCGCTCGATGACGAGGCGTTGCTCGAGGGAGCTCAAGATCTCAAGCTCGATGTCGAGCGGGTGCGACGGGAGCTCGCCAACGGCACCTATCGGTCGCGGGTCCGAGCGGACTTCTCGACCGGCATCAAGAGCGGCGTCAACGGTACACCCACGTTCTACATCAACGGGGTTCGCCACGATGGGGATTTCAGCGCGGATACGTTAATGGCGGCGCTGGGCGAAGCCCTCCACTCGAGCGGAGTGAAACATGCCTGAGAAGAAGATCATTGCGGTGGTCGGCGCGACCGGCGCCCAGGGCGGCGGCGTCGTGCGCGCCATCATGCGGGACAAGACCGGCCCCTTTACGGCGCGCGCCCTGACCCGGGACGTGAAGTCGGACAAGGCGCGGGCACTGGCCGCGCTCGGCGCCGAGGTGGTCAAGGCCGACGTGGACGATGCCGAGAGCCTGAAACGCGCGTTCGCGGGGGTTCACGGCGCGTACTGCGTGACGTTCTTCTGGGCCCACATGTCGGCCGAGCGAGAGATCGCCGAGGCCCGCTCCATGGCTAAGGCGGCGAAGGACGGCGGAGTCCAGCACGCCATCTGGTCGACGTTCGAAGACACCCGCAAATGGGTGCCCTTGAGCGACAATCGCATGCCCACGCTCCAGGGGAAGTACAAGGTCGCTCACTTCGACGGCAAGGCGGAGGCGGACGCCGAGTTCAAGAAGCTCGCCGTGCCGACGACCTTTCTGCTCACGTCGTTCTACTGGGAGAACCTGATCTACTTCGGCTCGGGCCCCAAGCGCGGTCCCGACGGCAAACTGGCGATCACCTATCCCATGGGTGACAAGAAGCTTCCCGGAATCGCATCCGAGGACATCGGCAAGTGCGCGTACGGCATCTTCAAGCGGGGACGCGAGTTCATCGGCAAAACGGTCGGCGTGGCGGGGGAGCACCTGACGGGTGCGCAGATGGCCGCGGCGCTCAGTGCGGCGTTGGGGCAGGAGGTGCGCTACAACGACGTGCCACCCGACGTCTTCCGCAGCTTCGGTTTTCCCGGCGCCGACGACGTGGGCAACATGTTCCAGGTCAAGCGCGACTTCAACAAGGAGTATTGCGGCGCGCGCAGCGTGGAGTTCTCCCGCTCGCTCAACCCGGAGCTACAAACCTTCGCCCAGTGGCTGACGCAGAACAAAGCGCGCATTCCGCTGGATTAGGCGGCGGTCAAGAGGCCACTGCGGCGGGCGGGTGAAGCGGAACCACACCCAAGCCGCTGCGCAACGCCACCGCGGCCCGATACCCGCAGTCGCACCGCTCGAGCGTGCGGCCCTGACGGTCGCACTCGAAGTTGAGCTGCTCGCCACAGCGGGGACAGAAGGGCGGGCCGCCGTCCTTCACCAGCTTCGAGCGCGCCGCCGACTGGTTCACGTGTGCGGCTCCGCGCTCGACTGGGCGCTCGAGGCAGATCCGTAGATAATCGGCACCGCGCAGGGGCACAGGCCGCTGTGCGGCACCGCAGCGTCCGCCGCGCTCGTCCCGGGCCGAAACGCGACCGCTGTGGGATCGCCGCTCAGGAATCCGCCGCAGCGGTGACAGTGAATCGGCGCCATGGGTGTCCCCCCTACGAAGTGAAATCATCCGGTGGAACCAAACGAGGAAGAGGGCAAACCCCGCCGCCCCCTTCCCCGAGCCTACCAGCGACCGTGCGCCAAACGCGCGGTCGCTAGTTGCGAGCGGCGATCTTGTGGAAGGTCGAGTTGGCTACCTCGTAGCCGTCCACCTCGGGCGTGCCCTCGATCACCTTCGCCAGGCTCTTCAACACCTCGGGATACGTCTCGCGACCATAGGCATCGGCGTTCTCCTGCCGATCCCACAGGCTGATCGCCACCGCTTCCTTCCCATCCTTGGCAACGAACGTCAGCTCGTCCGCGAACCCCGCGCGCTTGCGCAGCATGGGGAGAATGTCCCGCTCCAGCGTCTGCGTGAATTCACCGGACGTATTGGGCTTGAGATGCATGGTCACGTTGCGTGCGTACACAGCGGACTCCTTAAGGCGACCTCCATGAACCTTCCCACCAACCGGTACTGTACCGGAGGTTGCCCAAGATACGGGACTTTACTATATTTGTCAAGTCTTGCCGTTGTCGCATGTGACGCTTGACCATATTAGTTAACGAGGAGTGCATCGTGAATGTCCCGTTCGTGATCCGGCAGCGGCTGAAGGAGCTGGGGTTGGAGCAGCGCGATCTGGCCCGCGCCGCCCACGTGACCGAGTCCTACATCTCGCAGCTCCTGACGCAGCGCAAGGCGCCGCCCGCGCCGAACCGTACGGACATTTACGATCGGATGGACAAGTTCCTGCGGCTGCCCAAGGGAGAGCTGGCCCAGGTAGCGGCGCTGCAGCGCCAGGCCGAGCTGAAGCGCGAGCTGGGCGACGCGACCGCGCCCCTGTTCCGCGAGGTGCGCGAGCTGGTACTCCGCAAATGCGCGCCCGCCAGGGTGAAGGAAATCCGCGCCAGCTTCGAGCTCGGACCCTTCGGGGACTTGGAGCGGCTCATCACGCAGACGCTGTTGGACGCGGCGAAGGAAGTGGCCCGCCAGGAGCTGGACAACAAGTACTGGCTCCGCATGGTGGCCCAGCTGGGCGGGCGGAGCTACGAAGAAATGCGCGTCGTGGTGCTCGAGTTTCTCGATACGGACATCTTCCACCTCTCGGCCGAGCACTGCGTCTCGTTCCTCGAGCCGCTGATCGACTCTTGGGACATGGACCTCGCGACCTTTGCGCTGCAGGTCATGTTGAGTCAACGCGTGGGGGCGGGGCGCGTGAAGCGCTTCGCGTTCGTGGAGCGCGAACCCGAGGAAACGGCCGGCGCGGCATCGGGGTTGAGTGAGTTCCTGGCGGATCCGGCGTTGAGCAGCACCGCGACCGCGGACGAGCTCGCGTTTCTGCGGCGCTTGCGGCCGAACGGCAGGCGCCCGACCGCCCTCTACTATTATCGCGAGCTACAGAACCTGCGGGACCCGGTGCACTTTCGCGCCCAGTAGGGGAGCAGCGTCAGCTCCTAAGCTGCGCGAGGTCCTGGACGCGTTCGAGCAGGAGATCAAATCGGAACGGCTTGGCGAGGTAGCCATCGGCGCCCGCGTCCCGCACGAACTGCTCGGCGCCATGGTGGCCCGGCGTGAGCAGAAGGATGGGCGCTGACCGCCCCGCGCGATGGAGTTCCGACGATACTGCGACGCCATCCCGCCCGGGAAGCACTACGGCGAGGAGGATGACGTCGTAGTCCCCCGAGAGGCCGAGCGCGAGTCCCTCGTCGCCATCCGACGTGACGTCCACGGCGTGGCCGTCCTCGCGCAGGCCTTGCACGATGAATCCAGCGACATGGGGATGTTCGACAACGAGGAACTTCACCCCGAATGCTACGCGCCGTCACATGAGGGAGGCGTGAGGCCAGGGTGAGGATTGCTCGGTCAGGCCACCATTGGCCCGGGCGGGAGCACGAGCGCAAACGTAGCGCCCTGGCCGGGCGCGCTCTGCACCGTGAGCCGGCCGCCCAGGACTTGAGCGAGTCGCCGGGAGACGGGAAGACCCAGTCCCGCGCCCGCACCCGAGTGGGGATCGAATCGCTCGAATGGCTCGAAGATGCGCTCGAGCGCATCCTCCGGGATGCCGGACCCGTGGTCGACCACGCGAAACGACATGCTCGCGGCCTCGGCGCGGACTTCGATCGTCACCGTCGCGCCGTCGGGACTGTGCCGGATGGCGTTGCTGAGCAGGTTGGTCAGGATCTGTGCCAGCCGCACGGGATCGGTCCGCAGCAGAGCGACCCCGTCGTCGTAGACATCGTGCAGCACGACATGCTTCACGTCGGCGGCGGGGCGCTGGTTCTCGAGGACCCGTCCCACCGCGTCGTGGACGTTCACATCCCGCCAGACCGGACGGACCTTGCCGGCGTGGAGCCGGGTGAGATCCAGGAAGTTGTTGAGCAGGGACACGGTCTGGTCGGCGCACTCGTACACCTCCTGCGCCGCCTGCGCCACGCCCTCTCCCGTGGGGTTGAGCCGGACCAGGCGCTCCGCCCAGCCGAACACTCCCGTCAACGCGTTGCGGAGCTCGTGGTTCATCGTGGCGAAGAACAGCTCGCGCTCCCGCTGCATCTTTCCCACCTGATCGAGGAGTTGCCGGCTCTGCTCGCTGAGGCGGGCGTTCTGAACGGCGACGGCCGCGGTCCGCGCCAGCAGCACCGCGATCCGTTCATCCTCTGAGTCGAAGTCGTCTGCCCCCAGCTTCTCGGTCAGGTACAGATTGCCGTACACGCGCTCGCGCCCGGCGATCGGCACGCCGAGGAACGAGCGCATCAGCGGGTGATGGGCCGGGAAGCCGTGGCGCCCCGGATGGTGGGTGATGTCGGCGGTGCGAATCGGCTTGGGCCGTCGTATCAGGAGGCCGAGCAGCCCCCGCCCCGTCGGAAGGGCGCCAATCCGATCGCGCTCGGCTGACGTGAGCCCGGAGGTCACGAACTGCGAGAGCGACGCGCCGTCTTCGCTCAGAACGCCGAGTGCCGCATAGCGGGCGCCCACCACGTCCCGCGCCGCATCGGCCACGCGCTGCAGCACGGCGTCGAGCCCGTGCTCGGCAAAGATGGCGAGGCCGGCATCGAGCAGGGCTTCATAGCGGCGCTGTTGGCGCTCATCGGGGGCAGCGGCAGGCTCTCCGTGGTTCACGCGCGGGTGCCGGCGTGAGGAATGCAGAGGGTCGGAGTCGATCTTCTTCGCTTTGCGCGGCATACGAGAGCTTAGCCCCGTGGTCGCGGCCCCGCCACGGGTACGGTCCTGTTGAAACGAAACAAGTTCGTAACGAGACGGTGCGGGGCGCGCCGACGGGCCCTGCACCGCCGCCTCATCTTGCATTGCGACGCGGCGCATTCTACAATCCGGTCGTCCACGCCCCAACCACCACTCAACCAAGGAGGTGATCCTTTGTCTAGTCACTTAGCCGGGCGCGACCTGGCATGGGCAAGCGATCGCCTGATCGGTAGCTGACTAGAGGACCGAATCGCGATCTGCGCCGCAGGCTAGCACCGGCAGACGATCGTGCCGGGCTCGCGCAGGCCAATCGACCGCGTCGTCAGGGTATTCGGCCCGGCGACGCGGTCGTGCTTCGCCCCCCCTCGGCCGAAACTCGCCTGCCGGCCGCACCGTAGTCACGGGGAGTGACGGGCGGGTTTCCCCCAACCCTCCCTCTGTCTGGGAACCTCGTGACGTTCTCCTAGCAGACCCTTTCTGCGAGCGAGCGTGACCGCACCGTCGTTGCTCGATGCCATCGTGTCCGGTGGGCAGCTGACCCGTCGCAAGACCAGGCCTGCCATGGTGCGGACCCAGGTGCTCGACTGGCCGGGTGTGCTCGTGGAAGCCGGCCGCAACGATGTCACCGCGGTGGACGATGTGGTGGCGGCACAGCACTACCTGTCGCTCAACGAGGATGTCCGGCCCGTGCAGATCGAGGTGAAGGAGGCGCACGGGTTCAGGCGCTACACCCTCCCTCCCCACAGTATCTGGGTGAACCCGAGCGCGGATCCCATTACTCTGCGCGCGCGCCATGCGAATGGCGTGTTGCGCGTGTCCATCGATCCGCTGCACGTCGCGCGACTCATGAGCCCGTCACTCAATGACGTCCGGCCCGTGAGGCTGCGCCGCACCTTCGCGATCCAATCGCCGCAGCTCGCGCACCTGATGCGAGCGCTCCGCGCCGAGGCGGCGGCCAGCACGCCGGGCGGCCTGGCGATGGTGGAAGCCGTCACGGCCGCAGTCGGCCATTTGCTGGTGCGCCATGCAGGGATCGAGCAGAGTCGTCGCGCGCGCATCCTCGGTGGCTTGTCCGCGGTGGCGAAGCGCCGGGTGCTCGAGCTGATCCACGCTGCCCTCGATGCCCGGCTGACCATCGAGACGCTGGCCGGCGAAGCCGGGCTGTCGCCGGCACACTTCGCGCGCGCGTTCCGGGAATCGCTGGGCCAGCCGCCGCATCAATACCTGCTGGCGCTGCGGCTCGAGCGCGCGCGCCGGCTGCTCGAAACGACGCACGCGAGCCTGTCGGACATTGCGCAGCGCGCGGGCTTCGCCGATCAGGCGCACTTCACGCGGTTGTTCAAGCGCGCCTTCGGGGTCACGCCCGGGGCGATGGTGCGGCGAGCGCTGTCTTAGGGCGTGATGACGTCGGTGGCGAACGCCGCCTGGCGGATCGCTCCGTCGGTCGGCACTGGATCGATCCCCAACCCCAGCGTTCCACCCAAGCGATTCGCGGACCAGCGCAGCGACGGCGCGGTTTGCAGCGCCCACGCCGGATTGAATCCCGCCACGCCCGACAGGTCCGGATTGACCAGATCGTATCCGCCCTGGAGCGCTGCGTACGCCGCGGTCATCAGTACCGCCACGCCGCTCGGGCCGTCGCTCGTGTAGGCAACGGACGCCTCGCGATCGTACGCGTCCTGCGGCTCGAAATGCGCGCGGATGCGCACGGACGGTGTGGTCGCAACTGTGGTAAAGGTCGGCGTGATGATGTTCGGGCCGAATTCGAGCGAGCGATCGACGGGCGACCGAAAATACCAAAGCAGGCTGCGGCCGGCGCTGGGAGTATCATCGTGCGCGGTCGCCACAAGCTCCTGCAAGTCCCCCGCCGCGAGCTGCGCCTCCGGAATCGCGTAGTACGATTGATTCAGCCCGCCGGCGCCCGGGAAGGGGAGCGAGAATTGACTCTCCGAATTGGCGCTGCGCAGCTGCGTAAAGATGTACGCCCCATCCACACCGACGCCTGAGATCGTCACGTTCGCCACCACTGGCGAAAATGCATCCGGGGCGTTGAAATCGAGTACCCCGAGGCTCGCGCTGTCGGGTAGATCGACGCCGTGTCGCAGAATGAACTTGGTGAGCCGCTCGTCTCCGCCAGCGTCGAGCGTCGCGCGCGCCGCGATGATATCGCGCGGACCGGCAGGCAAGTAGTCGAGCGCGAAGTCCTCCCCGTGGTGGGCCACAACTACGGAACCGAAACCTCCGCGGACAATGGCGCGCTCATTGGTGTCGACTCCCGCCACGGTTCCGAGCAGCGTCTTGATCGTGGTCGGTCCGCAGAGGCGCGAACTGTTGATCCCGACGCTGGCAAGCTCCTCAGGGGTCCCGTACAGGACCTGAAGAAACGTGGTCCCGGGTGTGCTCTCGAGGACGGTCGCGATCGCCCCGTGATTGGAGGAGAACCTGAGGGCAAACACGCTGTTGCCGCTCGCGACCGTGGGCGCCGCGCGCGTCCAGGCGCCGTCGCCGTCCTGATATCCCACCCAGAGCGGCGCGTAGGGATCGCAAAAGGCCACCGACACCGTCTGCACCTGCGGCGGCGGCGGCACCAGGGGCGGGGACACGGCATCAGAGCAGGCCGAGAGCAATGCCAGGAGGCAGACGGCGAGGTAGGTTTTCACAAAGGAAAGCTCGAAGAACGAGGCAACATGGTCTTGGATGAAACCGCTACGGCCTGTTGAAGATTCCTGCGGGGCACTGCCTCACCTCGGAGTGAACCGGTCGAGCGTGGCTCTTTCTTGCGGTGTGAGCGCCACGCCTCCTTCCCCCTTTCGCAGCAGCCGCTCTACCTCCTCGCGGTTCACCGGGTGCAGGTCGTCGAGGGGGATCTTGCGCCAGCGCTCGAGCGCCGTGGCCAGGCTCTCACGCGGCTGCCGCCCTGGGTTCGCCGCGGCGCGGAACTTCGCGGCGGGCGACCGCCGCTCGAGCCCGTTCAGGTACAACCAGCCACCGAGGAACCCGCCCAGGTGCGCGAAGTGCGCGACGCCCGCCTGCATCCCGCCGAACCCGGCGAACAGCGAGAGCGCCGTCATCCCGATCACGAACCAGCGCGCCTGGATGGGCACGATGCCCCACACGAAGATCAGGTCGGTGGGCCAGTACCTTGCGTAGCCGAGCATCACGCCGAAGATGGCGGCCGAGGCACCGACGATCGCGGCGCTTGGAGTCATGAGCGAGGCCAGCGCGCCGACCAAGCCGCTCACGAAGTACAGGCCGAAGAAGTGCCCCGACCCGAGCCGCATCTCGACCCGTGGCCCGAAGAAGTAGAGGGCCAGCATGTTGAACCCCAGGTGGAAGAGCCCGGCGTGCAGAAACATGTAGGTCACGACGGTCCAGGGGCGCGACGGGATGAGCACCGGGACCAGCATCAGCGCCTGCGCGACCGCAGGAGATGCGACCGTGAGGACGTACATCGCGACGTTGGCGAAGAGGAGGGTCCTAACCCCTGGTGTCATCGATCTGCCTCTCGCTCGGAAACTATCGCGTTCGAGCGGTGCGTGTGAGCCCGCCTGCGCGTGAGTAGCACTACCGCCGCCGTCGCCCGCCACTACGACGAGCTCGATTCCTTCTACCGGGAGATCTGGGGCGAGCACGTCCACCACGGCCTGTGGCGCTCGCCGCGCGATACGCCGGAGCGGGCCGTGGAGCAGCTCATCGACCACGTCGCGGCGGCGCTCGGACTCTCAGCCGGAGACGAGGTCGTGGACGTGGGCGCCGGATACGGCGGCACGGCCCGCTATCTCGCGAGCCGCTGCGGCGTGCGCGTCACGGGCTATACCGTGAGCGCCGCGCAGTACGGATTCGCCGAGCGGCATGCCGTCGAGAGCGTACGGGTGGTCCTCCAGGACTGGCATGCGAACGGTCTGCCCGACCGCTCGGCGGACGCAGTGCTCGCGATCGAAAGCACCGAGCACATGATCGATCTGCCGCTCGCGCTCGCCGAGATGCGGCGGGTGCTCAGGCCCGGGGGCCGCGTGGCCATCTGTGCATGGCTCGCGGGGGAGGGCGCGGGTCCGTGGGAACGGCGCTGGCTGCTCGAGCCGATCGTGGCAGCGAGCCGTCTCGTGACGCTGGCGATGCCGTCCGAGTACCGGGCGCTCCTCGAAGCGGCGGGATTTGCGGACATCAGGTTCGAAGATTTGTCCGCCGCGGTGGCACGGACCTGGACGGTGTGCCTGCGGCGGGTCGCCTGGAAGCTCGTGAGCGATTGGCGCTACGTCCGGTATTTGCTCAATTCCCGCAGCGAGGAACGCGGCTTCCTGAGTGCGATGTTTCGCATCAGGGCCGCCTACGGGTGCGGGGCGATGCGCTACGGACTGTTCGTCGGCAGGTGCTAGAGAATCGCTTCGAGCGAGCAGGCAAACCCGGGCACGACATCCTCCCCGTCGAGCGCGCCTGCCGCCGGGATCACCGCTTCGGTCCCGTCGGCGCGATAGACCCGCGCGAGACGCCGCTCGGGATCCGCCACCCACACGAGCCTGGTCCCCGCCGACAACCAGTCGGCGACCTTCGCAAGCACCTCGCCAGGCCGGTCCCCGGGGGACAGCACCTCGACCGCGAGGTCGGGAGCGAACGCGGGATATTCCTTCGTGACCGCAGCCGGCACGCGCTCGCGCGCGACAAACGCGACATCAGGGGCGCGAACCGTGTCGGGATCGGTCGCGAGTTTGAACCCGGTCTCGGCGGCGAAGACGGCGCCCGCGCCTGTCCGCTTCGCATGCACCGCTAGCACGGCGCCTAGGTTCATGGCAACGAACCCGTGCCTCCCGCCCGGCGGCTCCCGCACGACCAGCACGCCCCGCACGAGCTCCGCCCGCTTGTTCGGAACGTGCGCGTGGAGCAATTCGTCCGCGGTCATCAACGCGGTGGGCATGGAAGCAACGTAGGCGGGCTCGGCAGGCATGGCAACGGCGATGTGACGCCGCCGCGTCAACGTGGGATCAACATCCGTACGCTGTGAACGAGAACTTGCGCGCCAATCTCATCACACCTCCGCGGCCGTGATCTCGTACTTGAAGTTGTCCGGATCGAGGCAATCGAGCCGTCCGTCCGCCGTCTCCGCCTGGGGATACATGAGGAAGCTGACGGGCTCGCCCGAGGACCCGGGAAGCTCGACGTCGTGCGCGAAGTTGAACGCCACCCAGTTCATCTCCCAGGAACCGAACAGCCGGGCCCGGGCGCGTTGCACCATGTCGTCGCTGAGCGGCCGGTTCCCCGGCGGCTCCTCGAGCGCGACCTTGCGAACGTCCGCGGGGTCGACCGGCACCCAGCCGTACCGGTCCAAATGGACCTCGGCGCGGCAGTGCTGTGCCTTGGTGATCTGCCCGGTCGCGGGGCCGAGGCTCTTGTAGCCCAGCTCGGACCTGGCGACCCGGATGCCGTACACGTCGCGGGCGGGGAGGCCCGCCGCGCGCGCGAGCCCCACGAAGAGCGCGTTCAGGTCGGCGCACTTGCCGCTCAAATCTCGCGTCTCGAGCATGAAGCGGATGTCGCCGAGGCCGCAGCCGCGGGTCTTGGGGTTGCGGGCGGTGTTGGCCACGACCCACTCGTAGATCGCGCGGGCCTTGTCGAGGTCCGTCGTCGCGCCGGCGGTGATCTCGGTCGCCGTCGCCTTCACGATTCCGTCGGTCGGTAGGAGCTTCGTGGGCCGCAGGAAGTGCTCAAGGTCGGCTCGGCTCTCCGTCGCGGTGGAGCTCGGAGTCGCGAGATCGACGGCGTAGTCGCGGGTTGCGATGCGGCTCGTCACCGTGAGCGCCGGCGGTGTCCCCGCGGGGAACTCGGCGGCGATGATGCCGAGGGAGTCGGCGGCCCGCTGGACCAGCGTCGCCGTGCCGGCGCCGGCGTTGAACGTGTTCCCGAGCGTGCGCTGGTAGGGCGTCTCGCCGAGCAACGCGGCCGGAACCCACACGCGCGTCGTGCCGGCGGGCTTCAAGACCTGGACGCTCGTCGTCACCTCGAAGGTGCGCCAGTCGCTCGACGTCAAATGCTGAGCGAATAGCCGCGAGCGCGTCGTCAGCGCGAGGCCTGCCGACGCCATACCCACCGACTGGAGGAAATCCCGACGCTTCATTGCCGCCTCCGTTTCTTGCCACGCCTCACGAACCGCATGCCGACCTCCGGACGCCCACCCTGATTGTATGCCAGCTCGGCGACGAGCAACGCCAGCGGCTCGAGATAGCGTGACACGGGGAGCGCGCCGCAATCGACCGGCTCGAACCCGATCTGGCGGATGAGGCGCGCCACGACCCGCTTGGCGTGCGTGTCGTTCCCGCAGTAGCACACCGCCGGCTGCTCCCGCATCTTCGCGGCTCCTGCCTGAAGCAGCTCCGCGGGGACGGTGTTGAACGCCTTCACCAGGTGCGCGCCGTGCGCCTGTTTGGCGATCAGCTCGCCGCCCGAGAGACGGTGGCCCACGGCAAGCGCGTCGTTCGCGTGAGTCATCGGGTTGGTGCAGTCGATCAGGATCTTACCGCGCAGCGATCCGGCGGCCCGCAGCGCCCCCGGCACGTCGGCCCAGTGTACCGCAAGGAGCACGACCTCCGCCCGTCGCACGGCATCCCACGGACCGGCCGCCCGCGCCCGCGGGCCGCTGTCGCGCGCCAGGCGCTCGAGCTTCTTGGGGTCGTGCGAGTAGGAGAACGTGACGGCGTGCCCCGCCGCGGCGAACGAGCGGCCGAGTACGGAGCCCATGCTGCCTGATCCCAGGATGGCGATGCGGATGGTGGCCTCAATGGTGATGGTAACAACTTACTCTCAAGCGCGCTGCGCCGGTGACAGGCATCACTCCCTGGCTGTTAGCGTGCCTGTGACGTGACGCACCGCCCGGATCGAAGCGGCCGGGAATGATGCACGATGAAGATGCGTTCTGCCAAGGGTCTCGAGCTGCTCGGCCTGACGGCGGTGTACGCCGTGGCCGGGAAGCTCGGCCTCACGCTCGCGATCGTTCATGCGAGTGCCACCGCGGTCTGGCCGCCCACCGGCATCGCGCTTGCGGCGCTGCTGATCCTCGGGCGCAGTGCCTGGCCCGCGATCTACCTTGGCGCCTTCCTCGTCAACGTCTCCACTGCGGGCAACGCCATCTCCTCGGCGGGCATCGCGCTCGGCAACACACTCGAGGCGGTGACCGGCGCCTACCTCGTGACCCGCTGGGCGAACGGGCGTCACCTGTGCGAGCGCCCACGGGACCTCGTGCGGTTCGCCCTGCTGGCCGCGGGCGCCAGCACGGCCGTGGCCGCGACCGTGGGGGTGACGACGCTCGCTGCCGCAGGGTTCGCGCGCTGGGAAGCGTACACTCCTATCTGGTTCACCTGGTGGATGGGCGATGCCGCCGGCGCGCTCATCGTTACGCCCGTACTCCTCCTGTGGGCCAACAATCCGAGCGTGCATTGGGAGCGCCGGGACGGCCTCGAAGCCGCGGCGCTCCTCGTCTGCCTCATCGTCAC
>Ga0335085_10010779_pt1 | contig 13633 bp, 11 predicted proteins | sample Lox_Sample_45_FD_206712 | JGI IMG/M metagenome (GOLD analysis project Ga0335085, IMG submission 206712) | Soil microbial communities from Loxahatchee National Wildlife Refuge, Florida, United States - Lox_Sample_4.5 | ecosystem: Environmental > Terrestrial > Soil > Wetlands | place: USA...
CTGGTTCGAGCCCGGCGCCACGCAGCAATACTACCCGCTGCTGCACTCGGCGTTCTGGATCGAGCACCGCCTCTGGGGCGACGCGACGCCCGGCTACCATCTGGTCAGCCTGCTGCTCCACGCGACCGCGGCCGGCCTGCTCTTCCGGCTGCTCCGGCGCCTCGCCGTGCCGGGCGCGGCGCTGGCCGCGGCGATCTTCGCGCTGCACCCGGTGGGCGTCGAATCGGTCGCCTGGATCTCCGAGCAGAAGAACACGCTCTCCACCGTCTTCTATCTCGCCGCCGCGCTGGCCTACCTCCGCTTTGACGACCGCCGGCGGTGGCCGTCGTACGCCCTCGCCTCCGCGCTGTTTGCGGCGGCCATCCTGACCAAGTCCGTCACCGCCTCGCTGCCCGCGGGCCTGCTCGTCGTGCTCTGGTGGCGCGACGGCCGGCTGGCCTGGCGGCGGCACCTGCGGCCGCTGCTCCCGTGGCTGGCCGCGGGCGCGGCGGCCGGCGCGGGCACCGCGGTGGTGGAGCGGCTTTATGTCATCGGCGCCCGGGGCTCCGCCTATCACCTCGACGCCCTGCAGAGGTTCCTCCTCGCGGGCCGGATCGCCTGGTTCTATTTCGGCAAGCTCGTCTGGCCGGCGGACCTGATCTTCATTTATCCGCGCTGGAGCGTGGACGCGGGGGCCGCGTGGCAGTGGCTGCCGGCGGCCGCCGTGCTCGTGGTGCTGGCGGTGTTGTGGCGGATGGGACGGCGCGGCGCGCTGGCGGCGACCCTCTGTTATGTCGGCACGCTTGTCCCCGCGCTGGGCTTCGTCGAGGTCTACCCGTTCCGCTACTCCTATGTCGCCGACCATTTCCAGTACCTCGCCGCCCCGGCCATGCTGGCGCTGGCGGCGGCGGGCGTGGCCCGGGCGCTGGCGGGCCGGCCGGCGTGGCTGGGGCGTGCGCTCGCCGGACTGCTGCTCGCCGGGCTCGGCGCCCTCACCTGGCGGCAGTGCGGCATGTACCGCGACGCCGTGACGCTCTATCGCGCGACGCTCGCCCGCAATCCCGACTGCTGGCTGGCCGAGTTCAACCTGGGCACCACTCTCCGCGCCGCCGGCCGCGCCACCGAGGCGATCCCGCATCTCGCCCGCGCCCTGCAATTGCAGCCCGACGATCCCGGCGCCCTGAACAACCTCGGCCTGGCCCTGCTGGACGCCGGGCGGATCGGCGAGGCCACCGCGCGATTCGAGCAACTGGTCCGCGTCGCCCCCGACCGGTCCGACGGCTACTGCAACCTCGGCAACGCCCTGCGCGCCGCCGGTCGTCCGGACGCCGCCATTGCCCGATACGAGGCGGCGTTGCAGCTCGACCCCGCCAACGCCGACGCGGCCTATGACCTCGGCATCGCCCTCGCCGACGTCGGGCGCCAGGACGAGGCGGCGGCGCGTTTCCGCCAGGCGGTCAGGCTGGAGCCGGGTTTCCCGCCGGCGTGGTACGGTCTCGGGGGCAGCTTGCAGGCGCTGGGCCGCCTGCCCGCGGCGGCGGATGCCTACGCGCAGGCGCTCCGGCTGCAGCCCGATTTTCCCGAGGTGCTCAACAACCTCGGCGGCGTGCAACGGGACCTCGGCCGGCTGGCCGACGCGATCGCCTCGTTTGCGCAGGCCCTGCGCCTGCGGCCCGGCTACCCGGAGGCCCACAACAACCTCGGCACCGCCCTGGCCATGTCGGGCCGGCTGCCCGAGGCGATCGGCGAATTCGAGACCGCCGTGCGGCTGACCCCGGATTTTCCCGAGGCCCAGTGCAATCTCGGGCGCGCCCTGACGCTCGCGAACCGGCTGCCCGAGGCGATCGCCCATTGCGAGACGGCCGTGCGCCTCCGCCCCGATTTCGCGGCGGCCCACCGGGCGCTCGCCGCCGCGCTGGCGCGCGCCGGGCGGACCGCGGAGGCCCGGGCCGAGGAAGACGCGGCCCAACGCCTGGCGGGCGCCCGGTGAGCGGCGGACGGTCCGCGCGGTTCAGATTGCCAGCGGCGCCCGGGCTTGTTTGAACAAGGCGCATGTCCCGGCGGCTCCTCTCCTGCTGCGCCCCGCTCGGCCCGATCGCGTTGCTGCTGTTGGCGGCGCCGGGCTGCTCCGTCCGCCAGTACGCCATGAACCAGCTCGGCGACGCCGTGGCGCGCAGCAGCGGCGGCGCCTTTGCGAGCGACGACGACCCGGACCTGATCAAGGCGGCCGCGCCGTTCAGCCTCAAGCTGACGGAGAGCCTGCTGGCCGGGAGCCCCGACGACCGGGCGCTCCTGCAGTCCGCCGCCAGCGGTTTCACCGAATATGCCTACGCCTTCGTGCAGGAGGATGGCGACGAACTCATGGCCACCGACCTCGCAGCCGCCCAGGCGCTGCAGAGGCGCGCCCGGCGCCTCTACCTCCGCGCCCGCGACTACGGGCTGCGCGGCCTCGAAGTGCGCCACGCCGGCTTCGCCGCCGAACTGGCGCGCGACCCCGCCCGGGCCGCCGCGCAGGCGGATCCGGACGACGTGCCCCTGCTCTATTGGACCGCGGCCTCCTGGGGCGCCGCGATCGCGCTCGCCAAGGACGATCCCGGCCTGATTGGCGACCTGCCCAAGGTGGAGGCCCTGATCGACCGCGCCGTGGCGCTCGATGAGTCGTGGGACCACGGGGCGCTCCACACCTTCCTCATCTCCTTTGACATGGCCCGGCCCGGAGTATCTGACGCCGCCGCGCAGGCCCGGCGGGAATTCGAGCGGGCCGTCGCCGAGTCCGGCGGCCGCCTGGCCGCGCCGTATGTCGCCTACGCCGAGGCCGTGCCGGTCCAGCGCCAGCAGGCCGCGGAGTTCCGGCGCGTGCTCGCCCAGGCGCTGGCGATCAATCCCGACGCCGACCCGCCGGACCGCCTGGCCAATCTCATCGCCCAACGGCGCGCGCGCTGGCTGCTGAGCCGGGTCGATGACCTATTCCTGAAGCCCTGATCCGCCCGCCCCGCCTCCATGCACCTGCGCCGCGTCCTCCTGTCCTGCCTGCTCGCCGCCACCCTCCTGCCCGCCGCCCGGGCGCAGCGGCCGCTCCGCATCAACCTCGGCACGCTGGCCCCGCGGGGCTCCTCGTACCACCAGGCGCTGCTCGCGATGGGCGAGGCGTGGCGCAAGGACTCCGACGGCAAGGTGCGGCTGGTCGTCTTCACCGACGGCTCGCAGGGCACCGAGGCCGACATGGTGCGCCTGATGCGCATCGACGCCCTCCAGGCCGGACTGCTCACCTCGACCGGGCTGGAGGACATCGAGAGCACCGTCGCCGGCCTGCAGAAACTGCCGTTCGTGTTCCACGATTTCGGGGAGTTCGACCACATCATGCAGGTGATGAGCCCGCGGCTGGAGGCGAAGATGGAGGAGAAGGGCTTCCATGTGCTCTTCTGGCTCGACGCCGGCTGGCTCCGCCTGTTCTCGACCGAGCCGGCGCTCACGCCGGCCGACTTCGCCCGGTTCAAGTTCTTCGTCTGGGCCGATCCCAAGCAGGCCTCGATCCTCCGGCACATCGGCCAGAACCCGGTCAACCTCGAGTCCAACGACCTGCCGACGGCCCTCGAGACCGGCCTGATCACCGCCATGCCGGCGCCGCCGATTTTCGTCCTCGCCACCCAGATGGACCGCAAGGCGAGGTACATGCTGCGCATCAACTATGCGCCGCTGGTGGGCGCGGCCGTCATCACGAACGCGGCCTGGGACAAGATTCCGGCCGCGATGCGCCCGGCGCTCACGGCGGCGGCGCGCAAGGCCGGCGACGAGATCCGCGCCCGCAGCCGCGCCGAAAGCGACGAGGCCGTCGTCGCCATGCAGAAGCGCGGCCTAGTCGTCCGCGAACTCACGCCGGCGGCGCAGGCCGACTGGCAGGCGCTGGCCGAGAAGGCCTACCCGCTGATCCGCGGCGGGCTGATGCCGGCCGACCTCTTCGACGCCGTGCAGCAGGAGCTCGCCGCCTACCGGGCGCAGCACGCCCGGCCCTGAGCGGCGCCGTCAGCGGGCCGGTCCGGCGGAGGACTGGCGGCGCCGGCTGACCATCCGCTTCACCGTCCGGTCGCAGGCGCGGATGATCCAGCCCGGACGCGGGCTCTGGAACTTCGCCGGCTGCCACTCCTCGCCGTCCGCATACAGGGTGGCCGGGATCACGCAGGTGCCGAACACCCAGTCGGCCACGGGCAGCGCAAAGAACCCCGAGATGGCCTCGTTGCAGTCGATCACCGCGTGGTGGCGCAGGTGGAAGCTGTAGGCCCGGCGCCAGAGCCAGCCGAGCCGGCGGTGTTCGATCAACGGCGCCCAGCGCTCGAGCGGCCAGTGCTCGATCGCGTGGAAAACCTCATAGAGCGACAGCGACAGCGCGAGGGCCGCGTAGCCCGAGATGAGCCAGGGCAGCGACGGCATCAGCCACTGCAGGAGCACGAGCAGCGGCGTCATCAGCAGCGCGAACACCGGCAGCGAATACCAGGGGAAGAACGAGGCCTCCCGCTGCTCCGGCCGGGTGATCGGAAAGAGGTTCTCCACAAACGGGATTTCCCGGCCGCCCGGCAGCCGACGCCGGGCGATGCGCGTCAGGGCGTGGTGCTTGGTGTGCTGGCGGTAGAAGTAGCTCAGCAGCGGCAGCGACGGCTGGTGCAGCAGGTACCGGTGGAAGAAGTACTCGATGAAGCAGTTCAGCAGCTTCACGGCGACCAGCGCGACGGCGTATTGCCAGAGGCGCGCGGACACCTGGACATGCCACACCGCCTGGGGTGAAAGCAGCCCGAGAAGGACGACCAGGCCGAGAAATCCGGCCATAACAGTGAGCGTGAAAAGCGGAAGGGAGAACTCCCTCTCCACTTTGCCGCCCGCGGCGGGGGGAACAGACATTGACTGTTACAACTTGGACCGGACCCCGCCGGGCGCAATGCTTTCTCCCCGCCGAAATCCGCCGGCGAGGATAAGAAGCCGCCGTAATCCATTCCGGCGCCAATGCCAAGCCCGCCTAATGGGCCCGCCCCGGCAGCGAAATCCGCACGGCCACCGCCAGCGCGTCCACCGCCATCGCCAGCGGCAGGCTCGGCTGGTCGCGGTGGCGGGCGGCCTGCGCCGGCAGGAAGGGCACATGGATGAACCCGCCGCGGACGCCGCCGCCCTGGCGCGCCAGCTCATGCAGCAGCCCGTAGAAGACATGATTGCAGACAAACGTGCCGGCGCTGAGCGACACGCCCGCGGGGATGCCGCGGCGCTTCAACGCGCGCACGATCGACCGCACCGGCAGCGACGACCAGTAGGCCGCAGGTCCGCCGGGCACCACCGGCAGCTCGCGCGGCATCCGGCCGGCGTTGTCGGGGACCCGTGCGTCCTGCAGGTTGATCGCCACGCGCTCGGGCATGATCTCGGCGCGGCCGCCGGCCTGGCCGACGCAGATCACCAGCCGGGGCCGGAACCGCCGGAGGTGGCGCCGCAGCGCCTCGAGCGAATCCGTGAAGGTCGTCGGCAGCCGGCGCGCCACGATGCGGTGCCCGGCGATCGTCCGCCCGTGGAGCCGCCGCACGGCCAGCCACGACGGATTCACCGTCTCCCCTTCAAAGGGCTCAAAACCCGTCAGCAGGACGATTCTCGCGCTCCGGCGTCGCATCGGCGGTACTCTGCAGCCCGCCGCGCAAAAAGTCGAACCCGCACCGGCCGCGGGTCAACCGGGCGGCGCCAGGACGATGCCGGCCCGCTCGAGCTCCGCGCGCAGCCGCCGGGCAAACGCCACCGCCTGCGGACCGTCGCCATGAACGCAGACGGTTTCGGCGCGAACCGCCACGTCGATGCCGTCGACCGTACGCACGCGTCCCTCCCGCGCCATCCGCAGGACCTGCGCCACCGCGTCATCCTCCTCCTGGACGAGCGCATCCGCCCGCGACCGGGGCGTGAGCGAGCCGTCCCGCTGGTAGGTGCGGTCGGCGAACACCTCGCTGGCCGTCCGCAGGCCCCGTGCGCGGGCGGCGTCCAGCAACCGGCTCCCGGCCAGGCCGAAGACGACCAGCTCCGGGCCCGATTGCCACACTGCGTCGGCGACGGCCCCCGCCAGCGCGGCGTCGCGTGCCGCCAGGTTATAGAGCGCGCCGTGGGGTTTGACGTGGGCCAGCCGGGCGCCGGCCTGCCGCGCGACGGCCGCCAGGGCGGCGACCTGGGACGCGACCAGTTCGCGCGCCTCCGCCGGAGCCAGCGGCAGCTCCCGCCGGCCGAAATTCGCCCGGTCCTCCAGACCCGGATGCGCGCCGATGGCAACGCCGTGCGCCAGCGCCAGCCCGACCGCCGTCCGCATGGAGCCGGCGTCGCCGGCGTGACCGCCACAGGCGATGTTGGCCGAGGTGATGAACGGCATCAGCTCCGCATCGTGCCCCGCCCCTTCGCCCAGGTCACAGTTGAGATCAATCCGATCCACGGAGGTTCGTCTTACCACGGATTGCCCGGATCCACACGGATTATTGCCCAAGCGCGGAAGCGCTGGCCGTCATGACATGACTTACGCCGTGTGGGCCGCGATGCCGTGCTTCACCGTCGCGAGCTGGCGCTCGGCCGCCAGCCAGAGCTCCTGCGCCTCCGCCACCGCGACCTCGCTGAAGCCCACCGTGTCCCCCGGCTTGACCTGCGCCAGCGGCGACAGGTCGACGGTCGCCACATTCGCGATCTTCGGATAGCCGCCGACCGTCTGCCGGTCCGCCAGCAGCACGATCGGCTGGCCGTCGGGCGGCACCTGGATCGTGCCGGTGGCCACGCCCTCCGACACCAATTCGGGCAACCCGCCGTCGGTCAGCGGCGGCCCCGCCAGGCGAAGACCCATGCGGTCGGAACGCGCCGTCACCGAGTAGCGTGCGGCCAGCAGACGCTCCCGGGCCGCGGCTCCAAACCAGTCCCACTGCGGCCCGCGCACCACGCGAACCACCGGCGCGGTCCCGCGCGCCGGGCGCGCCTCGGCGCTGATTTCCCAGCGGGCGGCGGCAAACGTGTCCGGTCCGGCGAGGGCCGCGGCGAGCCGCCGCGCCCAGGCGGACGGCGGCCCGTTTTTCAGCACGTCGCCGGCGCGCAGGGCGCGCCCGTTCACGCCGCCGAACCCCGCCGCCAGATGCGTGCCGCGCCCGCCCAGCACGCGCGGCACCGCCACCCCGCCGGCGACCGCCAGATAGCCGCGGCAGCCGGCCGTCGCGGCGCCGAGCACCAGCTCCGTGCCCGCCGCCAGGCGCACCGGCCGCCACGCCGGCAGCCGCCGGCCGCTGACCGTCACCTCGAAATCCGCGCCGGTGACCGCCACGAGGGCCTCGGCCAGAAATCGCAGCGTCGGCCCGGTCAGCGTGAGCTCCAGCGCCGCGGCGCCCTCGGCGTTGCCCACGAGCAGATTCGCCAGCCGCAGCGCCCGCGCGTCGAGCGCGCCGCCGGGCGTGACCCCGTCGCGCTGCCAGCCCGGCCGGCCGAGATCCTGCACGGTCGTCAACTGCCCCGGGACCAGGACGTGGATCCGGCTCATGGCGGGGGCGCCGTGCCGAACTCCGCCGCGGTGATGCGGCGGAAGCGCACGCGGTCGCCGGTTTGCAGGAGGCTCGGCGGCCGTTGCTGCGGATGGAACAGCCGCAGGGGCGTGCGGCCGATGACGTGCCACCCGCCGGGGGTTTCGAACGGATAGATCCCGGTGTGGACCCCGCCGATGGCGACCGAGCCGGCCGGCACCCGCAGGCGGGGCGTCGGTCGCCGCGCCGTGTGCAACGACGCGGGCAGGCCGGTCAGGTAGGGGAAACCCGGCGTGAAGCCGACCGCGCTGACCCGGTATTCGGCGGCGGCATGCCGCGCGACCACCTCGTCGGCGCCCAGTCCGTGGGTGGCGGCCACCGCAGCGAGATCCGGCCCCCAGTCGCCGCCATAGCAGACCGGAATCACGACCCAGCGCTCGACCGCCGCCGGCGACTGGCCGGCCGTCGCGGCCGCCCGTTCGCCGATCCAGCGGGTGACGCGGTCATACGGCGCCCCGCCCTCTTTCCGCGCGACCCGGCCGGGATCATAGAACACCGTCAGGCCTGCGTTGGCCGGGACGCATTCGATGAAGCCTGGCAGCGGATCCCGCCCGAGGGCGGCCGCCAGTGCCTCCACCGCCGCCAGCACGGCGGCGTCCGGCCGCTCGCCCAACGTCACGAGCACGGCCGAGTCCCCCAGGGGCGCGACCTTCATGCGGCGGCGGCCTTGGGCGGACCCGAGGTCGCCCGCACCAGCACCAACGTCAGGTAGGCGACCACGATGAGGTTGGTGACCAGCACCGTGACCCGGGGCCACGTCACCAGTTCACACAGTTTGAAGACCTCGAGCGGCAGATAAACGCTGCCCGACAGCGCGCCAAACCACTCGGCCCAGCGCTGCGCGCGCCAGAGTCCGAAGGCCTCGATGAACCGCACCAGGGCGTAGGCCAGGGCGCCGATCGCCAGCAGCCGCAGGTGCGGCTTGTCCAGGAGCGTCATCGCATCGAGAAAGACCTTGGGATAATGGCTGGCCGGGTTGAGGTGCATGTTGCGCACCAGCCGCTCGGCCGCGTCCTGGACATTGCGATGCATCAGGTCGAACAGGCCCAGGCCCGCCGCCAACACCACCAACCCTTTGGCGGCTTCGATGGAGGCGATCATCCGGAGTCCGAATCTTGACGACATTGCCGGACTCATCACCGCAGATCACGCGGCGTGGCGCAAGCCTGCTGCTTTTCGCGCCCGGTCCCGCGGCGCCCGTCCGGCGACCGCAACGCTAATAACCTCCACCGCCGGCCCTTATTTGCCCGGAATGGTTTGAAGTTTGCCCCCGATGGATAGATTCATTTGCTCCTCGACCCTCGTGCACCGCCGCTCGCGCTTCATCATCCTGCTAGCCACCGGCTTGTTATTGGCCGGTTGCCGCGACACCAAGATCACCGCCTACCGGGTTCCGAAAGAACCGGCGGCGTCCGGGCCGGCGACCGCCGCGGCCGGCGCGGCGGCAATACAATACCAGGCGCCGCCCGGATGGCAGGAGCAGCCGGGCGATGCCGCCCGCCAAGGCAGCTTTCTCGTCGCCGGCGCGGACGGCGCCAAGGCGGACGTCTCGATCATCACCTTCCCCGGCGATGTCGGGGGCGACCTGGCCAACGTCAACCGCTGGCGCAACCAGGTCCAGCTGCCGCCGATCGCCGATGCCGACCTGCCCAAGGCCGTGTCCGAGGTGGACGGCCCGGCCGGCGCCTTCCTCGTGGTCGACCTGCTCAGCGAGGCCCCGCTGGCGGCCGGCCACCCGGAGCGCATTCTCGGGGCCATCCTGAAACAGCCGGCCCAGACCTGGTTCTTCAAGATGATGGGCGACGCGGCGCTGGTGGAGGCGCAGAAGGCGGCGTTCCTGGGCTTCCTGCAGACGGTCCAGTTCAACGCGCCGTCCGGCCCGGCCGGCATCGCCAACACCAACGACCTGCCGCCGGACGCCCGCGGCCTGCCGGGCGGCGGCACCCTGCCGCCCGACCATCCCGCCATCGGCGCCGCCATGCCCGGCGCCGGCGACATGGCCGGCACGGCGGTGGCGGTCGCCACCGGACGGGACCTGACCTGGACGGCACCGGCGGACTGGAAGCCGACCGCCGGATCGGCCATGCGCAAGGGCAGCTATGCCGTCAGCGGCCCCGAAGGCACGGGCGACCTCTCGATCACCGCCTTCCCCGGCGACGTCGGCGGCAACCTCGCCAATGTGAACCGCTGGCGCGGCCAGCTCGGCCTGCCGCCGGTCTCCACCGTCGGCGAGGCCGCGCAGCCGCTCGAGGCGAACGGCCTCCACCTGCTGGTGTTCGACGGCGCCAACAACGGCCAGGCGATCCTCGCCGCCATCGTCTCCCGGCCCGACGACACCTGGTTCTTCAAGCTGACCGGGCCCGACGCGCTCGTGGCGCGCACCAAGCCGGCGTTCCTCGACTTCCTGCGGACCGTCAAGGCCCCCTGACCCGCCATGCGCGCATTCCTCAAGGTCTTCGTGGACTACTTCACGTCCCTGCGGCTGACGGTGATCCTGCTGGCCCTGTCGCTCCTGCTGGTGTTCATCGCCACGCTCGACCAGGTGAACCTCGGCGTCTGGGCGGTGCAGCAGAAGTATTTCCACTCGCTCTTCGTCATGGCCCGCATCCCGGGCACCGCGGTGGCGGTGCCGGTGTTTCCCGGCGGCTATTTCATCGGCGGCCTGCTGCTGATCAACCTCATCGCCGCGCATCTCTACCGCTTCCGCCTCGAATGGCGGAAGTCGGGCATCTGGCTCGCCCACGCCGGCCTGATCCTCCTGCTGCTGGGCGAGCTGTTCACCGGCCTCCTGCAGCGGGAAGGCATGATGCGCCTCGACCCGGGCACGGCGCGGGACTACGCCGAAAGCACGCTCAAGACGGAACTCGCGGTCATCGACACGACCAACCCGAGCTATGACGACGTCGTGGCGATCCCCGAGGGCGCACTCGAGAAGCTCTCGACCCTGCAGACGCCCAAGCTCCCCTTCACGCTCCGCACCCTGGCCTATTATCCCAACTCGGCACTGGTGATGCGCAACCAGGCGCCCAACGCCGCGCCATCGCCCGCCGACCGCGGGTTCGGCCCGCAGTTCGTGGCGCTGGCCCAGCCGGTCACCTACAAGGAGGACGAGCAGAATTTTCCCACCGCGTTCGTCGAGCTCAACGGCGCCGAGGGCCGCATCGGCACCTGGCTGGTCTCCACGCTGCTGACCGAGCCGCAGACCTTCACCTACCAGGGGCACACCTGGGAGCTCATGCTCCGCGCCACGCGCTATTACCAGCCGTTCTCGATCACCCTGCTCAAGTTCTCGCACGACGTCTACCCGGGCACCGACATCCCGAAGAACTTCTCCAGCCGTGTCCGGCTCCAGACGCCGGACGGCCGGGTCGACCGCGAGGTGCTGATCTACATGAACAACCCGCTCCGGTACGGCGGCTTCACCTTCTACCAGGCCGGCTACCAGAACGACCGCACGTCCATCCTCCAGGTGGTGCGCAACCCGAGCTGGGTCATCCCCTACGTCTCCTGCTCCCTGATCGCCCTCGGGCTCGTGATCCAGTTCGGCATCCATCTCCTCGGCTTCATCCGCAAGCGCGCCGCCGCGGCCGCTCCGGCGTAATTCCACCACGGATATCACCGACCTCCATTGATGCAGACAGCCCCGATCCGTGCCCATCCGTGTGATCCTTGGTGGTCCTGCCTCCGATGAAAAAATTCCTCCCTTTGCTGGTCCTGCTGCTCGGCCTCGTGTACCTCGGTTCGACGCTGCTGCCGCCGCGCACCAAGTCCGACTTCGACCTGCGCGGCTTCGGCCGCCTGCCCATTCTCGTCAACGGGCGCCTCAAGCCGCTCGACACCGTGGCGCGGAACACGCTGCTGGTGTTCCAGGGCAAGCAGGATTTCACCGCCCCGGACGGCCAGCCGCTCCAGCCGGTCGAGTGGCTGCTCGACGTCCTGTTCAACCCCACCGTCGCGGACAGCTACCAGCATTTCGTCATCTACAACCCCGAGGTCGTCGGCCTGTTCAACAAGCAGGCGGGCACGCAGGAATATTTCTCGTTCAATGACCTGCGGGGCGGCCTGGCGGAACTCGAGCGCCAGGAGCGCATGGCCGAACCCGTGGACGAGGGCGTGCGCACGCCGTTCCAGCGGGGGGTCGTCGACCTCTACCAGCGCCTCATCCTCTACCAGCGCCTCAAGGCCAGCGTGAACCTCGAGGACAGCCCCGACTTCCTCGCCGAGCTGCTGAAGTTCCAGCAGGCGCTGCCCGCGATCTCCACCGCCTTTCTGGCGAAGGAGGCCGGCAAGCCCTACAACAACCAGGACTACAAGACCCTCACCGACTTCGTCTCCCGGTTCCAGTATCTGAGCGACTCCGGGTATCTCCTGGCGATCCCGCCGGCGCCCGGCAATTCCGACCCGAACGCCTGGCAGAAGGCCGGCGATGCGCTGCTGGCGACCTTCCGGCAGGGCGCGATCAATCCCGACGTCATGGCCTACGCCGCGCTCGGCCACGCGTGGCGCCTGAAGCAGCCGAAGGATTTCAACGAGATCGTCCGCCTCTACACCGGGCAGCTGATGAAGCGCTTCGCGCCCCAGCTGCAACGGTGCCGGATCGAGACGGTCTTCAACCGGGCGCAGCCGTTCTACTCCGGCATGATCTTCTATGTCCTGGCCGTCCTCCTCGCGCTGGTCTCGTGGATGAAATGGCCCGACGTCCTCCAGCCGGCCGCGTTCTGGGTCATGGCGCTGGCCTTCGCGGCCAGCACGGCCGGCATCGCCACCCGCATGTGGCTGGAGGGCCGGCCGCCGGTGACGAACCTCTATTCCTCGGCCCTGTTCGTGGGCTGGGTGGCGGTGGCGCTCTGCGTCATTCTCGAGCGCATCTACCGGAACGCCATCGGCACGGTGGCCGGCGGCATGATCGGCTTCGGCACGCTGCTCATCGCCCACCATCTCTCGCTGAGCGGCGACACCATGGAGATGATGCGCGCCGTGCTTGACTCCAACTACTGGCTGGCGACCCACGTGGTCGTGGTGACCATGGGTTACGGCTCCACCTACCTCGCCGGTTTCCTCGCCATCATCTACATCGTGCGCGGCCTGTTCACCAGGTCGCTGGACAAGGGCACCGCCGATGCGCTCACGCGCATGGTCTACGGCATCGTCTGTTTCGCCACGCTGTTCAGCTTCTCCGGCACGGTGCTGGGCGGGATCTGGGCCGACCAGTCGTGGGGCCGGTTCTGGGGCTGGGACCCGAAGGAGAACGGCGCCCTGATCATCGTGCTCTGGAACGCGATCATCCTCCACTGCCGCTGGGGCGGCATGATCCGCCAGCGCGGGCTGATGATGCTGGCGGTGTTCGGCAACGTGGTCACGAGCTGGAGCTATTTCGGCACCAACCTCCTGGGCGTGGGGCTCCATTCCTACGGCTTCACCCAGGGCACCTTCACCTGGCTCGTCGGGTTCGCCGCCAGCCAGGTGCTGATCATCGCCCTGGCGGCGATCCCGCTGGACAAGTGGCGGAGCTTCCGGCCGGCCGGCGGCAAGCCGGGCCTGGCCACCCCCTGAGCGCTTCCGCGCCGGTCAGCCGCCGAGCAGCTGCTCGGCGTGCGCCAGCGCCGACTTGGCGTTGCGGTCGCCGAGCATGCGGGCCAGTTCGCCGAGGCGGGCGCGGCGGTCGTCCTGCAGCGCCGCGATGGCCACGGTCGTGCGGTCCTTCGACTGTTCCTTCGTGACCACGAGGTGGTGCGCCGCGTGCGCGGCCACCTGGGGCAGGTGCGTCACGCACAGCACCTGGTGCCGCCGCGCGATGGCCGCCAGCTTCTCCCCGACGATGCCGCCGATCTCGCCGCCGACGTTGGAGTCGACCTCGTCGAACACGAGCACCGGGATGTCGTCGAGGTCGGCGAGGATCGTCTTCAGCGCCAGCATGACCCGCGCGAGCTCGCCGCTCGAGGCGATGCGGCTGAGCGGCAGGGGCGGCTCGCCGGCATTGGGCGAGAACAGGAACTCGCAGGCGCAGTCGCCGGCGGGCCCGGGCGCCGGCAGCGTCGCCAGCCGCACGAGAAACTCCGTCCGCTTGAAGCCGAGCTGCGCGATCGCCTTCG
>Ga0335085_10010780_pt1 | contig 13631 bp, 12 predicted proteins | sample Lox_Sample_45_FD_206712 | JGI IMG/M metagenome (GOLD analysis project Ga0335085, IMG submission 206712) | Soil microbial communities from Loxahatchee National Wildlife Refuge, Florida, United States - Lox_Sample_4.5 | ecosystem: Environmental > Terrestrial > Soil > Wetlands | place: USA...
ATTATCCCATCCGGCATTGGCTGCGTTTGTGAAGCCGTTAGCGCCGTAGTAGTTGGGGCCGCCGTCAATCTGTTGCAGCGTTACGCCCGCAGGTAACTTTCCAATACCGAGGACTGGAGAGCCAACCATCCTTGGGTGCTGCACCCGCACGACAATATTGGTGGCGGTGTCTTCACTGTGCTGCCGTTCCGGCGTTACCGGTGCCGAGAATGTAGGAGGGGCCTCCTGCGTAAGTGGCGCGGAATGCGGATATGCGGGCCCGTGTTTGGATGTTGGTAGAGAATAGGAGGACATATCCCTTTGTGGTTTTTCCAATTGCTGTGCATCGACCGGGCAAGAAACGACCACCGTGGCGGCTGCGATAAATGGAATAAGTCGCATCGGATGCTTCCTTGGGAATTTCCGGCCGATCAGAGAGCTTACACGCGCCATTCAGTCTAATTGTAACTTGGCGTTGTTTCTATTCGATTTGCAGCCACCGGTTCTATGTCAGCGATGCATGTAACCAATTAACGCCTATGCGCTGATCCTGGGCAACTTTTTTTCAGCCCAGCTCCCTTGCTGCTTGGCGCGGCTGCGCGCCGGCTCCAACGCGGTGGTTTTCGATCATATTAATCAGCGAGGCGCTCATGCATTGAGGTAAGTCGGGAATATTTCCCCAGGGCGGCCCCGATGCAGTCGCAAAAAGGCCTTTACCCTCCTTTAACCATGTAATTTATTGACTTGGCGCTATTTTTCGGCGCGCTAAGATAAGCTTGGGGACTTTGACGGGGACATCACATGTGGGTTGATCAATCAAACTGGACGGCGGATTAGGCTTTGCCGATCTCCAATAAGGTCGTTTGGCGCCGGTCCTCGGCAGCGCACGTTCGCGCGCGTCTATAGAGAGGGTCGATCGAGGTTGAGCACGTACGGGGGCAAGCTTGGCAATGATCAATAAATTCCAGCACTCCGGCCCTCGCGGGAGCGCTCGAGCAGCCAGCTTCGATTCGTTGGCATTGAGCGGCTTAGCTTTGTTGGCATTGAGCGGCTTAGCTTTGATGAAGAGCAAATTGAACGAGTTGGGCGGCGCGAGGCCGGCTGCATTCGGCGCAAGAACAGAGCCTAAAATTTTAGTCCTTTCCCCAAGAACTCTTTCAAGCCGGGAACTTATCCTTACCCTTGAGGCGGGGGCTTGTCGATTATCCAAGCGCTGCTGAACTCGGATCCTCATGAGGTAGTCGTGCTAGACGTGCCAGTGATCAAATCTTTGTCGAAAATAAAAAGCGATGTCGATGATGACACGACCAATCTTATCGCGTCGGCCTTTAGCGGCACCGCCACCCCGAACAGCACTATAAATATCTACGATGGGTTAAACCGGTTAGGGACGACGACGGCGAACGCCAGCGGATCATGGACTTTTCAGACCGGCCCTTTGTCGCCCGGCACTCACACCTTCTCCGCGACAGCGGATTTATCTGGGAACACCAGCGCAGCATCGAATGCGATTGCGTTGACAGTTGAAGCAATTGCTCCCGGTACGTCCAGATTTGGATCGTTTTCTTCACAGACAACTGGCCGATGGCAGCGCAATGTCGAGTTACTCGGCGGAACGCGCCACATGGTGGTGGGAGAGGCGGCAGGCGATACCAGCGCGGTTTCGACGCCATTCAACGTGACGGGGAACCAGCGGCAGGTTGAAACGCAAGTGTTAGCTGCTGCGCTTGCAGAGACGTCGTCCACGAGTGGTGTGCCGAGCCTGTCGATCAACGACACCGTCGACCACGTGATTAATGCCGCTGAGTCGACCGCCGTGGCGTTCACGGTTTCCGGGCTTGAGCCCGGTGTCACCGGCGCGGTCACATTCAACGACGCTTCCAATCATCAGGTTGTGGTGGATGTCCGTGCCAATGGGACATTTTCTGCAAACTTGTCGGGTCTTACGGACGGCACCATTACATCCGTAATTTCGGCGACCGATTCGAACGGTTCCAGCGTCAGTGTCGCCGGCAACGTAATTTCGCTCGACACCGATAGTTCGTTGCAGCCAGCTCTATCCGTCAATGCTGCCAATCCGACCGATGTCAAATTCGTCGTATCTGGTCTTGAAAGTGACTACAGCGGCACGGTGACCTTCACCGATGCAACTGGAAAATCGGACGTCGTTGCAATCGGCTCGAATGGTACTTATTCCGCCGATCTGTCAAATCTCACCGATGGCGCCCTCACTTATGTGATGACGGTCTCCGATCCCGCTGGAAATATCATCACGGTTGATCCAACAACGACTTTAGGCTCGTTACCTGCGGGCGTAACGCTGCAACAGATTGACGGCGGCCCCAACTACTACGGCGCTAACGGCTTCACAAACGCAGCCAATGCCGGATGGGATAATCCAAACTTCTTCCCGGTTGGGCCTTGGTCTGGATTTTACACCAATCAAACCAATGTCAATACGTTCAAGACTCTTGACTGGAATACTTCTTTCAACGTGACGGGGAACAGCTCTGCGGCGCTTGCTCGCGCTAACGGGATATCGCTCATTCAGGATATCAACAATGGACTTCTTGCCGGCACCGGCTCCGAAACCGTAGGGCTAATTAGTCACGACGAACCGAGCACATTCGCGCTGGGTGTTTCTACGCCACTCGGCACCACGCCGAACAGCGTGCAGGATGGTCGGTTCTGGTATATGAACGATACCTGGAATTGGATTGTTTACGGCGGCCTCAGTCCGATCGGTCCCTCCTCGCCAGCATATGTTTCGTCGGCGCAGGTGTTGAATTCGCTGGTTACTACTCCTGATGGGACGCAGGTTCATATCGATGCGTCAAGCCTTGATATATATTGGTTTGCCGGAGTTGTTGCGCCTGGTGCCTTTAATGCCAGTTCGGTCCTCGGCGTCTCGAACGCGACGGCTGATCAGATCGAGCGAGGCAGCAATTATGGCTACGTGATCGCCCAAGAACGGTTGGCCACGGGAGGCAATACCCCAGTATACGGAATCGTCGAGACTGGCGGTCCATACACCGAAGACACGTCAGCCTCGGATTACATCACCCCGCCGGAACTGAACTGGGCCGTTTGGTCCGAACTCATTAATGGTGCAAGGGGCATCGTATACTTCGATTGCAGTTTTGCCGGTCCAGGAGCAAGCAATGATAACGCGGAGAGTTCGTACTACCAGACAGTCCAACCGGGCCAAACTGTTTCAATAGATACTCAGATACAAAATACTGACGCGCTCATAGCGCAACTGGCACCCGTTCTCAATTCGCCGACGGCCTTGGGCTATGTCACGGTCAGTCCTGCGCCGCAGGAGTTCAGCGGCATTGAGACGATGGTGAAGGACAACAATGGTCAGTTCTATATCTTCGCCGATACCAGAGACTCGCTGACCCAAACCAATATCCCGGCCACCTTCACCATTGCCGACCTCAACGCGACCAGCGTAACCGTTGTAGGTGAGAACCGCAGCATTCCGGTCGTGAACGGTGTATTTTCCGATACGTTCGCGACGGCGGCCACGGTGCATATCTATGGGGTTGTTCACGTCACCGAGCACGAATCTGATCATAATCGAAAATAGCGCTTATCTGATCAGGCGGCACACCCGCGTCGTCGGTGCATTCCCGGACGGCCAATCCGCCCTCAACCTCGCCGCAGCCAGGCTGCGCCACATCGCCAGCACCGCTTGGTCAACCAAACGCTATTTGAACATCGAGCTGCCGAAGGACCAGCAGATGAGAGGTGCCATCACCGCCTGAGCCAGTGCCGGGCGCCGCTCGGCCCAACCAAATGTGCGAAAAACTCTGGACACGACCAGGCGCTGCTGGCGGCCAGCGCGCGGCGCTGAGAGGTCCGCTTCGCTTGGCTCCTCCATTCCGTCATCTTGCCCGCACGCTGTTCAGCCCGGCGCGCGGCACCGCGATCCGGGATCGGCCCGAAGCTACCGGTCAGCGACCGCGGCCGGCTGTCGTGGCGGTGGCCCGACGCAACTATGCGGCCTGCATCGGCGGCGTTCTTGCTTCGTTGCCAACGCGGCCGCGCCAACGCATCGTCGAGTTCGCCACAGATCAGCTCTTCGATGAATTCGCGCGCCCGGGCGCGAACCTCGGTCCCGATCGGATCGAACCAGTTGCCCAAAGATCAACAGCCATCTTGGCTGTAGGCTGCGCAGCACCAAGCGGCGTGGTAGTCCTCATCGTGGCGTGGTTTTCGGTCCGGCGCTTCAATGCCGGATGATTCGAGGTGGATCTCGTCGGAGACTATGCCACCCTCAATTCCAACCAACCCCGCGACGGCATCGCGGTCCCGCCTATGATCTCTGAGACGCATGTCACGCATGGCGGATGGCCGATAAGGATAGGTAAATCTCCCTAGGATAGGTAAGTCCGCCTGCCCTCTCCACTTCAGGGCAGCGATAGATCAGGACCCTGCAATGGGTGAACAATACACCGCGGCGTCAGTGTTTCAGGAAGCTTTACTATTGCATCAGCAGGGTAAATTAACAGACGCTGAACAGCTTTATCTTATTGTTTTGCAGCTGGATCCAGCTTCGTCGGAAGCGCACCACAATTTAGGCATCGCGCTCGTTCAACTGAGCCGTTTGGAAGAGGCAAAGACACACTTCGAGAAAGCCATCGCCATAAGACCAGATTCCGCAGAGGCACACAATAACCTCGGCAATGTGTTGGGACGACTGAACCGCCTGGATCAGTCGATCTTGCAGTTTGAAAAGGCTTTAGAGATCAGCCGGCACATAGCTGAACCGTATACACGGACGTGCTATAATATTGGCGTGTCTCTCCAGGCGCTCAATCGACATGAGGAAGCAATCCCGCACTACGCTCGAGCAATCGCCATCAAGCCGGACTACGCCGACGCGCACCACAATCTCGGCGTCGCACTGATGAAAAGCGAGCGCCCGCAAGAGGCGCTAATGCACTACGAGAGAGCGGCCGCAATCAGACCTGATCTGGCAGAGATGCACAACGGCCTTGGTGTTTCGCTTCACGCGCTCAATCGTGGGATTGTCGCGATTTCACATTTTACGAAGGCGTTGGCCATAAGGCCTGATTATGCGGATGCATATGCCAATCTTGCACTCGCACTTCAATCGCTAGGCCGCCTCGAAGAGGCGGCGCGCGCCTTCGAGACGGCGATTGAGCGTGCGCCGGCAGAAGCTAAGTTCTACCATTGGCTGTTTAACTCCAAGAAGGTAGTCGCCGGCGACCGGTACCTAGTGGCTGCAATCGAATTAGCGCAACGTATGGTATCATTGCCGCAGGCCGAGCAGATCGAACTTCATTTTGGACTAGGAAAAGCCTACGCTGACCTGAAGCAATATGATCTGTCCTTCAGACACCTCCTTGCGGGCAATACACTCAAGCGACAGGACATTGACTATGTTGAGGACGCAACGTTAGGCGTGCTTGATCGCATTCGGGCGGTATCCACTCCAGAACTGATGCAGTCAAAGCGGGGTTTTGGTAACCGATCGGCTGGACCAGTTTTCATCTTAGGAATGCCGCGATCGGGAAGTACACTGATTGAACAGATCCTCTCAAGTCATCCACGCGTATTTGGTGCAGGCGAATTGAGTTACTTCGGCCGTGCAGTGAGATTACTTGCCCGTGAATATGGTGCGCACGTCCACTACCCAGACCTAATTAGAGCGCTCGCCGACGAGGACCTGACTCGTCTCGGTACTTGCTATCTTTCCGAAATCCAAAAAATCGCCCCAGATGCAGAGCGCGTGATCGATAAAATGCCGTCCAATTTCGCCTTCGTTGGCCTCATTCATTTGGCGCTACCTAACGCGCGGATTATTCACACTCGCCGTGATGCCGTCGATACCTGTGTTTCCTGCTTCTCGACTTTGTTTGCCCGGGGGCAGCCCTTCACCTACGAACTGAGTGAACTTGGTCGCTACTACAGAACCTACGAGCGCCTGATGGAGCATTGGCGCGCAACGCTCCCAGAAGGCATCATGCTCGAAGTGAGATACGAAGAGCTCATCGCCAATTTCGAGGCGCAGGCGCGGCGCATAGTAGCTCACTGCGACCTTGCGTGGGATGATGCGTGCTTGACCTTCTACAAAACCAAACGTTCGGTCATGAGCGCCAGCGCTCCTCAAGTTTACCAGCCGTTGTATTCCAGCTCGGTCGGCCGGGGACGTTACTATGGCGATCTTCTAAAGCCTTTGCTCAATGCGCTCTACTAAGAGCGGTGCCACCAAGCCATATCTAACGAGGGCTCGCGACCGACTTACGACTCGTCGTCAACTGAGCCATTCTAGCCACCATCTGCTGATTCCCCAACCGCAGCAATCGAGCCACGCTCGGATCAGGTCGATTGAGCGTGTCGTGTTACGCTTACTGGAGCGCACCAAATTACCATCCGATCCGGCCTTTTTCTTCGTTCGCCGGGGAGAGAGATGATGTTGGAGCGACATCAAAGGCACATTTCAGTTAACAAGAACCCGAGACCATTGAGCCGAAATATTCTTTCTATTGCAGGCGACAGCCCTACAAAACTGACGCTTGAGCTATCGCCTTTGAGTTTTTTCCTTAACATGAGAAGCAATCCAAAAAACCGCGCGTCGATGGCACGAACATGCGTAAAATCAACTACGATCGGTTTCTTCGTCCTTAACACGTCTCTAAAGGTCGCAATGACCTTTTCTACATGCCCAGCAATAGCAGCCCCTGAAAGGCTCACAGTGATGGATTTATCATCACGGACCTGCCTGATAATTAAGCCTTGTCCATGAAGCCTGTACGCTAGCCTTACCCACCGCGTCCATATCGCCAGCGGGAGAACCCGGGTAAGGAACAGGCGAAGCAACACCCTTCCATCACTCCAATAACGCCTCCAAAGATACGGTTCCTCCTTGATGCGCCACAGCCATTCAAGACCCAATCTTCGGAATACGACAGGAGCTCGCCTGACCGTGGCAGCCTGAAAATTCATCACAGCGCCCAGATGAGCGCGCACCGGAATCCGCAAGCGGTCATGATTACGTAGCAACCACAACTGTCCCTTTTGCGCACCCAACGATACCACGAGAAAATCTGCGTCACTCGAATTTATTTTGGCGACTATGTCATCTCCGCTCATGTCATCAACCGAGCCGAAGCCGGGGTAGAGCGACCCGACGCAACATAGACCGCTTGGGCGGGCATTCAGCGCCTGGCAAGCCAATGAGGCCACGCCTTCAAGGCCTCCGAACAGAAAGATTTTTAATGGCTTCGCGAAGTCATGCTCAGCTTTGAGGGCATCAAATATATCCGAGCCAGCAATTCTGCTCTTGATAGGCGCGCTAAGAATCCGTGCGATCCAGACAATCGGCATACCGTCAACCGGACAAAGATCACTCTGATACAGCGACTCCCTAAATTCATTGTCCGATTGCATATTAACGAGATGGTTGAGATTAGGGGTCGTGATAAAAAAAGGCGCCCTATTAGCAACGGCTTTTCTGATCTTGTATAGCACAGATCGCATATCTTCCACGTCAATCGGCATGCCAAGAATGCAAAACACGTTGCGTGAAAGATCGTCTCCGGTCGTAAAATCAGTATCCAAGTTGGCCATACTAACCTATCACTAATTGGGATCTCGCGTAGCGTATGAGAAGATTTGGTATATCCACGCCCTACCGACTGTTTAAGCGCATACGAACGCAGTCTGCAGAAGTGTACTCCATCCTAGCTGTCCGCCGACTGACCCGACTAGGGATCCGACCCACGTTCTACTTGTGCTCCTCAACCGGCAAAATTAGCGGAGGATTCGGAACCTGTTTCGCTGCACTGGCGAAAAACGTGGCTGCATTCGGTCACATCTTCCGACGATCGGTCCTGGTCCATTGCGAATTACGCGATAGGATTTTCAGGTAAAGAGGGAACTTTCCGCACACATAGATAAATATCAACGGAATGGAGCGGGGGGATAAAATATCACGACCATACTTTGACCACGAAAGGAATATGCCACCGCCTATTAGCCCTATCAAACTCACTGAGCCGACAAATATCGCTGCGGAAGAAATCCCGAGCAATGTTGCCATACCGGCTCCTATCGATGTGGCCATCACCAGCATTGCGAGTAGAGCGAGCGGCGGAATCGCGGCGTCGAGCACCAGTGCAAGAAGATTTAGGTCTGCTCGCACTACGGCCAAACATAACAAACGCGGGACGATTTTCACGATGGTCCCGATGTGACCTTGCTCCCAACGCAGACGCTGTTTTTGGACGCCTTCAACGGTCATCGGAAAGTCGCTGGTCACACCGGGGAAAGGGCAGAACATGGGAGGAGTTCGCGCCAGGGTCAGATCAAGGCCGAGTTTTACGTCTTCCACTATTGACCCGCTGGCCAGATCAGCCGAACGGATCACGTCCCACGGGAAAGCCATGCCAGTGCCCATTAGTTGGCACGGGAAACCGAGCGCCTTGAGGCCGAGCGGACGCACCCAGTTTTTCAGGCGCCAGGCGAATTCCGCAACCTTGAAGTTGATCGGAGCTCCATTTGGTGCGCACATGAGGTCGAGTGCCTGCACAGGCCTGTGGGTCACCCCACAGGCCGTGGCTAATCTATCAATCATTCCTTCGGCCAGTCTGCAGTCGGCGTCAATGATGATGATAATCTCAGGTGGATCCACGCTGAGATAGCGGATGCCACAAGCCAATGCATATCCCTTCCCCCGCCTTTCGGGTTCATTGCGATCGACGACCTCGGCACCGGCTGCTGCCGCGACCGCGGCGGTATCGTCCGAGCAATTATCCGCCACCACGATTAGGCGGTCGCCTGCACGTATTTGCACTTTTAGGTCCGCAAGCGTGGGTAGAATTCCGATGCTTTCATTGTGCGCTGGTAACAGCACCGCAACGCGTTTACGCGATTGGTTACGCGGCGACACGGGGTCATTGTGCTGTGGCAGTGCGATCGCCGCAACTACCTCAACAAAAAATACTACCGTCGGGATGGCGAGGAGTATCTCCAGTGCCACTAGCAAAAACGAGATGAAAGTCACCGCACCACCAGCTCATTGACTAAATGTTTCGGACGTCATCAAATTGATAAGTCCAGTGGACTCGAGATACTCCGCATAATCTCTTTTTACATCCATTTCGAGAGGATGCAGAATGGAAAAAATTGACCCTAGCAGAAATTGAAAGAACATCGATTTAGGTGGCATCGATTGTGACCACCCACTGCAGTCTCATCCAGTGGCGATTAGATTCTCGGCTTTTAGTACGCCCATTGGCGCGGTGTGAGCAACCGGACAGCGCGCGGAGCCGTCATGCAGCGCTGCGCGATGGCCGGTTGCGGTGAGATGATTGGCCTAGGCCTCCGGCGTCCTGTAGCCGAGCGAGGAATGCGGCCTCTTGGTATTGTGTTCGGCGACTCAGGCAGCGATGATTCGCCAGGCATGGTCGAGATCAAGAAATAGGCTCTCGTTGAGAAGCTCGTCGCGCATCCTGCCGTTGAAGGATTCGATGTAGCCGTTCTGCATTGGCTTACCGGGCGCGATGTAGTGCCATTCGATCTGATGCTCTTTGCTCCAACGCAGGATGGCATTCGAGGTGAACTCGGTGCCGTTGTCGGAGACGACCATCCGAGGCTTGGCGCGGCCCTCGATCAGGGCCGTCTGTTCGCGGGCGAGCCGTCGGCCAGAGATCGAGGTGTCTGGAACCCCGGCCAGGCACTCCCGCGTCACGTCATCGACGATTTTGAGGATGCGGAAGCGGCGGCCACAGGCGAGCTGGCCGTGCACGAAGTCGAGCGACCAGCGGGAATTAGGCTTGGCCTCAACGAGAATGGGCGCTCTGGTTCCTACCGCTTTGCGGCGACTTCTGCTTTTGCGCACCGCCAGTCCCTCCTGGCGGTAGAATCCGGTAAATGCGATTGATGCCGGAGGGCACGCCTTCCTCCTGTAGCAGAATGAACAGCCGCCGATGGCCAAACCGACGCCGTTGATTGGCCAGCTCGCGCAGGCGAACCCGTAGGTCGGCATCAGGCGGCCGGCCTCTCCGATACGGATCATCTTGCGATCAGCGCCAGCGATGCTACAGACCCGTCGCTCTCACTGTAGTCCGAAAAGAAACATCGCACGTCCTGCAAAGACGGCAATCACCTGCTTTCCTTCGGCAGTAAACGAGATCGGCGGCGCAAGTGTATTTCCCCCAAGGCCCACACGCCATAACTCTTTTCCCGTGATAGCATCCAGCGCGAAGACTGAGCCGCCGGACGCCCCAAAGACCAGCCCTCCAGCAGTCGCCAGCAAACCGCCCGAAGTTCCTGTCGTTTGCGGCGGGTGGTACTCCCATCGTTTGGCGCCCGTAGCGGCGTCTAGTGCCCGTACTAGATGGGTTAGGGTGAGCACCGATCCGCCACTGCCAGCGAAGTATCCGTTTGGTCCAGGGCCTAGACGATCTGGCGCGGACTTCGTGAAAACAGAAGCTCCTTCGGTTGCGGGTACGAAAATCGACCCCAGTACGGGATTGAAGGCTGAGGGCTGCCAATTCACTCCGCCAGCGACGCTGGGCTTTGTAATGCGACCAGCCTCACTAACTATGTTTGCATCCGCTGGAATAGGCCTTCCTTGTGGCGTGAGACCCTGGGCCCAACTGACTTCTACAAACGGTGTCCCCAAAAGAAATTGGCCGGTGACCCTGTCGAGTACATAATAAAATCCGTTTCTGTTGGGCCAACAAATCACCTTTCGCTCAGCGCCGTCTACGAATAAATCGGCAAGAATTGGCGTTTGTCCTGAATCCCAGTCATGTTCGTCATGGGGTGTAAATTGGAAATACCAAGCCATCCTGCCGGAGGTCGCATGCAACGCAACAACACTCTCGGTGAAAAGGTTGTCGCCGGGGCGTGTGTCGCCAGTAAAGTCTGGAGACGGATTTCCGACCCCCCAGTAAAGGAGGTCCAGCGAAGGGTCATAACTTCCTGTAACCCAGGTTCCACCACCGCCGGTTTTCCACGCCTCCTTTTGCCACGTCTCGTGGCCGACTTCTCCTGGCCCGGGAATGGTATCGAACTTCCATAGCTGCCGGCCGGTCGTGACGTCGTACGCGGCAAGGAAGCCACGCACACCAAACTCACCGCCAGCTACACCAATGACAACGGAATGATGCACAATGAGTGGCGCCCCAGTCAGCGAAAATCCATCCGATGGCTTCACCACTTCTGTCTGCCATTTTACTTTTCCTGTGCTCGCATCAAGGGCAACCAAATATCCGTCCAGACTGCCCAAGAAAAGCAAATTATCCAGGATAGCAAGTCCCCGATTTTGAATCCCGCAGCAAACGGGCAAGCTGGCTGGGACCAGTCGGGTATATGTCCATATCTCGTCGCCGGTCACTGCATCCAGAGCCACAACTGTCGCAGGCGGTTCCGTGTAGAAAATAGTATGATTGATTACAAGAGGGGTTGACTCGAACTTGGGTTCGTTCGTGCTGGACTGATGGACCCAACGAATCCGAAGTCGCGCTACGTTGTCCGGAGTGATTTGCGACAACGAGGAGTACCGCCAGCCGTTGAGAGAACCAGAATACGTCAGCCATTCGCCGGGACTGTCGAGTGCCTTGAGGACTTGCTCACTGCTAACCCGGATATTTAGCGTAGGAAGATCTTTATCGCCGATTCCAGAACGGAGTTGCAAGTTTCTCAGATACCCGATCACTTGCCAGCGTTGCTCAAACGATAAACCCGTCGGTGCCATCACGGTACCGACAATTCCATCAGTTAATACTCTGTAAACTGTCAGGTCGCTGTCACCGTGTTTGTATCCAAATCGAGCTAGAGGGGGCGCGAGCGAACCCATTCCATCCGGACCGTGACAAACCGCACAGCGCTCGCGAAATATGCGGCTGCCGGCTTCGCTGGCCTCAGGGCTGGCATACGGATTGGAAAGAGCAGCTTTCACCCCTTGGCCATGGGTAATCGCATTTCTTAAACCAAAGCCGCCTTCTTGCGCGGTCATTTTTAAAAGGTCGGTCCAGGATAGCTCGGGAATTTCTCCGTAAGCTTTCATCAGATAGATGCGCACACGCCATGAAATTGAAGAAAGTTGAGCGGAGGTAACTTTCGAAAATAGAAAATAGGAAGTCCCGAAAATTCCAATAAAGACGATGATTGCTCCGATCAAAACCCTTCGTACGTTCCGCTTCATTCATCCAAGCCCCGTAGCTAATAAACCAGAACTCCTCAGCCGAGCCCGACCTTGCGGATAGTGCCCGCTACCCGATGCTTTCATTTAAGAGCGGTCACGAATTCGACGTGGATATTTAGACAAGTTAACCAATTAGCATTCTTTCAATCCAAAGCCAATTGAAAACAGGGTCTTCTCGAAAATTCGGTTTGCGTTGCGACTCGTTTTTTTTGCGGCTGACAGCGTGACGATTGACGTCCTCGTGGATGGGGGTTTCAGGCGGGCGAGCCAACGCTTTCCTCCATGATACAATTATATTGTCAACGCGTACGATTCCGTTAGGGAACATAAAGAATGACCATTGACAGCGAAAGGCGGCAATTCATATCCGCGCTTGGCGGTGCAGCGGTCGCATGGCCACTTGCTGCCCGTGCGCAGCAACCAGCGGCACCAGAGGCCGCGGGCGACACGAATAAATCACTCGATTTGTCTATCACGGCTAGCTCAAACGGCCGTTACCTCGTCAATGGTTCAAGTCGACCGTTCCGTGCCGGCAATCTCGGCGCAGGGCATGGGCCTCACTCGGATTCAACGCGGTCCGGTTCGACCTCGTTACGGAGAAAGGATAGAGGCCATCGCGGGTCTTGTAATCAGGATTGCCCTGGGTCACGTAACCGAGCGTGGCGACGCCGGAATGAATGCGAATTTCGACGCCTCCACTACGCCGAACGCGGACTACTGGATCCGCACGGATACGTTCGTTGCGCTCTGCGCGCAATACGGTCTCTGGGCTCTGCTTAATCCTTATCCACCCAACAACGGTGATCATCGGAAGGCTGGTGCGACGGCCTGTCGGACTTTCGGACAATTCGTCGGCAAGCGCTACAAGAAATTCCCGACCGTTGGCTGGCAGTTTACAAATTCGGCTCAGAAGACTCCGCTATGGCGGCCTTGACTAAGGGGGTGAGGGAAGTCGTCTCTTCCTCGATCTTGATGTCGATGGAATTGAACGCCCCGCCAGATAGGGGTTCTGACCAAACAAACCTTGTCGGAACGGTGGGCTACGGTTCGCTGCCGACGATGGGGACCAAGTTTAGCAAAACGACCTACAACGCGGTCGCGGCGACGCCCGACGGCACCTGCACCGTGGCTTTTTTTTGTACGGCCAGACGCCCGCTCTCACTGTTAACATGGCCAAGTTCGCTGGCCCGGTAACAGCCCAATGGTTCGAGCCGACCAACGACGTCCACTCAAAGATCTCGGGATCGCCCTTCGCAAATGCGGGGAGCCAAGATTTCGCGGCACCTCGTAACAATAGTGCGGGCGATGCGGATTTTGTTCTGCTGCTCACGGTTTGATCGGTGTTCACGGAAACAGCGAGCTCTTGGATTGATGAATCTGCTCACTCTCCCGGCGGACGTTCGCTGCAGTCAGGACGGGGATAGTCGGCCGTGAACAATTTCCAAGCGGTTGAGCAGGAGTCGCT
>Ga0335085_10010782_pt1 | contig 13629 bp, 13 predicted proteins | sample Lox_Sample_45_FD_206712 | JGI IMG/M metagenome (GOLD analysis project Ga0335085, IMG submission 206712) | Soil microbial communities from Loxahatchee National Wildlife Refuge, Florida, United States - Lox_Sample_4.5 | ecosystem: Environmental > Terrestrial > Soil > Wetlands | place: USA...
TTCGCGTCGAGACCGGCTACGAGGCGGCGCTGGGCGCTGCCCTCGGGGACGACCTCACGGCACCGCTCGATCCCGGCGCGCCCATTCACTGGACGACGCTCCCGCCCTACGAGAGCGCACCGGACCTGCCTTCGGAAGTGGATCGGCTCGCGAATTTTGTGACGGCACCGCCGGTATTGCAGCGCCGGCTCGGCCAGATCGGCATCGTCGCCGACGCCGCCACCGCAGAGCGCCTGCGCATGCGGCTCCGCCCGGGACAGCGCCTCGTCAGCCGCGATGGCGCGCTCTGGCGCTGGGATGGGCTGACGCGCGCTGCCGGCACGCCGACCTCCGCGGCCCAGCGGCTCCGCCAGCGCAACCGTCTTGCCGAGCTCGCAGAGCAGCTCGTCGGCGCCGATCGCGAGCTCGAAGCGTGCACGCAGGCTATCGACGCCGCGCGCGCGGAAGCGATGACCGCCGCGACCGCTGCACGCAGCGCGCGCGGCACGCTGCAGGAGACGATGCGCATGGCCGCGGCGACGCGGGAGCGGCAGACGCAGGTGGCGCGTCGCCAGGCCGAGACGGACAGCCGCCTTTCGGCACTTGTCGAGAGCGCGCGTCGATGCGCAGAGGATCTCGGGGAGGCCGAGCGGCGTGAGGTGACAGCGCGCGAGACACTCGCGGCGCTCGCCGACCCCGCGCTCGCGCGCGAGCGTATCGGCACGCTCCGGGGCGAGCTCGGAGAGAGGCGCTCGGTCGAGGCGGAGCGCCGGAGTGAGCTCGACCGTCTGCTGCGCGAGGCGGAGGCTCGGCGCGCGCGGCTCGGGACCGTCGCGGGCGAGGAGCATTCCTGGCGCGACCGCGCGGAGGCTGCAGCGCACCAGCGGAACGCGCTCGAAGAGCGCCGAGCGATGCTCGGCGAGGAGTTAGCGGCGCTCGAGCGCAGGCCCACGGAGCTCGCGGCTCAGCGCGAGGCGCTCGCGGAATCGATCGCGCGTGCAACCGAGAGACGTAGCGCGGCCGGCGACGAACTCGCGCGCGCGGAAACGCGGCTCACCGAGGTCGAGAAAGCCGCGAAGTCGGCGGACGGCGAATTGGCCGCCGCGCGCGAGGAGCGCGTGCGCTCGGAGGGACTACGCGACCAGGCGCGGCATGTCTGCGACGAGGTCGCAGCCCGCATCGCCGAGCGGCTCGGCACCGCGCCGCAGCAGGTCCCGGAGATCGCGGAAATCGAGGACGAGGCGGCGCTTCCCGAGCTCGAGCAGGCGGAGACGCGGCTCGAGCGCCTCGTGCGCGAGCGCGAGAACATGGGGCCGGTCAATCTCGTCGCGGAGGCCGAGGCGAACGAGCTCGAGCAGCGGGTCGCGAGCCTCAAGGCTGAGCGCGAGGACCTCGTCCAGGCGATCGCGAAGCTCCGCCAGGGCATCAATGCGCTCAACCGCGAGGGCCGCGAGCGCCTGATCGCGGCCTTCGCCAAGGTAAACGAGCATTTCCAAGAGCTTTTCGTCCGCCTCTTCGGCGGCGGGCGGGCGCATCTCGAGCTCCGCGAGCCCGAGGAGAGCACGGATACCGACCCGCTCGAATCCGGGCTCGAGATCATGGCGAGCCCGCCGGGCAAGCGGCTCCAGAACCTGTCGCTGCTGTCAGGCGGCGAGCAGGCCCTGACGGCGCTCGCCCTTTTGTTCGCGGTCTTCCTCACCAACCCCGCACCGATTTGCGTACTCGATGAGGTCGACGCGCCGCTCGACGACGCCAATGTCGACCGCTTCTGCCGGCTCGTCAGCGAGATCGCCGAAAGCGCGCAGACGCGCTTCCTCATCATCACCCACCACCGCATCACCATGGCGCGGATGGACCGCCTCTACGGCGTCACCATGGCCGAGCGTGGCATCTCCCAGCTCGTCTCGGTCGACCTCCAGGCGGCGGAGCAGCTGCGCCGCACGGCCTGAGCCTCAAAGGCCGCAAGCCTCGGGAAAACGCGGCTTTTTCGCGCATGGGATCGGGGGTTTTCCAGTATTGACAGGGCAATGACCCACCCCTAAGGTGCGCGCCGTTTCGGCGCTCCCGGCGCTCGGAACAGGGGGCTTTTGCAGCGGCGGCTGTTTTACCGGCGACAGGCGGAAGCGATGACGGAGCCCGAACGGCCCGATCCCCTCGCGGCGCTGGGAGAGCGCATCGAGAGGGCGCAGCGTGCCCAGGAGGGCAAGCGGCGCTCGGCCGATGCAGAGACGAGCCCATCGTCGAAGGAGGGGATGGGCCTCGGTTTCCGCATCGGAATCGAGTTGGTGGTTGCGGTTGTCGTGGGTGTCGGCCTCGGCTGGGCCTTCGATCACTGGCTTGGTACTCGGCCCTGGGGATTGCTGGTGTTTCTCTTCCTCGGGATCGGCGCGGGCATGACCAACGTCTACCGCGTCGTCAAAGGGCTCGGGATGGGCGTGGGATACAAGGGCGGCGGGCAAGCCGGCGCCAGCGGCAGGGATACGAAGAGCGACTGGGACGACGAGGACTGACGTGGCGGCGGAATCGAGCCCACTCCATCAATTCACGATCGAGCGCATCGCCGAGATTCATGTCGGCGGCCTCGATCTCTCCTTCACGAACTCGGCGCTGCTGATGCTGATCGCGGCGGGTTCGGTGACGCTCTTCATGGTCCTGGCGACACGCGGCGCTAGCGACGTGCCGGGCCGGCTGCAATCCTCCGCGGAGATACTCTACGACTTCATCGCCAACATGCTCCAGGAGAACGTCGGCGATGAAGGGCGGCGCTACTTCCCCTTCCTCTTCACGCTCTTTACCTTCATCCTCTTCGGCAATCTCCTGGGGATGATCCCTTACAGCTTCACCTTCACGAGCCACATCGTCGTGACCTTCGCGATGGCCGCGGTGGTTTTCATCGGCGTGACGCTTATTGGCATCTTCCATCACGGTTTACACTTCCTCAGTTTCTTTGCGCCGCAGGGCGTGCCAAAGCCGTTATTGGTGCTGTTGGTGCCGATCGAGATCCTCTCTTACTTCATTCGCCCCTTCACGCTGGCGATCCGGCTCTTCGCGAACATGGTCGCAGGCCACACCATGCTCGTGATCTTCGCGGGCTTCGTGGGATCGCTGGGCATCTTCTTCTTTTTGCCGATCGTGATGGACGCGGCGATCGTGCTGCTGGAACTCCTGGTGGCGGCGCTGCAAGCCTACGTCTTCACGATCCTATCCTGCCTCTACCTCAAGGACGCGATTCACCTGCACTGACCGGCGAGGTTCCGCCGCATTCACCACCTTCAACATTCCAACGAGAGGATTCTTCCCATGGACGTCGCAGCGGCAAAGATGATCGGCGCGGGCCTCGCCTGCATCGCACTGGTGGGTGCCGGTATCGGCATCGGCAACGTGTTCGGCTCGCTCATCAACTCCCTCGCGCGCAACCCCGCGGCGCAGGTGACGACCTGGGCCTTCCTGGGCTTCGCGCTTGCGGAGGCGACCGGTCTCTTCGGCCTGCTGATCGCCTTCATCATCCTCTTCACGTAACGGCAGGCAGTCCCCCAACCTTCGGGCGCCGAGCGCACGATGCGGCACTTTGATCCCACCCGAGCCACCGCGCTTGCGGCAGCGTCCTTCGTGCTCTCGCCGGGCGCCTTTGCCGCCGAGAGCGGAATGCCGCAGCTCGACTTCGCGACCTTCCCGTCGCAGATCTTCTGGCTCGCAGTGATCTTCGTCGTGCTCTATCTGCTGATGGCGCGGGTGGCGCTGCCGCGCGTCGGCGCACTCATCGCGCAGCGCAAGGCTCGGATCGAGGGCGATCTCGAGCGCGCGGCGCAGATGAAGCAGGAAGCCGATGCGGTGATGGCTGCCTACCAGCGCGCCCTCGCGGAAGCACGCGCGGCGGCGCAAGCCACGGTCAAGGAGGCGATCGACCGCTTCAACACCGAGGCCGCCGAGCGCCAGCACGCGGCCGGCGAGAAGCTCGCAGCCGAGACCTCGGCGGCGGAAGCGCGGATCGCCGAGGCCCAGGCTGCGGCGCTCGCCAATCTTCGGAGCGTCGCGATCGACGTAACGCGCGCCGCCGCGCAAAAGCTCACCGGAGCCGATGTCGATACCGAGCGCGCCGGCGCCGCGGTCGACCGCGTGATGAAGGAGCGCGGTTGATGCTCGACATATTCCGTCACGATCCGGAACTCGCGGTCGCGATCGCGTTCGTCCTCGCGATCGTCCTCGTGGGAAAGAAGGGTTGGCCCGCGCTCACGAGCATGCTCGATGCGCGCTCGGCCAAGATCCGTGCCGAGATCGAGGAAGCGCGCCGGCTCCGGGACGAGGCCCAGCAGGCGCTCGCGGAGGTGCAGCGCCTCCAGCGCGATGCGAAGCAAGAGGCCGCCAATATCGTCGGCCGCGCGAAGGAAGAGGCGCAGCGCCACGTCGAGCGTGCGCAGCGCGACCTCGCTGCCACGCTCGAGCGCCGCGAGCGCCTCGCCTCCGAGAGGATCGCGCTTGCTGAGAGCAAGGCAATCGCCGGGGTTCGGAATACCGCTGTCGACATCGCGATCAGTGCCGCGCGCGACGTCATCGCCTCCAGCATGAGCGAGGCGCAAGCCAACGCCCTCGTCGACGGTGCCATCGCCGAGCTGCCGCAACGGCTGCATTAGCTCCCCCTCTCCGACGAGGAAAGGGGGACGGGGTGAGTGGGGACGTCGCGCTCGGTCGCCGTCGATATTCCTCTCCGGCCCGGCGGTCGATGGCCCCTCGCCCGATCTCTCCCCAAGGGGAGAGTAAAAAAGCCCCTACTCGCGCAGCGCCTGCTCGGAGTGCATGAACTCGAGGCCGAGGTCGCGGGCGACAGCGGGGTGGGTGATCTTGCCGCCGTGGACGTTGAGGCCGTTGAGGAGATTGCGATCGTCGCTCAGCGCCTTGCGCCAGCCCTTGCCCGCGAGCGCTTCCACGAAGGGCAGCGTCGCGTTGTTGAGCGCGAACGTCGAGGTCCGCGCGACCGCGCCGGGCATGTTGGTGACGCAATAGTGGATGACGCCGTCGACGAGGTAGGTCGGCGCTGCATGCGTCGTGGGCTTGCTCGTCTCGAAGCAGCCGCCCTGGTCGATCGAGATATCCACCAGCACCGAGCCCGGCTTCATCCGCCGCACCATGTCGCGCGTGACGAGCTTCGGCGCCGCGGCACCCGGCACCAGCACTGCGCCGATCACGAGATCGGCCGCGAGCACCTCGCGTTCGATGTTCTCGATGGTGGCGAAGAGCGTGTGGAGCTGCGAGCCGAACTGCATGTCGAGCTCGTAGAGCCGGTGCAGCGATTTGTCGATGACGGTGACATACGCTTCGAGCCCCATCGCCATGCGCGCCGCGTTGGTGCCGGAAACCCCACCCCCGAGGATCACGACCTTGGCCGCGGCGACACCGGGCACGCCGCCTAGGAGCATGCCGGCGCCGCCCTGCTCTTTCTCGAGACAATGCGCGCCCACTTGAATCGACATACGGCCCGCGACCTCGCTCATCGGCGCAAGCAGCGGCAGGCCGCCGCGCAGATCGGTCACGGTCTCGTAGGCGATCGCCGTCACGCCCCGGCGCATCAACCCCTCGGCCTGCGCCTTATCGGCGGCGAGATGCAGATAGGTGAAGAGCACCTGGTCCTTGCGCAGGAGCGCGATCTCCTGCGCCTGCGGCTCCTTTACCTTCACCACGAGCTCGGCCTCGCCGAATACCGCGGCTGCGCTCGGCACCACCTCGGCGCCGACGGCCTTGTAGGCCTCGTCGGGAAAGCCGATGCCCGCGCCGGCGCCGGTCTCGACCGCGACGCGATGCCCCTTGTGGATGAGCTCGCGCGCGCTTCCGGGCACGAGTCCCACCCGGTATTCGTGAGTCTTGATTTCCTTGGGGACGCCGATCCGCATGTCAGCCCTCCACTACGCCCGTGCGATCGAGGGGCGCCGCTATTGCCGGAAGCTCGGATCCCTGCTGTCGAGCAGCCGCACCAGCGCGGGCCACTCGCGTCCCCCGCGCGGCCCGTAGGACTCGAACTGCCGTGCCGTGTGCTCCGCAACCTCGTCGGAAAGGATCTTGACCGTGCCACCCGACGCCATCGTGTCCATCTGAATGCGGCAGGATTGCTCCAGGTAGTACATGAGCGAGAAAGCCTCCTCGACCGTGCGGCCCGCAGTGAGGAGCCCGTGATTGCGCAGGATCATCGAGTTCTTGGTGTCGAGATCGTGCACGAGCCGCTTCTGCTCGTCGAAATCGTCCGCTACGCCCTCGTAGTCGTGATAGGCGAGACGGTTGTGAAAGGCCGCGGAGATCTGGTTGAGCGAGAGCAGCCCTTCCCCGAGGCAGGAGACCGCGATACCCGAGCGCGTGTGGGTGTGCACCACGCAATTGATGTCGGGCCGCGCGCCCAGGATGGCGCTGTGGATCACGAACCCCGCACGATTGACCTGATAAGAGGTCGGCTCCACCGGGCGCGCTTCCATGTCCACTTTGACCAGGCTCGAGGCCGTGATCTCGTGGAACATCAACCCGTAGGGGTTGAGGAAGAATTGATCCGGCCGTCCCGGCACCCGCGCGGAAATGTGCGTGAAGACGAGATCGTCCATGCCGTAATGAGCGATGAGCCGGTAGCAGGCCGCGAGGTTGACGCGCACGTCGCGGTCGCCTTGGCGCTCAGGGGCGGGCACGGTTCTGAAGATGACCTGCGACATCGGCCGCTCCGGGCTGTTGCTATGTGATTGTAGTCTAGCCGCCCGCGGCGGCACGGGCCAGCGGCAAGGCCTCGCTCCCTTGGAGGAGACGAAGCACACGCTCGGCGATGGCAAGCGATGCCGTGAGACCCGGAGATTCGATTCCAAAAAGATTGATGAGGCCAGGTACCCCGTGCCTCTCCGGCCCATCGATCCGGAAATCCGCGGCCGGCTCATTGGGCGCGCTGATCTTCGGCCGCACGCCCGCATAGCCCGGCTGCAAGGCGCCATCCGGAAGCGATGGCCAATAGGTGCGGATCGCCGCGTAGAACTTGTCGCCGCGCCGGGGATCGACGGTGTAGTCGATGCCGTCGATCCACTCGGTATCGGGACCGAAGCGTGCCTGCCCCCCCATGTCGAGGGTGAGGTGCACACCGAGACCCGCCGCCTCCGGTGCGGGGTAGATGAGCCGCTTGAAGGGTGCGCGACCGGAGAGGCTGAAATAGACGCCGCGGCAGTAATAGGCCGTGGGGATCGCGGCCTCGGGGATGCCCGCGATCTTCCGCGCGAGTGTTGGTGCATAGAGTCCGGCGCTGTTGACGACCAGCTCTGTCCTGATGCGCATCGGCTCCTCGCCGCCGACCTCCAGGAGAAATCCACGACTCTCGACGCGGCCGCTCAGGACCGGCGCGCGTAGCGCGAGCACCGCCCCCGCCGCTTCCGCATCGCCCTGATAGGCGAGCATGAGCGCGTGGCTGTCGACGATCCCTGTCGAGGGTGAGAGAAACGCCTTGACGCAGGAGAGATTGGGTTCGAGCGCCCTCGCCTCGTCGGCGCTCAGCCATCGGAGATCGGCGACGCCGTTGGCGCCGGCGCGCACCCAGACGGATTCCAGGGACTTCACTTCCTCGTCGCGGCAGGCGACCAGCAGCTTGCCGATGCGCTTGTGCGGCACGCCGTGCTCGGCGCAATAGTCATAAAGCGCGTGGCGGCCCTCGACGCAGAGCAAGGCCTTGAGGCTGTCTTTCGGATAATAAAGCCCCGCGTGAATGACCTCGCTGTTGCGCGAGGAGGTATCGGAGCCGATCCAGCGCTCCTTCTCCAGCACCAGCACCTCGCGCCCGGCGCGCGCGAGAGCTCTCGCCACCGCGAGCCCCACCACGCCCGCTCCGATCACAACGCAATCGACCGCCGCGTCGTTCATCGCGCCATCCTGTGCCATGCCTCACCGCGAAACAAGCGCGCGCGCATGGTGGGGTTGCGATCTCCGGGCCTATACGCCGGCGCTTCCGGCCTCTACGGTCGGTAGCCATGATCGAGGGGCATCAACGCCGCACGGCCTTTCTGCTCGCGACCTGCCAAGCCTTCTACCTCTCGGCCGCCTCGGTGGGGACGGCGTCGAGCGGTCTTGTGGGCGCAGGTCTCGCGCCGACGCCGATCCTCGCGACCTTGCCGTACTCGCTCATTCCCATGACCAACGCCGCCGTCACCGTGCCGGCCTCTTTCCTGATGGCGCGGCTCGGCCGGCGCACGGGGTTCCTGCTGGGGGCGTTCCTCGGCGGCATCGGCGGGCTCATTTCCACGCTCGCGATCTTCCGGCGGGATTTCGGGCTCTTCTGCGTCGGCAACGCGCTCTGGGGATGCTTCCAGGCGACCGCGCAGTATTACCGCTTCGCCGCCGCCGACGGAGCGAGCCCCGCCTTCCGCAGCCGCGCGGTCTCCTGGGTGCTCGCCGGAGGTGTCGTCGCGGCGGCGGTGGGACCGCAGATTGCAGTCTATGCGAAGGACGCTCTCGCCCCCGTCCTCTACGCGGGCACCTACCTCGCCGTCGCCGCGCTATCGGCCGTCACTATCTGCATCCTGACGTTCCTATCCATTCCGACGCCGCCTCGCGCGGCTCGCGGCGCGGCTGCGGGGCGCCCCTTCCGCGAAATCGCTCGGCAGCCCGCTTTCCTCGCCGCCGTCGCCAATGGCGTCATCGGCTATGCCGTCATGAGCTTCATCATGGCGGCGACGCCGCTCGCTGCCGTCGATTGTGGCTATACGCCCGCGGATGCCTTCGGCATCATCCGCTTCCATCTCATCGGCATGTTCCTTCCGGCCTTCTTCACGGGCCACTTGATCCATCGCTACGGCACCGCCGCGATCGCGCTCACGGGGACCGCGATGCTCGTGGTCTGCGGCCTCGTGGCGGTCTCCGGCACGGGCCTCGTCAATTTCTGGATCGCGCTCGCGCTGCTGGGTGTGGGCTGGAATTTCATGTTCGTCGCCGGCACCACGCTCCTCACCCACGCCTATCGTCCCGAGGAGCGCGCGAAGGTGCAGGGCCTGAACGAGTTTCTGATCGCGGGCTCCGCCGCGCTGGGTTCGTTCTCTGCCGGTGGGGTCTTCGGCGCCTTCGGCTGGAACACCCTCAACCTCGTGGTGCTCCCGCTTCTCGTCGTGGTCGCGTCGATAACGATCTGGTACGCGCAGACCGAGCGCGCGGCGCGGCAGGCGGTATGAAGATCTATTTCCGCCCGGTCTTGTGCCGATTGAGGCGGCGCTCCATGCGGCGTGCGTAGGTCGACATCGCGAAGCAGCAGACGAAGAACATCACCATCGTGAAGACGTATCCTTCGCGCGCGAAGCCGAGCCAAGCCGGGTCCTTGAGCGCTTGGTTTATCGCGCCGAGAACGTCGAAAAGGCCGATGATTGTAATGAGCGTCGTGTCCTTGAAGAGGTCGACGACGTTGTTGACGATGCCGGGCATGACATGGCGCAGTGCCTGCGGCAGGACCACGAAGACCTGAACCTGCCACCAGGGCATGCCGACGGAATATGCCGCCTCCTCCTGCCCCATCGACACACCCTGCAACCCGCCGCGCACGGTCTCGGCCATATAGGCGGCATTGAAGAGGATGAGGCCGACAAGCGCGCGGATGAGCCGGTCGATGTGCACGCCTTCCGGAAGGAAGAGCGGGATCATCAAGGCGGAGATGATGAGCACCGCCAGCAGCGGCACCGCGCGCCAGAGCTCGATGAAGCAGATGGAGAGCGTCTTCACGACTATGAGCTCTGATCGGCGGCCCAGCGCCAGCAGGATCCCCAGCGGAAGCGACCCCGCCACCACCACGAAGGCGACGAGGACGTCGAGCATCAGCCCACCCCATTGCGTGGTGTCCACGAAGGGAAGGCCCAGCACGCCGCCCACGAGGAGAATCCCTGCCAAGGCCGGGAATGCCGTCAGGAGCATCAGGACCCAGAAGCCGCGCCGGCGCGTACCGTCGCGCAGCACGGGGACGCTGAATGCCGCGAGTAGCACGCCCGTGAGGTCGACACGCCAAACTTGTTCCGGCGGATAGTGGCCGTAGAAGAAGAGTGGCAGGCGCATGCGGATGAAGGTCCAGCAGGCACCATCGCCCGCGCAGGCGGCCTTGGTCGTGCCGGAGATGGTGGCGTCGGTCACCATCCAGCGGATAAGCGGGGGAAGCACGAGGAAGAGAAAGCCCAGCACCGCCAGCGTCAGAGCTGTGTTTCCGAGAGAGCCGAAGAAGCTGCGGCGCAGCCAGTCGATCGCGCGAGGGATAGCACCCTCGATTCGGTCGGGCGCCCGATCGTCGTAGCCAATCCCCGGCGCGTATCCCTCGGGCTGGACAGTCATCGCTCCACCAGCGCCACCCGGCGGTTGTACCAGTTCATCATCATTGAGGTCAGAAGGTTGAGGGTTACGAAGATCGCAACCACGATCAAGATCGTCTCGATCTCCTTGTTAGCCTGATTGAGCACGGTGCCCGTGAAGATCGCGAAGACCTCTGGGTAGGCGATGGCGGCGCCGAGCGAGCTGCTCTTGATGATGTTCAGGTACTGGCTCGTCATCTGCGGCACCATGATCCGGAGTGCTTGCGGCAGGATCACGAGCGCCAGCCGCTGCCAGGAATGGAGGCCGATGGAAAGGGCTGCTTCGTGCTGCCCTTTCGGGATCGCCTCGATGGAGCCGCGCACGATCTCCGCGATAAAGGCCGAGGCGTAGATCGCGATGCCCATCCAGAGCGCCACAAGCTCCGGCGGCACCTGCGTCCCGCCCGCAAGGTTGAAGCCCTTGAGCTCGGGGTAAACCACTTGATCGACGCCCGCAGCGAAGCACGCGACCGCGAGGAGCGGCAGCAGCAACGCTTTGCTGCCGATGCGCTCACCCCGGACCCGGAGCCGCCAGACGAAGGGCGTCGCGACGACGAGCGCGAGCGCCAGCCACGAGAGCCACTCCAGGCCCGGATTCATGACCGCGTCCGGAATATAGAGGCCGCGGATGTTGAGGAGGATACCGCCGGGAAACACGATGCTCTGCCGCGGCGACGGGAGCGCCTGCAGCACGCCCACGTACCAGAAGATTATCTGCACGAGCTGCGGCGTATTGCGTACGAATTCGATGTAGCAAAGCGCAATGTTGCGCACGAGCCAATTCACCGAGAGCCGCATGACGCCCACGAGGAGCCCAAGCAGCGATGCCGTGACAATGGCGAGTGCTGAGACCAGTACCGTATTGAGCAGACTCACCAGCAGCGCGCGGCCGTAGGTATTGAAGACCGTCCAGCTGATGAGATGGAAGGGGATGTCGAAATGCGATTGCTGCTCGAGGAACCCGAAGCCGAAATGCAGGTTCTTGCGAGCGAGGTTCTCGCTGACGTTCTCGACGATGAGCCAGCCGCCGGCCACTATGGCCAGCAGCAGCAGCCACTGGCCGATTTTGGCGCGGCGTGACGGCTGCCGGATCATCTCGACACCCCCTCCCGGTCCCGTCCTAGCGCCAGGGCAGCGGATACTGCAGCCCGCCCTTGGTGTAGAGCTCGTTCCAGCCGCGCGGCAGCTCCAGCGGGCCGAAATACTTGTCGTAGTTCTCGCCGTAGTTACCGACGGCCTTCACGATGCGATAGGCCCATTCGTTGTCGACGCCGAGCTTCTTGCCGAAGTTTTCCTCGAGTCCGAGGAAGCCGCGAACCTCGGGGTTCGTCGCGCTCTTCTTGATGTCGTCGACATTGGCCTGGGTGATGCCGAGAACTTCGGCCTCGAGCATGGCGTGGTGCACCCAGCGGACCAGGATGGTCCAGCGGTCGTCACCCTGCCGAGTGTAGGCGCCCAGGAACTCGCGCGAGATTAGCTCCGGCAGGATGAGCCAGTCCTTGGGGCTCTTCATCGCGGAGCGCGCAGCGGCAACGCTGCCGCCGTCATCGGTGTAGCCGTCGCAACGTCCCGCCTCGGCCGCCGCGAATGCTTCCTCAGGCCGCTCGAACAGCAGCGTGTTGATCTTGATGTTGTTGGCGCGGCCATAGTCCGCGATGTTGAGCTCGAGCGTCGTGCCCGTGAGCACGCAGATCGTGGCGCCGTTGAGCTCCTTCACATGCGCGACATTGAGGCTCCTCTTCACCATGAAGGCCTGTCCTGTGAAGAAGTTGAGACCGCCGAACGCGAGACCCAGCTCGGTATTGCGGGTGAGGGTCTGCGTGGAATCGCGGATGAGCACGTCGATCTCGCCGGATTGCAGTACCGAGAAGCGTACCTTCGAGGTCGTCCCGATGTACTTCACCTTGTCGGGATTGCCGAGAAGCGCGGCGGCGATCGCGCGACAATAGGCGATGTCGAGGCCCTGCCATTTGCCGGAGGCATCCTGGTACGCGAAGCCAGGTATGCCGGTGTCGACGCCGCAGATGAGCTCGCCGCGCTTCTTGATGGCGTCCATCGTCGGACTCTTCACGTCGTAATTCTGGGCGACACTCTCGCCCACGAACCCGACCATGCCGGCCACTACGGCGCAGCATGCAACCAACTTAAGCAACGATCTCATAGAAAACCTCCCTGGGTTGAGGCGGAGAACCCGCCAGCTAATCGTATGCGATGGGCGTGGCGTGCCATCCTCCGGCGCGCCGCGCCCAGAATTCCTCGCGCAGTCGCGAGGAGATCGGTCCCGGCCTGTCATTGCCGAGAATTCGTTCATCGAGGCGCGAAGCGGGCATGATGCCGCCAGCCGTCGTCGCCAGGAAAATCTCGTCGGCGTCCTTCAGCTCCGCACCGGTAATCGCGCGGACCGTGCAGGGGATGCCCATGAGTTCGCATAATTCGAGCACCGAGAGGCGCGTGATCCCCTCGAGCGCTCCGTGGTCGGGCGTCATGACCGTGCCATCGGTCACGGCAAAGACGTTGAAGCCCGGACCTTCCGTCACGAAACCGTCAAGATCGAGCAGCACGCAATTGTCGGCGCCGCGGTCCTTGGCCTCGAAAAGTCCGCGCGTAAGGTCGCCCCAATGGAAATTCTTTACCTTGGGGTCGATCGACGCCTCGGGGATCCGGGGAACGCTCGCGGTAATAAGATGGGCCCCGCGCTCCTGTACCTCCGGCGACACTACCCAGACCCAGGGGGTCGCAAAGGCCAGCAAGTAGTTGCGGCAATTCGCGGGATGCCGGGGAAGGCCTGGTTTTGGGACCCCCCGCAGGCAATCCATCGCGACATATGCCTCGCGCAAACCCGTGCGGCGGACGCATTCCGCGAGCACCCCGCGGATCTCGTCGTCCGTGAGGCCGGGATCGAGGCGAAGCGCCCGCATGGAATTTCGAAAACGCCGGATATGGTCGTCCAGGCGAAAGAACGCCCCGCCCCAGACGCTCACGACGTCATAGGTGACATCCGACCGCCGGTACCCCCAATCGGTCACCGGGATCGCCGCTTCCCCAACAGGCATGAAGCGGCCATCGACATAAGCCGCCCCCGCCGACCACAGTTCATGCGGCATCTCGGCCACCCCCTTCTTTTCGACCGACCGGACGCGCGCTCATTCAAGCATGAAGCATGCCACAATGCACGCGGCTCAGCCTCCGATGAGGTCGAGCCACTCCTGCTCGCTCAGCATCTTGACTCCGAGTTCCTTCGCCTTTTCGGCTTTCGAGCCCGCCTCTTCGCCGACGACGACGTAATCGGTCTTCTTGGAGACGCTGCCGGCGACGTTTGCGCCGA
>Ga0335085_10010783_pt1 | contig 13629 bp, 7 predicted proteins | sample Lox_Sample_45_FD_206712 | JGI IMG/M metagenome (GOLD analysis project Ga0335085, IMG submission 206712) | Soil microbial communities from Loxahatchee National Wildlife Refuge, Florida, United States - Lox_Sample_4.5 | ecosystem: Environmental > Terrestrial > Soil > Wetlands | place: USA: Florida...
TGAAAGGGGGGCGCTCGGGCTTAGAATGGGGTCCCATGGCGGAGCGGCAACGGCCCGGCGGCGACACGGCCGTCGTCGTGCCGAAGCAGAAGACGGAGAAGGAGACCAAGCGCCCGACGCTCTACAGGGTGCTGTTCCACAACGACGATTACACGACCCAGGAGTTCGTGGACTGGGTGCTGATCTCGGTCTTCAACCACGACGCGGAGACGGCACATCGCATCATGATGAACGTTCACATGCGTGGCGTGGGGGTGGCCGGTATCTATCCCCATGAGATCGCCGAGACGAAGGCCCAGAAGACGATGGCGCTCGCGCGCGAGGCGGAATTCCCCCTCCTCGTGACCGTCGAGCCGGAGTGATGATGGTGACGGTTTCGAAGGAGCTCCAGCAGACCCTGCAGGCGGCGGTCGCAGAGGCGCGACGACGCCGCCACGAGTACGTGACGCTCGAGCACCTCCTCCACGCGATGACGCGCGACCGCGTGGCGTCCGAGGTGCTGCTCGCCTGCGGCGCCGATCTCAAGGCGCTCGAGAAGGAGCTCGAGGAGTACCTCGACCGCACCCTCGAGTCCCTCGGCGCCGCCCAGGATCCCGAGCAGACCGCCGCCTTCCAGCGCGTGCTCCAGCGCGCCGCGTGGCACGTCCAGGGCTCGGGCCGCACCGAGCTCAACGCCGGCGACGTCCTCGTGGCCATCACCCGCGAGCGGGGCTCGCACGCCGTCTACCTCCTCGAGAAGCAGGGCATCCGCAGGCTCGACATCCTCCAGTACATCTCGCACGGCGTCGGCAAGGAGGGCGGCGGGGGACACGACGGCGAGGAGCCCGGCGAGGAGCAGGGTGAGGACGGCGCGCCGCGGACGGTGAAGGACCCGTTCAAGACCTTCACCGTCAACCTGGTGGAGCGCGCGGCCCAGGGGCTGATCGACCCCCTCATCGGTCGCGAGGCCGAGATCGAGCGCACCATCCAGGTGCTCTGCCGCCGCCGCAAGAACAACCCCGTCTTCGTCGGCGAGCCCGGCGTGGGCAAGACCGCCATCGTCGAGGGCCTGGCCCTGCGCATCCACGAGAAGCGGGTGCCGGCCGTGCTGGAGAAGGCGGCCATCTACCTGCTCGACATGGGCGCGCTCCTCGCGGGGACCAAGTTCCGCGGCGAGTTCGAGCAGCGGCTGAAGGGCGTCATCGCAGGGGTGAAGAAGACGCCGCACTCCATCCTCTTCATCGACGAGATCCACACCATCGTGGGCGCCGGCGCCACCACCGGCTCCTCGCTCGACGCCTCGAACCTCCTGAAGCCCGCCCTGGCGTCGGGCGAGCTGCGCTGCATAGGTTCCACCACCTTCCACGACTACAAGCAGACCTTCGACCGCGATCACGCCCTCGCCCGTCGCTTCCAGAAGATCGAGGTCCACGAGCCGAGCGTGGAGGACACCGTCAAGATCCTCCGCGGCCTGAAGAAGGTCTACGAGGAGCACCACGGCGTCACCTTCACGCCCCGCTCGCTGCGTGCGGCCGCCGAGCTCTCGGCGAAGCACATCAACGACCGGCAGCTGCCCGACAAGGCCATCGACGTGCTCGACGAGGCCGGGGCCCGCGACCGGATGCGCGCGGAGAAGGACCGCAAGCATCGCATCACCGCGCGCGACGTCGAGCGGGTGGTCGCCAAGATCGCCAAGATCCCCGAGCGCACGGTCACCACCGACGCCCAGGCCCAGCTCGCGAACCTACTGCCCGAGCTGAAGAAGGTGATCTACGGGCAGGATCCGGCCGTCGAGGCCATCGTCGCCGCCATCCAGCTCAGCCGCTCGGGCCTCAACTCGCCCGAGAAGCCCATCGGCAACTTCCTCTTCTCGGGGCCGACCGGCGTGGGCAAGACCGAGCTCGCGAAGCAGCTCGCGCGCATCCTCGGCGTGGAGTTCCTGCGCTTCGACATGACGGAGTACCAGGAGAAGCACACCGTCTCGCGTCTCATCGGCGCGCCGCCCGGCTACGTCGGGTTCGATCAGGGTGGGCTGCTCACCGACGCCATCCGGAAGACGCCGTACGCGGTGCTGCTGCTCGACGAGATCGAGAAGGCCCACCCGGACATCTTCAACCTGCTTCTGCAGGTGATGGACCACGCCACCCTAACCGACAACAACGGGCGCAAGGCCGACTTCCGCCACGTCATCCTGGTGATGACCACCAACGCGGGAGCGCAAGAGATCTCCGCGCGCCGGGTCGGGTTCGGCTCCGACCACTCGGCGCCCGGAACCGCGCGGAACGCGATCGAGCGCACGTTCTCGCCGGAGTTCCGCAACCGCCTCGACGCATGGGTCGCCTTCGACGCGCTGCCGGCGGAGGTCATCCTCCTGGTCGTGGACAAGCTGGTGAAGGAGCTCGAGGGCCAGCTCGCCGAGAAGAAGGTGGAGATCGAGCTGACGCCGGACGGAAGAGCCTGGCTGGCCGAACACGGCTTCGACCGGAAGATGGGGGCGCGGCCGATGGCGCGGCTCATCCAGAACGAGCTCAAGAAGCCGCTCGCCGAGAAGATCCTGTTCGGCGAGTTGCACGACGGCGGCTCGGTGCGGGTCGAGGTGGACGAGAACGGCGAGAAGCTGCGCCTGGTGGTGACGCCGGCCGCCCCGGCGGCCCGCGCACCGAGGGCGCCCTCGGTGCCCGAGCCGGCGTAGGGAGTCGGCCACCCCCGGTGTGCGTGGCGCCGCCCGGCGTCCGGCTGGCGCGCGTCCGCTGTCCGGCTGGCGCCCGCGGACGGCGCGCGCGGGCCCCCCGTACCCGTACCGGCCCGCCGTACCGAGAGTAGTTCGCTTGGCGCCGAAACCGGTGGACCGAGAGCTCGCGGATTCCAGTTCTTCCAGGCACTTGAGCGATCCTATACATCGGTAAACCTTAATGATCAGCATCGATACATAGTGTGCGGCGCATCACCGCACGCCGCGATCGGGCCTGTCACAGTCGCCCCCGTGGACAGCACCACGGAGGACGAGATGACCGGAATCGGGAAGCGCGACGCGACGACGGGCGGGGCGGCGATGTTCGGGGGGATTCCGCGGCGGGGGTGGATGGGCGCCGTGGCGCTGGCCGTCTGGATGGGCGTGGCGCTCGCGTTCGCCGGAGACCTCGCGCCGACGGCCTCTCCCGTGGACTGGCTGTACGGCGTCGAGGCCCGCCGTGACGCGCATGCTCGGGCGATGAGGCAGCGCGCCGAGAGCCGCGTAGCGCTGCCGGCCGCGGCCCTCGTGGCGTCGGCCTCGCGGGGGGACGGAGGGCGGAACTGACCCAGGGATCTCTTCGCCGGACCGGAATCCAGGGGCCGGGTCGGCGGGACGCGGGGGCGCATGGTGCGCCCCCGCGGCTTTTTCTCAGCCCTCCACTCCGCCGGCGTCTACGCCAGCGACCGAAGGCCGTGGTAGAGCGCGAGAGGTGGACCGACTCCCCATCGACGACGTCATCCCCGACCTCGTCGCTGCCCTGCATCAGCACGGCGCGGCCGTGGTCGAGGCGCCTCCGGGGGCGGGCAAGACCACGCGCGTGCCGCCGGCCATCCTGTCAGCGGGCCTGGCGGGGACCGGCGAGGTGGTCGTGCTGGAACCGCGCCGGCTCGCGGCGCGGCTCGCGGCGCGACGGGTCGCCTCGGAGATGGGGGAGCGGCCGGGAGAGACGGTCGGCTGGCAGGTTCGGTTCGATGAGGTCACGGGGCCGCGCACCCGGATCAGGTACGTCACCGAGGGTCTCCTCACCCGCAGGCTGCTCGCCGAGCCCACCCTACCCGGCGTGGGCGCGGTCGTGCTCGACGAGATCCACGAGCGCCACCTCGCCGGCGACCTCGCGCTCGCACTGCTCGCGCGGCTGCGCCGTGGCGCCCGCCGCGACCTCGCGCTCGTCGCCATGTCGGCCACCCTCGACGCCAGCCCCGTGGCGCGCCTGCTCGAGGCGGCCACCGTGCGCTCGGAGGGGAAGCGGTTCGACGTATCGGTCGAGTACCTCTCGCCCGAGGAGGCCGCGCGACCCGACGTGCGCCTCGAGGAACTCGTGGCCCGGGCCGTCCGCCGCGTCCATCGGGAGGATCCGGGTGGCGGAGACGTGCTCGTCTTCCTGCCCGGCGCAGCGGAGATCCGGCGGGCAAGGGAGGCGCTCATCGCCTGGGCCGGCGAAGTGGAGGTGGACCTCGTCCCGCTCCACGGGGACCTCCCGTCCGAGGAGCAGGACCGGGCCGTGACGCCCGGGCCGAGACGGAAGGTGATCCTGTCGACGAACGTGGCCGAGACGTCCGTCACCATCGAGGGCGTCACCGCCGTGGTGGACTCGGGCCTGGCGCGCGTGGCCTCGCACTCTCCGTGGAGCGGGCTCCCCTCGCTCGAGGTGAAGAGGGTGAGCCGCGCCTCGGCCGCGCAGCGGGCCGGGCGCGCGGGCCGCACGGGCCCGGGGCGGGCCCTCCGGCTGTACACGCGGCACGACCACGACTCCCGGGCTGCGTTCGACGTCCCCGAGATCCTGCGCGAGGATCTCGCCGAGACCGTGCTCGCGCTGGCATCGCTCGGGGCGAGACCGGAGCCGATGTGGCTCGACCCGCCTCCCGCCGCGGCCCTCGACGCGGCTCGCGCGCTGCTCGTGCGCCTCGGCGCGCTCGACGCCGCGGGTGACATCACCGACCTCGGCCGCCGAATGCTCCGTCTGCCCACCCACCCGCGCCTTGCCCGCCTGGCGATCGAGGCCGACGCGCGCGGCGAGCCGGCGAGGGGCGCGCTCCTCGCGGCGCTGCTCGGGGAGCGCGACGTGCGCGACTCGCGGGCGTCCTTCGAGCGCGGAGGCGCCGCGCTCGCGCCCACAGGGCCGTCGGACCTACTCGAGCTGGCGGAGCGCTTCGAGGAGGCCGCCCGGGCCCGTTTCGATCCGGCTCGGCTCCGGCGCATGGGCCTCGTCCCGGCGGCGTGCCAGGCGCTGGACCGTGCGAGGAGGCAGCTCGAGCAGGCTCTGCGGACGGGGGCGCGCGCCGCACCCCTGGCGGAGCCCGAGCGGCGAACGAAGACGGCGTCGGGGGTCGACGACGCCCTTCTCGCCGCAACGCTCGCAGCCTATCCGGACCGCGTCGCCCGGCGCCGCGGACCGGGTTCCGACGAGGTGTTGCTGGTGGGCGGCGGCAGCGCCCGACTCGACCCAGCGAGCGTCGTGCGGGAGGCACCGCTCCTCGTGGCGCTCGATGCCGAGATCCGCGGACCCACCGGGAAGGGCGTTCGAACGAGGGGTGAGGTGCGCGTTCGCCTCGCGAGCGCGATCTCTGAGGAGATGCTCGTCGACCTCTTCCCTGCGGCGCTCGCTTACGACGAGGCCGTGACCTGGAACGGGGAGGCCGAGCGCGTCGAGGCCACGGAGCGCCTCCGCTACGAAGACCTCGTCCTGTCGGAGTCGCGCGCCGCGCGCCCCGACCCGGCGCTCGTGTCGGCCCGGCTCGCGGAGGAGGCGGTCGCGCGGGGTCCTCGCGCCTTCGCTCCCGAAGGAGCGCTCGACGCGGTGGCCGCCCGGCTCGCCTTCGCCTCCGCGCAGGCGCCAGAGGCCGGCATCGTGGTCCCCGGTGAGGTCGAGCTCGCTGCCGAACTGCGCACGCTGTGCGATGGGCGGCGCAGCTTTGCCGAGCTGCACGAGGCGGATCTTCCCGGCGCGCTGGTCGCGACGCTCGAGGCACGGGCCCGGGCGGCGCTGGAGCGCCTCGCGCCCGAGCGTTTCACGCTCCCTGGCGGGCGCTCCGTGCGGATTCACTACGAGTCGGGGCAACCGCCCTGGATCGAGAGCCGTCTTCAGGACTTCTTCGGAATGGCCCAGGGGCCGGCCGTGGGCGGCGGGCGCGTTCCGCTCGTGCTGCACCTCCTCGCCCCGAACGGCCGAGACGTCCAGGTCACCACCGATCTCGCGGGATTCTGGGCTCGCCACTATCCGGCGGCGCGGCGGGAGCTGAGCCGACGCTACCCCAGGCACTCCTGGCCGGAAGACCCACTCCGGGCCTCTCCCCCGCCGCCCAGGCCGTCGCGCCGGTGACCTCGGCGTTGCCTCGTGGCAGAATCGGCCGCACGCTGCTGAGTCACGCTGGCCAGCCGAGGGATGCCCCCTCGCGGAGACCCGGATGAACCGATCCTCGCTCGCCCTCGCAGCCGCCGCGCTCGTCACCCTCGCAGGATGCGGCGGCAACTCGGGAAGCGGTGGGAACCCTTCCCGCTCCGGTGTCGTGGCCCTCGAGGACAACACGTACTGCCAGTTCGAGCCCGGCAACTACGGGGCTGAGGGATCGAACGTCGAGGCGGTCCTGGGCAACGGGACGGACCTCTTCGGCGTGACGGGACTCAACGGGCTGAGCGTCCCCTTCACCCATTTCGCCACGGCCAACACGCCCACGCTGAGGGACGCCATCGCCGGGAAGAAGACGCTGGTGATCCCAGAGCAGGAAAATAGGTCCTGGGCCGGGGACCTCGACTTCGATGGTATCACCGCGCTTCGAGAGTTCGTGAATTCCGGCGGCACCATCATCGTGTTCGCCAACTACGGGGGGGCCATCGACCTTGCGGATGCCGTGCTCGGGTCCGCGCTCCAGATCACCGGTGCCTCATCAACCAGCGGCACGCGTACTGCGGCCGCGGCAGGGACTCCCTTTGCGAGCGGTCCAGACACGTTGATGAACAACAACGGCAGCGTCCTCATCGTCAAGGACTCGCTGCCGCCTGGATCGACCATCCTCTACGATGACCTCGGCGACGCTCTGATCGCCGTCATCCCCAAGGGGTCGGGGCACGTGTTCATGTTCAGTTGGGACTTCTACATGCTGGACCCGAGCAACGAGGCGTCGAACTGGGTCGATGCGTTCGAGATCGCGTTGACGAAGTACTGATGGCGTGAGCCCGACTGGTCGGCTCGATCACGAGATGCCGACGCCCACGCTGGGATCGTCGATCGCGCCTGGCCCTCGGAGTGAAGGGACGGCTTTCCCGTGCGCTTTCGCTTTTCCGCTTTTCCGGACCGCTCGCCCGGACCGTCGCCCGGACCGAGGGGCTCCCCGGGCTCGCCCGGACCGAGAGTACCGCGGACCCGCTTTCGCTCGCCCGGACCGCTCGCCCGGACCGAGAGTACCGCGCGGCGGCCGGTGGTCCGTGGCGCGGACGGTGTCCCGGGGCGCCTAGGCTGACAAACCGACGAGGGCGCAGGGCACGGGCCGTGCTCTGGCCAGCGGCCCATGACCGCCCCGCGCCAGGTTCTCCCCGGAGCCTCGTACCTCGTCACCCGCAGATGCGCCCAGCGTCAGTTCCTCCTGAAGCCATCCGCGGCCGTGAACGCGGTCTTCAAGTTCGTCCTCGCAGTCGCCGCCGCCCGCTACGGCATCGTCCTCCACGCCGCCTGCGTCCTCTCCAACCACTTCCACATCGTCCTCACCGACCCGAAGGCGCAGCTCCCCCTCTTCGAGCAGTTCCTCGACTCCCTCGTGGCCCGAGCCCTGAACGCCCTCTACGGTCGCTGGGAGCACTTCTGGGCCCCAGGGAGCTTCAGCGCCGTGAAGCTCGGGACCCTCGAGGACCTCCTCGACAAGGCGGTCTACACCCTCGCCAACCCGGTCGCGGCCGGACTCGTCTCACGGGGACGCGACTGGCCCGGCGTCTGGTCCGATCCCGGAGAGATCGGCAAGGGCTCCGAGGTGGTGGAGCGGCCGGAATTCTTCTTCAAGCCGGACGGCTCCATGGCGGACTCGGAGCGGCTCGCCTTCGTGGCACCGGCGGGGTTCGAGTCGGCGGAGGCGTTCAGGAAGGCGCTCATCGCCTCGCTCGAGGAGCGGGAGCGCGCCATCGCGGTCGAGCGGAAGGCGAAGGGCCTCGGCTTCCTCGGGGTGAAGAAGGTGCGGGTGCAGAAGCACACGGACGTGCCCGGAAGCGATGCGCCGAGGCGGGGGCTCAACCCCCGGGTGGCGGCACTCGACAAGTGGAAGCGGATCGAGGCGGTGGGGCGCCTGGTGAGCTTCCTCAACGACTACCGCGAGGCGCTGAAGAAGCTGCGCGAAGGAATCCGCGAAGTCGTGTTCCCGGCCGGCACTTACCAGCTGCGTGTTTTGCTCGGCGTCGCCTGCGCCGGCGCCGGGTAGCCAGGCCCAGGCCACATCCACACGAGACTCCCGCCGCGGCGCCAGCCGCGGGCGGGACCGGTCTGCCTCGAGCACCACGAACGACTGGCTCCGTCGCAGGAGCGAGCGATGCGTGCGGGCCGAAGTGGCTTAGTGCGGACCCTATGGTCGAGAACTGGATCCGATCCTTCACCCAGTCAGCAACGGGCCCGGGCCAGCGGCCGTGCCAGCGAGCCCCTTCTCTCGGTCAGGCGATATGTTCTCTCGGTCGGGCGCGCGCACGCACGCGCAGGTCGGCGGTCGGGCGCGCGCACGCACGCGCAGGTCGGGCGCGCAGGCGGCGCTGGCGCGCGGCGACGCGCAGTGGCGGCCGCCTCATACCTCGATCAGAAGGCGCTCCGGGTCCTCGATGCCTTCCTTCATCCGGACGAGGAACGAGACGGCCTCGCGGCCGTCGATGATGCGATGGTCGTACGAGAGCGCCACGTACATCATCGGGCGCACCACGATCTGGTCGCCCTCCCCAACCACGGCGCGCTTCTCGATCTTGTGCAGGCCGAGGATGCCCGACTGCGGCGGGTTGAGGATGGGCGTCGAGAGCAGCGAGCCGTAGATGCCGCCGTTCGAGATCGTGAACGTCCCGCCCTCCAGGTCCTCCATCTGGATGCGGTTCTCCTTTGCCCTCTTCCCGAGCTCGCCGATCCTCTTCTCGATCTCCGCGAACGAGAGCGCGTCCGCGTCGCGCACCACGGGCACCACGAGGCCCTTGCCGCCGCCCACTGCCACCCCGATGTCGTAGTGGTCCTTGTAGACGACGTCCGTCCCCCGCACCTCGGCGTTCACCGACGGGAACGCCCGGAGCGCGTCCACTGCCGCCTTCACGAAGAACGACATGAAGCCGAGCTTCACGCCGTGCTTCTCCAGGAAGGCCGCCCCGTGCCTCTCGCGGACCGCCATCACCCGCGACATGTCGATCTCGTTGAACGTCGTCAGGATCGCGGCGTTCTCCTGCGCCTCGAGCAGCCGGCGCGCCACGGTCCTCCGCAGCGGCGTCATCGGCACCACGCGTTCACGGCCCGCCGCGACGCCGTCCGTCCGCCCCGGCGCCCTTGCCGGCTCGCCCGCGGGCTCGAGCGCGCGGATCACGTCCTCCTTCCGCACCGTGCCGCCGGGACCGGCGGCGACCTCGGCGACCCCGTGCTCGGCCATCATCCGGCGGGCCGCCGGCGTCGCGCGCTGGGGAGCCGCCGGCGAGGGTGGCGCGGCCGCGGTCGCTGGCGTGGCGGGAGAGGGAGGATTCGTTCCAGGGGCAAGCCGGGGCGCAGGGGACGTCTGGCTGGGCTGAGGCGCGCCGTTCGTCCTCGCCGGCACCGCGCCCTCCTCGAGCTCCCCGACGATCTCACCCACGGTGACGGTGTCGCCGCTCTGCTTCAGCACCCTGCGCAGCACGCCGGAGGCCGGCGCGGGCAGCGCCACGGTGGCCTTCTCGCTCTCCACCTCCACCACCGGCTCGTCCGCCTGGACCGCGTCGCCCTCCTTCTTCAGCCACTGGCCGACGGTGGCCTGGGTGACCGACTCGCCCAGCGACGGAACCTTGAGGCCGATCGACATGTGCTAGCGCTCCTGGGCGGCGACGCGCCCGGTGTGCAGACGGGAGACGGGCTCGCCCAGCGCCTCGCGCACGAGCTGCTCCTGCTCCAGCTTGTGGCGGGTGGCCGACCCGGAGGCCGGGCTGGGCGACGGAGCGCGGCCGACGAGCTCGAGCTTCGAGGGCAGCCGCGGGGCCAGCTGCTGGTCCATGTGGTCCCACGCGCCCATGTTCGACGGCTCCTCCTGCGCCCAGACGAGCTCGACGCCGGGCCGGAAGCGGCCGATGGCGTCGAGCACCGCGCTCACGTCGAGCGGGTAGAGCTGCTCGATCCGCACGATGGCCGCGTGCGTCGCCTTCGCGGCCGCGCGCCCGGCGACGAGGTCGTAATACAGCTTCCCGCTGCAGAGCACCACCCGCGTCGTCGCCCCCGTGTCGGCCTCGTCGTCGGGGATGACCGCCCGGAACACCCCCTGCGAGAGCTCGGAAACCGGCGAGACGGCCTGCGGGTGACGGAGCAGGCTCTTCGGCGACATCACCACGAGCGGCTTGCGGAACCTCGAGCGCACCTGCCTGCGCAGCGCGTGGAAGTACTGCGTCGGCGTGGTGAGGTTCACGACGCGCCAGTTGTCGCCCACGGAGAGGTCGAGGAACCGCTCCAGGCGAGCGGAGCTGTGCTCCGGCCCCTGGCCCTCCATCCCGTGCGGCAGGAGCAGCACCAGCCCGGAGAGACGATTCCACTTCTGCTCGCCCGAGGAGAGGAACTGGTCGATGACCACCTGCGCGGCGTTCACGAAGTCGCCGAACTGCGCTTCCCATACGGTGAGCGCGTCGGGCATGTCGAGCGAGTACCCGTACTCGAAGCCGAGCGCCCCGGCCTCCGAGAGCAGCGAGTCGCGGAACTCCACCGGGCCCTGTCCGCCGTGCAGGTGCGACAGCGCCGAGTACGGGATGCCCGACTCGGCGTCGAAGAGCACCGCGTGGCGGTGGCTGAACGTACCGCGCCTCACGTCCTGCCCCGTGAAACGAACGCGCGTGCCCTCCCAGGCGACCGTGGCGAGCGCGAGCGCCTCGCCCATGGCCCAGTCGACGGGCCTCTCGCCCATCGCCATCTGCTCGCGGGCCTCCAGCACCTTCTGGAGCTTGGGATGCACCCGGAAGCCCTGCGGCACGTGCGCGAGGATCTTCCCCACCTCGCGCAGCCGCTCGGGTGCGACCGCGGTGGGCTCCTCGGCGGCACCGATGTGCCCGGCCTGATAGTCCTTCCAGAAGCCCTGCATCGACTGGCCGACGCCGCCCGGCTGCGCGGCGATCTTCGCCGAGGCCTGGTACGCCTCTTCCAGCGTCGCGCGGTACCGCTGCACCAGGGCGTCCACCTCGGCCTGGGAGACGCCGCCGTCGGCCACGAGGTGCTCCGCGAGGATGGCCTTCAGCGTGGGCTTCCGGGCGATCGTCCGGTACATGACCGGCTGCGTGAACGACGGCTCGTCGCCCTCGTTGTGCCCGTGCCTGCGGTAGGTCCAGAGGTCGATCACCACGTCGCGATGGAACCGCTGGCGGAAGTCCACCGCGAGGAGCACCGCCTGGGCGATCGCCTCCATGTCCTCCCCGTTCACGTGGAGGATGGGGATCTGCAGCATGCGGGCCGGGCCGGTGGGGTAGGTGGTCGAGCGCGCGTCGCGCGGCGAGGTGGTGAACCCCACCTGGTTGTTCACGATCACGTGGATCGTGCCGCCGACCGAGTAGGCCTCGAGCTCCGACATGTTGAGCGACTCGGACACGATGCCCTGGCCGGCGAAGGCCGCGTCGCCGTGCACGAGCACCGGCAGGGAGCGGATGCGCTCGCCGTCCTGGTAGCGGTCCTGCTTTGCCCGCACCCGCCCCTGCACCACGGTATCGATCCACTCCAGGTGAGAGGGGTTGAACGAGAGGGACAGGTGCAGGAGCACGCCGTCGGGCGTCTCGCGGTCGGAGGAGTAGCCGAGGTGGTACTTCACGTCGCCGCCGGCCGCGTTGATCACGGCCTGGTCGCGGAACTCGGCGAAGATGTCCCGCAGGGGCTTCCCCACCACGTTGGCGAGCACGTTGAGCCGCCCGCGGTGGGCCATGCCGATGACCACGTTGCGCACGCCGTGGCCGGTGGCGCGGTCCACGAGGAGCTCGAACAGCGGGAGGAGCCCCTCGGCACCCTCGACGCTGAACCGCTTCGCCCCGAGGAACCGGGTGGCGAGGAACTGCTCCAACCCCTCGGCCTCCAGCACCTTCTCGAAGAGGTGCCTCTGCACGTCGGGCGCGAGGGTGATGCGGTTCCGGGTCCGCTCCATCCTGAGCTCGAGCCAGCGGCGCAGCTCGGCGTCGTGGATGTGTGCGAGCTCGACGCCGATCGAGCGGCAGTACGTCTCCTCGAGGCGCGCGTGCAGCTCGCGCAGGCTCGTCTCGCCCCTGCCGTCGGGCTCGGCACAGCGGCGGTCCAGGTCGGCATCCGAGAGGCCCACCGAGGCGAGCTGGATCCGCTCGGCGCGACCCACCAGGCCCAGCGGGTCGAGGTGGGCGCGGAGGTGGCCGTAGTTGCGGTACGCGGCGAGCAGCCGGTCCACCTTCGCCTGGAAGGCCGCGTCCGGTCCGGCGGCGAGGGCACCCGCCGTGACGGCGTGGCCATTCACCCTGCGTGGAGAGAAGGCGGCCGGTGCCGGGGCGGCCCCCGCGGCCGGGGGGAGGGCCGCGAAGTAGCGCCGCCATGCCTCGTCCACGCGGCTGGGATCGGCCAGCCACTCGTAGTAGAGGTCCTCGACGAACCCGAGGTTCGAGGGAGCGGGCGCCGGGACGGGGAGCTCGTTCTCGGACGACATGCGGCCCGATTACTTAACCTGGCGCGACGCGGCGGGCGAGCATCGCGCCCTGTGGCTCTCGCCGGTATCGCCTCCGCCGGCCCGGGTCGGGGTCGCCGACGACCGCACACGGGCGGACGCCGCGCTGGCCCGCGCCCGCCGCGGCGAGGCCCTCGCGTACGGTGGAGATTACCGCAATGCCCGCCAGCTCCTCGCCGCCATGGGCCGCCGCCTCGGGCCTCGCGCCGGCACCGACCGGGTCGGATCCGACGCGAGGTCGAGGTGGGACGCCGAGCGCAAGCTGCGCCGCGATGAGCACGACGCCCTGGGCCGCCTGCTCGTACCCATAGGGGGCGGGTACGAGATCGGCCTCTCCCACGGTCCCGACCTCCGCGCCGCCCTCGAGGAGGCGCTCGGACCGCCGTCCGGCGAGCCCGGGATCCTCCCGCTGCGCGATCTCCTGGGGATGGTGGGTGCCCACGAGTGGAGGCGCCGCGGCGTCCCGGTCGCCGCGCTCGAGGCGAGCGTGCACCCGCACTGGGGCGTCTTCGCGCCGGTGCGGGCCGAGCACGTCGATCTCGTCGCCTCGGCGGCGCGCGGGCGCGCGCTCGAGAGGAAGAGCGCGCTCGACGTCGGGACCGGCACCGGCGTCCTGGCGTTCGTCCTCGCCCGGGCCGGAGCCCGGGTGGTGGCGACCGACCGCGAGCCGCGGGCGGTGGCCTGCGCGCGGGAGAACGCCGCACGGCTCGGGCTCGAGGCGTGGGTCACGGTCGTGGAAGCGGATCTGTTTCCTCCCGGTGAAGAGCGCTTCGACCTCGTGGTCTCGAACCCGCCCTGGCTCCCCGGCGACGCGGTCTCGGCCCTCGAACGCGCGGTCTTCGACCCGGGCGGCGCGTTCCTCGAGCGCCTCGTCGCCGGGCTGCCGGAACGGCTCGCGCCCGGGGGCGAGGCCCTCGTCGTGCTCTCCGATCTCGCCGAGCGCCTCGGGCTCCGCCCCGCCGCCGCCGTGGAGGAGCTCGCGGCTCGCGCCGGCCTTCAGGCGAGGGTGGCCGCCGAGGCCGCGCCCTCGCATCCGCGGGCGCGCGATCGCGACGACCCGCTTCACGACGTGCGTTCGGC
>Ga0335085_10010784_pt1 | contig 13628 bp, 11 predicted proteins | sample Lox_Sample_45_FD_206712 | JGI IMG/M metagenome (GOLD analysis project Ga0335085, IMG submission 206712) | Soil microbial communities from Loxahatchee National Wildlife Refuge, Florida, United States - Lox_Sample_4.5 | ecosystem: Environmental > Terrestrial > Soil > Wetlands | place: USA...
GCGGGGCCCTGCTGGTGGTTTTTTTGTTGGAAACCCTCCGGAGGGGCGCCGGGGTGGCGCTTCAAAGATACGCCGGGTTGGACATGCTCATGGCCCTGCCCGCGGGGGATTGGGGCCATCTGTATCTCATCCTGGTCCTTTTAGGGTCTTTCCTGGGTTTTCTCGGGGCGTTCCTGGCGCTCCAACGTAAATGGGTAAGGGAAATTCATTGAGGCTGCCGAAAATCTTCCCGGCGGCATTCCTTCTTCTTTTCGGATGCCTGCCCCTCCCGGCCCTCGGCCAGGACGCCAATCCGAACCAAATCAAGAAGAGCATCCACCAGAGCAAAAAGGACCTGGCGGCCATCCAGAAAAAACTGGATGAGGAAAAAAAGCGCAAGCGCCAGGATGAGATCAAGGAGAAAAAGGAACTGGGCCGTTTGCAGGAGGTGGACCAGGCCCTGGGAAAACTTCGCCGCGAAAAAGAGGCGAACCAGGAAGACCTCCAGGAAACCCGGGGGCGCGTATCCCAGTTGAAAAGCGCCGTGACCCAGAACCAGCTGCAGTTGGCCCAGAACCGCCAACTGTTGCGCAAGCGCCTGGTGGCCCTCTACCGCATGTCCTTCCGCCGGCCCTTTTTGGGGGGGATACTGGACGCCGATAATTTCAGCGACCTGGCCCGCAAGCTCAAATTCGGGATGGTGTTGGCCTTGAGCAACAAGAAGATCCTCGATGAGACTCTTCAAACCAACGAAACCCTGCAAGAGCAGTCATCCCAGTGGAGCGAAAACGAAAGGCGGGAAAAGAGGATTTTGTCGGCCTTGGGCCGCCAGGAGACGAATTATTCCCACGAACGGAAGAACCGGACGATCTTTTTGGCCTCGATCCAGCGTCAAAAGGAGGCCCGGGAAAGGATGATCGGGGAACTGAGCCAGGCCGCCCAGGACCTGCAGGAAAAGGTGGCTTCACTACTCCAGCAGGCCGAGGAGGGCAAAAAAAAGCAGGCGTCCTGGGTCTCGGCGGGACAAGGCTTGATGGTGAAGCGGGGAAGTATTCCCTGGCCCGTTTCGGGTAGGATCATCCAGCCTTATGGCCGGTATAAAAACGACGTGTATAAGGAATGGGTGGATAACACGGGCATCCAAATCCAGGCGCCCGAGGGAACGCCTTTCCGGGCCGTGGCTTCAGGAATCGTGCGTTATGCCGATTGGTTCAAGGGTTATGGAAAATTGGTGATTTTGGACCATGGCGCGGGGTATTATTCCCTGTACGCCCAAGCCTCCGAACTGGATGTTTCGGAAGGTGAAAAGGTCGAAGCCGGTGAGGTTTTAGGAAAAGTCGGTGACACGGGCTCCCTGGTGGGGACCAGCCTTTATTTCGAGATCCGCAAAAACGGCGCGCCTCAAGATCCCGCTCTTTGGCTCAAGCACCGTCAGTAAACATAATTCTGAATTATGAATTTTAAATTGTGAATTCCGGTGAATTTTCGATGGCTGGGCCGTCGAAAATTTCCAATAATTCAACGTTCAAAATTGAGAATTAATAATTATCTGTTTTTTTGGAGGATGTCATGGATCGTCGCCCATCGTTGTTGACTACGGCCTTTTTGCTTTTGGCCCTTTGCGGGGTGAGTTTTGCCGCGGGAGCGGCCACCCAATCGGCCGCCCACCCCAAAGAGGGTAACGAGGACGTCTACAAATACCTGAACCCCTTCGTGGACGCCCTGGCCATCATCCGCGAGAAATACGTGGACGTGGACAAGACAGACCCCAAGACCCTGGTTTACGGCGCCATCAACGGCATGGTCAACACCCTGGACCCCTTCAGCCAGTTCATGCCCCCGGACGAATACAAGGACATGCAGACTGAGACCTCGGGCAAATTCGGGGGGCTGGGCATCGAGATCGCCGTCAAGGACGAGCGCCTGACGGTGGTTTCCCCCATTGAGGGCACTCCGGCCGACCGGGCGGGCATCAAGTCGGGCGACAAGATAGTCAAGATCGAGGATGAGAGTACCGCCGCCATGAGCATCAACGACGCGGTCAAGCGGCTGCGCGGCAAGGTGGGAACCAAGGTGACCATCACCATCGTTCGGGACGGCATCGCGGCGCCCTTTGACGTAACCCTGGTGCGCGACAATATCAAGATCGAGAGCATCCACTCCTACATGCTGCCGGACCACATCGGCTACATCCGCATCACCGAGTTCATTGAAAACACGACGGATGATTTCGTGAACGCTCTCCACGACTTGGAAAAGCAGTCTCCCCTCAAGGGACTGGTCATCGACCTGCGCAACGACCCGGGAGGCCTCTTGAACGAAGCGGTGGGCGTTTCCGATTATTTCGGCAAGAAAGGAGACATGATCGTTTCCACCAAGGGGCGCAGCGAAAACCAGACCCAGGAGTTCAAGGCTTCCGACGGTGACAAGTTCGACTACAAAAAACCCGTCGTGGTCATGGTCAACGAGGGAAGCGCTTCGGGCGCTGAGATTGTGGCAGGCGCCTTGAAGGACTGGAAGCGGGGGGTCCTGATCGGCTCTAAAACCTTCGGCAAGGGGTCGGTGCAGACCATCCTGCCCCTGGACAACAGCGACGGGGCGGCCCTGCGCTTGACGATGGCCAAGTATTACACCCCATCGGGTGTTTGCATCCACGGCATCGGCATCGAGCCCGACTTGGACCTGCACGACCACGACCTGACGGAATCCACTGTCAGCATTTACACCAAGCAAATGGTGGAGAAATTCGCCGAAATCCTGGCCAAGGAGGGCGTGTCCCCGAAGTCGGAGGCGGAATTGGATGCCGCCACCATGAACCGCTTCATCGACTACTGCCTGAAAAATGTGAAGAAAACCGACAAGGATGAGCTGCTCAAGGACGAGGACTACCTGAAGGACAGCCTGTACGTGGAACTGGTCCGCGAGGAACAGGGCGAAAAAGACGCCCGCCTGTCCGCCGTGCTCAACGATAAACAGGTGAAAGTGGCCGAGGAAATCATCGAAAACGGCGGCAAGATCAGCCCCAAGCTTTACGCCCTGTATCCCAAGCGTAAGGACACCAGCATCGCCGGCGAGAAGAAGTTGGAAGAGGAGCGCAACAAAAACAAGCAGGACGACGGGGAGTAGGAAATCCGAAAAGAAATGATGAATTTTGAATCCTTAATTTTAAATTGCGGAAGTTTTTAATCTTTGATTAAAAACTTTTTGGGTGACAAGGGCGGCGTCCGCGGTTTTCTGCTGAACCTGCTGGTTTTCCTGGCGGTCCTCGGCCTGGCTTTTTTCCTGGCGAAGCGTTTTTTTACGCAGCCTTCCGCCCTCCAGCCTACTCCCGTTCCATCAGGTTCTTTTAACGGCGACCCCGCCGAAGCTACGAATAAACTGCTTACGGCACTCAATCAGAGACTCCAAGAAGCTGATCTTTTAAAGCTTCTCGAGCGGGATGTGGAAACTCGGCCCACCACGGTGAATGGAAAAGTCTTTTCCACTTACGTTGAAACCTTCCGATTGCCTGCCGATGAATCCAACAGCGGATTGGCCTCTTGGTTAACCGAGTCCGAGCAATCCCAAGGCGTCCGGGTGTCGTGGGACGGAAAAGAAACCTATACATTTCGATATTCACCTGATTGGACGGCGGTGGTACTGGTTTTTGAAACGGTCAAAAAACCCCGGATATGCCTCATCATTGATGACGGTGGCTACCAGAAGGGCAAGGCCTTGGAGGCCCTTTATGGGTTCAAGGTGCCGGTGACGGTTTCCATCATTCCGGACGTGGAGTTCTCCAAAAGCCTGGCGGAAGAATTCCCCAGCCATGGGGTGGAAGTCATGTGCCACATGCCCATGGAAGGGCACGAGAAGGGTATGGTGGGGGGCAATTACAAGGAACTGTTGAAGAAGGGCATGGGGGACAGCCAAGCCAAGGAACAGGTCGAAAAAGCGCTGGAAAACCTGCCTAACTGCCGGGGCCTAAACAACCACATGGGCAGCGTTGCTACCGAGGACGCGGGGTTGATGAAGGATGTTTGTGATGTCTTGAAGGCCCACGGACTTTTCATCATCGATTCGCGCACCACCGCCAAGTCGATGATGGAAAAGGAAGCCAAAAAAGCCGGGATACCCGTGGCTTCCCGGAACGTGTTCCTGGACAATATGGAGACCCCCGGCGCCATTTTGATGCAATTGAACCAGGCGGTTTCTTACGCGAAGAAACACGGGCTAGCCGTGGCCATCGGACATTTCAAGCCGTTGACCCTCCAGACGCTGGAATCGGCGATCCCCAAACTGAAGGAAGAGGGATTCCAGTTTGTATACGCATCGGAAGTGGTAAAGAAAGAATAGGACATGAGTAAAAACCTGGTTCTTGGCATCGAATCCTCCTGCGACGAAACTGCCGTGGCAGTCGTTGAAAACGGCCATAAGGTCTTAGCTAGCGAGGTGGCCTCACAGATGGACCTGCATAGCCGCTACGGCGGGGTCGTGCCCGAGGTGGCCTCCCGTGTCCACCTGGAAAGCCTGCCCCTCCTCCTTCAAGAAGTCCTCCGGCAGTCCCAAACGACCTTTGATGACCTAACAGGCATCGCGGTCACTTCCGCGCCGGGCCTCATTGGCGCCCTTTTGGTGGGGCTCTCGACCGCCAAAGGACTGGCCTTCCGGCTCCACTTGCCCCTTGCCACTGTGCACCATATCGAAGCCCATCTCTATGCCGCTCAACTCGACGCCCCGCCCGTTGAGTTTCCCGCCCTGGGGCTCGTCGTTTCAGGGGGACACACGGAGATTTACCACATGCAAGGCTGGGGACAATACCGCCTACTGGCTTCCACCCGGGACGACGCGGCGGGGGAGGCTTTTGACAAGGTCGCCAAACTCATGGGCCTGGGTTACCCGGGTGGTCCGCTCATTGAGAAACTGGCCCAGGGCCATCCGGATTCCGAAGACCATTTCCCCTATTCCAAGATGAAGGATGGGAGCCAGGATTTTTCCTTCAGCGGACTGAAGACGGCGGTCATGCTTGAAGTAAGGAAGAATCCACCCCAAGGGGAGGCGGACCTCCGGCGCCTGGCGGCGAAATTCCAGAATACAGTCAGGACGGAAATCACCAACCGGGTCCGCGTCGCCTTGGAAGAACACAAGCCCAAAAGCCTGGTCATGGGTGGGGGAGTGGCTTGCAATCAGAACCTCCGGGAAGCACTGCGCCAAGTGGCGTCAAGCACTGGCGCGGTTTTGCGGGTGCCGCCGCCCAAATATTGTTCCGACAACGCCGCCATGGTCGCGGGTTTGGGGGCCCACCACCTGTCCCAAGGCCGCAAAGCACCGCTTTCGGCCACGGCCATGCCCCAAGCCTCTTTTCACTAGGGCCGATTTCAAGAGGAACCGTGTATTCTCATTTACAGTTTTAGATATCGGGCTTGGCCGGAGAAAGTAATGAGCATGACACTGTTTTCATGAATTGGGCCTTTCGCCCAGCTTTTTTTGAATAAGAAAAACAGTGTAGAATAAGGCCCATGCAAGATTTCCCTTTTTCATCGGATATTGGAATGATCGCCGCCCGCCTGGTGGTGACGGTGCTTTTGACCGGTATGATCGGCTGGGACCGGGAGCGCTTAAGGAAGCCCGCGGGCCTGCGCACCCATATCCTGGTCGGCTTGGGCTCGGCACTGGCCATGCTGATTTCGATTGTGACAGGCCCGATAGTGAATGGGGTTTACCAAATGGACCCCCGGATCGCCCAAAACGTATTAACGGGCATCGGCTTTTTGGGGGCGGGGACTATCCTGCACCTGAGGGAAGGGGTGGTTTCGGGCTTGACGACCGCCGCCACCCTCTGGGCTTCCGCCGTCATCGGGTTGGCGGTGGGGTGCGGCTTTTATTCCGGGGCCCTGCTGACCACGGCCCTGGTGTTGTTAACCCTCTATGTCTTGAACCTGGTGGATGATTATATTGTCAGCCGCGTTTACCACAACGTCACCCTTCACGCCAAGGTGAGCGGGACGCTTACCGAAGCGGCCCGGGACATCCTGCGCGACAACAACGTCAAGATCATCAAGACGGAAGTCCAGGCCGGGAGGGACGGGGAAAGGTTCGTGGTGATCCATTTCAAACCGATCCCGGTGGCGGCCGCGAAAAAAATGAACCGGCAGATCGAACGGCTGCCGGGAATCCAAGAGGCGATATTTAACTGAAAAGGAAATTTTGAATTCTAAATGTTGAATTATGAATGATTGAAATTTCCGATGGTGTACCATCGGAAATTAACGGCAATTCATAATTTAAAACTCAAAATTCATAATTGGAAAAGACAAATGAGCGTATTACCTAATGAAAACCGGAATCCGGATCTGGCTGTTGGGAAGGTTCGGGCGCCAGAGCTGGACGAAGCCCCCTTGAACGCCCTGGGCAAGGGCGCGCGCGAGTTCAAGCTGGGCAACGTCACCCTGAACGGGCGGGTTTTCCTGGCGCCCATGGCGGGCTATACGGACACGGCCTTCCGCCGCCTGGCCCGGCGCTATGGGGCGGCCATGGTGGTGACCGAAATGGTCAGTTCACGGGCGCTCCTCGCCGGAAGCGACAAGACCAACGACCTGATGGAATTCACCGAGCCCGAACGGCCGGTGGGGGTCCAGCTTTTCGGCGGCGATCCTTCCATCATGGGCGAGGCGGCCGCCAAGGTGGCCGAGGAAGTGAAGCCCGACGTCATTGACATCAACTTCGGCTGCCCGGTAGGCAAAATCCTCAAGTGCGACGCGGGGGCTTCCGTATTGAAAGAACCCCAAAGGGCGGGATGGATCGTGGAAGCCATGGTCAAGGCTACGGAGGGAAGGGTGCCCATTACGGTCAAGACCCGGGCGGGTTACGATGCCATGGACAACGCGGTGTTTGAACTCCTCCAGTCGGTGGAGGAAGCGGGCGCCTCGGCCTTGGCGGTGCATGCCCGAACCCGCAACCAGATGTTTGAGGGAAAAGCCAATTGGGAAGTGATCGCCCGGCTAAAAGAAAAAGCGAAAATCCCCATCATCGGCAACGGCGACGTGAAGTCCGCCGAGGACGCCTACAACCTTTTTAAGGAGACCAACTGCGACGGAATCATGATCGGCCGGGGCAGCATGGGCGCGCCTTGGATCTTTGAGGAGATCAACCATTACCTGGAAACGGGCAAGCCCATGAAGACCCCCTCCCTCAAATTTCGCTTCGGCGTGGCCCTTGAGCAACTGAAGTGCTCCATCGAAGTGAAGGGGCCCCGCATGGGTCTCTTGGAGATGCGAAAGCACCTGACCCATTACCTCAAGGGGTTCGAGGGTGCAAAGGACATCCGGCAAAAGCTCCTGACGTCCGACGATGCGGACTGGGTGGTAAAGACCCTGGCTGAAATCCATGCCTTGCTGCCGGAGGAAGATTCCTCCCTGTCCGCTCCCATCGGCATGCCGGTGGGGATGGCCTGATTCTTTGGAGGCCTTCCTGTACTCCATCGACATCGCGGCGCTTCGTTGGGTCAATGAAGGCTGGTCCCGCCCTTTTCTCGACAAGTTCTTTACTTACATCACGAATTACCACCATTTCATTATCCCCATTGCGCTTTTACTGGTAAGCCTGCTGGTTTGGGGAGGGAAGAAAGGCCGGTGGGTGGTTTTGGCCCTGGTGATTACCGTGACCCTGACCGACCAGGTTTCGGCGCACGTCTTTAAGGGTATTTTCGACCGGGTGCGGCCTTGCAACGCCCTGACGGGGGTATTGACGCCTGACGACAAGCCCTCTTCTTATTCCTTCCCTTCCAGCCACGCCACCAACATGGGCGGTTCCATGACCCTCTTGGCCTTGGCCTATCCTCCCTGGGCTTGGTTTTGCGCCCTTGCCGCCTTTTTAGTGGGCCTCTCGAGGGTTTACCTGGGAGTGCATTATCCTTCGGACGTGGTGGGGGGGTGGCTTTTGGGGATTTCGATCGGTTGGGGAATATGGAAGATTTTTGGGCCTTTGACCCGGGAGCCCATCCGACCTCCTTTATCACCAGCGCGGGCCCCGCGCCAGGCGCTAACCCGGAAGGGAGGACGATGTGGCCGCCGGAAATGAAAAAAACGCCATCCAACCTTCCACTCTCTATTTAGTGGCCACGCCTATCGGAAACCTGGACGACATGACTTTCCGGGCCCTCAAAGTGTTGAAGGAAGCCACGCTCATCGCCGCCGAAGACACGCGCAATACCCTCAAGCTCTTGACCCATTTCGGGATCAAGGCCGGGAAGCTGATCTCCTGTTTCGAACACAATGAGGTGAAACGGACGGATGAGATACTGGGGGCGCTTGCCCAAGGCGGATCAGTGGCCTTGGTGACGGACGCCGGCATGCCTGGTATTTCGGACCCCGGTTTCCAGGTGGTGAAGGCCGTGGTTGAGAAGGGGTTCACGGTGGTGCCGGTTCCAGGCGCCTCGGCTCTCTTGACGGCCCTGCCGGCTTCCGGCTTTCCCGCCACGCCCTTCACCTTCGCGGGGTTCCTCCCCCCCAAAGCCGGTGACCGGCAAAAGGCCCTCCATCAATTAAAGTCCCAGGAACACACCCTGGTTTTTTTCGAATCCCCCCATCGCCTGCGCAACAGCCTGAAGGATATGATGAACGTTTTCGGCAACCGCAAGGGCATGGTGGGCCGGGAGATGACCAAACTTCACGAGGAATTCGTGAGGGGCACCCTGCAGGAGCTCTGGAAGCATTTCAAGGCGGTGGAGCCCAAGGGGGAGTTCGTGGTGGTGGTGGAAGGCGCCGAGCATGTGGACCACTCGAACCAGGAAAAATGGGTCGGGGTTTCCATCGCGGACCAGTTGGTGCAATTGATGAAAGAACAAAACCTCTCCAAAACGGAGGCGGTGAAGGCGGTCGCCAAGATGCGCGACCTGCCCAGGGAAGTGGTGTACCAGATCGCCACCGAGATCAAATGGGAACCTGAGGCGGACAGCGAGTCGATGGACTCGGATGAGGGACTGGATTGACGCCATCTTTCTAACGGAATAAGAACGATTGTCCATTCGAAAACACTTAACAGCGTTTGTTCTTAAAATACTATTCGGCCTATTGCTCCTTTGGTTGAGCGCGGCCATGGCCTGCGTCCTGGGCCCGGCCTTGTGGCGCGCGCCCTGGCTTTCCAGGGAAGGGATCGTCTTTCTTTCCTGCTTCGTCGCCTACTTCCTCATCCATTTCCTCCTCTATAAGCCTGTCCTGAGCCATGTCATGGCCCACGAATTGACGCACGCCCTGGCCGCCATGCTCATGGGCGGCAAGGTCACTTCCATCCAGGCCTCGACCTCGGGCGGAACGACGGTGGTGAACCGGTCCCATATCTTCATCAGCCTTGCGCCCTATATTTTTCCTTTTTACACAGCCCTAACACTGGCGGTCTATGCGATCGCCGCCGAGTCGTTTAAGATTTATTTCCTGGGACTGATCGGCTTTACTTACGCTTTTCATTTGGCGCTCACGGCCTGGTCCCTGTCCCACCACCAACCGGACCTGAAAGAGGGTGGGGTGGTGTTCTCCTTGATTTTCATTTTCGCGGGAAATATGATGGTTTTAATGCTCTTGTTCTCCTTCGTTTTTCCGCAAGCCTTGCCGCTTTCGCGAGCTTTCTCCGAGACTTTTCAGTGGGCCTGGCATCTGCTCCAATCCGTGTTTTATTTGTTGAAGCCCCATCTCTTTCATCCGGAGGGCAATCCCGCATGAAGAAAACCTTCGTCCTCGATACGAATGTCTTGATCCACAGCCCCCACGCGTTGGAATCTTTCGAGGACAACACGGTGGTGATACCGCTGGGTGTCATCGAGGAACTGGACACCTTCAAGAAATACGAGGATGAACGGGGCCGCAACGCCCGGGAGGTCGCCCGCATGCTCGATACCCTGCGGGCCAAGGGCAACCTGCAGGAAGGGGTTCCAATGTCCAACGGGGGGACCGTGCGGGTGGATATCAGCACCCCCAACGGCCACCTGCCGGCCGCCCTTTCCCACATGAAGATCGACAACAACATCATCGGCATCGCCCTGACGCTGAAGGAAAAGGGCGAGAACGTGAAGTTCATCACTAAAGACATCAACGTGCGCATCAAGGCTGACGCCCTGGGGGTGGTGGCGGAAGACTACGAAACCAACAAGGTCAACATCGACGAGCTTTACGCCGGTTGGGCCGCCGTGACCGTCGCGGACGCCCAGATCGACGAGTTTTACAAGACCGGCAAACTTTCCTTAAAGGATTACGCCGAAAGAGTCCTCTACGAAAACCAGTTCCTGCTCCTTAAAAGCGACATCCACGAGGGGAAGTCCGCCTTAGGGATTTACCGCGCCGGCCTGAAAGAGGCCAGTTCCCTCTGGTTCAAGGACCCGGAGGCCTGGGGAATCAAGGCCCTCAACCGGGAACAGCATTTCGCGCTGAACCTGCTTTTAAACGAACGGATTTCCATGGTCACCCTGGTGGGATCGGCGGGCACGGGCAAGACCCTTTTAGCCCTGGCGGCGGGCCTTTTGAAAACCCTGGACGAGAAGAAATACCGCCGGGTGCTGGTATCCCGGCCCATCGTACCCTTGGGCAAGGACATCGGCTACCTGCCGGGCACCAAGGACGAGAAGCTCATGAACTGGATGCAGCCCATTTTCGACAACCTGGAATTCATCCTGGACAAGGGCCACCTGCAAAGCGACGCGGAGGAAGTGGACGACAAGGTCCAATACTTGTTGGACTCCCATAAGCTGGAAATGGAAGCCCTCACCTATATCCGGGGCCGCTCCATCCCCAAGCAGTTCATGATCGTGGATGAGGCCCAAAACCTGACCCCCCACGAAATCAAGACCATTGTTTCCCGCGCTGGGGTGGGGACGAAGATCATCCTGACCGGCGACCCCTATCAGATCGACAATCCTTACCTCGACGCCTCTTCCAACGGGATTGTGTACCTGGCGGAGCGCTTTAAAGGCCAGGAGATTTTCGGGCACATCACGCTTTCCAAGAGCGAGCGGTCTTCGCTGGCCGCGCTGGCCACTAAAGTCCTTTAAAAGTCGAATTTTGAATTGAGGAATTTTCGCTTAGCGAAAACTGTTGATATGGCCCAAAAAGAAAACGTCATTCAGTTGGAAGAGATCACTGAAATCAAAAAATATTAACCTCTATCGTTAAAACAACGGTTGAAGAATCATGAAAAAAAACGTAGCTTTTCAACCTCAATTCAAAATTCAGAATTCAAAATTCATAATTCGGCGTTCAAGGCAATCGCCGCTTATCGCCGTTACGATGGGCGACCCCGCGGGCATCGGCGGGGAAGTGGCCCTCAAAGCCCTCGCCCAAATTCTTCCCAAGGCCAAGTCCCGCTACCTACTTTTGGGGGATTTTCTCCATTGGAAGGCCCTTGCCCGTAAATTGGGCTTCCGGCATCCCCTGGTTTGGGTCAACGACGCCGAATTGGGCCGGGAAGTGAAGAAGGGCGCATCGGTTTTGGATTTAGGCGGAGTCAAAAAACTTCAATGGGGCAAAATCACGGCCGCCAACGGGGCCGCCGCGGTGCGCTACGTTTGTGAAGGCGCCCGCATGGCCTTGGCCGGGGATGTGGATGCCTTAGTGACCGCGCCGATTAATAAGGAGGCCATCCATAAGGCCGGTTGTCCCTTCCCGGGGCACACCGAATTACTGGCGACACTCTCCGGCACAAAATCCTTCGCCATGATGATGGTGGGCGGGCCTTTCAAAATAACCCTTCAATCCATCCATGTTTCCCTGGGGGAAGCGATTTCGAAAGTAAAAGCCCCCTTGGTCTGGGAAAAATTGGAATTAACTCACCGGGCACTCCGGGATTGGTTCGGCGTCAAGAGGCCACGTATCGCGGTGGCCGGTTTGAATCCCCACGCAGGGGAAAACGGCGCTTTTGGAAAAGAGGAGATCAACGTTTTAAAGCCGGTGATTCAAAAGGCCCAAAAACTGGGATGGGAAGTCTCGGGTCCTTATCCACCCGACACCCTTTTTTATTGGGCCAGCCGAAAACCCTATGACGCCATTCTTTGCATGTACCACGACCAAGGGTTGATCCCACTGAAATTAAAGGCTTTTGAGACAGGGGTTAATTTGACCTTGGGCCTGCCATTTATCCGGACCTCTCCCGATCATGGAACCGCTTTCGACATTGCGGGCAAAGGAAAAGCCAGTCCCGCGAGCATGATCGCCGCCATCCGGACGGCCGAAAACCTGACAAAATCCGTTTTTTAATGGCATTTTTTGAGACAGTTTTTTGGGGTTTAATCCTTCCATTCTTGGAAACCGGTGATAAAATTTCCTTCGCTCCCTGGTTTCCAATCTGTGCCCTTCATACACAAGCTTTTACGAAGGTGAAAAAGCAAGGCATGGATTTTGCTATTGAAACTAGAGCCAGCGGAAATAAAAAACCCTAAAATAACCGCGGAGGTTGTTCAGTGAAAATCGGAAATCAATTGAAATTTGGTTTGGCGATCCTCGTTCTTATGTTGGGGGTCACCCTCAGCTGTACCCGCGGCATTTCCGTTCCGGTTTCGCCCAGCATCTCCCAAGGTACCAATACCTTCACCAGCACCATCACCAGCACCATCACCAACACCCAAACCGCCACGCCAAGCCAAACGCCCAGCTTGACACCCACGGCCACCGGCGCCAATACGGCCACCAATACACCTACCGGCACGCCCTCCAACACGATGACTCCGACCAACAGCTATACGCCTTCCCCCACGGGTCAGGCCACCGCGACCAATACCCCCACCAACACCCCAAGCGGTACCCCGACTCTGACCGCCACTTCGACTGTGACGAACACCGTGACGAACACCGTAACCCCCACTCCCAATCCGAATATGATCGCCGACTTCGAGGAAAGCACCACGGCCCTTCAAGATGTCACAACAAACGGCCTGGGCTTGACCGGCTATTGGTACTCGGTTATCGATGCCAGCGGTTCCACCGCGGTGACGGCCTTGGAGACGAGCGGGGCCAGCGGCTGCAGCGCTGGAAACTATGTTTCCATCGGCGGGACAACAGGCCCCTCGGGGAACATTTACGCCGAACTTCAAGGCGATTTCATCAATACGGTGACTCCGCCCACAACCCCCTATAACATCACTGCCAACGCGCCGGCCAATACCAACGCCTTTATTTTCTGCATCAAGGGTACGGTCCCCGGGAACCAGGTTTGGTTCGCGGTGTCCGATGCCGCAACGACCGCCAGTTCGGATAATGCCGGGTTTTATGTGCCGGTGACTTCTTCCTGGACGTCGGTTACAGTCTGCTTTAACCACATGCAAAGCCAGGGTTGGGCGCTTCCTGGCCATATGTTCGACCCGACGACGGCGGTCAGCTTCTCTTGGAAAGTAACCACGCCCGCTTCCCCCTATAACTTCCAAGTTGATAATTTCCAATTCGGACAAGTGGGAGGAGCGGTCTGCCCCAGCTTTACCCCGACCCCCACCCCGAACTACGCCCTTCTCGATGATTTCGAAGGTACGGGCACGGCCCCCAGCGACAGTACCACCCAGATCTATACGGTGCAGGACCAGAACGGCAATTGGCGGGATGGGGCGGTTTTTAATTATACTGATACGATCAATGGAAGCACTGCCACCACCGCAATCAGTGCCGGCAATCCGGGATCTGCTATTGAATTCTCAGGAA
>Ga0335085_10010785_pt1 | contig 13628 bp, 9 predicted proteins | sample Lox_Sample_45_FD_206712 | JGI IMG/M metagenome (GOLD analysis project Ga0335085, IMG submission 206712) | Soil microbial communities from Loxahatchee National Wildlife Refuge, Florida, United States - Lox_Sample_4.5 | ecosystem: Environmental > Terrestrial > Soil > Wetlands | place: USA: Florida...
GGCCTCCTCAAGTTTGCGTGCCGCGGGCTGTCGAGCCTCCTTTGCCTGACTGCATTTACCTTTGCTTTGCCATCGGCTGCCCAAACCATCAACCTGTTTCCAAGTGACGCCGAGTCTCAATGGACGCGAATCTCCGTTCCGCCCGATCATCCGCCGACAAATATTCCGCAGTGGCACATTGACGCCAGCAAGCGCGTGATCGTCTGCGATGGAAACGGCGGGCACGACTGGTTGCGCTTTAACCGCGAGATTGGCAACTTCACTTTCCATGTAAAGTGGCGCTTTACTCCTGTAACTACCGGCACTCCGAAGTACAACAGCGGCGTTTTCTTCCGGAACAATGAAGATGGCTCCATCTGGCACCAGGCGCAGACAGGCGCGGGTGGCGGATACATCTTCGGCGTCACTCCGATTGACGGCAAGCCGCAGCACTTCAATCTTTCGAAAGAGATGAAGGAAAACCGCGTAAAGCCGGCCGGACAATGGAATGTCTACGACATTCGCTGCGTTGGCGAGACTTGTACGCTCGCAGTGAATGGCATGGTTGTGAACACAGTCAAGCTGAGCGTTGCGAAAGGATACGTCGGCCTCGAGTCCGAGGGATATCAGATAACGTTCAAGGATCTCAAGCTTCGCCAATTGCCGTGAGACCGAACGCACATTGACCAGCTCAGAAACAAGTTGGGCGCTGTGCCAAGCGCAGCGCCCAATTTGTTTTCAATACCTGAGAAACGGTTACGGGTGAGGGCCGATTGCGTTTCCGGCCCCATCTGCCTCGATTGCGGCCAGCATGACCAGCTTGCCGTTCACCTGGAAGAGGAAGCCGTTGAATCGCACTGAAGAGTTCACCGCTGCTGCCGTGCTGTTGATTGCCTGGATTGCGCCGTTCGTGTAGACCGTAACGGTAGTCTGCCCGGTCACAGTGGCAAGCCAACTGCCTGAAGGCAGAGTGAGCAAGTATTGATTTGGACATCCCAAACAGATAGGAGTCGCGAGACTGGTAATGGTCCCGCTCACAGTCTGTGGCGCCATCGCGACTGCGATTGCGGTGGCGGAGTTATTGGTCACCCCGTTTGTGGCGACTGCCACTGCCTGACCGGCAAACAGCGTGGACGCCGAGAATGTGGGCGTAAACGGGAGCCCCGCAAAAGCCAGAGCGTTGAAGCGCCCCGGCATCATGAAGTTGGTCGAACCGTTGATGGTGATAGTGTCTTTCTCGATTGGCGTGGCGGCGGGCACCGGGCCAACTTTCTGCCGGACGAGCATTGTGAACGAGGTGGCCGGCGTGCCAGACACACCGGTGACTGGCCCGACCAGCATCTGCGCGGTGGCGTTCGGCGGAACCTCTTCTTCAATACGCAACGCAAGGAGAGAGCCATCCCTCTGCGTCTGCAAATCCACTTCGACCACCATGTTTACGGCAAGTGCGTTGAATCCAGGCAAGCCCTGATATTGCGTGTTCGCATTCACGTTGATCACAAGTGAACTGCCTTGGGGACTCGTGAGCGTAAAGCTGTTGGTTCCCAGAGCCGACACCCTGCCCTTGACTCCGCACTGCAGGCCGTTAGTGCCATTGGTGGGCTGTTGTGGAATGGGAACGGCACTGATATGGAATGCCGGGGTGACTGTCACGGTAGATCCTGAGATGGAAACCGACTGCGCGACAAGAAAGTCAATGAGCAGCGACGTGGAGCCGTTGCTGACCGTGACGGGCGATGAAAAAGTAAGCGTCTGTGAAGTATTGGCGAGCGTGGCCGTCGCGATTACAACCTGCTTGGCGGTTGGATCGATGTATGCAACCTGGGCGTTCGAATACGTAAGTTGCGCGCTCGTATACGTATCCTCCGGTACGGCAGGCGTGAAGAGCGGTTCCTGAACGGCATCGAGGTGAGCAGCCTCAAACGTGAGCGGTGACGGTAAAATGCTGGCTGTTTTGCCACTCGAGTCAGTGAGCACAATGGAGTTCAGCGTAAGGCTGGCCGCTAGAACCTGGTCGCCGGGTGCATCGGTGATTGATACCGGGACCGAGACTGTTGGGGAGGAAGTTATGGTACTGGTGATCTGGCTGATGGATGAACATCCGGCCATGATGAGGCCGGCTGCTACCAGCGAAGCCACGAAACCGACTGAGATGGAACTGAGGAATACTCGTGTTCGAGCTTGCATGTCTTGCTCCTTACACATACAAGGCAGGTCAGGGGCACGTGTGAGCGGCCTTCTGGCCCGCTCTCCGTGGTGCATAAATACGGCTGCCCATTTCGAGATGTGGATATAGACGAGCAGTTCAGGTCTGCAGTTTACATCCATGCGGAAAGATTGCGACAGGTTCCTGCCGGTGGTTACAGCAGTACCCCATTACCACGGTACTTTGAACCTAGATCGGGTAGCGCTCAACCGCAACCGCAGCCGCGGCTATTGTTCGGCTGAAAGCCACCGCGTCGCCGGGCGTAAATCGAGCCAGCCTTCGCAGAATGGCGAGTTGGGTTTGCAGCGTGTCGCCTTCAGCGCATGCGGCGATCACGCGCCGGGCAGCCTGCTCGACAAGAGCCATCGACTCGTCTGCGAGCAGCCCTGTGATTGCACCGGCAACTTGCGCTGAAGCTTTGCCGCTGTCATTCAATTTGCATGCCCGCAGCAGGGCCGATTCCAAAGCGAAAATCTGGGTGATGCTGTCGGCTAGGTCCGCCATGATTTCCTGCTCGTTCTCAAGGGCCGCCATAAAGCGCTGGCTGGCAACGCCCGCCATGAACAGCGCGATTTTCTTTATTGCGGCAAGGACATCCGATTCGCGCTTGAGCGCCCGATCATCGTCCGCGCCGAGATTGAAGGCCGGCGGCTCCATGATTTCGTCCATGACGCGCTTGATGGCTGCCATCACGGGCAGTTGGCCTTTCTGGGCGCGCTTCATGATCCAGCCCGAAACAATCAACCGGTTGATTTCGTTGGTGCCCTCAAAGATGCGATTGATACGGGCGTCGCGATACATGCGCTCCGCAGGGTACTCCTCGACGTAGCCGTAACCACCCATCGTGGCCACGAGCTCGTCGGTCACGAACGACAGCATCTCCGATCCGTAGACCTTCATGATGGAGCACTCGATCGCGTATTCCTCGACGGTAGTGCGTGTGTCGAGCGGCGTGGGCGCATGTTGGGCGCCGATCAGCGCCAGACGGGCGTCCATCATGCCGGCGACGCGATAGATCATGCTTTCCGCCGCAAAGAGCCTTGCAACCGACGTCGAAATCTTGCGCTGAATCATACCGAATTCGGCAATGGACTTTCCGAATGCGTGGCGCTCTTTCGCGTAACGAGTCATGTGGACGAGCGCCGTACGCGCGCCGCCCACGCATGCGGCACATAACTTGAAACGGCCAACGTTGAGCACGTTGAACGCTATGTGATGCCCCTTGCCTGCTTCGCCCAGCAGATTTGCCGCGGGAACTTTGCAATCGGTAAGAACGAGCGGGCAGGTCGACGAACCGTGAATGCCAAGCTTATGTTCCTCCTCGCCGACGGCGAGCCCCGGTGTATCGCGCTCAACCAGAAAGGCGGAGAATTTATCGCTCCCGTCGGGTGAGAGGATCCGGGCAAAGATGGTGTAGAGACCGGCGATGCCGCAGTTGGTGATCCACTGCTTTTCGCCGTTGAGTGTGTAGTATGCGCCGTCGGGCGAGAGAACGGCGCGCGTTCGAATACGCATGGCGTCCGAGCCGGAACTGGCTTCAGAGAGCCCGTATGCGCCGATTGACTCACAGGTGGCTAACCTGGGAAGGTAGCGTTGTTTTTGATCCTCAGTGCCGTACCAGATCAGCGGCAGCGACGAGATTCCAATGTGCGCGCCGAACGCGGTCGAGAAGCTTGCCAGGTGCGAGATGTGATCCGTGATTAGAATCGAACTGACTTTGTCGAGGTTCAGCCCGCCGTATTCTTCAGGGATGTCGACCGCGGTAAAACCGAGTTCGGCGGCCTTGCGCAGCAGTCCGGCCATGACGCCGGGCTCTTTCGCTTCGACAGCGTCGATTGCGGGCAGAATCTCATTCCGCGCAAAGCGTGCGGCGGTTGCGGCGATCTGCTTCTGCTCTTCGTTCAGGTCTTCGTGCGTAAAAATCTCGGCCGGCGAACGGCTTTCAATAAGAAAGCTTCCGCCCGACGCAGCAACGATGCGGGATTGCGTTTCTGTGTTCATTCATGAACCAGCTTCATTCAGCACAGTACTTCAACCGGTTACAGCGGGGCAAATTCATGAAAAAGTATCCGAATGATGACCCCGCGGAATTGCACTTTTTCATGGACATTGCTCGGCCGTTCGCTTAATTGTGTCGATGGACCGCGGCGCCTTCTGTATTCTGTGTGTCGTGGCAGGAAGCGCGTTCGCATTTCGATTGGGGGTTGCGCATGGAAACAGGACTCGCCGGAAAAACCGTACTGATTACAGGCGCCGCAAGCGGAATCGGCCTCGCTTGCGCTCATGCCTTTGCGCGGGAGGGCGCGCATCTGGCACTGATTGACCGTGACGGGGCGAAGCTCGACGAGCGGGCCGATGAGCTTTGCGTACACGGAGTTCGAGTGACGACGGCCGCGGCTGACATTTCGAACGCGGAGGGCGCTGCGTCCAGTTTGAAGGCGGTTCTCGGAAAAATCCCCGAAGGCCCCGATGTGCTGGTGAACAATGTTGGCCACGCGGCTCCCAAGGCCTTCATGGATATCACCGACGACGAATGGGAGATGAGTTTCCAAATCAACTTCATGGCGGCCGCGCGCATGACTCGGAAGCTGCTGCCGCTGATGCGCAAGCGTCACGGAGCGGCGATCGTCAACAATGGGTCGGACCTGGGACGCCAGCCTGAAGCGATTCCAGCCGACTACGCGGCTATGAAAGCCGCGCTGCTGAGCCTGACCAAGAGCCTGGCGCGCTCGGAAGCGCCTACGATTCGAATTAACGCGGTTGCTCCCGGCCCAATATGGACGCCCTTCTGGACGAATCCTGGCGGATTCGCGGATTCGCTCGCCGCCGTTCACGGAATGCCTCCGCGAGAGGCCGTCGAACACGAGATGAGACTGCGGCAGTTGCCGCTGGCGCGGATGGGCGAGCCGGAGGAGGTTGCGAATGTTATCGTCTTTCTTGCGTCGCCGCTTGCGTCGTTTGTTACCGGATCAGTTTGGGGCATTGACGGCGGAAGCATCCGCAGCCTGATTTGAAATTTCATCACTCCGAGATCGGTTCCAGTGCACGGTGGAACTCTGTTCGCATGGCTTGCACGGATTCGTTCGCCGACGAGATTTCTACTCCCATGCCGACGAGGGCGGACTGCGAGAGTTGCAGGCTTGCTTCAACGGTTTCAGGAACCGCTTCTGTCGCGCCGATCTCATACAGGTGGCGGGCGTGGTCTGCATCGCGGGCGCGGGTGATGATGAGGACCTCAGGACGGATGGAGCGAACGTAATTGACGATGTCATCGATGACGTGCCGGGCGTTGATGGTAATGATGACGCCGGCAGCGTCATTAATGCCGCAAACTTTGAGGAACTCCGGATCGGCGGCGTCGCCGAAGTAGACCTCGTGCCCGGCGCGGCGGTCACTGATAACTACCTGGGGATCGCTATCGATTGCGATATAAGGTACGTTCTGCCGGCGCAGAGCTTCTGAGACGACCTTGCCCACGCGACCATAACCGACAACGATGGCACAGCGAGGGAGGCCAGCTGGGCTTGCGTCAAGTTCCGGATCCATGGTCTGTGGGCCGACCAGCGCCGGAGCGAGCCGTCCGAAACCATAGTTGAGCAGCGGCGTCGCAGCCATTGAAACCGACGTGACGGTGAGCGCCAGTCCGGCGTGGTAAAGGGTGACAAGATTGAGATCGGAAGCGATACCGATAACGACGAATGCGAATTCGCCGCCCGGACCAAGCAACAACCCTGATTCGATGGCAGCAGGCCAGCGAAGGTCGAACAAGCGCGCAAGCCCCGCAACGATGATTGCCTTGACAACGATAAGACCGAATACGCAGGCGAGCAATAGCAATGGCTTCTGAATGATTTCGCGCACATCAACGCGCATGCCGACGGTAAAAAAGAAGACGCCCAACAGCAGACCTTGAAACGGCTCGATGCTGGCCTGGATAGCTTTACGGAATTCGGTTTCAGCAAGCAGCAGGCCGGCAACAAAAGATCCGAGCGCCATCGACAAGCCCGCCTGGTGGGCAACAACGCCAGTGCCAACGATGACAAACAGCACCGCCGCGATAAACAGCTCCGTTGAGTGCGAGGCGGCAACCAGCCGGAACAACGGGCGGAGCAGGTAGCGGCTGGCGAGCACAATGATGCCCACCGCCATCGCCGCCTGCACAAATGCCTTCATGAGAACGGTTCCTACAGATGCATTTGGATTCGACAACCCAAACGAGATGAAAACGAGGATGGGAATGGTGGCGATATCCTGCGCAAGCAAAACGGCGAAAACTGCTTTACCGAGCGGCGTGGACGTTCGATGCTGGCGGTTCAGGATCTCAAGAACGACTGCGGTAGAGGAGAGCGCAAGGCCGGCTCCAAGAATTATTGCGGAGGAGAGCTCAATGCCCATCCACACAAGAATCGTGGCAATGACCGATGTCGAGAGCAGGACCTGCAGGCTGCCGAACCCACCGACGAGCTTTCGCATCCTGGCCAGGCGCTGCAGCGAGATTTCCAGGCCCACGACAAAAAGAAGAAACACGATTCCTAACTCAGCAATGCCGGAGACGTTTGCCGGGTTGGTAATGCTGAACCAGTAAAGCGGGTGGAATGATTTCGTAAAGGAGCCGAGCCCGTTTGGACCGAGAATCGCTCCGGCCGCCAGGTATGCCAGCACCGGGCTTACGCCCCATTTGCGAAAAATGGGGATGATAATGCCCGCGGTTCCAAGCACGACGAGAGCGTCGCTGTAAGCGGTGATATTGAACTCTGGCGTGGCGAACAAGGGTCCTCCGCTGGGCGCTCGAATGGTTAAAGACGCAGGTGCAAGATTAGAAAATGGTTATCTTACTCTGACGTTTGGCTGCAGGCGATGGTAAGCCCTGTGTCCGGCCCGAAAAGCTGCGAGGCAGTCAGCGCATCACTGAAACCGCTGATTCACGTACAATTAAGGTATCCGTTATCTGGAGGCCCGCCCTGTTCGCAGCCCTTCTTTCCCGACTTGCTTATGGCGACAGTCCGCTGCAGGCGTTGCCCGCCCAAGTGGCTTCGTATCTTGCATTTGCGCCGCAGGGTGGTCTGCGCCATTACCTGAAGATGCAATATGCCGACCAGACTTTCAAAGGTCTGTATCACTGGAATCTATTTGACGCTCTCGTCCTGATTCCGTATTTCGCGGTCATGATTGTGCTGGCGCTCTACGGCGTGCACCGCTATACGATGTGCTACCTGTACTTTAAGCACCGAAAGAACTACAACCCCAATCCGCCGGGACACTTTGATGAATTGCCGCGCGTAACGGTGCAGTTACCCATCTTCAACGAGCAGTTCGTGATCGACCGGTTAGTTGAAGCAGTGTGCGCGATGGATTATCCGCGCGAGAAGCTCGACATCCAGGTGCTGGACGACTCCACCGACGAGACGCAGGAAGTTGCCGCCGGAATTGTGGAGAGATACGCCGCGCTCGGACACCCGATCACCTACATTCACCGCACCAATCGCCATGGGTTCAAGGCCGGAGCGCTTGATGCCGGCCTCAAGGTGGCAAAGGGCGAATTTGTCGCCATCTTCGACGCCGATTTTGTCCCGCCGCAGGATTGGCTCATGAAGGTCATCCACCACTTTGCCGAGCCGGAGATCGGCATGGTGCAGACGCGGTGGACGCACTTGAACCGCAACTACAGCATGCTGACGCAGATTGAGGCGATCTTGCTGGACGGCCACTTTGTGCTGGAGCATGGGGCACGCGCGCGAACCAATGACTACTTCAACTTCAACGGCACTGCCGGCATGTGGAGGATCAAGGCCATCTACGACGGCGGCGGCTGGCAGCACGACACGCTGACCGAAGACACCGACCTGAGCTACAGGTCGCAGCTCGCCGGCTGGAAATTCAAGTATCTGCCCGACGTGGAATGCCCCTCTGAACTGCCGATTGAGATGACGGCTTTCAAGACGCAACAGGCGCGCTGGGCCAAGGGGCTGATTCAGACCAGCATCAAGGTTCTGCCGCAGGTGTTCCGGTCAAACGCGCCGCGGCGCATCAAGGTTGAAGCGGTATATCATCTGACGGCGAATCTGAGCTATCCGCTAATGGTGATCATGTCGGCGGCGCTGATTCCTGCCATGATCTGCCGGTTCTACCAGGGCTGGTTCCAAATGCTGCTGATCGACGTGCCGCTGTTTACAGCATCTACGTTTTCGATTGCGGTGTTTTACGTGATGAGCCAGCGCGAACTCTTTCCCAAGACGTGGAAGAAAACCTTTCTCTACCTGCCGTTCCTGATGGCTCTCGGCATTGGCCTAACCGTCACCAACACCAAGGCGGTTATGGAAGCCCTGCTTGGAATCAAGAGCGCGTTTGTGCGCACGCCGAAGTACCGCGTGGCGAAAAAGGGTGAGAAGTCGCAGGCAGCGAAGTATCGCAAGCGCCTGATCCTGGCGCCCTGGATCGAACTGTTGCTGGGCTGCTACTTTCTGGCTGCGATTCTGTACACGTTTTCGAACCAGAATTACTTCACTGCCCCGTTCCTGATTCTGTTTGTGATCGGTTATTGGTATACGGGCCTGATGAGCCTGCTGCAGGGACGCTTTGAGCGGTGGCGTTCAGGCAGCTCCAGCTCGGAAGAGTCGAGCCCAAAACCGTACCCGGTGGGTGTTTAGATAGCCTGAAGGCCCGAGAGGGCGGCATGCACCAGGCCGCCTCGCCCTCTCCGCTACAATAGTTAGAACCGCCTGCGCACCGAACCCTCCAGTCCAACTGCCTCCGGGCGCGTCAAAGCTATATGCTGGCAAAGAACATACCTGAAGCCCTCACTTTCGACGATGTGTTGCTGGTTCCCGCATACAGCGACGTAGTTCCCGTGCAGGTGAGCACGCAAACCCAGTTGACCCGGGACATTACGCTCAATACGCCGCTGATCTCCTCTGCAATGGATACCGTGACCGAGTCTCGTATGGCGATTGCCATGGCGCAGCAGGGCGGCATCGGAATTGTGCACCGCAACCTGTCGATTGCGGACCAGGCCGGCGAGATCGACAAGGTAAAGCGGTCGGAGAGCGGCATGATTGTGGATCCGGTAACGATAGGGCCGGACCAGATGATCGCCGATGCGTTGGAAGTGATGCGCCGCTACAAAATTTCAGGCGTGCCGGTTACGCGGGGCAAGCGGCTCGTTGGCATCCTGACCAATCGCGACCTTCGTTTTGAGACGCGCACCGATATTCCCGTCGGCGACGTGATGACCAAGGACGACCTGATCACCGTGCCGGTTGGCACCACGCTTGAAGAAGCTGAACTCATCCTCCATAAGCACCGCGTTGAAAAGCTGCTGGTAGTGAACGACCAGTACGAGCTCAAGGGCCTGATCACGGTCAAGGACATCCAGAAGAAGTTGAAATATCCCAATGCCAGCAAGGATGAAAAGGGCAGGCTGCGGGTGGGTGGTGCAATTGGAGCGACAGGCGACTATCTAGAGCGCGCCGCCGAACTGGTGCGCGCGCGCGCCGACGTGCTGGCAATCGACTCGGCGCATGGGCACTCGTCGCGTGTTCTGCAGGCCGTGCGTGACGTAAAGAGCGCATTCCCGCACATTCCCGTGCTGGCCGGCAACGTTGCAACATACGACGGCGCAATGGCCTTGATGGATGCGGGTGCGGACGCGGTGAAAGTCGGCATCGGGCCGGGATCGATATGCACAACACGCATGGTGACGGGCGCGGGCATGCCGCAGATCACCGCCATTGCGGAGGCGTATCGCGCATGCAGCGAACGCGGCATTCCGGTAATTGCAGATGGCGGCATCAAGTATTCAGGCGAGATAACGAAAGCGATTGCCGCCGGCGCAAGCTCGGTGATGATCGGATCCTTGTTTGCGGGCGTGGATGAAAGCCCCGGCGAAACAATCCTGTACCAGGGTCGCAGCTTCAAGACTTATCGCGGCATGGGGTCGTTGACAGCGATGAGCCAGGGCTCGGGTGAACGCTACTTCCAGGGCTCCGCCGATCTGGGTCTCACCGATACGCCGACTGAAGGCGTGGTGCAGCGCGAGCGAGCGAGTCAAAACCGCCTCGCGAAGTTCGTTCCGGAAGGCATTGAGGGCCGCGTGCCCTATCGCGGGCCGCTTGAGTCGATGGTCTTTCAACTGGTTGGCGGACTGCGCTCGGGCATGGGATACCTGGGCTGCGGAACCATCAAGGATCTACAGGAGAAGGCGCAGTTCGTACGGATCTCCGGCGCAGGCTTGCGCGAAAGTCACGTGCATGACGTGATCATTACCCGCGAGGCGCCCAACTATCATGTCGAGTAGTCAACGAAGGTTCGACTTCTGGCTGCGCGCGTGGTTGCCTGTCGTCCTCGGCATTGGGGTCATCGCGCTGGAATCGACCAACCTGCTTAGCGCAGAGCACACCTCGAGACCATTTCGCATGCTCTACCAGGCGCTTTTCGGGCCGGTGAGCGACGTCGAGTGGGGGCCGATACATTTCTATATCCGCAAGACCGGACACTTTCTCGGCTACGGCATGCTGGCACTAACATGGCTGCGCGCGTGGTGGATGACTCTGCCGAAATCTGTGTTCCTGACTGACGCTTTCCTCGCCCTATTGGGCACGGCGATGACGGCAAGCGCGGACGAACTTCACCAGACACTTTTGCCGGGCCGCACCGGCACGCCATGGGATGTGCTGATTGACTGCTCGGGCGCCATCACTCTGCAGCTATTGATGTATCTTTGGCTGCGCATCTGGAAGGCCGAAGCTCTGAAGCGGCGCCGGTTCACCACATCTCTCCAGAGCTGAATCCGCCTCGCAATGGCTTATGGAATAATCAGCAAAAACAGGCTGTTGCTTTCCTCATTCTGGAAGCCCGTTGAGGCAGGCCCTCCACTCACTGAACTACGGAATGATCGTGGTTGAGGTGATTTCACTTCCGGCAGTGAAATCTGTGGGATATTGCAGCTACACGTAGATCGAGCGCCCCGTTCTTATCTCGCTGTACGACCGCGGCGAGAGTTCGAGAAAAATTGAACCGCGTTAATTTGAAGCAAAAAGCACGGGCGCGTCCCTATGCAGGGATGCGCCCGTGAGTGTTCCACACAAAGAAGTGCCCAGGGTGAAAGAACCGCTTAAGCGGCTTCTTCGCCGCCTTCACCCGCGGCCTCAGCTTCCTTCTTTTGCTCTTCCAGCTGCTTCTCGAGCTCTGCGCGCTTCTTGGCCTTGAGGTCGGCGCGCTTCTGGCGCTTCACTTCAAGTTGCTTTTCGGCGCCGAGCAGTTCAATGAACGCCTTTTCCGCGCCGTCACCCTGCTGGAAGCCGGTGCGCACGATGCGCAGATAGCCTCCCTGACGGTCGCCGTAGCGAGGCGCAACGGTCTCAAACAACCGCGCGACTGCCTTGTCGGTCCGGAGGAAGCTGAGCGCCTGACGGCGCGAATGGAGATCGCCCTTCTTGCCCAGGGTGATCATTTTTTCGACGTGCGGACGGACAGCCTTGGCCTTGGCTATGGTCGTCTCGACGCGATCCTCTTCGATGACGGACGTGACCAGGTTGCGCAGCAAAGCGCGACGATGGCTGGTGTTGCGTCCGAGCTTGAATCCTGCATTGCGATGGCGCATGATGAAAAACTCTCTTTCGAAAAATCTCTTTAAAGCTTTCAGCTCTCAGCCTTCAGCTCATTCCGCGGCGATCGACCAACCGAACTGATGGCTGAAAGCTGATAGCTGATGGCTGCCTTTAGAAGTTCTCAGTCTCAGTGGGCAACTGGAGGTCGACGGAATCCAGGGGCTCATCCTCTTCGTCGAAGCGGCCATAGCTGGCAGCCAGGGCGGTGGCGGGAGGAATGCTCGTGGGTCCGGGGACCGCGTTGCCGTTTTCGTCGATCTTCATGCCCAGCGAAAGACCCATCTGAGCAAGGATCTCCTTAATCTCGTTCAAGCTCTTGCGGCCGAAGTTCTTGGTCTTGAGCATCTCTGCTTCGGTCTTCTGCACCAGCTCGCCGATGGTCTGAATGTTGGCATTCTTGAGGCAGTTGTAGCTGCGGACCGAAAGCTCCAGCTCTTCAACCGAGCGGTTCAGGTTGTCATTGCGGAGCAGGATGCGGCCTTCTTCACCGCGCGCTTCGGATTCAATCTCTTCCTCGAAGTTGATGAAGATGTTCATGTGGTCCTTGAGCAGCTTGGCGGCCAGGCCGACAGCATCGGCGGGCATCACCGCTCCGTTGGTCCACACTTCGAGCGTGAGCTTGTCAAAGTCAGTGATCTGTCCGAGGCGAGCGGCATCGACGACGTAGTTCACGCGGCGCACCGGGGAGTGAACGGAGTCGACGGGAATGAAGCCCAATCCCAGATCGGAGTCGAAGTTCTTGTCGGCGGAGACATAGCCGCGCCCGCGCTTGAGGCGCATTTCCATGTCGAGCCTGCCGCCCTCAGAGAGCGTGGCCAGGTAGATGTTCTTGTCGAGAATCTCGACGTCGCCATCGGCCTCGATCATGCCCGAGGTGACAACACCGGGCTGGTCGGCGCGCAGATACAGTGCCTTGGGACCGTCGCCCTGGAGTTTGAAGGGAACCTGCTTGAGGTTCAGGATGATGTCGGTTGCGTCTTCGACTACGCCGGTAATGGACTGGAACTCGTGAAGCACGCCCTCGATGCGAATGGCGGTAACAGCGGCGCCCTCGACCGAGCTCAGCAGCGTACGCCGCAGGGCATTGCCGATGGTGGTGCCGAACCCGCGCTCAAAGGGCTGCGCACTGAACTTGCCGTATGTGTCGCTCAGCGTCTCGGCGTCGACTGCCAGGCGCTTCGGTTTCTGAAATCCTCTCCACAACATATTCGTCTCTCTTTTCCCGCACGGCAGGTACGTCGCGATGCATTTTGCGGCGGCCGCGCAAGTGCTCCTTCTCTTTGAGTTGTCAGTCATCAGTTGTCAGTGATCAGTCCCATTGAGCCGCGACGTGCAGCATCAACTGAAAACTGACCACTGAAAACTGGCAACTGATGGTTCTTACTTGCTGTACAGTTCGACGATCAGCTGTTCGTTGATCGGCAGGTTGACGTCGGCGCGCTTGGGCAGCGAAAGCACGCGGCCGGAAAGATTCTCGAAGTTCATTTCAAGCCAGACCGGCAACGGATTCTGCTGCGCGAGCTGAGCGCCGGCTTCAACAATCTGGAACTTCTTTGCGCTATCGCGAACCGCAATTTCGTCGCCCACGTTGACCTGATAAGACGGAATGTTTACCTTGCGGCCGTTGACCGTGACATGGCCGTGACGAACCACCTGGCGGGCCTGACGGCGCGAGATGGCAAAGCCAAGACGGAAGGCCACGTTATCCAAACGACGCTCGAGCTGCTGGATAAGCAGTTCGCCGGTGACGCCGGTGGCGCGGTTGGCCTTCTCGTAGTACTCGCGGAACTGGCCCTCGAGCGTGAAGTACATGCGCTTTGCCTTCTGCTTCTCGTGCA
>Ga0335085_10010786_pt1 | contig 13627 bp, 10 predicted proteins | sample Lox_Sample_45_FD_206712 | JGI IMG/M metagenome (GOLD analysis project Ga0335085, IMG submission 206712) | Soil microbial communities from Loxahatchee National Wildlife Refuge, Florida, United States - Lox_Sample_4.5 | ecosystem: Environmental > Terrestrial > Soil > Wetlands | place: USA...
CGGCGCCAACGGCAGCGCGCAATGGTACGAGCATTTCGCCGAGCACATGCAGCTCAAGCCGCTCGAACTTGCCATGAGCTACATCACGCGCTCCGGCCGCGTCGACCGCGAGCGGCTGCGCAAGACCTCGCCGAAGTTCGTCGCGCGGTATGAGAAGGGACGGCAATAATATCCGTTCATTCCCGCGAAAGCGGGAATCCAGTTCTTAGCTGGGTCCCCGCTTCCGCGGGGACGAACGGGTGATTTAGCTGTTTCGTTTTTCCTTGCGCAATGTCGGCAGGCCGATGCCGGTCGAGTCGAAGCCGCCGTCGACGGCGATCACCTGGCCGGTGACGTAGCTGGCGCGCTCGCTCGACAGGAAGAAGATGACTTCCGCCAGTTCTTCCTCCAGTCCGTAGCGGTTGAGCGGCATGTGGTCGTGATAGTCCTGGCGGATTTCCGGCGTGTGCACGGCTTTCGCCATGGCGGTGTCGACCGGGCCGGGCGCCACCGCGTTGACGCGGATGTTGAGCGCGGCGAGCTCCGCCGCCTGCTGCTTGGTGAGATGGGCCAAGCCCGCTTTGCTGGTGCCGTAGGCGGTGCGCAGCGTCGAGGCGCGCAGGCCGGAAATGGAGGTTATGTTGACGATCGAGCCGCCGCCGCAATCGCGCATCAGCGGCACCGCCGCCTGCGACATCAGGAACGGCCCGGTGAGATTGACCGCCATGACGCGCGACCAGTCCTCGTAGGTCACATCGAGGATCGGCTTGAAGATGGCAATGCCGGCATTGTTGATGAGCGCATCGAGCCGGCCGAAGCGGGCTTTGACCGCGGCCAGCGCCTTCTCCACGCCCGCCGGATCGGCGACGTCGCAGGTAACAGAAAGCGTAGCGTCCGGCTTGCCGATCGCGGCCATCGCCTTCTTCAGGTTGTCGCCGTCGATGTCGAGCAGCGCCACGCGCCAACCCTCGGCGAGGAAGCGCTTGGCCGTGGCAAGGCCGATGCCGCGCGCCGCGCCGGTGACGAGGGCGACTCTCGGCATTTGCCCGTTCATCGCGACCCCGTCATGGCCGGGCAACCGGGACCAGCGAAAGGCCGGGCCGGTCGTGGCACTTGTCCGGCCTGCGGGCCGGAGCATCCCAAAGCAGCCGTCATCTATTCTCTCTCGGCGGGCGAAGGCCCGGCCATCCACGCCTTTGCGTCAGTGTTAAAAGACGGGGATGCCCGGCACAAGGCCAGGCATGACGCCGAGGGACTCAGATAGCGTGCGGCCATGATGCGCGCACCCGTCGCTGTCTTTGCCGCTCTTGCAATCGCTGCGGCCGCGGCCGCGCAAGATATTCGGGGGCTCGAAGTTTGCACCGCCGAGAAAATGATGGAGCGGCGCACCGGCTGTCTACAAAGCAATGTCGAGTTTCTGCAACAGGCGCTGGCCAAGCACGAGCGCGAGGCCAAAGCCGAGTTCGCCGCGGCGCGGCGCGAGGTCGCGCTGCATCAAGCCGAAATCGCCGCGCTGAAGGAGGCGGTGGCGAAGCTTCAACGCGAGATCGCCGACTTGAAAAAACCCAAGCCCGCGAAATAGGGCGGCTTCGCCGCGGATCAGCTCGCGAATGCCTGTCGCCTTTTGCGGCCAAGCTGCGAGCATCCAAACAAACGCTGGTTGCTCGAAGACAAATGCTCATTGTGAGTATTTTGAGCGTAATTCGCCTGAGCGGCAATGCGCGGAACCTGACCTTATCGAGCCGAGTTAAGGTTCGGTTGGGAAAAGCAGTGTCTGAACAGAAAAAGCACCAAAATACTCAGCAAACAGCAGAGCAGTCGCTTTCCGAGTCGAGATACAGACAGCTCGTCAACGCTGTCGTCGATTACGCGATCTTCCAGCTTGATACGCAAGGCAATGTCACAAGCTGGAATCCTGGCGCCGAACGGATCAAAGGCTACCGCGCTGACGAGATCATCGGGCAACACTTCAGCCGCTTCTATACCGATGAAGACAAGGCCGCCGGCATTCCGGCGTATGCTTTGCGCCAGGCCGCCGAGACGGGGCGCTTCGAAGCGGAAGGACTGCGCGTCCGCAAGGATGGCTCGAAGTTTCACGCCTCCGTCATTATCGATCCGATCCGCGGCGACAGCGGAACGCTCGTCGGCTTTGCGAAAGTCACCCGCGATGTCACTGAGCGGGTGGAAGCGGCCAATAAACTCAGAGAAGCGCAAGCGCAGCTTGCCGCATCACAGAAACTGGAAGCCGTCGGCCAACTGAGCGGTGGCATAGCCCATGATTTCAACAACCTGCTGATGATCGTCCTTGGAAACCTGGAGACGGTCCAGCGTTACGTGCGCCAAAGCGACAGCAATCCGAACCTCGTGCGCGCGGTCAACAACGCGATGCGCGGTGCGCAGCGCGCTTCGGCACTGACCAACAGACTGCTCGCCTTCTCGCGCCGGCAGGCGCTCGACCCCAAGCCAATCAACGTCAATCACTTCCTCAATAACATTGTCGAATTTCTCTATCGCACTTTGGGGGAGCAGATCGAAATTCAAACGGTCGGGGCGGCCGGCCTATGGCAAATCGAAGTCGATTTGAATCAGCTCGAGTCCGCCATCGTCAACCTCGCCATCAACTCGCGGGACGCGATGCCGCAAGGCGGCAAGTTGACAATCGAGGCGTCGAACCAGTTCGTGGACGACGCCTACCACCAGAGAAACCCCGAGATCGTGCCGGGGCAATACGTGGCGATCAGCGTCAGTGATACGGGCATGGGCATGACGCCTGAAACGCTCGCCCGTGCTTTCGAACCGTTCTACACGACCAAGGAAATGGGGCGAGGCACTGGGCTCGGACTGAGCCAGGTGTACGGGTTCGTGAAGCAGTCGGGCGGAAACGTGAAGCTCTACAGCGAGCTGGGCCTTGGCACGACCGTCAAGATGTATTTCCCGCGCCACATCGGAAAGCACGCGACCGACGACGAATCGCAAGAGCTCGATCTCGCGGGCGGGCAGGCTGAAACAATTCTGCTGGTGGAGGATGACCCGGACCTGCGGTCATACATTGGCGAGATTTTGCGGGGGCTGGATTACCGCGTCATGATCGCGTCGAACGCAACAGGCGCACTGGAGATTCTTGCAAAGAAAGAGCACCCTATCGATCTGCTGCTCACCGACATTGTCATGCCTGGGATGAACGGCCGGCGGTTGGCGGAAGAGGCTCGGCTTCAGATCCGCGACCTCAAGGTCCTCTACATGACCGGCTACTCGCGGAACGCAGTCGTGCACCAAGGCCGATTGGATGAGGGCGTCGACTTGCTGCAAAAGCCGATCTCCCAGGCGGAGCTAGCCCACCGGGTGCGCGTCATCCTCGACCGTAAGAAAAAATAAATATGCAAATCGCCTATCGCGCGAATTTTTCTGGGCCTTCCGCTGCATCGAGGGCCTGCCGCAATAGCTCGTGCGCGTTTGTTACGCGTTTTTGTGCCTGGGTTAGCGCGACTGAAGTGCGCCACAAATCGGAAACGCTCGCATCCCAAGCGCGAAGAGCAGCGTCGAGCTGCGATTGAGCCTGTTCCAAATGCGTTTTTGCATTGTCAACCAAAGGATGCGGCATCGAGGCGGCCCGCGAGTAAGCGCACAGTCTGCCAGTGTCGCCCCATCCTAGGCTGCCGCACCCGAAAGGCAGGGGCTAACGGCGAGTCCACGCGCGTCACTCAACTCGCGGAGCAGAGCCGCAAAACGCAATGAATTTGCTCCCGGGAAGGTTGGGCTCGGCGGATCGGTGTCGCGCTCAAAATCTATGTGAACCACATTATCGGTCCGCCAGATGACGTACCTGTCAAGAATCGGTCTACGCATGCATGCCTCGATGAACGCCACTAATCAGTGCAGCCCGGTACCGCGATTGCCGTTGTCCGAGCGAAGCCGATCGGGCAAACCCTGCCGGCGTGTCGCCCGCATTTTCGCTGAGGTCACCCTAAGCTGCGCGTCGAGTTCGCGCAGCGCGTCCATTATGTCGTCGAAGCGGACCACGGGACCGCGCGGACTCTTCCGCAGCTCCGGCGCCGCCTCTACGGCGCAGGCATCCGAGGCCCAAGAGGCGAGTATCGCGCGCTTTTCGTTCAGCGTGAGATCGGGATCATTGAGGACTTCGGATGGGTGACGAAAGGCTTGCGCCGGATGCAGCAGTTGGTCAAGATCAAAGTTCGTTGGTCGTCTGTCGTTCATGTCCTTTCTCCCTCGACAGGTCTTTGGCGAAGAGCTCGAACTTACTTCACTCGAATAGTGCGGGGCTTGACTTCTTCCAATTTGGGCAGGGTCAGTGAAAGAATGCCGTCTTTCATCTCCGCGGCGATCTTGTTCCGGTCTATCTTGCTCGAGAGCTGGAAGCTCCTCGCATAGTGCCCGACGTTGTACTCCGTGTAGAGGGGCTGCAGCCCCCCATATTTTGCAAGGTCGAGCCGGCCTTGCACGTCAAGGACGTCATCTTCAAGATTAATTTCGACATTGTCCTTTTCGATGCCAGGCATTTCGAGGATGACCTTCAATTCTCCCGACGTTTCGTAGATATCGGCATTCGGCAGAAATACCCGCGCCGGAATCGTCGTCTCTTCTCTTTTTTCCACTTCCCGCTTCTTTTGAACCTGGAGTTCTTGTGCTGAAGTCATGATGAGTGGTCCGCAGTTGCTAGCGAGCTGAACAGTATTCAACCGACCTTGATGGTTCGTGGCTTATCCCGTTTTGATCGGGGCAGAAATAGCGCCAGGATTCCGTTTTGGTACTCCGCCTTGATGCCGTCGGGGTCGAGCTGGATAGGAAGCGAAATCGTTCGATCGAAGTCACCGAATATGCGCTCGCGCCTGTGCACGCTAATCCCATCGGGAAGATCAACGGCCTTTTTGCCGGCGATGCGGATCGTGTTTTCCTTGGCCTCGATCTGCAGATTGCTCTTATCGACACCCGGCAATTCGACAATCGCCACGATGTCATCGCCTTGCTGAAAAACGTTGATAGGCGGGAATGGACCCAGGCCGGCGGTCTGGTTCTGTAGCCAGTCGCTCTCTGTGCGAGCTTCAAGCGCCCTTTGCAGATTGAACAGCGCGTCGAATGGATCGGCAAATACTGTCACCATGTTGCGCACCCAGCGTAGTTTTGCGGGGCGAAAGACAATGACCTGGCTGCAATCACCCCTCGCGGCGTGTTGATTTGGTTTGCCTTCTGGCACTGTCAAGGGCTGACTGCTAAAATATGAAAAACGCTTATAAGTATTTGTATTTTATTGGATTTCCAGAAAGCATCGCTGCACCGGAACTTTTTTTTGAAAAAAAATTGTACGGACAAACTGACTGCCTTGGGAAAGCAGCCGTGTCTGTCACGCCGTTTAGCCGCAACCGACCGTTTGAGCCAGAGCAGTTAGAGGCGATGGAGCGGGCTTTCCGCCAAGCCTGCGCAGAACTTGGCCTCCCCGGTGGCCGCGATCCGCTCAGCCAGTTAGTTGCCAAACGCATCAGTGAACTTGCACAGACCGGAGTGCGCACGAAAGCGGCGCTTTATTTTCTGAGTCTCTTAGATTTCAAATCCAGCCCGCAATAGGCATCAAACATGACTGAACGGTCCAGAGGCTCGCGGGCAATGGCTAACGTCGGCAACATGTTCGCGGACGGCGAATTCGATCCAGCAACAGTTGAGCTTCTGGCGAGTGCTTACGAAATCGCACGCAAGTCGCTCCACGACAAAGGACAACCGCCATTGGTGCAAGAAATTATCGCCGACCGCATCATCGAGGCAGCTAAGAACGGAGAGCGTGACCCGGAGAAGCTCTGCGAAAAAGCGCTGACCGCGCTTGGTAACAAGGCCGTCTTCGAAAGATAGGCAATAATGAGTTGGCAATTTCCCTTGATTGGGACAGCGTGCGATGTCGCTTAATGGACCTTAACGTCTTTCCGCGGCGACGCGGCAACTTGGTCGCCTTTGGAGCGAAGCGGACATGGCCGGACATGCTGCCGGTCGAGGCCGGGTCGAAAATGACCCAGAGCGGACAAAATAAACAAACCATAAAAGTTAAAACGGCTGCGATTGACCCGACAGCGACAATGCAGAGCGGAATCGCTGTGCTGCGGTAAGCTGCAAGCAAGTCAATGCAGCTGCTCTTTCCAGCGCCCTCGATAAATGGCAGTATGAACGTGTGGCGCCTTTTGAAATTGGCAATGCCGGCCCCTCTCCAGAATAGACGGGATCGGATTTCGCGATAGCTGCCAATAAAGTGGCGACGTGCCGAGATCGCCATTCAAATTTCGCGCAGCCACTGTCATCGGTAGGCAAGCAATCAAAATTGCGAAGCGTTCGATGTGAATGCCACTGCACGGGGCACTCGCGTATCAAGGAGGCGAGTGGGCGACCATGCGTATCGACATAAGCAGGTTGATGGTGAGCATCGCCGCTGCGACGCTCGCCTTAGCTTTCGGAAATTCGGCCGCGCCGGCAGCCGTAATTAAATTCGACGATCTACAATCAAGCCTCATAACAGATGGGCCAATAAGCAATCCCTATGACGGCTTTAATTGGGATAATGTTTGGGTGCTTGCAAACACGGACATTCCAAATACTGGATATCAATTTGGGGCGGTTTCGACGCCTAATATCGCCTACGATGGTTATGGCTTTGGCGGTTCATTCAGCGTCACATCGGGCACTTTTGCATTCAACGGGGCTTATTTCACCGGCGCCTATAATCCGGAAGACGTGACCGTCACGGGTTTGTTGGGAGGCAGCCCGGTCGACACCGCGACATTCCCCGTGAGCAATACCTCGCCGACTTGGGAAACTTTCAACTGGCAGGGTATCGACACGATCCAGTTCATTGGCGTTGGCCCCAATAGATCTCAAGTTGTGATCGACAACGTGACGGTGAATAATGCCATCACCCCGCTGCCATCGACCTGGATGATGCTGATCGCCGGCTCCCTCGGCCTCGGTTTCTTTGCCAATCGTGGGACGAAGAAGATCGCTGCGGCACTAGCATCCTGATCGAAACATCCGATCGGATTTCGGAGTGACCGCCGCAGTTGGCGGTCTCTTTTTTGCTTGCATCGAATGACGCGATTGGCCCATCGCTACATTTTGTGGCGACGCAGCAACTTGGTCGCTGTTAGAGCGAAGCAGACATTCGCTGATTTCGGGGTCCATTGGCCCTATAGCGAGTGACCGATGGCGGGCACTGAGGGTTCCCTTAACCGAAGTCATTTAAACCGCTACGATGGGCCGTCCTGAGCCTCGGGGGGGGCAATGAGACGGCGCGGCAAAGTAGGCGGCAAACGAGCTAAAGCGGGGCGTCGAAATGCGACGATCGCAAAGGGCTCGAATGCGCCGCGGGCCGCGCGTCACAACAAGTCCTCCGGTCCTGGCGACGAGACAGAGGTTGCGCAGCTCAGACGTGAATTGAGCGAGGCGCTGGAGCAGCAGGCCGCGACATCCGAGGTGCTGCGTGCAATCTCGGGCTCACCAACCGATGCTGTGGCGACCCTTGGGGCAATTGCGGAAAGCGTCACACGACTGCTGGATGTATCTGATGCTGAGATAATGCGCGTCGAGGGCGATGTGCTCAGGAGCGCTGCAAAGTATGGCCCAGCTATTCAATGGCCAGTGGGAACCACACGCCGCCTGAGTCGAGACTGGGTCACGGGACGAGCGGTCGTCGATCGGACCTTTGTTCACGTTGCCGATTTGCAAGCTGAGGAGCGCGAGTTCCCGCAAGGGGTAGCCTATGCGCGTCAGTACGGACACAGAACTATGCTTGCCGTTCCTTTGTTGCGAGAAGGATTGGCGATTGGGGCGATCCTCATCCGTCGCATGGAGGTAAGACCATTCAGCGAAAAGCAGATTGAGCTTGTCGAGACCTTCGCCGACCAGGCGGTGATCGCCATCGAAAACGTGCGGCTGTTCGAGGCCGAGCAGCAGCGCACCGCCGAACTGACCGAGTCGCTCACCCACCAGACAGCGACGTCGGAAATTCTCGAGGCCATCAGCAACTCGATGACCGACGCACAACCGGTCTTCGACGCCATCGTGCGCAATCTGCTGCGGCTGTTCGGCACGCGCTTTGCCAGCGTGCAGTTGTTCATAGACGGCATGATCGAGATGCCGGCGGCGGACGGGGCGGCCGGAATCGAAAAGATGAAAGAGAACTATCCGCGTCCGCTCGACGAGGATACTGCCGGCGGCCAGGCGATGGTCCTCAAACGCGTGGTGCAATATTCGCCGTTGATCGGCAATCCCGCTGCACCCGCGGGTGCGCAACGGATCGGACGCGAGTTCGGCTATAATTCGATCATCGCCGCGCCGATGATCCGCCAGGACAAGGTGATCGGCGCCATTGCCTGCGCGCACAACGAGCCGCGCGTCTTCAATGGCAAGGAAGTCGCGCTGCTCAAAATCTTCGCGGACCAGGCGGTCATCGCCATCGACAATGCCTGGCTGTTCGAGGCCGAGCAGCAGCGCACCGCCGAACTGACCGAGTCGCTCACCCACCAGACAGCGACGTCGGAAATTCTCGAGGCCATCAGCAACTCGATGACCGACACGCAACCGGTCTTCGACGTGATCGTGCGCAGCGGCGCGAAGCTTTTTCCCGGCGCCGCGGTCACCATAGGCGTTCCCGAAGGCGGCAAGGTCGTCGCCGTGGCGATCTCCGAGCCCGACCGCGCGCGCGCGGAATCTTGGCGCAGCCGCTTTCCGGTGCCCTTGACGCGCGACTATTTGCACGGCGTCTGCATTCTCGATGCGACGGTGCTCGATATTCCCGATGTCGCCAAAGCGCCTCCCGCGCTTGTCATGGGTGCAAGTAATTTCTTGGCGAGCGGCTATCAAGCGATCACGATGGTGCCGATGATGCAGGGCAAGGTCGCAATTGGCGCGCTCAGCGTCGTGCGCCCTGACCAGGGCCCGGTATCGAACGAACAACTTTCCTTGCTCAAGGCTTTCGCCGCGCAAGCGGTGATCGCCATCGAGAACACGCGACTGCTCAAGGAGCTGCGCGAGCGCACCGACGACCTGACCAAATCGCTTGAGCAGCAGACCGCGACTTCGGAAGTGCTCAAGGTCATTTCTAGCTCGCCGGGCGATCTCGCGCCTGTGTTCGAGGCGATGCTCGATAGCGCGTGTCGCATTTGTGAAGCTGACGCGGGAAATCTGTTTTTATGCGAGCCGGGTGGGCTTCGCGCGGTCGCAGTTCACGGTGAGTCGCAATACGTCGAAACTTGGCGAGGCAGACCGTTGGTTGCTCTTGCCGATGGCGAAGACCTGCCGATAAACCGCATCGCCAGGACCAAGGACGTCGTCCATATTTCCGACCTCAGGACCGAGTCGGCTTATATTCAGCGTCATCCGCGCGCCCTCGCGCTGGTTGACGCTGCTGGTGCGCGGACCCTGCTCAATGTTCCTTTGCTCAGGGACGATGAACTGATCGGGGTGTTCGGTATCTTTCGTCGACAAGTTCGGCCATTTACCGACAAGCAGATCGAACTGGTGAAGAACTTCGCCGCGCAGGCGGTGATCGCCATCGAAAACGCGCGCCTGCTTTCAGAGCTTCGCGAGTCGCTGGCGCAGCAAACGGCGACGTCGGAAGTGCTCAAGGTCATCAGTTCGTCGCCCGGCGATCTGGAGCCGGTATTCGACGCCATGCTCGACAACGCCATTCGCATTTGTGACGCAAAATTCGGAAACCTGTTCCTCTTCGAGGGCGACGCCCATCGGATGGTATCGGCACAGGGCGAGACGCATTACGCCAACTACTGGCGGGCCAATCCTGTCATTCCCGTCGACGAAGCGGAGGGTATTCCGCTTGATCGCGTTCAAAAGACCCGCGACCTCCTGCACATTCTCGATATGCGTGAAGACGCGTCGTATGTCGGCAGACACAAGCGCATCGTCGCGCTCGTCGAAAATGCAGGCGCCCGCTCATTCGTGATGGTGCCGCTCCTCAAAGAGGGCGCTTTCATCGGCGCAATCGCGATCTACCGCCAGGAGGTGCGCGCCTTCAGCGAGAAGCAAATCGCGCTGGTACAGAATTTTGCCGCGCAGGCTGTCATTGCCATCGAGAACACGCGGCTGCTCAACGAATTGCGCCAGCGCACCGACGATCTGACCGAAGCGCTCGAATACCAGACGGCGACCAGCGAAATCCTTACCGTCATCAGCCGGTCGCCAACCGATACCCAGCCGGTATTCGATATCATCGGCGAGCGGGCGGAGAAGCTTTGCGATGCCGATGTCAGCGTCGTGTCTAGGGTCGACGACGAACTGATCCAGCTCGCTTCCGTTCATGGTGTCAGCGACGAGGGGATGGCGGCCTTGCGCAGGGTGTATCCTTTGCCCTTGGAAGGTGAGACTATCACCGCCCGCACAGCCCGCACGGCCGCTGTCGTTCATGTGGCCGACGTGCTCGCCGATCCAACATACGATACCAAGGTCGCTGCCCGTTCGGCGGGCTATCGCGCCTGCCTTGGCGTGCCGATGGTCCGCGACGGTCAGGTGATCGGGACGATTTTCGTCGGCCGCAAGGAGCCAAGGCCCTACACCGAGAGCCAGATCCAGCTCCTGAAGACCTTCGCCGATCAGGCCGTGATCGCCATCGGCAATGTGCGGCTGTTCAAGGAGGTGCAGGCGCGCACCGACGACCTGACCGAATCCCTCGAGCAGCAGACGGCGACCTCGGAGGTACTTGGGGTTATATCGGCATCGCCCGGCGATTTAGAGCCGGTGTTCCAGACGATGTTGGCAAATGTGATGCGCATTTGTGACGCAAAATTCGGGATTTTATACGAATTCGGTGCCGGCCAATTTCAAGCCATCTCATGGAATGGCGTGCCGACGGCATACGCAGATTTCGTCAAACAAAGGCGGGTATGGGGCGCGGACACGGGGCTCGGTCAAGCGGCCCTCACCAGGCAAGTCATTCACATTCCAGATGTCCGCGAAGGACCCGGTTATGCAGCTGGGGATCCGGGTCGCGTTGCCACCATCGACCTCGCTGATGTGCGGACTGCATTGATCGTTCCAATGCTCAAGGAGGGTGACCTCGTGGGCGCCTTCGTCATTTACCGACAGAAGGTTCGGCCGTTTACAGACAAGCAGATCGAATTGGTGAAAAATTTTGCCGCGCAGGCCGTGATTGCCATTGAGAACACGCGGCTGCTGAACGAATTGCGCCAGCGCACCGACGATCTGACCGAGTCGCTGCAGCAGCAGACCGCCACCGCCGATGTGCTCAAGGTCATCAGCCGTTCGACCTTCGATCTGCAGCCGGTGCTCGACACGCTTACCGAATCGGCCGCGCGGCTGTGCGCGGCCGATAAAGGCGTCATTTTTCAGCGCGACGGCGAGGTGTACCGACTGGCCGCCAACTACGGCTTTTCGCACGAAGCCGAAGAATACGCGGCGAAAAATCCGATCAAACCGGGGCGCGGCACGGTCGTCGGCCGCACGGCGCTTGGGGGTAAGGTCGTCCACATACCGGATGTCTTGGAAGACGCAGAATACCAAGGACAAGGCTTTCAGAAAGCATTCGGCTACCGAACCAATCTCGGCGTGCCAATGATACGTGAAGGCACGATGATCGGCGTTTTCGCGTTGACTCGCGACGAAGTCGATCCGTTTACCGACAAGCAAATCGAACTGGTGACTACCTTCGCCGATCAGGCGGTGATCGCCATCGAAAACGTGCGGCTGTTCGACGAGATCCAGGACGCGCTCGCGCGGCAGACCGCAACTAGCGAGATTCTGCGAGTCATCAGCGGCGCTCTGACGGACATCACTCCGGTCTTCAGCGCGATCTTGAGCAACGCCATCCGGCTGTGCGGTGGCGATGTCGCGGCGCTCTGGCAATTCGACGATAAGGTATTGCGCTTCGCGGCCGGCAACAACACCACGCCCGAAGCCGAAGCCTACATCCGGGCTCGCCCAATCGAACTTGGGACCCACAATCCAACCGCGCAGGCTGGATTGGAGCGACGCACCGTTCACGAGCTCGATGTCTTTGCCAATCCCAATTATCGTCCATTGGTGCCTGCCGGCACTACGGACCGGCGGCCGCTGGCGTCCACGGTTTTGGCGGTGCCGCTTTTGCGCGAAGGCAAGCTGCTGGGCGTCATCACGATCTGGCGCTATGAAAAGAAACTGTTCAGCGACAAACAGGTCGAGTTAGTCACGACCTTTGCCGATCAGGCGGTAATCGCCATCGAGAACGTGCGTCTGTTCGACGAAGTGCAGGCGCGCACCGAGGACCTGCAGGAATCGCTGCAGCAGCAGACGGCCACCGCCGATGTGCTCAAGGTCATCAGTCGCTCCACCTTCGACCTGCCAACCGTGCTCGACACGCTGCTGCGCTCGGCAGGACGGTTGTGCGATGCCGATATGGGGGCGATCACGCGACGCAAGGGCGAAAAGTTCTATCGCGCCGTCGCGTTTGGGCTCGATCAGCGCTTTATCGATCGCGTCAAGGACGAACCGGTTGAGCTGAGCCGCCACAGCGGCTCTGGCCGTGCCTTGCTAGAAGGCAAGGTCATTCAAATCGAAGATGTGGAGCACGATCCGGAATATACATGGGGGCCGGCACTGCAATTCGGTAGATTCCGCACCCTGCTTGGGGTGCCAATGATGCGCGATGGCGCGCCGGCGGGAGTGCTGACGCTGATGCGCAGAACGGTGCGGCCTTTCACGCAAAAGGAGATTGACCTGGTCGCCACCTTCGCCGACCAGGCGGCGATCGCCATCGAGAACGTGCGCCTGTTCGAGAGCGTAGAATCCCGCACCCGTGAGCTTACCGCGTCGCTGGAAGAGTTACGCGCGGCGCAAGACCGCCTGGTGCAGACCGAGAAACTCGCCTCGCTCGGCCAACTCACCGCCGGTATCGCGCACGAAATCAAGAACCCGCTCAATTTCGTCAATAATTTCTCCGGGGTTACCGCCGAATTGATCGATGAGCTGCAAGAGGCCCTGCAGAAGGTGAAAGTCGATGACAAGACGCGCGCCGAAATTGTTGAACTGGCGGAAACAATCAAAGGCAATCTGGACAAGGTGGTGCAGCACGGCAAGCGCGCCGATTCAATCGTCAAGAACATGCTGCTGCATTCGCGCCAGGGTTCGAGCGAGCACCGGGTGGTCGACATCAATGCCCTTGTCGAGGAGAGCCTCAACCTCGCCTATCACGGCGCCCGCGCCGAAAAGCAGGGCTTCAATATCACCCTGGAGCGCTCCCTCGACCCGGCCGCCGGGCAAGCCGATCTTTTCCCGCAGGACATTACCCGTGTTCTATTGAACATCATTGCCAACGGCTTTTATGCGGCGACCAAGCGCAAAGCCGAGGGCAATGGCCGCGATTTCGAACCGACCTTGTCGGCCACGACCAAGAATCTCGGCGACAGCGTGGAGATCAGGATACGCGACAACGGCACCGGTATCCCGCCCGAGGTCAAGGAGAAGATGTTCAGCCCGTTCTTCACGACCAAGCCCGCCGGCGAAGGAACGGGGCTTGGCCTGTCGATCAGTCACGACATCATCGTCAAGCAGCATTTCGGCCACATCGAAGTCGACAGCAAGCCCGGGAGCTTCACCGAGTTTCGCATCGTTCTGCCACGCCAAGCCGCATTTCCGGCCAAGCCAGGGG
>Ga0335085_10010787_pt1 | contig 13626 bp, 12 predicted proteins | sample Lox_Sample_45_FD_206712 | JGI IMG/M metagenome (GOLD analysis project Ga0335085, IMG submission 206712) | Soil microbial communities from Loxahatchee National Wildlife Refuge, Florida, United States - Lox_Sample_4.5 | ecosystem: Environmental > Terrestrial > Soil > Wetlands | place: USA...
CGTTTGCCGACCGGTGTCTCGGTCTCCTGGCCGAGTATGCCCCGAACGTCCGGCGCGCGGTGATCGAGCGCCAGGTGCTGTCGCCGCCCGATCTCGAGCGCCGCTACGGGCTGACGGGGGGCAACATCTTTCAGGGGGCCATGACGCTGAACCAGATGTTCTTCCTCCGGCCGGCTCCCGGGTATGCGGATTACCGCACCCCGCTCCGCGGGCTGTATCTCTGCGGCGCCGCGACGCATCCGGGAGGCGGCGTGATGGGCGCCTGCGGGTACAACGCCGCCCGCGAAGTGCTTTCCGACGTGCGGAAACGGCGAGTGTAGATTTCCCTCCCCTATCGCTTCCCGAGCTGGTGGATGGTTTCGCCCAAGAGCTTCATTGCGCCGTTCCTGCTGCTGCCCATCGTCGCCGCCGCGCAGACCAATCTCGAGCGGATCGTGAACGACGCCTACACCCGCTCGCACGACTACGACCTCGTGCACCAGCTGATCGAGGTGCGCGACTTCGACTGGGATTCGACATCGTTCAACGGTCGCGTCACGACCACGCTCGTGGCGCTCCGCCCCGGACTCGATTCGATCATTCTCGACTGCGGAAAATTGCTGAGAATCGATCGCGTGACGGCCGTGGGGGGAGGCGCCAAGGGCGCCGCGCTCCGCTTCACCCGTCACGGCGACACACTCGTGGTCTATCCGGCCCGCCCCCTCGCGTTCCGTGACACGACACGATTCCTCACGGAGTATGGCGGCAAGGTCGACAACGGACGAGGACTGACGTTCATCGCTCCGGAAGGACTGCCGCACCGGCCCCAGCAGATCTGGAGCCAGGGCGAAGACATGAACAGCCACTACTGGTTTCCGACCTACGACTTCCCGAACGACAAGATGACGTGGGAGCTGAACGCGACCGTGCCGGCGGCGTACACGGTGGTCTCGAATGGCCGCGAGGTGTCGGACAGGAAGAACGCGGACGGGACGCATACCGCTGTTTGGCGCCAGGATCTGCCCGCCTCGACGTATCTCGTGTCCCTCATTGTGGCTCCGCTCGCGCGGCTGACCGATGCATGGCACGGGATTCCGGTGAAGTACTTCGTGTACCACGAGGACTCGAGTATCGCGCGCCGCGTATTCTCCATGACGCCGGACATGATCGACGTCTATTCCCGGCTCACCGGAGTCGACTATCCGTGGGCGCAGTACGCGCAGACCACCGTGGCGGACTTCTTCGGCGGCATGGAGAACGTGAGCGCCACGACGCTCGTCGACTGGTTGCCGGATGCCCGCGCCTACCAGGATCGTCCATGGTATCAATGGATCCTGATTCCGCACGAGCTGGCCCATCAGTGGTTCGGGGATTACACCACGACCGAGAACTGGGCGAACTTCTGGCTCAACGAAGGGTTCGCGGAATTCATGCCCGGACAGTACTGGCGCGCGAAGCTCGGGCCCCAGGCCGCGGACGATTACTACATCGAAGAGTACGAGCACTTCCTGCAGATCGATCAGCGCCGCAGAATGCCGCTCGCGGCGAAGGCGTCGAACAATATCTATCCCAAAGGCGCACTGGTGCTGCGGATGCTCGAGCGCCTGCTCGGCCCGGACCGGTTCTGGGCGTCGCTGCACACCTATCTCACGCGCCACGCCCTCGGCAATGCGACGAGTGACGATCTGCGCCAGGCGGTGCTCGACGCCACCGGAGAAAACCTCGACTGGTTCTGGAGCGAGTGGGTGTACCAGGCGGGGTACCCGGAGCTGACCGTCACCGCGGCGTACGATGCCGGGGGACGGGCCGTCACCCTGACGGTGACGCAGACACAACCGGACAGCGCGCGCGCCGATTCGACCGGACTGCGGTACGGCACGCCTCAGGTGTTCCGGATGCCCCTCGCGATTCGCGTCGGCATGGCGAAGGGCGAGGTCGTCCAGCGAGTCACGCTCGACCAGCGCTCGCAAGCGTTCACGATTCCCGGGATCACGTCGCCGCCGACCATGATCATCTTCGATGACGGGAACGCGGTGCTGAAGCGGCTCACGTTCGACGAGCCGACCGCCTGGCTCGCGACGCAGCTCGAGCGTGATGACGATCTGTGGAACCGGTTCTGGGTGATCGGCCAGCTCGCCCAGCGCCCCACCGACTCGCTCGCCGGGCGCGCGCTCGCGCGTGCGGCCACGGGAGCGGACTACTATCTCACCCGCGCGCAGGCCGCCGAGGCGCTTGGGCGCTTCGCCGACGCGGTCGCGCGTCCCGCCCTCGAGACGGCGGCCTCCGACACGTCGTCGTCGGTGCGACAGTCCGCGCTGCTCGGCCTGACGGAGCTGGGCGGGGATCGCACCGCCGCGATCGCGCGCGGCGCGTTCCGGAAGGATTCGAGCTACGAGGTCCGCGGCGCGGCGGTCGCCGCGCTCGCGATCACGGACCCCGACGCACGCGACAGCACGCTCAGGGCCGCGCTCGCGACACCATCGTATCGTGACGAAATCCGCAACGCCGCGCTGCGCGTGATCATCCAGCTGAACGACACGGGGTACATCGGTCTCTTGGAGTCCATGCTGGGCGAGTATGAGAACGCGGCCCATGGGCTCGCCGTGCTCGCGAACCGCGGCAGCGCGACCGCGTTGCAGGTCCTCACACGGCACCTGGACGACGAACGTCCCGCCGCCCGGCGCTACGTACTCGATGCGTTCCGCTCGACGCTCGCCCCGGACCAGGCCTTGCGAGAGCTCCGGGCCGCGCAGGACAAGCTGCGCTACGCCGACACACGCAAGCGCGCCGCGATCGTGGTGCAGCAGCTCGAGCGAAAGGCCGGCGGCTGACCTCCGCGACGCTGTCCACCGGCGCCGATGTCCGTGCCATCGTCGCGCGGCAGCGGGCGTCCCACGCGCAGAGTCCGAGGACCGTAACCGAGCGCCTCGACCTGCTCGCACGGTTGGGAAGCGCGCTCGCGGCGCGGCGCGGCGAGTTTGCCGCGGCATTGCACGCGGATTTTGCCAAGCCGGCGACCGAAGTGGAAATCACGGAGGTTCAGCCGGTCCTGCGGGAGATCCGCTACGTCCGCCGCCGGCTCCGCCACTGGGCACGGCCTGAACGCGTGCCGACGCCTGCGCTGCTCATCGGGACGCAGAGCGAAATCCGCCGCGAGCCCAAGGGCGTCGTGCTGGTGCTCGCCCCGTGGAACTACCCCGTCTACCTGGCCCTCATGCCCGTGGTGGCCGCTCTGGCGGCGGGCAACCGTGTGGTGCTCAAACCGTCGGAGCGGGTCCCGCACACGAGCGCCGCGCTCGTGCGGCTGGCCGAGAGCTCGATCGATGCCACGGACCTGTCAGTCGTGCAGGGCGACGCCGAGTTCGCGTCCCGGCTGCTCGACCTGCCGTTCGACCACATTTTCTTTACGGGCAGCGCGCGCACGGCGCGGAAGATCCTGGCTCGCGCCGCCGACCGGCTCATTCCGGTGACCCTCGAGCTCGGGGGCAAGTCGCCCGCCATTCTCGACCCGACCGCATCGGTTACCGATGCCGCCGAGCGGATCGTGTGGGGCAAGTTCCTGAACGCCGGCCAGACATGCGTGGCTCCGGATTACGTGTGGGTGCCCGAGTCCGTCCTCCCGGCGTTTCTCGAGGCCGCGCGCACGACCCTGGTCCGCTTCTACGGCACGGACGACGCGGCCCACGCGGGCTGCGCCGACTACTGCGGCCTCGTAGACGAAGCCGCACAGCAACGACTCGTCCAGTTGCTCGATGACGCGGTGCGCCGGGGGGCGCGCATCGAGACCGGTGGCGCAACGAGGAATGGTCGCCTCGCGCCGACCATCCTGTCCCGCGTCCCGCACGATGCGGGGCTGACGCGGGAAGAGATCTTCGGGCCGATCCTCCCGGTGCTGGCCTATCGCGATCTCGACGACGTGCTACGCTCGATTTCGGCACAGGGCAAGCCCCTCGCGCTGTATTTGTTCAGTGAAGACCGGCACTGGATCGAGCGCGTGCTGTCCGGAACACAATCGGGCGGCGTGGTCGTGAACAACGTGGTCGTGCACCTCGGCAATCCGTACCTGCCGTTTGGCGGGATCGGGGACAGCGGAATGGGACAGTATCACGGGCGGTTCGGGTTCGACACCTTCTCGCATCACCGCGCCGTGCTACGCCAGGGATCGCCTTACCTGCTGCGGCTGTTTCACCCACCCTACGGCCGGAGGACAGAACGCGTGCTGCGGTTCGTCGATCGGCTGCTGTCTTGAACCGCGCGTATTGGCGGCTCGCCCGGACGCCGCGCTACAGCCTGCTGTTCGCCCTCCCCCTGCTCATTGCGTATCAGGTCCTCGTCGCCTTCGAACCCGCGACGCCGCACGGGCTGGTACGGAACGGGGCGGACGTGATGCTCGAGACCGTGTTCATCGCGCTGGCCGGCAATTATGGACCGCTCGCATTCATGGTCGTGCTCGTGGGCATCGGGCTGTGGCTCGTGATCCGTGATGTGCGGCGCCATCCGGGCGGATTGCGGGCCGGCGTGTTCGCGGGCATGCTGATCGAAGCGCTCGGCCTCGCAGCGGTGTTTGGATTTATCGTCGGCAGCCTGACGACCCGGGTCGTCGAGTCCACGATGCTGCTGCATTTTTTTCAGGTCGAACGCTTGAGCTGGCCGACACGGCTCATGCTGTCCGTGGGGGCGGGGCTGTATGAGGAGCTGTTGTTCCGCGTGGTCCTCGTGGCGGGACTGGCCTGGATGGCGCGGGTGGTGTTCGGTTGGCGCGATACACCGGCCGCGGTCTGGGCCGTACTGCTCGGCGCGGCGATCTTCTCAGTGGTCCACTACATCGGGCCGTACGGCGATCGCGTGACGCTGTATTCGTTCGTGTTTCGGATGATCGCGGGGATGTTCTTCAGCGCGCTGTACTTACTACGAGGATTTGGGATCACCGCCTGGACGCATTCCCTGTATGACGCCATGCTCTTGGTGATGTGAGAAGTTCAGTTGCCGATTGGGCGTTGCCGGATACGGCGACGCTTCTTATTTCCCTCCCCTATCCACCACGTAGATGTTTCTCTGTGCCGTCGGCATCATCACCAGGTCGATGATGTTCACGTGCGGCGGCAGATTCACGACGTAAGAAATCGTATCGGCGACATCGTCGGCCGATAGCGGCGTGAATCCCTCGTACACCGCCTGCGCCTTGCTCTTGTCCCCGTGAAATCGCACTTCGGAGAACTCGGTATCGACAAACCCGGGATCGACGCTCGAAACGCGAATCGCCGTTCCTGAGACGTCGAGATTCATGCCCTCATTCAGGGCTCGCACGGCGAACTTCGTGGCGTTGTAGACGTTCCCCCCCGGATAGACCATGTGGCCCGCAGTGCTGCCGATGTTCACGATGTGTCCCGTGCGGCGCGCCACCATGTGGGGCAGAATGGGACGAGTGACGTTCAAGATGCCCTTGATGTTGGTGTCGATCATTTTGTCCCAGTCTTCGAAATCACCTTCCTGCAGCTTCGCGAGGCCGCTGGCGAGCCCGGCATTGTTGAGCAGAATGTCCGGAACGCCCTGGTGCTCCAGCATGGTCTCGACCTGCGCGTGCACGGCGGCGCGCTCCCGTACATCGACCTGAGCGATGGCGACCCTGGTGCCATGTGATTGCTTCAGCTCGGTGCCGAGCGCTTCGAGGCGGTCGAAGCGCCGCGCCCACAGCACGAGCCTCGCGCCCTGCGCCGCGAACTGGCGCGCGCACGCGGCGCCAATGCCGGAGCTGGCCCCTGTAATCAGGGCGAGCTGGCCGGATATGCGGTTCATGAGGCGTTGCCTGCGACGTACAACGCCGTTCCGCTCATCTCATATTCCCCGTATGCCCCAGGGAGTAGCGCCCGGGTTGCGGCCAGACGGTGAGTCCATGCGGACCGCGTTGCACCCGGATGCGGTGCGTGAGCGCGCCCGTCGCGGTCTGGAACACGTACACCTCTCCATCGTAGCGGCCCGAGAGCCAGAGCTCCTTACCGTCGGCGGTGACGTTGCCCATGTCCGGGCTGCCGCCGCCCGGGACCGGCCAGTTCGCGATCACCCGGCGGGTCGCGAAGTCGATGACGCTGATGCTGCCCGGCCCACGCTGCCCTCCGGCGATGGTGTTCCAGCCACGATTCGACACATACAGCACGCGATGATCGCGGCTGGGATAGAGGCCGTGCGCACCGCGTCCGGTCGGAATGAATCCGATCACGCGGAACGCATCAGGGTCCACGAGGTGGACGCCGTCCGCCGTCATATCGGCGACGTAGAACACCTTGCCGTCAGGCGACGAGCGCACATCCTGCGGCATCGCGTGGCCGAACGAGTCGGCGGGCAGCTGGAGATAGGCGACGACGTGATGGCTCGCGACGTCCAGCTTGAGGAGCTGTCCCGAGAATTCGCAGGTCGCGATCGCAAAGCGTCCGTCGGCGGTGAACTCCATGTGGTCCACGCCGCTGCACCTGACGCGCACCGAATCGCGCAGCGCCATCGATTGGGGCTCGCGGAAATCCAGGCGATGCTCGCGCTCCGCGACGACGATCGCGAAGCGCCCGTCTGGCGTGAAATACAGATTGTAGGGATCGTCGACCGGGACACTCGGCCCCTCCTGCCCTGTGGCCGGATCGATGGGCGTGAGGGAGTTGCCACTGTCGTTCGTCACCCAGAGCCGGCCGAGATCGTACGCGGGTACGACGTGCTGGGGCACCGCGCCCACTTTGAAGGTGCGCAGCACCTTGTAGGTGGTGGGATCGATCACACTCACCGACGCCGAGGCGCTGTTGGGGACGTAGACCCGGAATAACGCGTGCGCGACGGCCGGACTCAGGTCGTTTGGCCCCGTCGCCGCGTAGATGTTCACGGCGGCGGGAGCAGAGGCCGCAACGGGCGGCGAAGTGGGATGTGCGGCGGCGGGCTTCTTCTCCGAGCCGCCGCACGCGAGCGCCAGCGCGCCGAGCAGCGGCAGCCGGGCGTTCACCCTTCTTTTTGCTTCGCCGTCGGCGGGAGCAGGCCGTTCAGCCGCAAGTAAATGGCCATCTGGCTGTAGTGATCGGACCAGTCACTCGCGAGAATCATCATCACGGCGGCCCGCGTCATCTTGCGGCCGAAAAACGGGACGGTGTCGGCGAGCTTCGAATCGTCGACCTTGGCGAGCGCGGAGGAGCAGTAGTCGAACGAGCCACGCAGCGCCGCCACGAGCTTGTCCTTCGAATCGGTGTTCGTCACCTTCGGCTGCTCCGGCGGCGTTGCCCCCGCGATCCAGCCGCACATGCTCGCATTGTCCCCCGCCACATGCACGATCACGTCGGCGAACGACATCTGCGGCGCGGTCGGCTTGTACGCGTACTTGTCGGGCGGCATGGTCTCGGCCGATCCCACCAGATTCCGCGCGGCCCGCGTCGTGAACATGCGGAGCGCATCGGAGACCGGGCTCTGCGCCTCGAGCGGCACAGCGGCGGTCAGGACAAGGCCGGCAATCATCGCAACACTGGTTCGCATGGTGGGTTCCTGGGAGAGGTGCGGGGAGTCTGCGAACGCGGCCAGGCGATGGCAAGGGGGACGCCTCGCCCCCTGACCCCTGCTCCGCGATGCGGACCGCGGAACGATGTACTTTTACGGCAACCGAAAGGACACCCATGCCACCGGTTTCGGCCGAGCGACTCATCAGGGAGCTCGAACGGCTCCACGCGGACATGAAAGAAGGAAAGCTCAAGTCGGGCGACTACGATCAGCGGCTGGCGCGCGTCGTACGCGAGCTGCGCGACCAGGGCATCGCCGCGGATCGCGCCGAGCTGATGCGGTCACTCGATGATGCCTTGAAACGCGGCGTGATCACGCCGGGGGTACGGGAGCATCTGGAGAAACGATTGGGACTGCAGTAATCCCTCAACTCCAGTCGAGCACGATCTTTCCGACATTCCGGTTCTCTTTCATTCGCTGAAATGCCTCGGCCGCGCGCCCCACCGGCGCGACCGAGTCGATCGTCGGCGCGAGCGTGCCGGCATCGAGTCCCGACCCCACGTAGGACGTAAATAGGCGCACCAGCCTCGCTTTCTCCTCCCGGCTGCGGCTGCGCAGCACAGAGCCGATGACACGCGCGCGCTTCTTCATGAGCAGCGGAATGTCGAGCTCCGCCTTGGCGCCGCCCATGGAGGCGAGCAGCACGACGCGACCGCCGGGCGCGAGCAGCTCGAGGTCGCCCGGCAGCGTGCTCGCGCCAACCGGATCGAGCACGATGTCGATCGCGTTCTTCCCGAAGCGCGCTTCAAGGTCGGTCGTCCAGGACGCGTCGCTCGTAACGAGGGCAAGGTCGGCGCCCACGCGCAGGAGCGCGTCACGCTTGCCCGCCGTGCGGGTGGTTGCCGCCACGCGCGCGCCCCAATACTTGGCGAGCTGAATCGCCGCGAGGCCAACGCCCGACGCGCCTGCATGCACGAGAACGCTCAATCCCTTGCCACGCTCGGGCCGGAGCTCGATCCCCGCTTCTTCGTGCAGGTTGACGAAGGCGGTGAGATACGCTTCCGGAATCGCGGCGGCATGCACGAGATCCAGCTTCGGCGGAGCCGGAAAAATCTGCCCGAGCGGCGCGGCCACGCGGTCGGCATGGCCCCCGCCCGCGAGGAGCGCGCAAACGCGTGTGCCCCGCCCCTCGAGAATCCCCGAAACTTCAAGGCCGAGTCCCGGCGGCTCGCCTGGAGGCGACGGATAGCGCCCCGCGATCTGCGACAGGTCGGCGCGATTCACGCCGGACCCGGCGACACGGATGATCACCTCGTCGCTCCCCGCGACCACGTCGTCGACCGTCGCGATGGTCGCGCTATACCCGCCGTCCCGTTCCGATACCTGTAACACTCGCACGGCGGCAATCTAGCGCCGGACCACATCTGGGGTGCACAATTCCGCACCATGCCCAGGCTCCTGCTGTGCGCCGCCGCGCTGCTCGTGGTCCACGGATCGAGTGATACTGAGCTGCCGCGGCCGCCGGGCGTGGAGCTCGCGCGCGTCACCCCGCCGCTCCGCTGGACGGAGCCGTCGGTCGCTATCGATCCGACCGCGCCAGGACACGTGCTCGTCGCGTATCAGGACCCGGTGCACGTGGCGTACTCTCGTGACTCGGGCCGCACGTGGACCGGCGAGGTCAGCGTCGCCCCGCCGAATTACCGCGTTTCGGGAGATGTCTCGGTCGCCTTCGACAACGCGGGCCGCGCGTTCCTGTGCTACATCGCCTTCGATCGGCTCGGCACCACGGATTACTGGGCGCACAACGCCACGCGCAACGGGGTGTTCGTCCGTCGCTCGCAGGACGGTGGCGTGAGCTGGGATTCGGGCGCCGCCGTGATTGCCGCCTCGCCCACGAAGCCCGGCATTCCCTTCGAGGACAAGCCGTACATCGTGGCGGATAATTCCTCGGGACCGCACCGCGGCAACTTGTACGTGGGGTGGACGCGCTTCACGCTCGACAGCTCCTACCTGCTGTTCTCGCGCTCCACCGACCACGGCGGCACGTGGTCCCCACCGCTGCGGATCAGCACGCGCAGCGGCTTGCCGCGCGACGACAACGGCAGTGTGGAGGGATTCACGGGCGCGGTCGGGTCGGACGGCACGCTCTACGTCGTGTGGGCCGATGGCGCGCACGTCGTGTTCACGACTTCCGCCGATGGCGGACGCCATTTCGCGCCGTCCCACCCCGTGATCTCCACCGCTGCGTCGTACTTCAAGGTGACCGATGTCGATCGCGCCAATGGATTTCCGCAAATCGGCATCGATCCGAAGAGCAACCGGTTGTGGGTGAGCTGGGCCGATTACCGAAACGGCGATGCCGACGTGTTCGTCTCCACGTCGGTCGACCGCGGGCGGACCTGGAGTACGGCCGTGCGGGTGAATACGGACTCCGTGCACAACGGCGACGATCAATTCTTCCAGTGGCTCGCGGTCGATCCCGCCACCGGCGCGGGGAACCTGGTCTTCTATGACCGGCGCAGGGACCCGGCAAACCGGCGCATCGACATCGTGCTGGCGCGCTCGACTGACGGCGGGCGCTCGTTCCGCAACTATGGCTGGACCGATTCCGCGTTTGAAGCCGGAGATGAGTTCATCGGTGACTATTCGGGGCTCGCAGCCCTGGGCGGCCGGGTCTATGGGGCGTGGACGGAGGTCGACACGACCACCACGGCGGGCGGGCGGGCACCAGGAGGGGGCAGCCGGCATGCGCTTATCCGCGTGGGAGTGGCGGACTTCGGGCATGGCGCCGCTCGGTGACCCACGACCCACCGGCGCCGTGCTGCCAATCCCTATATTGGGGCCGACCCTTAGTCAGGGAGACCCCCATGCGAACGAGCCTCTATTCATTTCTTGTGCTGGCGCTGGTGGCGTGCGGGAGCGGCGCGAAACCGCAGGCGAAGCCAGCTGATGTGAAGGCGGCTCCACCGCCCGCACACGCCCCGAAGACGACGGCCCATAAGACGACGGCGCACAAGACGACCACGACGCCGAAGCCGAAGAGCTCCACGGCCACGAAGCCCAAGAGCACCACCACCACGCCGACGAAGACCGCGTCGCGGACGACGACCAAGCACAAACCCGAGGTCGCGCCGCGCGACACGACGAGTGCCGGGAATCCGTTGATGCACGGCAACCCCTAAAGACGTCAAGGAAGGACGTCAAGAAAAAACGTCGAGGAGAACCGGAGTCCTGAGAGTCACGTCTACGGGTTCCTCGACGTTTTTCGGCGTTGTGACTCCGATCACCGTCCCGCACTCCAGTTCTTCTCGTCCGACGATTCGACGTGGCATACCGCCACCGACCCCGTCCCATTCTGGAGGGATCTCGCGGGGGCGGGAGTCGAGATCGTGCTCAACGCGCAGCAATTCGGCGTCCTGAAGCTGACGCTCGGCGACGGCGGCTACATCTGGCAGTTCATCCCCGTTCAAGGACAAAGCTTTACGGACGCCGGCTCAGGGACCTGCCATTAGGACTTACCCTCTCCGCTTCATGAACATTCGACCCCGCAACCGAGAATTACTACCTTGTGCGGCACCAATCCCGCGCCCTGGACTCCTTTACTCCTGAATGGAGGAATTCATGAGCGAACCGGAAGCGATGCCGCTCGAGCGACGGCTCGCGGCATTGGAGCGTCGCTATCGTCGCGCCCGCGCCCTGAGCCTGGTGCTCTTCGGCATCGCGGCGCTGCCGTATCTCGTCGGCGCGACGAGCCGCGGCCGGGCCTTCGTCTCCGACGTCCTGCGCACGGAGCGCATCGACCTGATCCGAGGGGATTCGGTGATGGTCTCGCTGGTGGCGGCTCCAGGCCGGCTCGGGCGCGGGCTCGCACTGCTCAATCGCGACGGCAAGCTCAACGCGAGTATTTTGCTCGACGCGGACGGCGGCAATCTGTACCTCTATAACAACGCCGAAAGCTCGTTGGCGGCGGTGTACGTCGATTCCGCGGGCGGCGGCCTCACGTTCCGCGGTCGTTCCGGTAAGCCGGCCGCGCTCCTGTTCGCCCGCTCCGATGGATCGGGCGGCGACTTCCAGATCCTGAACCGGAATGGCAAGCTCGCGGCCGGCCTGTTTTCGCGGTCGGACTCGGCGGGCGGCTCGCTCCGCATCTACGACCGCGGGGGGACCGGCGTCGCGGGTCTCTCGGCGCGCGGCGACGGCGCTGGTGGCGACCTCACGATCAACAGCGCCAGCGGAAAATTCGCCGCCGGACTGTTCGCGCGTACCGATAGCGCGGGCGGCGAGATGCAGATCTACAACCGGAGCGGCGATGGAGTCGTGGAGATCTATGCCCGTCCCGATAATGCCGGCGGTGAATTCCAGCTCATGTCGAAGGGCGGCGAAATCATGGCCGATATGTTCACGCGCTCGGACAACGCCGGCGGCGATTTTCAGATCATGAACGGCCAGGGCAAAGTGCGCGCCGACCTGTTCGCCCGCTCGGATGGCGCCGGAGCCGATTTCCAGATCTTCAACGATGCGTCGACCCGCGTCGTCAGTCTGTTCGCGAGCAATGACCACGAAGGACGGCTGCAGCTCTACGACCAGGCGGGGACGCTGAAACACGCGGTCCCGTAAGACAAACGGGGGAGGGGGAAGGGTCAGACCGGTCTCACTGCGCCGTTTACCCCTTCCCCCCCCTGTTTGAGCGCATGGATCAACGGATGGAGGCCCTGGACGACGGACGGAGAGCAGCGTGCTGGCAATCGAGCGCTAGATCAATTTGCGGCGCAGGGCGTGCGTCACTGCCTCGAGCCGGTTGTGCGTCCCGAGCTTCTGATTGATGTGGTGCAGGTGATTGCGCAGCGTCTGGTCCGAAATCTCGAGCCGCTTCGCGACCTCATGCGCCGGCGTGCCCGAGACCAGGGCCCGCAGGATGCGCTGCTCCTGCTCCGATAACGCGGCTACCGGGGCCAGCTGCCGCGCGTCGTCACGCACCGCGACAAAGCGGCGGGCGGTCTCCACGAGCTCCTGCGCCAGGACCTCCCGCTGCTTCGTGAGCGTGACGTCGTGGGCGAGGTGCACGATCAGCGCGGGGCTGCCCCGCAGCGCCTCGAACACGAGCACCGTGACGTTCAACCACAGATCATGCCCATCCCGCGCGACGAGCATCATGTCGAACGAGGGCACGCTGCCCTCGCGGACCGCCAGCCGGCAGTAGTCCGCATCAATGGGGCGCCCCAGGACCCCGCGGGGCTGGAGCAGCGTACTGAAGGATTGGTTCAACGCCTCGACCGCCGAATAGCCGAGTAGGCGCTCGGCGGCGAGATTCCACGACCAGATGTCCCCGTCCGCAGTGAGCGTGAACGCGGGGTCCTTGCTGCGGTCGAGAAGGTGGACGAGCCCGTCGCGTTGCATGACGGCACCTCTCTGTGTGTAAGTCCTCTGAACTAGTACAATCGTACTGCGTGTGTTGCAATGTGAAAATAGTTGGATATCGGATTACGTCCATACCATTTGCCCGTGGCTAATTCGGCGCAAGCTTTTCTCTCCGTAGTTCCTCTTCGTTACAGCTCGTCGCACTGTCGAGAAGCGTTTCTTCCCGCGCCGGCAACTGGGCGGCGCGGCCTGTACCAGGGCTCCCCAGGTCAGTGGGAGCTAAGACGTCAACGGAGGAGCACCAATGCGCTGGCTAAGAGTCGTAGGAGCAGTCGGTGCGCTCGCGGTTGTGGCGTCGGTTGCCCAGGCCCGTGTGCCGTCGTTCGTGCGTATGACGGGATACACCTGCAATCAGTGCCACATGACGTGGACGCCCACTCCCGACTTCACGTTCACCGGCCAGAAGTTCCGGATGAACGCGTATCGGGAGCCGTTCATTGCCGACAAGATTGAAGCGGGCAACGAAGGCGCGTTGAACGGCAAGCGCCTCGTCCTGGGTCTGCAGAACTATTGGACCTGGCACTATCGCAGCAACATCGTCTCGCAGTCGAAGGCCGCGAGCGATCCGGCGGTGCCCTCACCGGCCGCCAGCGCCATTTCGGGCAACATGTTCGGTTCAGTCGGTATCGACTACACCGGCCCGATTGGCGAGCATTTCGGCATCTGGACCGAGTACTACGTTGACGCCGCTGGTGGCGTCGGCAACGTCCGTGGTTCCTGGACCAACGCCGAGTACACGATGGCGTGGGCCACGAATCCCGGCGG
>Ga0335085_10010788_pt1 | contig 13625 bp, 10 predicted proteins | sample Lox_Sample_45_FD_206712 | JGI IMG/M metagenome (GOLD analysis project Ga0335085, IMG submission 206712) | Soil microbial communities from Loxahatchee National Wildlife Refuge, Florida, United States - Lox_Sample_4.5 | ecosystem: Environmental > Terrestrial > Soil > Wetlands | place: USA...
ACGAGCTGGGCGAGCGCGCATGGTGCAACGGCGAGGCCTATTCGCTCGCCGACATCGCCACGGGCTGTGCGCTCGGGTACCTCGATCTGAGGCATCCGGAGGTCAGCTGGCGCAGCGCCTACCCGAACCTGGTCAGGCTCGCCGAAAAGCTCGCCAAGCGGGCGTCCTTCGCCGAGACCGTTCCGCCGGCGTCCTGAAGGAAGAAGGCCCGCGCGAGGCGGGCCTTCCCGATGCTGGCGGACCGCCGCCCCGACTCAGGGCAGCATGCTGTGGTCGTAGGTGCGGATGTCGCGTCCCCTCGTCTCGCTCAGGAAGAACGTGCCGACGACCAGCGTCATGATGGCCACGACGATGGGATACCAGAGACCGTAATAGATGTCGCCGGTCGCGGCGACCAGTGCCGTCGCGGTCAGCGGCAACATCCCGCCGAACCAGCCGTTGCCGATGTGATACGGCAACGACATCGACGTGTACCGGATCTTGGTCGGGAAGAGCTCGACGAGGAACGCGGCGATCGGTCCGTACACCATCGTCACGTAGATCACCATGATGACCAGGATCAGCTCGGTCATGAACCAGTTGATCTTGCTCTTGTCCGGAGCGCCCTTATAGCCGGCCGCCTTGAGCGTCTCCTCGAGCTTCTTCTGATCCCAGCCCTCGACGCGCTGGTCGCCGATCGTGGTGACCACGCTTTTGCCCGACTCGGCCGGGACGGATTTGAACGACAGTCCCTGCTTGGTCATGAAATCCTTGGTCCGATCGCAATCGGAGAACTTGCTCCACGGCCCCACGAACAGGTGGAACTGGCAGTCGGTCGCCGCAACCGTGATCGGCGTCTTGGCCGAGAACTCCTCGAGCGCCGGGTTGACGTAGTGCGTGAGCCCTTGGAAGAGCGGGAAGTACGTGACAGCCGCGATCAGGCAGCCGGCCATGATGATCTTGAGCCGCCCGATCCGGTCGGAGAGCCAGCCGAAGACCACGAAGAACGGCGTGCCGATGACGAGCGACAGGCCGATCAGGACGTAGGTCGTCACGTAGTCGAGCTTCAGCGTGATGATGAGGAAGAACAGTGCATAGAACTGTCCCGTGTACCACACCACGCCCTGGCCTGCCGTGGCGCCGAGAAGCGCCAGCAGCACGTACTTGTTGTTCGGGTACCTGAAGAAGCTGTCGGTCAGCGGCGACTTCGAGCCCTTGCCCTCTGACTTCATCTTCTGGAAGATCGGCGACTCGTGCAGCTTGAGCCGGATGTAGACGGAGAACACGAGCAGGATCAGCGAGACCCAGAACGGGATGCGCCAGCCCCACTCCGCGAACGCCTTCGCGTCCATGTTGTCGCGGCACAGGAAGATGATGATCAGCGCCAGCAGCAGACCCAGCGTTGCCGTGGTCTGGATCCAGCTCGTGTCGTAGCCGCGCCTGTCGTGCGGCGCGTGCTCCGCCACGTACGTCGCCGCCCCGCCGTACTCCCCACCGAGGGCGAGGCCCTGCACGAGGCGCAGCGTCACCATCAATACCGGCGCGAGCCAGCCGATCGATTGATACGTCGGCAGCAGGCCCACGAGGAACGTCGACCCGCCCATGAAGACGATCGTGATGAGGAATGTGTACTTGCGCCCCACGAGATCGCCGATCCGCCCGAAGACCAGCGCGCCGAAAGGCCGCACGAGAAAGCCCGCCGCGTACGCCGCAAAGGCCGATAGCAGCGCCGCCGTCTGATTGCCCGGCGGGAAGAACAGCGCCGCGAAGAACGGTGCCAGCACTGCGTACAGGTAGAAGTCGTACCACTCGAATACCGTGCCGAGCGAGGAGGCAAAGATGACCTTCCGCTCTTCCGTGCCGACGCTCTTGATCGATTCTTCTTCTAGGAATCCCTTCTTGACATCCGCCATCGCTGCCTCCCTCAGTTCGATGAGCCAATGGGGTGCGCCAACCGGAAGTGACAGCGGCCCGGTACCCGCTCGCGCTGCGCACGCGCCCACATGCCGGCGCCCCGCAATAATATCCCACCGTCCGCTTACGTGAAACTTACAAGCGCGCCGCCCAGCCCAAATATTTTGCGACGCAGCATCCCCCAACCCGGTAGACCAGTAGATCTAGCCAGCGCCCGCGCCGGAAGCGGGCTCCGACGCGAGCAGCGCGTCGACCTTGTTCATGAGGTCCCGCGTCGAGAACGGCTTGGTGACGTAGATATCGGCGCCAAGCGACAAGCCCCGACTCACTTCGGCATCGCGTCCCTTGGCGGAGAGCATGATGATCTTTATGCCCTGCCACTCGGGGCGTTCGCGCAGGAGCCGGCAGACATCGTATCCGCTCCGGGCGGGCATCATGACATCGAGCACGACAAGATCGGGCGCACCTGCTTCGATCAGTTGCAGCGCTTCGTCGCCGTCGTGCGCCACCAGCACCTCGTGGCCCTTGCGCCGCAGGAGAAACTCGACTGCTGCGGCGATATTGGGCTCGTCGTCGACGATGAGGATCTTCTTGGTCACGAGCGCGCTCCGGTGGGCAACGTGAACGAAAAGCGAGCGCCGCTCCCCGGTCCGCTCTCCACCCACATCCTGCCGCCGAAATGCTCCACGATCTGGCGGCTGATGTACAGCCCGAGCCCACTGCCGTGCGGTTTGTTGGTGAGTGTGTCCCCGACCTGATGGAACTTGCCGAAGACGGCTTCGTGATCCTCCGCGCGAATGCCGCGCCCGTTGTCGCTCACGTCCACGCGCAGCCGTCCGTTGCGCTCGGCGAGGGCGACCTCGATCCTGCCGTTCGCACGGTCGCAGAACTTCGCTGCGTTCGACAGCAGGTTGAGCATGACCTGGATCATGCGGTCGAGGTCCACGGTCACCGCGGAAACGCGATCGGGCAGACGCGCCTCGACCCGGATGCTCTTTTCGCGGAACAGCTGATCCATCGCGGCCAGCGTGTCCGAGATGACCTCCTTCATGTCGACCCGCGACTCGACCCACTCGGCCTTGCCCGACTCGATCTTGGCGAGGTCCAGAACCTGGTTGATCAGTCGGGTGAGGCGTTCCGCCTCCTTGGTGATGATGCCCAGAAACTTCCTCCGCTGCTCGGTGTCGACCTCAGGCTCGTCGAGCAGGATCTCGGTGAACGCCCGGATCGAGGTAAGCGGCGTGCGCAGCTCGTGCGTCACGGTCGAGACAAAATCGTCCTTGAGCCGATCGAGCTCCGTGAGGCGCGCATTGGCGGCGCGAAGCTCCGCTGTGGCGGCCTCCAGCTCGCGCGATTTCTGCTCGAGCTTGTGGCTATAGACGACCACCTGGGATGCCTCGTCGAGGATTTCCCGCACCTCCTCGAGCGTGAGGGCTTCCTCCTTCACCACCGAGCCCACCATGATGCGCGCGGAAGCCGCCCCGATCGCGCCCGCAAGCTGCACCTCGACGTGATGGACGAGCTCCGCGTCGGCGACCCAATGCGGATCCGGCCAGGTGAGCCCTCGCGCGGCGGCGTAGGCCGCGAAGTCGTCTTCGGCACCGGCCGTGCCGACGAATCGCGCCAGCAGGTTGTAGAGGTCGGGAACGGAGGCCGTGCCGCGCCAGAAGCGCGCACCACCCGTCTCCCCTGAGTGCCTAAACACGTCGACGAACAGCCCGGCCTGCCGGTGTTCCTCGGCGCTCGGCGACGTGCATAGTGACACGCCGACGTAGGCGCCGATGTTGGCGATCATGCTCCAGATCATCGCGTGGCTGATCTGGTCGAGGCCGGTGAGCCCGAACAGTTGCAACGGCTTGAGCAGAGTGATGCCGAAGGGACCCTGCTCGAGCAGTCCGATCGGCAGCCAGCCGGAGCGGGCTAACGCCGGCAGGAACAAAGTGTAGAACCAGACGGCGAAGCCCGCGAGCAGCCCGCTCAGCGCGCCGGCGCGTGTGCCACCCTTCCAGAAGATGCCGCCGAGCACCGCCGGAGCGAACTGCGCGACGGCAGCGAAGGAGATGAGGCCGATCGAGACCAGGGCGTAGGCCTCTCCGGCGAGCCTGAAGTAGATGTAGCCGAGCAGCAGGATCAGGACGATCGCTCCGCGCCTGATGCCGAGCAGCAGGCCGGTGAGATCGCGCCGCTCGTTCAGACGCAGGTATCGCAGGCGCAGCAGCACCGGCATCACCAGGTCGTTGCAGACCATCGTGGACAGGGCAATCGTCTCGACGATCACCATGCCGGTTGCGGCGGAGAGCCCGCCGATGAACACGAGCAGCGCCAGCAACTCGCGTTTCTCCGCCATCGGCAGCGTAAGCACGAACGTATCGGCGTCGACGCTCCCTTGGGGAAACCGCAGCAGACCGCCGAAAGCGAGCGGCAGCACGAACACGTTGATCGCCAGCATGTATGCCGGGAACAGCCAGATCGCCTTGTTCAGATGCTTCTCGTCGATGTTTTCGATGACCGCGACCTGGAACTGCCTCGGCAGGAACATGATCGCCATCATCGACAGCACGGTGAGCCAAACCCAGTTGGCATAGCCGCCAGCCACGCCCTCCAGCGGCGTCATCATGGCGCGAAGCGTCGGATCGGCAGATGCCCGCGCGAACACGTCCCCGAAGCCGTCGTACATGCCGAAGGTGACGAACGCCCCGACCGCGAGGAACGCGAGCAGCTTCACGACCGATTCGAAGGCGATGGCGGCCACCATCCCCTGGTGATGCTCCGCAGCGTCCAGATTCCGCGTGCCGAAGGCGATGGTGAAGGCAGCCAGGATCAGGGCGACCCAGAACGAGGTTTCGTTCCTCACTCGTAGCGCGCCGATGCTCGCGGGCGAGAGGATTTCCGGGTATTGCACGAGGGTCGTAAAGCTGTTCGCAACGGCCTTGAGCTGCAGGGAGATGTAGGGAAGGATGCCGATCACCGCTATCACGGTCACGAGCCCGCCGAGCAGCGCGCTCTTGCCGTAGCGCGAGGCGATGAAGTCGGCCAGTGACGTAATCCGGTTCTGCTTCGAAATCCGCAGGATCTTGCGCAGAACCAGCCACCACAGGGCGATCATCAGCGTCGGCCCGATGTAGATCGGTAGAAAACCCACCCCATCGCTCGCCGCACGACCGACGCTGCCATAAAAAGTCCAGGCCGTGGCGTAGACCGCGAGCGACAAGCTGTAGATGTAGGGACTCGCGATGATCGAGCGCCCGGCGTCGGCGCGCCGGTCGGCGTAGTAGGCGATGGCGAACAGCACGCCGAGGTAGCTCAAGGAGATGAGAACGATCGACCATTCCTGCAGCACGGCCCGTCCCCCGGCGCGACGCGGCGCCTCAGCTCCTGGCCTCAGCGACGAGGGCCATCAGGACGATCAGCCCCACCCAGGCGACGAACACGTAGGCATAGAGGACCGGAACGCCGAGCACGACACCCGACACGTTGAACAGCGCGAGTAGCGGATAGTTGAAGAGCACGACGCCGAGCATGCAGATCGCCACGAAGCGCTGGCCCCGCTCGAGTTCATTCATCCTTCCCTCCTCGTCGCACCGCCGTCAGACGCTGGAACGCGCACGCACGACGGTGACGCTGCATGGCGCATCCGCCACTACCTGGCCGCATACACCCGGGAAGAGGCGAGTTGCAGCCCCGCTCTGGGGAGCGCCGATCAATATATGGTCGACCTCGTTGACCCTGGCGTAGTCGATCAGCGCGGTAGCCGGCTTCTCCGACTCTAGCACGTGATAGGTTACGCGTTCCTCGGGCAAGTCGAGCTGGCTCGCCCAGCGGCGCAGTTCGACGAGGTGCCTGATATGGCGTCCCGTCGGCGTATCCTCCTCGCGCTCGCCGCTCAACGCAGCCGCCGGCGGCACGGCAGTCACGCAAGCGATGCGGCAGCGCGCATCCGCCGCGAGCAGCCGTCCGGCAGCGTCGTGCAGCGCCTCCGACAGCGCTGCAGCGCGTGGCGGCGCCGCGAGCGCCACCATCACGATCGGGACCGGCCCGGCGGCTGTGGTCGGCGGCGGACAGGGCGCTGGCTCGAATTTCCGCGCCCACAGCCAGCGCTGCACGCGTCTCCTCCAGCCGGGCGGGCGATCGCGCTTGCCACGTTCCGTGATTTCGACCTGGGCCGGATTCGCCAGGTCGAATGCAACCTCCGCCGCCGAAGCGTAGCGCTCGCGCGCGTCCGTCTCCAGGCAGCGCAGGATGACCTCCTGCAGCCATGCAGGTGTGCCCGCAACGAGCGCACGCGGTGGCACGGGTTCCCGATGCAGCCGCCGTCGCAGTTCGCGGCTGGACCGAGGGTTGCCAAAGGGCGTGCGCCCCGTTGCCAGCTCATAGAGAAGCCCCCCGAGCGCAAAGATGTCGCTCCTCGGGTCGCAGCGAATGCCAAGAACCTGCTCTGGCGCCATGTAGACCCAGTTGCCGACGGGAAAGCGCAGCTCCTCGGCCAGCAGGTCCGGATAGTGGTTGTGGTGCGCGAGGCCGAAGTCGATGAGCACTGCCTCACCGGCGCGAAACAGTACGTTCGTCGGCTTGAGATCGAGGTGGATCGCATCCTGCCGATGCAGATCGTGCAGCGCGAGTCCTATGGCAGACCCCAGACGCGCGATCTCCTCCGCCGCGACCGGCGCCCGTCGCACCCAGTCGCTCAGCCGGGGGCCCTCGATATATTCCATCACGAGGTAGGGCGTTGTTTCGAGATCCCCGAATGCGACCAGCGTCGGGTGATGCGGTCCCTGCGCCAAAGCCCCCAGCACCATCCGACACACCTCGAAGGCGATGACGTTGACTGCGCGCTCGCCCGGGCCCAGCCGAGGCACCTTGATGACGAGCGGCAGCGGACCCTCGGCGCCGGCGAGCCGATAGATCGACGCCATGCTGCCGACATGGATCACCTCGCCGAGACGAAAACCGTCGATCTCGCTGCCGGATTCGAGCGTCCCCATTCACGCGCCTCGCTCGAGACGTCGTGCCAAACGCGCAGGAAGTCCCGCAGAGCGCACCTTCTGGGCCGCCAGATCGTGGTCGTATGGGACGCGAAAGAAGGTCAGCCGCTCGCGTTCCAGGTCTGCAAGCGCATAGCAGGCCTTGTTGCTGCGATCGCGCGGCTGGCCGGCCGAGCCCACGATCGCCAGCCAACGTCGATGCTTGCCGACCGGAATCGGGACGCCTGGGATGGGCTGGAACAGCATCGGCCCGCCCTCCGCGTTCATGTAGTAGAGCTTCTGTTCGTGCACATGCCCGGAGAAGACGAAGGCGCCAGCTGCGGCGCGGATGCTGTCCCCTGCCTCGCGCAAGCTCGTCACGTAGATCCACTGCTCCGGAGCCGCGGCGCTGGCGTGCACGAACAGCAGGTTTTCGTCGCGCACCACAAGAGGCAGGTCCTCGAGAAAAGCGAGTTGCTGCGGACCGAGCTGCGCGCGCGTCCACGCGATGGCCGCCTTGGCGTTGGAATTCAGCGTGTCGTCGGGCCTGCCGAGCACCGCGGCGTCGTGGTTCCCCAGGATCACGACCGCGCCCTCTGCGGCATGCCGCTCGATCAAATCGAGTACAGCGAGAGGGTCGGCGCCATAGCCCAGCAGGTCGCCGAGGAAGGCGTAGCGCTGGGCGCCCAATGCCTGCGCGTGCGCGAGGCAGGCGGTGAGCGCCTCGAGATTGCTGTGGATGTCGGCAAAGAGCGCCAGCTTCATCGGAACCGCCCGCTATCGCGCAGAATGTAGCACCAGCGTGCGCCATGCCAAAGGCCGACTCGATCCGTTGGAGCGCCGCCTCCGATACGGTACAGTGCTCATCGACCCGCTACGAGATGTCGCGCCCCTTGATCATCGCCCTGCTTTCCGACATCCACGGCAATCTCGAGGCGCTGGAGGCGTGCCTGCGGCACGCGACCGATACCGGCGCCGAGCGTTTTGCGTTTCTCGGCGACCTCGTGGGCTACGGAGCCGACCCGCAGCGCGTCGTCGATATCATCGCGGGCTATGCCGCCAAGGGCGCGGTGGCCGTGAAGGGCAACCACGACGATGCGATCGTGAAGACCCCGCGTTACATGAACGAATCGGTGCGCGCCGTAATCGACTGGACGCGCGACGTGCTGTCGAGCGACGCCAAGGCATTCCTCGCCTCCATGCCGCTGTGCGTGCACGAGGAGGAGATGTGCTTCGTGCACGCTTCGGCCGCGTCTCCGGAGCGCTGGGACTACATCGACAGCCCTTCGGCCGCCCAGCGCAGCGTCGACGCCGCGCGTTCGTCGTACACGTTCTCCGGACACGTGCACGACCAGGAGCTCTACACCCGTGGCGCGGTTGGACGGATGATCGTCTTCAAGCCCATGCACGGACGGTCGATCCCGATCGGCAGCCACCGCCGCTGGCTGGCGCTGGTGGGCTCCGTCGGGCAGCCGCGCGACAACAATCCGGCGGCAGCGTACGCGCAGTTCGATACCAGGGAGGAGAAGATCGTCTTCTACCGCGTGCCCTACGACCATTTCGCGGCCGCGCAGAAGATCAGGGACGCCGGGTTGCCGCAGGCGATCGCCTACCGCGTCGAGAAAGGGGTATGAGCGGGGAACCCGCGACCGTCGGGCGCTACGCGCCGGGGACGGACCTCGACGGCTTCCGCATCGGCGAGCGCATCCACTCGGGCGCCATGGGCCATATCTTCCGCGTCACCGGGCGGGACGCCGGCTTCCCCATGATCATGAAGGTGCCTCGCGTCGGTCCCGGGGAATCGGGCGAGGGGCTCATCAGCTACGAGACCGAGTCGATGATCCTGCCGGCGCTGTCGGGGCCGCACGTGCCGCGCTTCGTCGCCTCGGGCAGCCTCGCGCAAAAGCCGTATCTCGTGACGGAATGGATCGAGGGTGAGAGCTTGCAGCAGAAGCTCAAGGGCGGCCCGCTTTCACCACACGAAACCGCCCGCGTCGGCGCCGCTCTGGCGGATGCGGTGCACCAGCTGCACCTGCAGGACGCAATCCATCTCGACCTCAAGCCCGACAATGCGATCGTCAAGTCCGACGGCACGGTCGTGCTGATCGACTTCGGACTTGCCTACCACGCGCACTTTCCCGATCTGCTCGCGGAAGAGCAGCGCTTTGCCGCGGGATCCACGCCTTACATCTCTCCCGAGCAGATCCTCGGCACCCGTTCGGACCGGCGCAGCGACATCTTCTCGCTTGGAGCCCTGCTCTACGAGCTGGCCACCGGCGAGCTCCCCTTCGGCGTGCCTTCTACGATGGCGGGACTGCGCGACCGGCTCTGGCTCGATCCGGTGCCGCCGCGCTTGCGCTCGCCTGTCATCCCCGCCTGGCTGCAGGAGGTCATCCTCCGCTGCCTCGAGCCGCGAGCCGAGGATCGCTATCAGTCTGCGGCTCACGTCGCCTTCGACCTGCGCAACCCCGATCAGGTCGTGCTGACCGAGCGCGCGAGCAAGGCCGAGCAGGCGAACGTCCTCGAGCAGGCTCGGCGCTGGTGGCGCGCGCGCGGCGGCAGGCTGGCGCTGCACGCACCGAGGCCGCAACGGCGTGAGGCACCCATCATCATGGTTGCGGTAGACACCATGCACCCCGACGACGAGCGTCAGCCGGCCCTGCAGCGGGCGACGTTCCAGCTCCTGTCGCTGTCGGCCGAGTTTCGGCTGATCTGCGTCTCGGTCATTCCGGCAGGCCCGGTCACGGAGGGCGCCGGCGAGAGCGCAAGTGCTTCGGGCGCCTACCTCGATCACATCGTGCGCCTGCGCCATTGGGTGGAGCCGCTGCACCTGCCGCGGCGGCGCCTCTCACTGCATGTGATCGAGTCGGCGAGCCCCGAGAGCGCGCTGCTCGAATTCGCACGGCGCAATCATGTGGATCTCATCGTGCTCGGGGCGCCCCACCCGGAACAGGTTCGACTCGCCTGGTGGCGATCGGTCGCCTCCAGCGTCACGGCCAATGCGCACTGCAGCGTGCATGTCGTGCGCGTCCCCGAGCACACGGGCACCTGACGGTAGCGCCTTGCCGCTCAGTGAGTCTTGAGCGTGTCGAGACAGTAACCGACGCCGCGAACGGTGGAGATGCTCACGTCGCGGCAGGTGAGCTTCTTGCGCAGCCGGTGCACATAGACCTCGATGGCGTTCGTGCTAACTTCCTCGCCCCATTCGCACAGATGCTCGACGAGCTGCTCCTTGCGCACGAGCTGCCCGGGACGCTGAAGAAAGAGCTCGAGCAGGGCGAGCTCGCGTGCCGAGAGCTCGAGGCGCTGACCATCGAGGTCGGCGACGCGACCTGCCGGGTCGTAGCTCAGGCTCCCGTGCTTCACCACCGGCGCACCCGAACGACCGCGGCGCACGAGGGCGCGCAGGCGCGCCTCCAGCTCGGCGAGTTGAAACGGCTTGACCAGATAATCGTCCGCGCCCGCATCGAGACCGCGCACGCGGTCATCGAGGCTGTCGAGCGCGGTGAGGAGCAGAACGGGCAGCTTTGTGTCGCGCGCCCGGAGCCGCTTCAGCACTTCGAGACCGGAAAGCCTGGGCAGGCTGATGTCCAGGATGAGCAGGTCGAACTCGCACGCGCTCAGCGCGGCATCGGCCTGCCCCCCATCGCTCGCCCAGTCGACCGCATAGCCCGCGTGGCGCAGCGTGCGCTGCAGCGCTTCGGCGAGTGCCGCATCGTCTTCGGCGATGAGGATGCGCATGCGGTTTTCCTTCTCGCCGTTCCTTCCAGCCCGGAGCGCTAACCTGCTCCGACGGCCGACACTCCCTGGCAGCCCGATCTTTTCACAGCGATTGCTTGAGCTGATCCAGAATCGCCGGGTTCTCGAGGGTCGAGGTGTCCTGCGTGATGGTCTCGCCTTTGGCGATCGAACGCAGCAACCGCCGCATGATCTTCCCCGAGCGCGTCTTGGGCAGGTTGTCGCCGAAGCGAATGTCCTTCGGCTTCGCGATCGGCCCGATTTCCTTGCCGACCCAATCGCGCAGCTGCTTGGCGATCTTCTCCGCGTCGGCGCCCGAGGGGCGGGCTTGCTTCAACACGACGAAGGCACAAATGGCTTCGCCGGTGAGGTCATCCGGCCGGCCGACCACCGCAGCCTCCGCGACGAGCGGATTCGCGACCAGCGCCGATTCGACTTCCATCGTCCCGAGGCGGTGACCCGACACGTTGAGGACATCGTCGATCCGCCCCATGATGGTGAAGTAGGCGGTGGCCTTGTCACGCACCGATCCGTCGCCCGCAAGATACAGCCTGCCGCCGAGCTCCTCGGGGTAATAGGATTTCCGGTAGCGCTCGGGATCGCCCCAGATAGTGCGGATCATCGCCGGCCACGGCTTCTTGATGACGAGCATGCCGCCGTGACCGTTCGCCACGTCGTGACCCGTCTCGTCGACGATCGCGGCCATGATGCCCGGCAGCGGCAGCGTGCAAGAGCCGGGCACTGTCGACGTGACCGCGGGAAGCGGCGAGATCATGTGCCCGCCGGTCTCGGTCTGCCACCACGTGTCCACGATGGGACAGCGCTCTCGCCCGATGTTGCGGTGGTACCACATCCAGGCCTCGGGATTGATCGGCTCGCCGACCGTGCCGAGCAGGCGCAGGCTCGAAAGATCGTAGTTCTTCGGGGCGTGCTCGGGGCTCGCCTCGGAGGCTTTGATCAGGGACCGGATCGCCGTCGGTGCGGTGTAGAACACGGAGACCTTGTGCTTCTGGATGTTCTGCCAGAAGCGCCCTGCGTCGGGATAGGTCGGGACGCCTTCGAAGATGATCTCCGTCGCGCCGACCGCCAGCGGGCCGTAGCAGATGTACGTGTGTCCCGTCACCCAGCCGATATCAGCGGTGCACCAGAAGACATCGGCGGGCTTGATGTCGAACACCCAGCGCATGGTCAGCATCGCCCACAGCAGATACCCGCCGGAGCTGTGCTGCACGCCCTTCGGCTTGCCCGTCGATCCGGACGTGTACAGGATGAACAGCGGGTGCTCGGCGCCTACCCATTCGGGCGCGCAGCTATCGGGCTGCTTGGCCACGAAGTCGTGCATCCAAACGTCGCGCGCGGCGTTCCAGGGGATGTTGCCGCCGGTGCGCCGGTAGACGATGACCTTGCGGATCGCCTCGCAGCCGCCCATGCCCAGCGCCTCGTCGACGATCGTCTTCAGGGCCAGGTGCTTGCCGCCGCGCGCCTGCTCGTCCGCGGTGATCACGAGCACGGCTCCCGCATCGATGATGCGCTCCTGCAGCGATTTCGCCGAGAAGCCTCCGAAGACGACCGAGTGCGTCGCGCCGATCCGTGCACAGGCCTGCATGGCGACGACCAGCTCGACCGACATCGGCATGTAGACGATGACGCGGTCGCTCTTCTTGATGCCGAGCGAGCGCAAAGCGTTGGCGAAGCGGCAGACGCGGTGGTACAGATCCTGGTAGGTGACCTTGGTGACCGTTCCGTCGTCAGCCTCGAAGATGATCGCGACCTTGTTCGCGTTGCCGCCCTCGAGGTTCCGGTCCAGGCAGTTGTAGGAGACATTGAGCTCGCCGTCGTCGAACCAGCGATAGAACGGCGCCTTCGATTCGTCTAGAACGTGCGAGAACGGCTTGTGCCAGAGCAGCTGCTCGCGGGCGAGCCGCGCCCAGAAGCCGGGGAAGTCCGCCGCGGCTTCGGCATTGAGGCGCTCGAAATCGGCCTTCTTGAGGTTGGCCTGCGCGACGAAATCGCGCGGCGGATCGAACATGCGCGTTTCGCGCGATACGGACTCGATGGTTGCCATGCTGAAGCCTCCTCGGAAGGTCCCCCTGCGGCCAGCCGCGCCTCTGCGGGCGCGCAATCTGCCCTTTTTCGACTGCAGTCTACCGAGTCTGTGCCACAGCGTGCAATCCCATACGAGCGGTCCGGCGCGAAGGTTCCGGATGCTAGAATAATTCTTTTCGGCGTCGACGGTTCCGCACTGCCGGCAGCCCGCGCTGCAGGCAATCGCCGGCGCGCTTCGCACCCGCCCGACGGGGTCAACCGCCATGGCCGCGATCAAGCAGCAGGATCTGATCCAGAGCGTCGCCGACGCGCTCCAGTACATCTCCTATTACCACCCGCTCGACTACATCGAAGCGCTCGGCGAGGCCTACGAGGCCGAAGCGTCACCCGCGGCCAAGGACGCGATCGCACAGATCCTGACCAACTCGCGCATGTGCGCGGAGGGCCACCGCCCGATCTGCCAGGACACCGGCATCGTGGTTGTCTTCGTCAAGCTGGGCATGAACGTGCGCTGGGCCGACGCGACGATGTCGCTCACCGACATGGTCAACGAGGGCGTGCGCCGCGCCTACCTCGACCCGGACAACAAGCTGCGCGCCTCGATCCTGCGCGACCCCGCTGGCAAGCGGACCAACACCAAGGACAACACGCCGGCAGTCGTGCACTACGACATCGTGCCGGGCGATATTGTCGAGGTGAAGCTCGCGGCCAAGGGCGGCGGCTCGGAGAACAAATCCAAGTTCACGATGCTCAACCCGTCGGACTCCATCGTCGACTGGGTGGTCAACACCGTGCCGACGATGGGCGCCGGGTGGTGTCCGCCCGGGATGCTCGGCATCGGCGTGGGCGGCAGCGCGGAAAAGGCGATGCTGCTGGCCAAGGAAGCCCTGATGGAGCCCATCGACATGCACGAGCTCAGGGCGCGCGGCCCGATGAACCGCCTCGAGGAGCTGCGCCTGGAGATCTACGACAAGGTGAATGCGCTTG